>Ga0209642_10003573_pt1 | contig 10027 bp, 8 predicted proteins | sample RifCSP19_2_FD_184025 | JGI IMG/M metagenome (GOLD analysis project Ga0209642, IMG submission 184025) | Soil microbial communities from Rifle, Colorado - Rifle CSP2_sed 19_2 (SPAdes) (version 2) | ecosystem: Environmental > Terrestrial > Deep subsurface > Rock core/Sediment | place: Rifle... | reverse complement strand
ACAGATAGACATTGTAGAAGGGAATGAGGACGCCCCACCCTGGCTGGCCGGCCTTCGCGAAGGTTTTCCATCCGCCCGCGATGACGAGCACCAAGACGGCGATGTAAATGAGACCAAATAATCCGATCAACAGGGTGTTTAGACTAACGGGAAGCAATTGAACCAAGTGAGTTTCACCCAACTTTAAATAGAGGTACCCAAAAGAAAAAAACAAAACGATCGGCGTTCTTGATACTAAACTCTCTAAGCAAAGAGGCTCTCTTTCGGAACTCCTCCGAAAAACCAATGAAATTGACGATTTAACGCTGGTGCATTTGATTGTAAGCATGAAAAACATCAGCGAATTTTACAGCGATGCCGAATCCTATTCCTTTGTCAAAGAAGCTATTCAAAATCGCTTGCTTGAAATCAAAGACACGAAAGTTTTAACTGAAAAAGAAAAGGAGAATTTGACCAAGAAGCAAGATTCGGAAACAAATGCCAAATTTGATCTGGAAAAACAAAAGCGCGTTGTTGAAAAAAAGGAAACAGAGAAAAAGGAGATACTTGGCGTTAGTAAGAGCAAAGAAAAAGCTTACGAAATTATTTTGAAAGATCGGGAAAAAAAGGCGGCGGAAATTAGGAGCGCCCTTTTTGCCCTTCGGGATACAGCGGCGATTCCTTTCGGCCAAGCTCTTGATTATGCCACTATTGCTTCGCAAAAAACCGGCGTCAGGCCGGCCTTTATTCTTGCTATTCTCAAACAAGAATCGAACATGGGCGAAAACGTCGGCTCTTGTTATGTTAAAAACTTAAGCACTGGCGATGGGGTTGGTAAAAATACTGGCACGCCTTTCGAACAAGTAATGAAGGCGCCGCGCGATACGGTGCCCTTTGAGCAGATTACCGCGGCGCTTGGTTTTGCCTTTGCCACGATGCCGGTTTCCTGCCCGCCGGGCTATAAATATTATTCCGGCCGGGGCTTTGGCGGAGCCTTGGGGCCGTCTCAGTTTATTCCTTCGACTTGGAAACTTTTTGCGAATCGAATTGACAGCGCCCTTGGTCTCTCCGGCACGCCCAACCCTTGGAACCCTAAACACGCTATAACGGCCTCCTCTCTTTATCTTTCGGATCTTGGCGCCGGCACCCGCACTTATACCGCGGAGCGCAATGCCGCCTGCAAATATTACTCCGGCCGGTCTTGCGACAGCAGTAAACCGGCTAACTCTTTTTACGGCGATTCCGTGATGGCAATCGCCACCGATATTCAAGAAAACATGATTGATCCATTGCAGGGGATATGATAAGATGATGGTTTGATATGAAAAAAGAGATTCATCCAAAATACCATACTGATTCAAAAGTTACCTGCGTTTGCGGCTCGTCTTTTGCTGTTGGCTCAACCTTGCCTCAAATTAAGGTGGAAATTTGCAGCAACTGCCATCCTTTCTATACCGGCGGCGAGAAGGTGCTCGACACTGCCGGCCGAGTGGAGCGCTTCAAACAGCGCAGTCTCAAGGCTTCCGCCTCAAAGAAAAAATAACCAAGAAGACAAAAAACTGGCCATGCTGTTTCCTCACCTGGACAACCAACAGGGAACGGTTCGGAAACAACACGGCCAGTTTTTGTTTAAATTACCCCCATACTATTCTATGGAACTCAATTGGAACGAGATCAAAAAAAATCATAAAACGGCTTATCTGGCCGACTTGTATGAAAATCTCGCGCGGGAAGAACACGAGCTTCGCGAATTGCTCTCAAGCGACGAATCGCTTCACTCAATAGTCGCTGATGAATTGAAATCAGTGGAAACTCAAAAAGAAACGATAGAAAAGCAAGTCACGGAAATTCTCGCTAAGGACAAAGAGGAAGAAGAATCGCCTAATAAAATTTTGCTTGAAGTCAGGGCTGGCGCCGGCGGCGAAGAAGCCGCTCTTTTCGCTTTTGAGCTTGCGGAGATGTATAAGCGATTTTGTCAAAGCAAAGGTTTCGGCTGGCGTATTGTTGATGAATCGAAAACAGATTTAGGCGGGCTAAAGTCATCGGCTTTTGAAGCGGAAGGGAAAGGGATTTACAAATTATTTAAAAATGAAACCGGGGTGCATCGGGTCCAGCGAGTGCCAGCGACGGAAAAAGGCGGCCGAGTGCACACTTCAACCGCTTCGGTGGCTATTCTGCCGATTCGCAAGAAAACTACGATTGAAATTAATCCGGCCGATCTTCAAATTGAATTTTCCCGCGCTGGCGGGGCCGGCGGCCAAAATGTCAACAAAGTTGAAACGGCCGTCCGGATTGTTCACGTGCCTTCAGGCATCGATGTCCGGTCAAGCTCGGAACGAAGCCAGCTCGCCAATCGCGAGAAAGCTATGACGATTTTGCAGGCCAAGCTTGAAGAAGCAGATCGGCAGAAAGCGGAAGCGAAAGAGGCCAAAGAACGGAAAATCCAGATAGGAACAGCCGACCGGTCGGAAAAAATCAGAACCTATAATTTTCCTCAAGACAGGGTGACCGATCACCGCCTGAAAGAATCTTGGTCAAATATTGAGGGTGTTATGAAAGGGGGCATTGAAGATATCATGAAGGCATTTGAAAGTCACAAGTCAGTTTGATATGATTTGATTCTATTGCGTGTGTAGTTCAGTGGTAGAACGCTGTCCTGATAAGACAGAGGTCGAAGGTTCGATTCCTTCCACACGCACACGAAGTATTAACTTTCATTATTTATTATTCAGGGGGTTTCTCCGGGGAATCCTTCTTTGCAAATCAATTTGACATCCCATTTTTTATCAACACATTTTATTGTGTACTCGCATCCCCCCGGCGGAGCGGCAAGTTCCGGTTTCGGGCCGCAATCAGTCGCAGGTTCCACAACTGTTTCCGTTTCCAAATCTTCTTTTATTAAGTCATCTAGATCTTTTTCCAGTTCTTCCAAAGCGCCAGTATCTTTCTCCAACTCCTCTTCGTCTATTAATTCGTCTGCTGGTTCCTCAAGATCTTCTTCGAAATCGAGCCCTTCGCCATTTTCAAAAAGAAGATCATCAATATTTATTTTCTCAAGCTCTTCTTTGAAATCTTCATCTTCGGCAAAGCGAATTTCAAGCGGTCGGATTACATCACTTTCTTGCAGAAGATGCTCTTTAATTTTATCAATCAAAGCGTCGATTCTGGCACCGGCTTCTTCCGGCGGAATTTCCGATAAATCTTCAACTAATTTTACCCGAGTTTTCTGGTAGCCAAGCAATCCTTTCTTGTAGGCGCTGTTGTCTTTTAATTCTTTATCTGCTAATGCCCGAATCTCCAGTGCTTTTTCTTCAAGAGTTCTTAATTCTAATTCGGCTCTCGCAATCGGCTTTCTGGTAAAGAACCGCTCGATTGACCGGCCCCATTCTTTCAGAAAATAAAACTTACTTGTTGGCAAAAGGCCGAGGCGGGCATTGGAAGAGGCAACTGCCTCCGTTTGGGCTATTGCCATTTCGGCTTTAAAACTAAAAGCTAATAAACTTACTAACAAAAAGGGAAGCAAAAATAAAGTGACTTTTTTCATACAAAGACAGTATATCATAATATTATATTTCAATTAAAAAACCGTCTCCTTTTTGGAGACGGTTGATGTTTAATACTAGGGCTCGTATGGAAATTCAAGGGTTGTTTGGCAGGACTTATTTTCGAAAAAATAAGGATTCCGTCGTTTTTGCTTTTTCTCTTTGGTCTTTGGGGCACTGGTTGCCCAAAAGAAAGTTTTATCAAGAGGGTGTTTTAAGCAAAAGTGGTAAACATAACCTTCACTAAAACGGCCGGCGCGGCCGCTTTTTTGCTCTCGGGCTCTTCGCTCCATGGCAATGGTATAGTGATCAACTTCGTCCACTTTTGCGTCTATGCCTCGCTCAAGAGCCGAGGTGCCAAAAACGACATCAAGTTCACCGGCATTAATCCGGATGCGAAGTTGTTCTCGGAGGCGTTTTTCCTCGGCGGTGTGCACGCTGACATAGGAAGCCGTTTTCAAACCATATTTACCGGCAAAGTAGCTTTCAAAGAAACGCGCCGTTTCTACTTCGTCCACAAAGACAATTCGCTTGAAATCACGAAGATACGGACTCCCAATATGCTCTTCAAATTTATTGAATTTGGGATGATTCCCAAGGTCTTTCTCGACAAGCTCTTCAATTTTTTTGAAGCGCGGGTCATGGATTATCCGGTCAGCCGCCTTGGAGTAGTTCACGCCTTCTATCTTTGCTAGTATTTTATCACCTCCGATTTTAAGCGTTTCTGCGTATTCCCGAAAAACATCATAAGAATTAACCAAGCACTTTCTGTGAGCAGTTCTTAGTTTTCGATAATAAGCGAAGTTTGATATAGCGTCAAAGTATTCGGGGTGGCGACTGCCGTCGGCTGTGTTTCCGCCAAAGCAAATTTCAATCGCGGCGGCAATGGCGTTCATTTCGTCTTGCGAACAAAGAATCCCTTCCCGTTTTTTCAGCGCCTTCACGAATGTCCTAAGATAATCAAAATCCTTTTGCATGAGATCAACGAAAAGGCCATCAATTTCCGCAAGCACTGGCGTCATTTCCACATCAATCGGGTATTCATGGCGGGGCCTTTGAGGAATGCCTGGCTCAATAATATCGTAGATACCGCAATTTCTCATTATTGTTTCTTTTGTTTTCTTTGAGCCGAGAGTGGCGGTGAGGCAAAGCATCGGAATTTTCTTCGCTTTTGCCGCTCGCGCTAATCTTGCGGCAACATGATTGCCAAGTGCCAAATCACATTCATCATTGACCAGCAAATCATAATCGGAAAGGTCGAGTTTGCCTGTTTCCAAATCATTAACGAGAATCCCGGTGGTAGAGAAAGTGATTTTAGCATCCTTATTCCAAACTCTTTTGGGAGCTGGAATTTTGTTTTTCATGATAAAAGCGCCTTCTTCTGTGCCGGTAATTTTGCGATAAAGATCCTTGTGCTGCATCGTTAATTCCCAGGAAGTGGTGGCAAAGAGGGTTTTGCCAAAACCAAAACTTGTTAAAATCGCCATGGCCGTTTTGCCATCTCCGGGATTAGCCCGAATGAGGATGTTGCCGATAGGGATTTTTTTGAGCGCTTTTTCGGCAGTCTCAAACCATTTGCTTTTTTTATCTTCTTCTAAATTATCGAAATCAGAGAAGGGAAGCATCCTGATGATTTCTTTGAAAGTTTGTATTTCCATAGTCGGTAAAGTATTAAAGGGTTAAGGTACTATTTTTTAGTGCGGCTCCCATTTAATCATTTTTTTGGTCTTCCGTCAAACTGTTTCATTTATTGGATTGCTTAATTCAGAAGGATTTGCTAAATTAGATTGGTAAAACCTATGCCACAACCAAGATTAATTAAACTCGCTTGCGGGAACTGCAAAAGAATCAATTACTGGTCAAGCAAAAACAAGAAACTCGTTACTCGAAAAATTGAGCTTAAAAAGTATTGCCGCTGGTGCCGAAAACATCAACCTCATAAAGAAATAAAGAAATAATCTCTGGGTCCATAGTTTCAATGGTAAAACATCGGTCTCCAAAACCGAGGTTGCAGGTTCGAGTCCTGCTGGACCCGTATAGATTTTTTTGGGTTTACTTTCGCCAGCAATGTTTATATAATCTCCTTAGGTTTTTATATAAAAATAAAAACCCCTTTCGGTATGAAAGGGGGTGGTTTTTCCCAGACAAAGTCTAGAAAATTATGAGCGAGGGCTTCATCAGCCGTAAAATAAGTTTTAGCGTTAGCGAGGTCGTAGATTTCTTTCAATTTTTTATCGGTTCGCCAAGCGATAAACTCGTAACGCGTTCTTTCTGCCCGAAACACTTCTTTTGGGAATTCTCTCAAAGAATGTCCCGGCAGAGAATGTTCCATTCGGTGGATATACAAAACTTTTCTCTCGCCTCTCATGGCTGTTCTTAAGAGACAACTCTGAAGAATAAGGAAGGCCACGGAGGATGCCTTGGCGGCCAATCCAGTTACATGGCAATCCGGTTCTGTTAATTTTGCGAGGGCATTTGTGATACGAGCGCCTGCATCCACAGAACCGCCAATGCTATCTATAACGACGTTTACTAATCGTCCCAATGTTACATTCTTCTCGCTCGGAAGAGATGGTAATATGCCTCCTTCCACCACAGGAACCAGTCGGGAAGTGAGTTTATCGAGCGCAAATAAAAATTTGTCTGCTAGCTCGTTCGTAATTCGCCCCTTGAGTAAAATAACATGGTTTTTCTCATCCAGGATGTCTTTTGTTTCCATCTATCGGTAGTTTTGGGTTTGACTTTTTGAAAGGACTAGTCTAAAATTACAATTATTAAAAGGTCCGGTCAATATTGACATTATAAGTAATACATTGTGAAATTTATGAATAAAGAAAAAGCTCCAACACCAGCGGAATTAGAAGCAAAAAAGATAGCTGCTAAAGAAAAATGGTCAACTAAACCGAAAACCTTTGTTGAGGGTTCAGGCGGGGCTCCGATGCTTGAAACTGAAGTCACCGAACAGGAACAAGAAGCACAACGGGAAAGAGCCAAAGAGTCTCGCGAATAATAACAAAAACCACCCCGCAGGGTGGTTTTTGTTACCGCAGAAATTTTTTAACTGTTTTTTCAATTTTGTTCAAGTTGTTTTTTTTCGGCACATCAAACCATTTAATTCTTTTGTCCCGCTTCCACCAACCCTTCTGCCTCCGGACGAAGTCCCAAATTGCCCGGCTTAATTTTTCGACCATTTCTTGTTTTGCCAGTTTCTTTTGGAGATAAAGGGCAAGGTATCTATACTCAAGACCAAGTTCCTCCATTCTTTTGTAAGAAAGCCCTTGTTCGTGGAGTCGCTTGGCTTCTAGTATCATTCCTTTTTTTATTCTCGCAAGCAGTCTCTCGTAAATTCTTTCTTTTAGTTTCTTGTCGGGAAGCGCCAGTCCAATTAAGAGGGAATTATATTTCGATTTCGGCCTGAGAGTTGGAACCTTACCCAAGGCTTTGGTAATTTCAATAGCGCGGATCAAGCGGCGGGGATTTTTTGCCTCGATTGTTTTGGCGCGGGCCGGATCGATCTTTTTTAACATTTCGAAAAGTTTGGCCGTGCTTAATTTTGAGAGTTTTTTTCGCAGTTTTAGATTAGGCATAACTTCGGGAAAGGTAATGTTATCAACGATCGCTTGGATATAGAAGGGCGTGCCACCGACGATAACAGGAAGCTTGTTTCTTTTTAAAATATTCTCAATTTTATTTTCCGCTAGAGTTTTATATTCCGCGGCGGTGAATTGTTTTTTAGGTGAAACAACATCCAAAAGGTAGTGGGGAATGCCTTTCATTTCCACCTTGGTAATTTTGCCAGTGCCGAGATTAAGCCCTTGATACACCTGACGGGAATCGGCGGAAATAATTTCACCACGAAACCTCTTAGCAAGCGCAACCGCCAAATCACTTTTGCCGACGGCGGTCGGCCCCAGAATAACAAGAATTTTTTGCATTATGCCCAAGGTGGGAGTCGAACCCACAAGCCTTGCGGCGCACGATTTTGAGTCGTGTGCGTATACCAATTCCGCCACTTGGGCAAGCTCCTTTATTCTAACGCAGCAGGGTTAAAAATCAATTTTTGTTGTGGTAATATATCGCTATGGCAAAAATCCATGAAAACTCCGTTTTCTTTGTCGATATCAGTAAAATCGAGCCGAATCCTTATCAGCCGCGCCGCGAATTCGACGAGGAGAAACTCGCAAATCTCGCTGAATCAATCCGGCAATACGGTGTCCTTCAGCCCCTCGTTGTTTCCCGGGCGGAAGTTGCCCGTGATGACGGCCTTGATGTCCGCTATGAACTTATTGCCGGTGAACGGCGTCTTCGTGCTTCTAAACTCGCCGGCCTTCGGGAAATCCCGGTCATCATCCGGATTGGCGATGACCATAAAGCCAAGCTGGAACTAGCGATTATCGAAAACCTTCAACGGGAAGACCTGAATGCGATTGAGCGTGCGCGGGCCTTCACGCAGCTTGTTGGAGAATTTAATCTCACCCATGCCCTTGTTGGCCAGCGGGTCGGCAAAAGCCGGGAATATGTTTCAAACACCATCCGGCTTCTTTCTTTGCCGGAAGAAATTCAAAAAGCAATTGCTAATAAAGAATTGTCTGAAGGTCATGCTCGGCCGCTTCTCATGCTTTCTCATAAACCGGAAGAGCAAGCGGCGCTCTTTAAGAGTATTTTAACAAAAAGAGTCTCGGTCCGAGCGGCAGAGCGCAACGCTCGCCTGCAAGCGCCTGAACGGGCCAGAAAAATTGAACCATCACCGGAACTGGCGGAGCTCGAGGAACAATTAAAAGAAACGCTTGGCGCTAGGGTTAAAATTGAACCTAAAAAAGAAGGCGGGAGCGCTGTGACAATTGAATTTTTCTCTCCGGAAGATCTTAAAAATTTCCTTAACTTAATCAATCGGAATTCAGCTACCGAAGACGAAACCGCGATTTCCAATTTTACGGTTTAGAGAGGATTTTGCTGTCAGCCGAATTTATTCAGCTTTTTTCTTTTTGACGAAGCCTCGGGGTTTTTTTGGCTCGGCAAGAATTTCAAGCGCGCGTTTTAGAGTGATGGTGTAGACATCATCTTTCTTAAGCGATCGAAAATCGCCTTCGTGAACAACATAAGGTCCGAAGCGGCCGATTGAGGCGGTAATATTTTTGCCGGTATCAGGATGCGCCCCAAGAACACGAGGAAGGGAGAGATAGACGAGGGCATCGGCGACGGTGACTTCGGTCGGATTTTTTCCTTTGGGAATACTTGCCATTTTTGGCTTGATTTTCTTTTTGCCTTTCTCGGAAACACCAAGCTGGACATAAGGCCCGAACCGGCCAGTTTTGACAAATATCGGCTCGCCGGTTTCCGGATGATTGCCGATCGGCTCGTCACCTTTAATTTCATGGCCTTCGATCGAGAGCGCGCCTTCGCAATCAGGGTAGCGCGAGCAGGAAATAAATTTGCCCAGGCGGCCGAGTTTGATCACCATGGAACTGCCGCACTTGGGACATTTGAATTCAGGCGACGCCTCGCCGAGGGTTGTTAATTTTTCGATGTTTTCTTTTGCTTTTATGTCTTTGGTGAAGGGCCCGTAAAAATTTTTCAAAGTTTTGGCATATTCTCGCTTGCCGACAGCAATATCATCAAGTTCACCTTCCATTTCGGCGGTGAAAGTGTCGCTGATGTATTTTCCGAAATTTTCTTCAATAAAGGTTGAAACGACCTCGCCGGTGTCAGTCGGCTTTAAACTGCGATTTATTTTTTCCGCATAGCCTCGGTCTTCAAGCGTTTTAATAATGGAAGCATAGGTGCTCGGCCGGCCGATTTCTCTTTTCTCAAGCTCTTTGACAAGGCCGGCCTCCGTGAAGCGCGGCGGGGGAACGGTTTGTTTCTCTTCGGCATTAAGGTTGATCAACTTGAGCGAATCGTCTTTTTTTAGCGCCGGGAGATTTATTTCTTCGCTTCGCGCGCCGGGATCGGCTTTAAGCCAGCCATCAAAGATGATTCTCGTGCCGATGACGGAAAAATCCGGAATTTCTTCCTCTTTGATATTGGCAATGATTTTTGTTTTAAGCATTTCGGCGGCCGCCATTTGGGAAGCAACCGTTCTTGTCCAAATCAGCCGGTAGAGTTTCTTTTGCGCTTCATCAGCGCCAAGTTCGCGCTTGAAAATGTCGGTTGGCCTGATCGCTTCGTGGGCTTCTTGAGCAGTCTTGCTTTTTGTTTTAAAAATGTTGGCTTTTGCGTACGTACCGCCGAAATTATCGTGGACAAATTTTAAAATCTGACGCTGGGCGACTTCGGCGAGATTTACCGAATCGGTGCGCATATAGGTGATGGCTCCTGCTTCATAAAGGCGCTGGGCAAGCATCATCGTGCGAGAAGGGGAGAAGCCAAGAATTGTGCTCGCGGCTTGCTGAAGGGTGGAGGTAATAAAAGGCGGGCGCGTTTCGCGCTTCGCTTCCGACTCTTTGGCGTCTTTGACATACCAAACGCCTTTGTTGCCGGCGGCAATAATTCGCTCGGCTTCGGCC
>Ga0209642_10003572_pt1 | contig 10029 bp, 7 predicted proteins | sample RifCSP19_2_FD_184025 | JGI IMG/M metagenome (GOLD analysis project Ga0209642, IMG submission 184025) | Soil microbial communities from Rifle, Colorado - Rifle CSP2_sed 19_2 (SPAdes) (version 2) | ecosystem: Environmental > Terrestrial > Deep subsurface > Rock core/Sediment | place: Rifle... | reverse complement strand
CTATGCTTCTTTTCCGTCCCATGTCGGCATATACATCGGCAACAACCTCTTCATCCATGCCTCGTCAATGGCCAAAAAGGTCACCATCGACAACCTTGACGCCCCCTATTACATGAAAAGGTTCATAGGCGCCAAAAGGCTCCTGGGTGAAGGGGAGAGCGAATAAGACCAGAGCTGCCGCACATCTAATGGCTGTACGGCCTCCAGCGAGGCCATGCGGCCTTACCCCTCATAGTTCCTGTCGTTCTCGTGAGACAATTCATGCGCCTGTTCAGAGAGCCGTATCTTGAAAAGCAGTTTTACCTCAAGCCTCAATAGAATTGATGCTCAGGAACCATGTATAAGCGGCAAGCCGCAAGCATTTTTTTTGCTGAAATTCCTCGTTGTGCAGTGTGGGTTCTGACCGCCTTCAGCTATAGATAAAAGCCCCCTGAACCTTTGGTTCAGGGGGCTTTTCGTGATGCATTCAATGCAATTCCGGTTACACTCTGCTGCGGCTCGCGCCCGCCGACTTACCAAAGCGGCTCAGACCCCGTATTTTCTTTTATATACCGCAAGCCAACGGTTCGAATGGGGTGTGTATTCCTTAGCCGCTTCACCAAACGCATGGACCGTTTCTTCCGAGGATGTCATTTCCATCATTTCTTCGATGTCGTAGTATCTGCTCAGGTAGTCCTCTGACCATGCGAAAATAAACATGTTTGAGCCGGGCCTTATAAGCCAGGACCTGTCAACGCGCACAAAGACGATGTACGCCGACTTTTTGTCCTCTATCTCGCTGATCATCTCCTGCTGCATCCTCTCAGCGTAGGGCTGCTCCTCCATCATCGCGTATGTATAGATGTACCCCGTCGCGGAGTGCCTGTGAGAGTAGAAATAGATCTCAGGCTCGGAGCCGATGACGGCTATCGTGTCTTCGGGCGAGGTGTGCTCTTTTATGTACATGGCGGCTTCAAGCGCCTCAGGGAAAGGATTGCTCCCGTACATGAGGCGCGAGAACCGGGTCGGCGAGAGCTCCAGAAGGTATGCCCGCTGCGTGTAAAGGGAATATCCCGTCGCGATCATTACTGCCAGGCTGCATATCGCCAGCGCATAGCGGCGTGACAGGACTTTGCTTGAAGCCCTGAGGATCGCGCCTGCTCCGGCAGCGGCCATGAGGGCGACCGCCGGAAGGAACAGTATGAAATAATGCTCCCTGAAATGGAATCCGGGCACTGTGGAGAGAAAGGAGAACACAAGGAAGATAGCCAGGAAGGCCCTCGCCCCCTTAAAGTAAGTAGAGAAGAGCGCGATCAGTCCAGCGGTAAAGAGCAGGAAGACCGGCGCCGACGACTCTATTATCGGGCCCGCTGCACCCCTGAGATTGCGCATGCCCAGTTCCAGGGGAATTTCGTTGACGTACTCCCTGGCATAGGCGACCGTCCAGAACCAGAACTTGTCGAATACACCGGCCAGGTAAAGCAAGACGCACATCGCCGCCAGCGGCAGCGCGGCTCCGATGCTCAAAATGGCCATCCGGGTTCCAAGTCTCTTCCAGTCCCTGCCCTCCGTCATTATGCCGAAAAGCAGCGTATAGAGCCCGGCAGCGGCCAGAAACGCAAGGCCGTGCTGCTTTATTACGACAGCGGTGCCCAGTAAAAGCCCGGAGAACAGAAAGGCCGACTTTTTCCCGGAATCATGCGCCTTGATGAGGAGAAATAGCCCGGCCAGCGTCGGGAGGAGCACGAAGTGCTCCGCGTTGGCGAATAGGCCGAGCACTGGCTCGAGCATGGAGAGGACCACAAAAAAAGCCGCTGCCGCAACCGCCTCAAAGCGCCCTAAAAGCCGCTTTGCTATCAGGAAGACGAGTAATATCGACCCGGCATTGATGAGGATAAGGGCAAGCCGAATGCCCGTGGGAGTCATGCCGAATGCGGCCTCGGAGAGCGCATAGGCGGCGTAAATGCCCGGGAATTTCATATTGTAGGCGAGCTTGTATGGAGGGATGCCTTCAAGGAGCAGCTGCCCGGCGTATGCGTACTCCCCTTCGTCTCTCTCGAAAGGGACATCTGCATGCTCGTAGTGAATGAAGGCCGCTGAGTAGTGAATGAAGGCCGCTGAAATGATAATTACCGCAAGCAGCACCCAGCAAACAAGGCGTCCTGAAAGAAAAGCGCCTGGCGCCATAGGTTTCTTTTCAGCTTGTGGTTCGGGGGTATGCACGCGCTTGGCCGGTCCTTTTAAACGAGAGTACCTTTATAATAGTGCAACGCGGGCTGGAAATCAAGAAAGGACGAATGACCTCCGGTAAGCCGGGGCAGCCCGCAACTTATTGAAAATGCGGGAAACCCGAACGGCCCGCTTCCAACACTTATTGCATTCAGTGGGGTAACTATTGTATTTTGATATATGCATCAAGCATCAACAAATAACCTGAAACGAGCAGGCTTCCTTTAATGGTAAATATGAAGAATGAAAATCAGGGCGCTGCGGGAAGCAGGGCCTTTCTCCTTTTTCTGCTGATAACCTTTGTTGGGACTATTTTCCTGCGGACGGTATTCGTCGGCCCGGAATATGAGTTGTATATATCCTATGCGGAAAGCATTATCGGGGACAGGGACCTGAACATCGCCAACCAGCTGATGTTCTATGATTTTCACAGGCCGGTATTGCTATCCGAGACGCTCAATTTCCCAGACTTCCACAACAACGGCGGGGTCGTGATCTGGGTGCCATTCCTGTTGGTAGGCAAGCTTTTCCAGTCAACGGGGCTGTTGCCTGTTTTTGCAAAGTTCGATCATGTTCATTTTTTCCTTTCATTGAGCACGCTTGTTTGCGGGGTGCTGTCTTTATTCCTTATTTATAGGACCGCCTTGCTTTTTTGCGGAGGTAGCGCCCGCTCTTCCTTTATATCCGTCATTGCGATGTTTTTTGGGACTCCTTATATCTTCTATATGATATCCAGCCGGGCCAGGCGAATATTTATGCGCTCTTCCTTTCAGCGCTCCTGGTCTATGTCCTTCTGGAACTGGACTTGACAGCGGCACGGTCCTGGGTTGTCCCGGGCTTTCTGTTATCGGTCTCTTTTCTTACCAAGGTCGACCTTTGGCCTATGGCTGGTCTGGCGGTATTGGTCTTCGTTGAACATTTGAGGAGCAAAAAAGCTGGATGGCGGCATTTGTTGTGGTTCGGCCTGTCTTTTGCGGTACTTTTCGCATTCAAGTTCGGCAATGACCTTTTGAAGTTCGGGCACGTCCTCTCTAATGAGCTGTCCGTGGTGAATACGAGCGGCTTTTATTTCTTTACCCAGCTCTTCTCGCCTTTCCGGGGCTACTTCATCTATTCTCCCATCTTTCTGTTTGCAATGCTGGCTGGCCTGTGGGTATTGCTCTTCCGCCGCGGCCAACCGGAGGCATTTGGCGGACGCGGGCCGCTCATCCTGTGGGGGATGTTCTTCATAATAATCATAAAGCTCTTCATCGTCTCTTTCCGGTTCAACTGGAACGGAGGCACTTACGGCGGGCGGATACTGCTGACTGAGGTCCCGTTCTTTGCCGTGTTCCTCGCGGTATACCTCAAGGACCTGCGGGGATGGAATCTACGCGCCGCCATCGGCGTCATATGCGCGATGCTCCTCTGGAATATTCTTAAGATAGCTGAATTCATGACATACTCCGAGCCGCGCAATTTCATCTCCCATCTGGATTTTGGCAACGGATGGGCCGCGTTGCATGGACTTTACGCTTTTATCCTGAAAAATATCGGGCTCGCCGCGAGCATCGAAAAAATAGGCCTGCTCGCGTTTCTTCTGGCCGTTGCGGCACCGTTTATTTATCTGCTTCGAAGGGTGCGGGTGCGCCATGCTGTCGCCGGCTTTGTCTTCTACTGCGCGGCTGCCTATGCGGCGATCTCGGTTATGAATTACGTGAACAACGGCCGGAACGCGGAGCTGCTGAGGGGATATGTCGAGGCAGGAGAGATGGTGGTAATAAAGCCGCACCTTTTTACCATGGAGGAGAACATCGGCTCAGTGAACGAGCAGATGGAGTTCTATGAGTCCATAGGCGATGAAAAAGAGGTCCGGAAGCTGATGTTCCTGAGGGAATCCCTCTTCGAGCACACCGATGATGAGTTCAGAAGGGCAAGGCCCAGCCTGTTTTGAGGGGGGTAAAACGAGTAATGTCGCAAAAAGGCGTATCGGTCGTACTTCCGACCTACAATGAAAAAGACAATATAAGGGAGCTCGCCCGAAGGATACTCGATTCCGTGAAGGGGAGTGTCGAGGTCGTGGTCGTGGACGACGACTCGCCTGACCTCACATGGAAAGCCGTCGAGGAAATGGGAGATCCCCGTGTCCGTGTCATACGCAGGACGGACGAAAAGGGGCTTACGTCCGCGATAATGCGCGGCGTAGTCGAGAGCCGTTATGGCATCGTGGTGTGGATGGACGCGGACCTTTCCATGCCGCCTGAGAAGATAAACGAACTGCTTTCCGGCCTTACCCACCACGACATCGCCATCGGCTCGCGCTACTCAAAGGGCGGCAAGGACCTGGGCGACACCCGTACCGCCGTTTTTATGAGCCGCACGCTGGGCCTCGTTGCCAGGGCCGTCCTGAACGTACCTGTCACGGACCTCAATACCGGTTTTGTGGCTGCAAGGAAGAAGCTCGTGGAGGAACTGGGCTTTAGGGGCGACTATGGGGAGTACTGCCTTGATTTTCTGTACCGCGCCTACAAGTTGGGCTATAGCATTGTCGAGGTGCCGTACGTCTGCGTGCCCAGGATAAAAGGCGAGTCAAAGACGGCGACCAATCTACTCGGCTTCTTTGTGCGCGGCAGAAAGTACATATACTCGATGTTGAGACTGAGGTTCTCGAATCGTGGATAGCGGCATAAAGCTCTTGAATACTGCGGGGTTATATAGTAGATTGAGTGCTGCTGAACTCGCATTTCAAGTCCTTCATCGCTTCTGTACTCGTATCTTTAAGGCATTTACTGCTACTACTTATTAAAGGTGGGTTACGGGTATGCTCAAAAAGACCATCCAGCCTGAAAACTATGTCCCCGAAGAAAAGCTCCTCAAAGTAATTCCGGACAAGGACCCGGAGATCAAGATAAGCCTCAAGCGCATTCCGGTAGTCGAGAAGACCGGGAAGATGATCCCTGTCTGCGAGCCTACGCTCCAGGGGAACGAGCTCAAGTATTTGACTGAGTGCGTTGAGACGAACTGGATATCGTCAACGGGCCGGAAGATAATCCAGTTCGAAGAGGCGTTTGCCAGGGCAGTGGGCGCCAAATACGGCATCTCGTGCACGAACGGCACTACCGCGCTGCAGCTTGCCCTGTACGTCGCCGGGGTCGGGCCGGGAGACGAGGTCATCATTCCCACGTTCACCATGATAGCCACCGCGAACGTCATCACCCACCTGGGCGCGAAACCCGTGCTCGTGGACGCTGACCCGTACACGTACACCATGGACGTGAACAGGATAGAGGAGAAGATAACCGGAAAGACAAAGGCCGTTGTGCCGGTCGACATATACGGTCATCCGTGCGACATGGACCCCATACTCGATATCGCCGAAAGGCGCGGCCTCGCGGTCATCGAAGACGCGGCCGAGGCGCACGGCGCGGCCTATCGCGGCAGAAAGATAGGCTCTATATCCGACGCCACGACTTTCAGCTTTTACGCCAACAAGATAATCACGACCGGCGAGGGAGGCATGATAACCACGGACAGCCGGGAATTCTACGACAAGGCCAGGAACATAAGGGACCACGCCTTTTCCGAGGAAAGGCACTTCTGGCACAAGTACGTGGGCTTCAACTTCCGGATGACAAACCTGCAGGCCGCAATAGGACTCGCGCAGGTAGAGCGTTTTGACGAGCTTGTCGAATCACGCATAAGAAACGCCGCCCGGTACAACGCTCTTCTGAAGGGCCTCTCCGGCCTTACGCTTCCTCCCCAGGCTGAGAGCGTAAAGAACGTCTTCTGGATGTACGCCATCCTCGTGGAGGACGATTTCGGGATGAACAGGGACGAGCTCAGGAAGCAGCTCGCCGAGCGCGGCATAGAGACGAGGACGTTTTTCATACCCATGCACCTCCAGCCCATCTATCACGGGAAATATGCCGGGCAGTCCTATCCTGTTTCCGAGTCCCTTTGCTCCAGGGGCATGTATCTGCCATCTTCGTCCGGCCTCGCCGAGGACGACCTCAACTATATCTGCGCGGCCATAAAGGAGATCAAAGAGGGCGCGCGCCGTTGACATGGACGAACGGGAATATGGAAAGATGTACGAGCTGGAGAGCTCCCATTGGTGGTTCAGGGGGGGGCACGAAATCCTCCTCGGTTTCTTCAAAAGGTTGCCCGCGGAAGACCGGAGGAAGATACTTGACGTGGGCTGCGGCACCGGAGGGCTGCTGGCCAGGCTGGGTGAATACGGGAGTCCTTACGGCATTGATTTTTCACCGGCGGCCATAGGATACTGCAGAAAAAGAGGGCTTACCAAGCTCGTCCGGGGGACCGCGGAAGCCATGCCCTTTCAGGACGGGACCTTTGATGTCATAACCGCCGTTGATGTTTTCTACCACCGCAACATCCGGGACGACGAGACGGTATTAAGAGAGCTGGCAAGGACGCTCAAAAAGGGCGGCCGCCTGTTTTTAAGAGAACCTGCCCTGATGTTCCTTTACGGCCCCCATGACGAATCGATGCACGGCAAGACGCGCTATAACGCCGCGGAGATAAGGGAGCTTCTGGCCTCCTGCGGTCTTGTAATAGAAAGACTCTCCTATTTGAATTTCCTCCTTTTCCCCCTGATCCTCGTCTACAGGCTGTTTAAGAAACTGAGCGGAATCAAATCCGAGTCAGATGTGCGAAGGGTCAACCCGGTACTCAACACGGTCTTTTATCTCGTCCTCAAGCTCGAAGGCCGGCTGCTGATGAGGTTCGACCTCCCCGTCGGGAGTTCAATCCTCTGCATCGCGAAAAAACCATAGGCAAGCCGCCTTACAGCCCTTCAGCGCACCCTTTTCATTTATCAGGATTTATAGTTCGAAGATGGCGAGGAAGCCGTTTATCTGACCCTTGAGCTGGTCGAGGGACCGTATGGAGAGGAGCCTTCTCAGTATGTAAGAAGGCCTGAGATAGAAGCCCTTGTACATCTTGTCGAGGTATTTCCTGTACGCGTCCTTGTCGATGCTCTCGGGCACGTACATAAGGGCCGAATGGTCGAGTATGCTGGATTTCTGCGTGAAATCGAACTTATACCCTTTTGAGGTGAGAGAATTGTAGAGTTCGGTCCCGGGCAGCGGAACGAACTTGTTGAAGTGGGCGTAATCGACCTTGAGCCTCTTGGCGAACTCAAGGGTCTTTTTCATGCTCTCAAGCGTCTCGCCCGGGGTGCCTACTATGAAGTCGGCCCTGACGCTTAAGCCCGCCTCTTGCGCCCACCTTGTGGCCTGCTCGCTCTGCGCTACGGTGATGCCCTTGCTCAGGAGTTTCAGCATCCGGTCGTCGCCTGATTCAAGGCCGTAAAGCACCTGCCAGCAGCCGGCCTTCTTCATCCTTTTGAGCATCTCCAGCGTGACCGAGCTGACCCTTGTCAGGCATGTCCAGGGGATGTCTATCTTCCTTCTTTCAAACTCGTCGCATATCTCGAAGACCCGCTTTTTGTTCATCGTCAGCGTGTCGTCAAAAAACCTTATTTCCCTGGCGCCGTGCTTCTTTATCAGCTCTTCTACCTCGTCCATCACGTTCCCGGCGCTCCTCACCCTGTATGTGGTGCCGAAGACGGCGCGGTCGCAGAACGTGCATTGGAAGGGGCAGCCCCTCGACGTTATCATCGCGCCGAGCGGCAGTCTCCTGTAGGATGCCGGGGTAGGCCTGTATGCAGAAAGAGGGGGCAGCAGGTGCCTGGCCGGGAAGGGCAGGGTGTCCAGGTCTTTTATAAAGGGACGCCTGTCGGTGAAGGCGATTTTGCCGCCCTCCTTGAAGACTATCCCCTGGATGTCGCCCAGGTTCCTGCGCCCGTGCTCCTCGATATGCCTTATAAGCTCTACGAAAGTAGCTTCACCTTCGCCCAGGACGCCCGCGTCAAACGGAGCGGAGGCCATAGCCTCACTGGGCAGCGCGGTAAGGTGAGCGCCGCCGGCTACGATAAAAGCATCGGGCAGAAGGTCCCGGACGGTCCGGGCCGCCTGGTACATGCTCATGGAGGAAGGGGTCGTGCCTGTTATGCCGACCACGTCAGGGCGCTCTCTTTTGAGAGCTTCCATGAACTCGGAATGGGATGTGCCGACGTTGCAGTCGAAGATCTTTACCTCATAGCCGGCCTTCTCCACCGAAGCGGCAATGTAGGCGAGCCCGAGGGCGGGGATGACGTTCAATACCCGCTGGATGCTCTTGCTTCCGCCGACGGAAAGTTCTTCTTCAAAAGGAGGGTCTACGAGTACTATCTTCATACGGATTTTGTCTGTATTTTATGTCAACGGCTCCTGAATGGCAATAAAAAAGGGACCTGGGGGCATGGGCCGCCGCCTTTTTTGCGGCTTGTTTTTTTTGTGAAAAAAACGTATAAAAATCATGTGATGATCGGAAATGGAAGAAACCTGAACCTGCTTTTTGGCGCGCTTGCGGCTCTCCTGTTCCTCCTCTTTTGCGTAAGCCTCTTCAAGCATATCTCTTATCCGCTGCTCTGGAACGACGAGGGCGACACGGCCATGTTCGCGAACCGGGTGGTGGAGTACGGCTATCCCAAGGTACACGACGGCAAGAACGTGCTCTATGTCCATTTCATCGACATGCAGCTGGGCGTAAACGAGCATGACATGTTCACCGCCGACCCGCTCCTGTGCTATTACTGGGCGGCCCCCGGCGCGTGGCTCGCCAAAGGGACCGAAGACATCTACATGAAGACGCTCCTCATGAGGGCCCCTTTCGCGGCTACAGGGCTTCTCGGGATGATCATTTTGGCGCTGGCCGGCGCGCTCCTGTTTGAGAAGGGCCGTCCCCGGAGGCTCCTTTTCTACGCGCTCTTTTTTCTCTTTGGGGTCCTCTCGGTCTCGCTGGCGCTGCACCTCAGAGAGGCCCGCTATTACTCGCCCGTGATGCTGTTATCCGCCTGCATACTCTACGTCTTCATAAAGCACAGGCTGCTTGGCCGGCTGGGATTCAAAACTTACGCCGCGGTTTCAGTAAGCATGCTCTTTTTTATGTTCAACGCATTTTACCCGACCTATGCCGCGTTCATGGGCGCCGTCGGCCTTTACGAATTCATTGAGCTCATAAAAAGGATGCGCGCGTCAAAAGGGCCAGGCAGGGCCTTCGCGCTGCCGGGGATGAAAGACCTCAAACCATTCGTGCCGCTGCTCGCGTCGGCGCTGACCATAATACCGCTCATCTTATATTTCAGGTTCATGGAGGTCGCGAGGGCGGCATCCGCGATTCATAAGTTCAGGCCGGAGATATACATCGACCACGTCGCCACCATAATCGGTTATTTCGCAAAGATCGAGTTCCTCTTTCTGGCGCTCATCATCAAGGGTGCGCTTGCGTTCCTTATGGCGAGGGGCCGCCTTTCAGGGACCGCGCCCATTGAATCAGTCGCTGAAAAGGTCCGTGTCTCGAACTTCCTGAGCCTCTTTTTCGCAGTCCACGTCCTGGTCGCGGCGATAAACCCTTTGGCAATGTTCACGCGCTACTTCGTCGTCCTCATCCCGGTCCTGGCGATAATATTGATCCTGGACGCCTTCTCGGTTTTCGAGATCCTTGGGAGTTCCAGCCACGAGAGCGTCAATAAAAGGCGGCAGAGGGCCTTCGTGCTCGCGGCAGCGGCAATCTTTATTGTCAACGGCCTTGTTGCCAACAAGACCGAAGACCTGAAAGGGCGTTTTTACGAGCTGACCAATCAATATAAAGGGCCCCTTGATTTCATCGTCCCCTACGTAAAGGAGAATTACCCGAAGACGGAGGAGCTTGTAATCGCGGCGAACTACGAAGAGGCCTCCCTGATGTATTATCTTGGAAGCAAGGTGGTGGTCGGGT
>Ga0209642_10003571_pt1 | contig 10031 bp, 11 predicted proteins | sample RifCSP19_2_FD_184025 | JGI IMG/M metagenome (GOLD analysis project Ga0209642, IMG submission 184025) | Soil microbial communities from Rifle, Colorado - Rifle CSP2_sed 19_2 (SPAdes) (version 2) | ecosystem: Environmental > Terrestrial > Deep subsurface > Rock core/Sediment | place: Rifle... | reverse complement strand
GTCGTACCTCCAGCCCCCCGAGTGGACGTAGACCCCTCGTACGATGAAGTGCGCCGTGGTGTTCCGGACCTCGATGCCGTTCGCGGTGGACGCGTCGATCTCCCAGCCCTCGATGAGGTAAGGGTCGTCCCAGGTGCCGCTGCCGCCCGTGACCCCGTTCCCGGGCGTGAAGTCCGCATCGCCCTCGATGAAAATGGGCCCGCGGGGCGTGTAGGCTGTCGCCTGCCAGGAAACGGAGGTCAGAACAACGGAGGCAGAGGCGAGCGCGATCAGGGCAACGGCAACCGTGACCGCCGGTGCACGTCGAACCGGGCGCTTTTCCATCGCCCTCGGGGGGCGCAGGCCCGCCGACGGTAATATCCTTTGTGGAACTGCCTCGTAATCGTCTTAGAGCATGGCGGCGTCTGTGCAGCACTCGGCGACACGACATTCGATGGGGAGGACAAGCGGTTGCGCGAATCTCCGCGGCAACTCCATGGCCGCCCTTGCCCCCTTCCTCGCGGACGAGGTCCGTGAGCCGCGCATCGACGCCGCCAAGCGTGCCGCAATCCTTTTGTGCGGCGGGGGCGATGTCGCCGCCAAGCATCCCTCCACAATCGGGCCGCCCCCCCTCCGAGTTCTGCGGGACGGCCCTGCTTTTTCTCGTCGCGTTCGCGGGGCGACGCCGCCAAGGGAGGGTTTCGGCGGACCGCCCGGGGAGGCGATCTCCGCAGGGTTTGGCGGTGTCGATGGTTGGCGGCGGACAGGCGAAGCCGCCAAGCGCGCGAGGGTTTTGACGGTCCTCAGGGTCCGTTTCCGACCGCCGCCATTCGGGCGGCGACGACCTCTACCGCCACGAGCGAAGGGAAGGGGTGCGACGCACGGGCGTGTTCCTCCGAGATCTTTGGCGGCATCGACGGAGCTTCGGGTACGCCGGTCGAGCGCGCGGGATTCTGAGGGGCGCGCCATCCGGTGTCCATCGGTACTCCGACCGTCAATGGCATCTCAGCAGGAATCCCCCCCGCCCTACGCCTCTTCAAGGGCAGCTGCCCATCTTTCTAGGTGACCGATTGTCATTCCATGGGCAGGCAACCGAGCGTCTCCTGCCTCCTTCCGCAGCCTGGCTAGAGCCGCGACGATTTCCCGGGGTTTCATCCGTGCAACTGTCCGCGCCTCCCCGGATCGAACTTCCAGAAAGTGACGCTTCGAAGAAGCATCATCCACCTGATCGAAGAACTTCGCGACACTCTTGACGCTCGGCCTACTTCGGTCCGGGCCGCTTTCGCGGCGAATTTCCAGACAAACACGGCACCCACAGAGCCGGCCCGGTGCATCAGAATACAGGCTGCGGACCTCCGCCATGACGTACTTCATCTTGTTCTCGACGACATAATACCGCTGGGGCATTCCTCCGCCCGTGGTTTTTGACGTGATTGGCTTCGACTCACCGTAGCAGATCCCACTAATCAGGCCGGTCAGCCCGACTGCCGCCAAACTCAGCGAGAAGTAGCCCCCATAAAGGATGAAAACCGGGGCATCTGATGACAATCTCCTGACGGTTCGCAGAACCGCCGTGAGTTCATCGATGTCCGCCTTGAGCTCCGAGTAGTTGGAAATCCACAACACGTAGCCGTCCACTGGCCCGATAGAGGACAAGGCGATGTCCCAGTCCATTCCTCCGAGTGACTCGACACTCGTGAGAATCACTGCATACAAAGGGATCCCAGTTGCCAGGTTCTTGGCGTCTTTCACCAGTTGGACATTGACTTTCCACCATGGATCGTTCATGTCGTCGAAGTGAAAGTAGGGAGAGAGGATCGCGCGAGGACGCAGTCCAACCTCGGACGATTCTTCCCCGAGGATTTTCCTGTATTTCTCTAGCGATTGCTGGGAGCGCGAGCCACGAACGAGAATTGTTGTCTGGAGTTCAACGGTCCTTCGTACGAAGGCTTTCATGAGTTCCGAAGGCAAGTCTCTTGGGCCCAGCATGTCGGCTGCTCTGATGGGTCTCCTTCTCAAAGGTTTCAACACGTCCTCGTGGTACAGTCCGAGTAGTGTATCCCACGATTTCTTGAGCCCAGAGTCTCCAGTGATCTGCTCTCGCGAAAGTGCGAGGACGTACGTCATAGGGTCGATGACAAACGGTTTCTTGATCTTGCCAAGGAAACTAGAAACCCACGTTCGACCGTATGCGAACACGTGGGCAGGAACGACAATCCCTTGATGCTGGGGCCTCATTGTTTGGAGGATGCCCTGTTCCTGCGCCGAGCCAAGTCGGTACCAGAGTTCGGGCACTGCCAACCTCAACCCCTCGACTGCACCCGCGACACACGCTCGACGAACGACCGGACCTCCTCATGGAGGCTGCGATGTATGACCTTCGACGGAAAGGCCTTCAACGAAACAGAGGCAGTCCCATTAACGGCCAGAACCCCGACACCATATCGAGAACAAGCCTTTCTGTCCACCCGATGGGCGAACCGCTCATCAACGGCCAAGTAGACATAGTCGGCGCAGAGTCTGTAAGGCAGTGCTTGGAGTAGTCCAGACCTCCAGTCGCTGATCTTTCCTTCGACCGCGGTAACCGCTTCCGTCCCGAGATTCAGAGAAACCAAGTCAATGCGTTTCGAGCCAAGGGGCACCTCGATGCATGTGAGCTGGCCCGAATCCGTGAACCAACGGTTGACACGGCGAATCAATGTCTTTTCCATCATGTGGGTGTTCGCCCTCCGCCGATGTAGACCGCCTCGGCCCGGCCCTTGAAACCGCCATCAAGAGATAAAACCTTGCTGCCTCGCTGTTCGGCCACCGCGAGCAGGACGCAATCAACCATGCTCAGATTCCGGTTCACGTGCTTCGATCTTAGAAGTCCCGCCTGCAGAGCCGTCGCCTCATCAAGCGGCAGAACCTCGTCGCTGAGCAATCGGATTCGCTCCATGTCGGCCTCGTAGCCCTGATGTCCTGTCTTCGCATAATGCTGGCGAAACTCCGCCATGACGAGTGTGGGGGTCACGATTTCCACTACCTTGCCTGGGGCGAGGATTAGATTCTTCACCTTGCGACCACGTTCGGTACCTCTGAAGAAGTCAATCCAAGCAGAAGTGTCCACCACATACCGCCGCACGCCAACAGCACCTTCAGTCTTCCTCTTCTTGCGAGGGGAGTGTAGGTCGCGCTCCAAACCCGAGCACCTGATCCAAAATCTTCGACTTGTGGATCATCTTAGGGTATCGTTTGTACACGTATTCTAGGAGATCACTGAGGTTCATCGAGTTGTATCGCGACTTCAGACTATTCAGCGCCTCTCGTTCTTCGCGGGAGAGGCTCTGGAAAACTGCCTGTCCCACCCGTTTACCTCTGTCTGTCAAGCCATACAGGAGGACAGTCTTGGGCGGCGCACCTTCCACCTCTCCAGCGACCTGAGCGGCGATCAGCCCGTCAGCGACCTCCTTTAACGACGCACTTTCGATCTTCGTGGCTCGGACAAGGTCTTCGCCCCGAAGGGCGTCCAAGACATCAATGACTGTCCCCGAGTAAGGCCCGAAGTCGTAGGCCTCGAAAGAGAACTCATCGCCTAACTGCCTCTCAAACCTCGCTTCTTTCAGCAGGAGAAAGACCAGCTTCTCCAAACGGGTAATGCCGCGGACTTCCTCACCAGGCTGATCCGACTTGCCGGGGGAGTAGAGCAGTGCTACAATGAGATCGGCAGCGGACTCGATGGGCATGTTGTCCCCCCAGAAGCCACCACGCTATAAATGCTCCACGGGGCTCAGCGAAACGGAGAATGTGGACTCGCGGCTGCGCGAATGTCCACGGCGACTCGATGGCACTCCTTGGCCCCCTTCTCCGCGCGCTCCTCGGAACCGCCAACGGAGGGCCTCCGACCGCCGGGGGGGAACGATTCCCACCGCCAAAAGGGACCGGCCGACCGCGCACCGAAAGGACGATCACTTACCAGCCCAACTCCCAGCGGGGCCAGTCGTCCCGTTCCCCGCGCAACGGACTCCATCTCCCACAAGACGGACTCCATCTCCCACAAGACGGACTCCATCTCCCACAAGACGGACTCCATCTCCCACAAGACGGACTCCATCTCCCACAAGACGGACTCCATCTCCCACAAGACGGACTCCATCTCCCAGGAGATTCGATCCGTCTCCCAGGTACCGGCGCCCGTCTTCGACGCAACGGACTCCGTCTGCCAGAAGATCCGGTCCCTCACCCAGGAGACGAAGCCCGCCTCCCAGGTCGGGGCCTTCGTCTCCCAGTCCACGGAGTCCGTCTCCCGCGCACGGGGAGCCCTCGCGTGGGTCATGGGCTCAGCGGGGAGTCCGTCAGGCCCCGCGCCGCCCATCCGCGCCGCCAAACCGTCGTATCAAGCCGGATAACCAGGTCGCGGGCCTTTAAGACGCCCACGATGTGCGCCCTTGCATGCCAACCCTGACCTTCGCGCAACGGCTTGAGGCGCAGACGGCGCTGCTGCTTTGGATCAAGAAGAACGCCCCGGAACTCCGGAGGCTCGGCGGGAACCCCGAGCTCATGGTCCGGACCCTGGAGCCTGCGATCGCGAACACCCGAGCCGCGAACACGCAGCAGGAACGGATGAAGGCCCAGCTGAAGAACCAGACGAAGCTCCTGAACAACCTCGACCGCCACTCCTACGTGATCGCGTCCAGCTACTACGACGTCGTCACGGGGCTGTACGGGAAGGGCTCGAGCGAGTCGACGCAGCTGCGGCGGATCCGAAGCCGGATGCAGCGCCCGACGCCCCACCCGATGCCGCAGTAGGTGGCGTCGCCGCCGCGCCGGCCCCCCCGGCGAGGGCGGTTTCCTCTCCGTCTGCAAACGTTCACCTGCGTGTCGGTCCCGGCGCCCGGTCCGCGGCCGGGGCCGCCTTTTATCAGAGCTGAGGGCGGGCGGGCCAGCCTTTATCGGTCCAGCGGGCCATACGTACCCGTCTATCGCATGCCCGAGACGGACGAGAACCCCATGGCCTTGGCGGAGAGCTACGTCGTGCTCCTCGAAGAGAACGACGCCTCGTTCCGTGGCCTCGGCGTGCGGCCGCGGGCGGCGAAGCGCGCCCTGCTCCGCGCGATCGCCGCCTACAAGCGGGCGAAGGCGGCGGGGGACACGGAGGCCTCGGGGAAGGCCGAGCGCGAGGCCGACCGACTCCTCAAGGAACACCTGTCTCGCGTCTTGGCGGTGGTGGCGGAACCCTCGCACCGGGACCGGCCTGCGTAGCTTCTTGGCGGTGGTCGTCGCGAGACCGTCTCGGACGCCGAGGGGCCCATGGCGCGCTTGGCGGCTTTCCGCCGGGCAGGCGCGGCCCGCGGAATCCCCTCGTTCTCGCCGCCGAGAATGGCGGCGGTCCCCTTGAAATGGGGTGGGGCCTGCTCGGCCCGGGGGATGTTGGGGAACGCTTAAGTGCCGCCAACCCGTGGACGCGATCCGTGATCACGCTCGTCGGCGTGGGGCACGTCTTCGACCTCCGGCGCCAGATCCACGAGGTGATTCGCCTCGTTCAGCTCCGCGACCTGGTCGTCCGGGTCGACCGCCGCGCACGGGTCGTGCCATCCGGCCGGCGACGCGGACCAGGCGACGGACGCCGACGCCGTCCCGTCCACCGTGATCGCACCGAGGGATTGGTCCGTCCCGATCTGCGGCGCGGGGGGCGTGCCGTCGTGGAACCGCACGACCGTCGCTCCCGAGGTGGCGTTCCCGACGTTCCGGATCGTCGCGTTCACGAGGACCGCGGTCCCGAGCGTCACCGGCGGAAGCGGAAAGACGCCGAGACCTCCCGCGTCGAGGATCAGGTCGGGAAGCGGCGCGGGCGTCACCTGGAGCGTACCGCATGCGTCGTTGTTCGTCATCGTTGCCCTCGAGGATCGTGCTGTCCGGGTCCGCGACGACGCAGATCGTGTGGTTCCCCGGTGGACCCGCGGACCAGGCGACGAACGCGGTGCCCGTCCCACCGGAACGGGAGATGAGCCGGAGGACCTGGTCGCCGTCGATGCGGTCCCCGACCGCTGGGGGGCCGTCGTGGAACCGGACCCGGACCTGGCCTGCGTCCCCCGTGCCGATGTTGTGGACCAGCACGCTGACCGTCGCGGTCGTGCCGGCCGGCACGGGTCCGGGAGGGTTGAAGGAAATGTCGCCAGGGTCCAGGGTGAGATCCGGGAAGATCGGTGGATGGCGGGACCCAGCTTCGCGATGAATGCATCATCTTCCGTGGTGGGAGTCGAGTCGAACGCCCCGGGCGTGACGGGGAAGTCCGCTCCCTAGGTCGACGGAGCCCGCCTCGCCACGCGATATGCGACGAACGCGATCCCCGCGATGAGGATTCCCACGTCCACGGCCGTCCCTGCGCCCAGGAGCGGCGGGATCGCGAGCGCCCCCGTGAGGAGGGAGGCCACACCCGTCGCCGCCTCGAGGGCGACGAACGGCAGCGCGGCGAGGACGAACGCGCGCAACCGCGGACGGGAGCCCCTCGGCCACGGGGCGCGCCGCGCGGACCAGGCGCCCACGATCGCGAGCACGGACGCGAACACCGCCGCCACGAGGGGCTTCCAGTTCGTCTCCGGCGACGGAGCCGAAGTCGTCGTGATTTCCACGGTCGCGTGCGCCGTGCTCGTGTTCCCGTCGTCGTCCGTCACGGTGAGCGTGATGGTGTACCTCCCCGGGGCCGCGTACGCGTGGTTCCGCGCCGCCGCGGTCCCGTTCGCGGCCGTGCCGTCCCCGAAGGCGAAGGCGAAGTCCACGATCGTGCCGTCCGGGTCTGAGGAGGCGGACCCGTCGAAGGCGATGGGCGTCCCGACCTCGGCGCTCGCGGGCGTCGCCACCAGGTCCGCGACCGGCGGGAGGCCCCAGACGGGCGTGCCCGTGATCGTCACGGACAGCAAGCGCTCCGGCTCCGCGTTGCCCAGCCGGTCGACGGACCGGAAGCGAATCGTGTGCGCGCCCTCCGCGAGCACGAGCGGCGTCGCGTACGCCGTCCACGCGTCCCCGTCGACGCGGACCTCCGTGCGCGCGACCCCGCTGCCCGCGTCCGTCGCGGAGAACGCGAACGCCGTGCCCATCGGGTACGTGCCGTCTCCGCGCGAGGGCGTCGTGACCGGCGGCGTGTCGTCCACGACGACGGCGAGCTGTCCCGTGGCGACGTTCCCGAGGAGGTCCGCCGCGCGGTACTCCACGGTCCTCGGGCCGTCCGGTCCGGCGAGGGTGAACGCGCCCGCGGTTGGGATCCACGCGCCGCCAAGGCGGTACTCGACGGACGCGATGCCCACGGGGACCGCTCCGCCGTCCGCGGCCGTGATCGTGAGGGGCGTGGCGGAGGTCACGTACGTGGCCGCACCCTCGAACCGCGGCGTGCCGAGGTCGGGGGAGACCGTCGGCGGCGTGTCGTCCACGACGAGGGTCGCGTTCGCGACCGCCTCCACGTTCCCCGCGAAGTCCTCGCTCGACCACTCCACGAGGTGCCGTCCCTCGCCCGCCAACGTGAAGGAGCCCGTGGCGGTGTAGTTGACCCACGGCCCGCCGTCGACGCGGACCGTCGTGTTCCGGATGCCCGCGCCGGACGGGTCGAGGACCGCGAAGGAGAGGAGCGTCGCGGACGTCACGTACGTCTCTATGGCGGTGACGTTCGGCGTCCCGACGACGAGGGTCGTGATCGGGCCGGCGAGGACGTCGATCGTCCACGTGAACCGGTTGTTCGCCTCGTCCCACTCCGCGAGGTCGTCCCCGAAGTCCACGTCCGCGACGACGTCGTACGTCCCCGGGGTGGCGGGGGCGGTCCACGCGGCGGCGAACCGGACGGACGTCTCGGATGGGGCGAGGGGAGCGATTGCGAACGCCGCGAACGGCGTGGCGGGCGCGGAGGCGTTGAAGAAGGCGATCGTGGCGGTCGCGCTCGCGGCCGCGTTCCCGCGGTTCTCCACTTCGACGGACAGCGGGACGGGGAGGGAGAGGCCCGCGCGGACGGGCGACGCGGGCTGCGGGGAGACCGGGATGTAGTCGGGCCTCGTGACGGGGCCCGGTACCACGAGCGCGTCGACGCACGCGACGTTGTTCGTTTCGTCCGCCTCGGAGACGGTGCCGGGCGGGGGGTCCGCGTACACGCACAGCCTATGGATCCCGGGCGGGGACGCGGTCCACGGCACGGCGACGTTCCCCTGGGCGCCGCCCTCGAGGCCCGGGAGGGGGACAGAGCCCACGCCCTCGCCGCCGTCCGGCAGTCCGTTCGCGTTCGCGTCGTCGAAGACGAGGACATCGAAGCCCCCGGCGGGGAGCTCCCCGCCGTTCCCCACGGTCGCGTCTACGCGGGCGAGCGTCCCGTCGGGGAGGGGCGACGGCGGGTCGAGGATGACGAGCAGGACCGCGAGGTCCGAGGTCGGCGGCAGGAGGACGTTGATCACCCACGCGTGCAGGTTGTTCGCCTCGCTGGACTCCGGGAGGACGTCGTCGGCGTCGACGGAGGCCACGACCGCGTACGTGCCCGGGACCGCCGGCGCGATCCACGTCGCCGCGTACGGGCCGGAGGCGTTCCCCGCGCCGAGGGGTGGGACGGCGAACGCGGCGAACGGGGCGGAGGGCGTGGAGGCGTTGTGGAACGCGAGCGTGGTGGTGGCGTTCGTGGCGCTGCCGCGGTTCGCGACGTTCACGGAAAGGAGGACCTGAGAGGAGGGGGCGACGGCGAGCGGGGAGGGCGGTTGCGGATCCTCGGGCGCGTAATCCGGCGCCGGGGCCGTGGTGGCGTACCACACCCGGCCAACTCCGAGGCGGGAGCCCCGGAAGTAGGAGAGGTGCGGACGGCCCGACCGGTCGATCGCGAGGGAGGCCCAGGCCCCTGTGTGATCATCGGACAGGTCCTGGTCGACGGTCTCCGTCCGCCATCCCCCCGTCTTCCAAGCGTAGAGGAGGGTACCCTCCGGCCCGGCGGGGGGCGACATCCTTTGGTACGCGATCCTCGGCTGCCCGTCCGGGTCCAGCGCGAGGGACGCGCTCAGGACGCGCGGGAGCGTATCCACGGTCTCTGCGCTCCAGCCCGAGCCGTCCCGAAACGCGTACTTCAGGAACCGGGAAGGGAAGGTTCCGTCGCCGAACGCGATATGCACTCCTCCCGATGGATCCACGGCGAGGGAAGGCCCAGCCTCAGGCGAGTTGTCGATGACAGCGGGACTCGCGGCCTCATAGTTCCAGGCATTGCCGTCGAAGAACACGTAATCGAGTTCGCCGCGACTCACGTTGAGATAGGCGATGTGGGGCCGATCCGCCCCATCGAGGGCCAGGGACGTTCCGTGCATGCCGCCCCGATCGAGCGTCTCGATGTTCCATCTGAAGCCGTTCCACGCCGCGTACCTGAGCCATTCCATGCGTGCGTCGTCGATGCAGTTGTATGCGATTCTGGGCCGATCCTGCGAGTCGAGGACCAGGGAGGCGAACCTGCCGCAAACGAATCCGGTGTCGACGACCTCGAGGCTCCACGTCCCCGATACTTTCTTCCCATAGCCCAAGGATCCTGAACCCCCCAAGGCGTAAACCGCGATGTGCGGCCGTCCCAGGCTGTCGAACTTGAGGGAAGGGGGGCTCCCCGTTTGGCTGGCGACGACCTCGGTCGTCCAACCGGTGCCGTCTCGTACCGCGTAGTGCAACTCGGCCGTTTGATAGACGCTGTACGCGACGCCGACGGCCCCTTGGGGATTCAGCGCAAGCGAGATCCCCCAGATCCCGTCCCCCAAGGCATAGGGATACTCGCCTGCCACCTCCAGTGTCCACGGATGCGTGCCCGCGCCCGTCCCCGCAAGCAACGGGATGGACCCAAGCAGGACTAGGGCTGCGCATGCGCACGAACGCGCGCCGTGCATGACCATTCGCTTCCCCTCCTCGGCTGTCCATGCCCCTTCGCGGCTTCAAAGTTCGCCCGGCGCCTGTAGGAGAGGACGCCATCGATTCTGGCGGTGGATGCCACCGCCAGAGGTGTTTCCGCCACGCGCCATCTCGGTGGCGGCGGGACCACCGGACGCCGTGCGTCGCGGAACCCGTTGGGGAACGCTTAT
>Ga0209642_10003569_pt1 | contig 10033 bp, 10 predicted proteins | sample RifCSP19_2_FD_184025 | JGI IMG/M metagenome (GOLD analysis project Ga0209642, IMG submission 184025) | Soil microbial communities from Rifle, Colorado - Rifle CSP2_sed 19_2 (SPAdes) (version 2) | ecosystem: Environmental > Terrestrial > Deep subsurface > Rock core/Sediment | place: Rifle... | reverse complement strand
TGACGGTGGCGCCGCTAGCGGGGAACATCGAGCGGGATGGCCCGCCGCGTCTGGAACTTCTCCGCCGGCCCCGGGGCGCTCCCCCTGCCGGTGCTCGAGCACGCCCGCGACGAGCTCCTGGCCCACTCGGACGTCGGCGCCTCGGTGCTGGAGCTCAGCCACCGCTCCCCCGCGTTCGAGGCCCTGATCGACGAGGCCGAGCGGAACCTGCGCGAGCTCCTCGACGTCCCGCAGACGCACCGGGTCCTGTTCCTGCAGGGCGGCGCCTCGCTGCAGTTCTCGATGGTGCCGATGAACCTGCTCCGGTCCGCGGGCGCGCCCGCGGCCTACGTGCTCACCGGTTCGTGGTCGACCAAGGCGATCGCCGAGGCGCGTAAGGAGGGCGAGACGGTCGTCGTCTGGGACGGCGCCGGGTCGGGGTTCGCCACGGTGCCAGACACGCTCGAGGGCCTGGCGCCCGGCGGCGCGTACCTTCACGTCACGTCGAACGAGACGGTCGAGGGTGTCGAGCTGCCCCCGGGGTTCGAGCCACCGGCCGACGAGGAACCGCCGCTCGTGTGCGACGCCTCGAGCGACTTCCTCTCCCGTCCGATCCCGCTCGAGCGGTACGGCCTGCTGTACGCCGGGGCGCAGAAGAACGCCGGGCCGGCCGGACTCACCGTCGTGATGGTGCACGAGGGACTCCTCGAGCGGATCCCCGACGGCCTGCCATCGATGCTCGACTACCGCATCCACGCCGAACACCGCTCGCTCTACAACACGCCCCCGACGTTCGCGGTGTACGTCCTTGCGCTCGTCACGCGATGGCTCCGCGACGAGATCGGCGGTCTGGAGGAGATGGCCGAGCGCAACCGCGGGAAGGCAGCGCTGTTGTACGAGGCGATCGACGCGAGCGATGGTTTCTACCGCGGCCACGCTGCGCCGGAGGCGCGGAGCCTGATGAACGTCACCTTCCGCCTGCCGAACGAGGAGCTCGAGCGCGCCTTCGTCGAGCAGGCCGCGGCGAACGACCTCGTCGAGCTGAAGGGACATCGCACGGTCGGCGGCATCCGCGCCTCGGTCTACAACGCGATGCCGCTCGAGGGCGTTCATGAGCTCCGGGGGTTCATGGATGAGTTCCGCGAGCGGAGCTCCTAGGGGCGTTCGCCGGGACGCCACGCCCAACCGTCATGGTGGGTCGGGTTGGGGGGACGCCGGGGCCGGCTCACAGGGGGGCGTCCCTGGCCGGCCCCGGCGGCGGACTCCGATCAGCCCGCGGGGAGCCCCACGAGCTCGTCTGGTGAGAGCTCGTGGGCGTGCGGGTTTCGGATGATGCTGCTCGAGGGGACCGGAGCCCACACCCACCGACCCCGATGGAGGATCGACGCGCCCGCCTCGGGCTCGTCGAGGCGAACGCGGAAGAGCCGACCACCGAGCCGGTAGACCGTCGTGCGGGCGGGGAAGCCTGTCATCGCTCTCCTTCTCCGGGGAAGGCCGTCGAGCGGCCCTTCGTGGTCGGTCGAGGGTTCCCCGGAACCCTCCGACCGCTCGCCTAGTGCCGGGGCCAGTTCGCGCCGCCCGCCAGCGCCAGGGACGCCAGCGCTGCGAACGAGATCGCGAGGTAGCGGACCGTCCTGAACCACCTGCTGTCCCGCATCGGGCTCCCCCCTTCTTCCCGCCCATCGGGGCACGAGGGAATGTAACTCGCTGCTTGTCTTGGAGCAACCCACCTGGTTAAGTTCGGGCGTCGGACGGCCGAACTTGAGACGGAGGCATCCGCGACGGGCGGGGGGCCGCCCGGCGGAGCAGGACAGGAGAGAGGGTGTGATCGGAACCCGGCTGCGGCGGCTCCGGACCTCCCGGAGGCTGACCCAGCGGGAGCTGGGCGCCCCCCGCTACACGCACGCGTACGTCAGCACCATCGAGGCGGGTCGGCGCCGGCCCTCTCGCGAGGCGCTCGAGCACTTCGCGTCGAAGCTCGGCGTGGACGTCGAGGAGCTCGCCACCGGGCGGCCGCCGGATCTCGCCGTGCGGCTCCGCCTGGAGGTGCACGACGCGCGGATCGCCGCCTCGGAGGGTAGAGCGGACACAGCCGAGTCATCTCTCCGCAAGGTGATCCGCGACGCCAAGCGGTTCGAGCTCCCCCGTATCGAGGCCGCCGCCGAGGAGGTCCGTGGCCTCCAGCTCGAGCGCGCCGGCCGTCCCGAGGAGGCCCTGGATCGCTTCCAGCGCGCCGAGGAGCTGATGCGCGAGGAGCCCCCGACGGCCCGCGCCGACGCCGTGGACGGGAAGGCCCGGTGCTTCAGCGCCCTCGGCGACGTCCGGTACGCGGTCTTCCTGCTCGAGAGCCTCCTCGACGAGATCGAACGCACCGGGCTCCGCGATCCGCACGCGTTGGCCCGCGTGCACGCGGGCCTCGTGTACTCCTACCTGGACGCCGGCCTGTTCTCGAAGGCCGCGGGATCGGCGGCCGAGCTCGAGCGCCTCGCTCCGCGGATCGAGGATCCGGCGCGCGTCGCGCAGATGCACATGAACGTGGCCAGGCTCTACCTCGCCCAGGGGCGCATCGCCGACGCCGAGGACTCGCTCCGGCGGGCGGAGGACGCCTATCGACAGCTGGGACTCCTCGCGGAGACCGGCGGCGTGTACCTCGCCCGAGGGTTCGTCCTGTCCCGCGAGGGCCGGCTGGCCGACGCGCGGTCCCAGCTCGAGCAGGCGCTGGAGACGTTCCAACGCACGGCCAACGAGAAGGACCTCACGCGCGCGCTGAACGAGCTCGCCCGCGTCGAGCGTCTCGAAGGCCGCCTCGACCGGGCCCGAACGCTGCTCGAGCGCTCGATCGCGCTGCTCGGCACGAGCGACGCGCCGATCCTCGGGTGGGCGCACCGCGAGCTCGGGTTCGTGCTGTCGGAGACCGGACCGACCTCCGCGGAGAAGCACCTGCGGACGGCGATCGATGTGTTCGAGCGCACGGAGCAGCCGATCGACCTGGCGATCTCGTTCCGGGCGCTCGGTGACCTCCTCGCAACAGCAGGCGACCACGCCGCCGCGAGCGACGCCTACCGCACAGGGCTCCTCGCCCTCGAGCGGCTCGTCTGAGCCGAGCTACAGCCGGATGATCGTGCAGGTGAGGGTCCGCGAGACGCCCGGGACCCGCTGGATCTCGTCGATGATCTTGTTGAGCGGCCCCACGTCGGGCGCCTGGATGCGGGCGATCACGTCGTAGGGGCCGGTCACGAACTGGGCCAACCGGACACCCGCGACGTCTGCCACCTCTTCGGTCACCCTTCGACCCGCGCCCATGTCCACCTGGACCAGCACGAACGCTTCGACCATGCTCGCCTCCTGTCCGCTCCTGCATCGTGCCCGGAGCCCGCGCCCGCTTTCAGGGACGGACGACCTCCGCCCGCACGGACCTTCGGGTCGGCGCGGCCGGTTCGGGACACCACCTCGACCTCAGGCCACGAGCACCGGCGTCCCGCCCACCCCGCTGCGAGCCGCCGCGATCGCCTCGTTCGCCGTCTCCGGTCGGAACGGCGTGGTCTGCGTGGTGATGCCGATCTCGGCCGCAAGCGGGAGGAACTCCAGGCCATCCCGGCGGGTGAGGTTCGCCACCGAGCGGACGATCCGCTCGCGCCACAGGAGCTCGTAGGGGAAGGACGGGATGTCACTCATGTGGATCTCCGCGCAGACCACCGAGCCGCCGGGCGCGACGGCCCGCAGGGCGAGCGGTACGAGTTCCCCGACGGCGGCGAACAAGATCGCGCCATCCAGCGGCTCGGGCGGCAGATCGGTCGAGTCGCCGGCCCACTCGCACCCCTGCTCGAGCGCCGCTCGCTGGGACGCCCCGTCGCCTGGCCGCGTGAACGCGAACAGCCGCCGTCCCTCGTGGCGAGCGACCTGAGCGACGAGCCGGGCGGCGTTGCCGAACCCGTAGAGGCCGAGGCGAGCCGCCTCCCCCATCATCCGCAGGCCGCGGTAGCCGATCAGGCCCGCGCAGAGCAACGGCGCCGCCTCGCGGTCGCCGAACCGTTCGGGGACCGGGAGGCAGTACCTGGCGTCGGCGACCATCCGCTCGGCGAACCCGCCGTCGAGCTGATAGCCCGTGAAGCGCGCATCCGGGCACAGGTTCTCTCGCCCGCTCGTGCAGTAGGCGCATCCCCCGCACGTCCACCCGAGCCACGGGACGCCGACCCGGTCGCCGAGCCGGAGGCCCTCGACGGCGTGGCCGAGGGCCTCGACCTCGCCGACGACCTGGTGTCCGAGCACCAGGGGCAGCTTCGGGTCCGGGAGCTCGCCGTCGACGACGTGCAGGTCGGTCCGACACACGCCGCACGCCCGAACGCGGACGAGCACCTGCCCCGGACCCGGTTCGGGATCGGGCAGGTCGCGCGGCTCCAGAGGCCCTCCCGGCGCGACCAGCACCATCGCGCGCATCAGCCCGATGCTACGCGAGCCCGGGCGGCGGCGGCGGTTCCCAGCCGCGGACGCGCGGCACCCACCCCGGCGGGGCCGCGTCCTCGTCGATCGCCCTCGCCGAGCGTGCCAGGAACCGCGCGCGCCGGAGCGGCTCGGGCGTGCGGGCCCGGCCGGCCGCCGCCAGGACGACCTCCCGGGCCGTCTCGGGATCGGTCCGCCAGGCCGCGTGAGCGCACACGGGTCGGGCCCGGGGCCGGATCTGGACGACGAGCCCAACGACCGCACCGCCTCGCTCGAGCCGCCCCTCCTCGGTTCGAGCCACGAGCGGCCGGTCGGTCACACCGACGGTGGGGAGGTCGAGCACGGCGCCGAGGTGGAGCGCGAGCCCGGCGCCGCGATGATGGTCCCGGCCGCTGGCGTTCACCAGCAGGACGTCCGGCGACGAGGGCAGCGCCCGCACCGCGCGTTCGAGCCACTCGCCCTCACGGAGCGCGAGGTAGCCGGCCTCGTAGGGCACGGTGGTCTCGCCCCGCACGATCGCGGACGAGTCGTCGAGGACGGCGGCGGCCCACAGGCGCTCGGGTGAACGCCCCTTCCTCGAGGAGGTGAGGAACACGGCGCCGATCGCGGCGCCGGGGTGGAACCGCCAGGGCTCCGTCCGGGCCGAGGTCAGCTCGCCCTGCACGCGCTCGAGATCTTCGCGCGTGCGCGGCCACACGGCCCCGGTGTTACTCCTCGGGGCCGCCGTGCTCGCGCAGGTAGCGTTCGAGCTCGGCCGCGAGATCCTCGCCGGTGGGGACCTCGAACCCGTCGCCCTGCTCGACCGCCTCCTCGAGGCGCCGGACGTAGTGCGCGAGGTTCCCGTCCTCCTCGATCGCCTGGGTGACCTCCTGCTCCCACTCGAGGGCCGAGCGCTCGACGTCGGACGTGTCGATCTGGATGCCGAGGAGATCGCGGAGGCGCTCCATCAGCGCGAGCGCGACCTTCGGGTTCGTCGACTGCGGAAGGTAGTGGGGCGAGGCCGCCCACAGGGACAGCGACGGCAGGCCGGATCTCGCGGCACGGTCGTTCAGCACGCCCACGATCCCGGTCGGCCCTTCGTACCGCGCGGGGACGACGTCGGGGCGGCCGGACCAGCGGGGATCCGAGGAGGCCGCGGTCACCGGGGCCGGACGCGTATGCGGGACGTCGGCGAGGAACGCGCCGAGCGTGACGAGGACGTCGACGCCGCCGAGGTCCGAGCACACGCGGAGGATCTGGTCGCCGTAGGAGCGCCAGCGCGTGTTCGGCTCGACGCCCTCGAACACGATCAGGTCCCGTTCGCCCACCCGCGCGTGGGCGAAGTCGTTGCGGGGCCAGTCGATCCGCCGCGTCTCGCCGCTCACGAGCCGAACGACGGGCCGGTGGACCTGGAAGTCGTAGAAGTCCTCCGGATCGATCGAGGCGAACCGCCGGGCTGCCCACTGTTCGCGGATCAGGCGAGTGGTCGTCGTGGCACCCTCGCCGCCGTCGTTCCAGCCGGCGAAGGCACAGATGACGACCGGCGACGTGACGCGGGGCCGTGCCCGATACGCGACGTGGCTCACCGAGACAGTCTGGCTTCCGGCGGGGCCGGGTGTCACACCGCCCGGGTGCCGGAGCCGCTCATCCGGGGTCTTCCACGAGCCAGGTCCAGCGCCGCATGATCGGGCACGTGAGGGTCCGCGTGACCCCTTCGATCCCCTGGAGCGGACGCAGGACGCGCTTGCCGAGCTCGTCGATGCTGTCGGCCTCCGCCCGGACGACGACGTCGTGGGGTCCGGTGACGACGTCGACCGCGATCACGCCGGGGAGGTCCGCGGCGGCCTGCGCCACGTGGCTGTCGGTCCCCACCTGGACCTGCAGGAAGATGAACGCCTCCATCGCACCACGGTACAACCCGGGTCAAGCCCGCCCGCCCTGACGCTCGCCCGTGCCTCGGGGGTTCCTTGAGGGCACCCTCCCGCCGTGGGACCATCGGCGGACCGTGAAGGCCCGCGCCCTCCTCGCCGTCGCCGCGTTCCTGTGGCCGGCGCTCGCCTGGAGCCCCGCGCTCGCCCAGACGGGGATCGTGGAGCTGACCGCGTCCGAGACGATCGTGACCTTCGGAGACCCCGTGACCGTATCGGGCGCGATCGGCGGCGACGGCGACTGCGTGGCCCAGCGAGCCGTGACCCTGCAGTGGCGCCCGGCGGACTCGACCGGGTTCGCGACCGTCGCCCAGGGCACGAGCGCCGCGGACGGGACCTTCGCGTTCGAGCAGTCGCAGCCGCACACGGGCCGGTTCCGCGCGACCCTCGCCCAACAGGGGCCATGCCCGGCGGCCGTCTCCGACGAGGTCTTGGTGCGTGTGCGGGTACGGGTGGACACGTCCCTGGTGGTCGGCTCGCCGGAGGCCGGGGACTGCGTCGACGTCTCGGTCATCGTCTCGCCCGCCAAGCCGGGACAGACCGTGGAGCTCCAACATCGACAGGGCGGTTGGCAGACACGGGAAACGCTCGTCCTGGGTCCGGGCGGAGCGGGCATCGCGCGCCCGTGCCTGGGCTGGGACGACGTCGGGGTCCTCCGTCTGCGCCTGTGGTGGGAGGCGCAGGACGCGCTCAACGAGACGGCGGCCGGCCCGGTCCTGGCCTTCGAGGTCACGGAGGCCGCGTGGATGGAAGCGATCGACGAGGTCGTCGGAGGCCGGGCCGTGTCCGTCTCCGTGGGCGAAGACGGGACGTTCCTGTACCGCCACGCCGACCAGGCGCCGAGGGTCCCGGCCTCCAACGAGAAGCTCCTGCTCGCGATGGCGGTGCTCGACGTGTTCGGGCCCGACGCACGGATCCGGACGCGATCGGCTGCGGTCGCCGTCGACGACGCCGTCGTCGACGGCGACCTGTGGATCCTCGGCCGAGGCGACCCGCAGGTCGGACCGTCGACGATGCGTGCGCTCGCCCGACGGATCGCGGATGCCGGGGTCGCTCGGGTCGCCGGCCGCGTCATGGGCAGCACCACGTACTTCCGTCGCGACTGGGACGCGCCCGGCTGGAACGGCGATGCCCGCCGCTACGTGAATCGACCGACCGCCCTCACGTTCGAAGGCAACCGCTCCCCGTCTCCCGAGCGGGAGGCCGCCGAGGTGCTCACGCAGCGACTCGAGCGGCTCGGGGTCGCCGTGGCCGGCGAGCCCGGGGCCGGCGCTCCACCGGACGGGCTCACCGACGTGGCCGTGGTGCGATCCAAGCCGATCGACGGCCTGCTCACACGGATGCTCCGCCCCTCGGACAACTTCGCCGCCGAGGTGCTGGGCAAATGGCTCGGGGCGGAGGTCCGCGGCGCGCCCGGCACGATCTCGAAGGCGGCGGCGACCATCCGCGACTGGGCCGCGAACCTCGGGGCCGAGTTCACCCTGCACGATTCCTCCGGCCTGTCCTACGACAACCGGGTGACAGCCGCCGGCATCGTCCGTCTCCTCTGGCAGGCGGAGGCATCGGACTGGGGCGCGGACCTGCGGCGGGCCCTCCCGACCGGCGGTCAGGGAACGCTCCGCGACCGCCTGGCCAAGGTTCGGCTCCGGGCCAAGACCGGCACCCTGACCGGCGTCTCGACCCTCTCCGGTTGGATCTACGCGGTGGGCCCGGGCTCGTGGGTCGAGTTCTCGATCCTGTCCGCCGGGATGTCGAAGTCCACCGCCGCCGCGATCGAGGACCGCATCGTCCGGATCGTGCGCTCCGGGGTCCGCTGAACCCAGGAGTCCCTCCGCGACTTCCGTATCAATGTCGTACCCCAACGGGCCGATGCTCTCCATGAGATGGACCCCCACGTGACCGCCCCACACCGGGAGGGCCTGCTCGACCGCGTGTTCCACGAGAGCGCGCTCGGGATGGCCGTCGCGCGCCTGGACGACGGCGAGGTCCTCGAGGCGAACGACGCGTTCAGCTACCTGATCGGACGCGGCGTCCCCGACCTGCTGGGAACCGATGTCTTCGCACTCGGCCTGTGGTCGGACGTCGGCGTGGAGCGAGCCAAGGAGATGCTCCGGACCCGCGGCGTGATCGACGGGTTCGACACGACCGTTCGGCCCTCCGATGGCGAGACGCGGGTGATCCGCCTGTGGGCGGAGCTCGTCGAGGGCGGCGAGCCGCTCGTGATCCTCCGCGCCTCCGACGTCGACGGCCGCGTCGTCGCCGGCTCTCGGTACGCGGAGCTGCGGGAGGCCGAGATCCGGTTCCGCGCGCTCGTCGAACAGATGCCGGCGCTCACGTTCACGCAGATCGAGGACCCGGAGAGCCCGACGGGGTTCCGGATCGCGTACGTCAGCCCGCAGACCGAGCGGATCCTCGGCTACACGGCCGAGGAATGGCTGGCCGACCCGACCCTGTGGATCGCGGCGACCCATCCCGAGGACCGTGAACGCGTGATCGCGGCCGATCTGCGCTCGGCGCACACCGGCCAGCGCCTCCGTGACGAGTTCCGCATGGTCGCGAAGGACGGGCACGTCGTCTGGTTCCAGACGGAGGCGGCGCCCGTCGAAGACCCGGTGTCGGGCCTGCGTTTCTGGCAGGGCGTGATGCTCGATGTCACCGAGATCAAGAAGGCGGCCGAGCACCACGCGGAGGTCGAGGCCAAGTACCGGAGCCTGGTGGAGCAGATCCCGGCCGTCGTGTACCTCGGCGAGTACGGCGAAGAGGGAGACTGGATCTACATCAGCCCGCAGATCGAGCGGATCATCGGCTACACGCCCCAAGAGTGGCTCGATCATCCGGGCCCCATGAATACGTTCACGCACCCCGACGACCTTCAGCGGGTCCGCGAGGCGGAAGAGCGCTCGTACCGGACCGGGACGCCGTTCCGCTGCGAGTACCGGATGCAGCGGCGGGACGGGCAGTGGGTGTGGATCCTCGACGAGGCCTCCGTCGTCCGCGACGAGGAGGGTCGTCCGCTCTTCATGCAGGGCCTGATGTACGACATCACCGAGCGCAGGGAGGCCGAGGAGCGGCTGATGGCCCTCGACCGGCTCAAGAACACCCTGCTGCACACCCTCTCGCACGATCTGAAGGAGCCGCTCACGGCGATCCTCGGTGCGGCGAGCACGCTGGAGCGCCTCGACCACGAGCTGCACGAGGACGAGCGCCGTCAACTGCTCCGCACGATGGCCGCCCGGACCAAGGGTATGAACGATCTCCTCACCGACCTCCTCGACCTCGACCGCATGGACCGAGGCATCGTGGAGCCCCGAAGGTTCCCCGTGCACCTCGAATCGCTCATCCGGGGCATCGTCGATCGGAGCACCGCCCTCCGCAGGCGGGCCGTCCTGCTCGAGGTGCGCGATCCCGTGGCGAACGTCGACGCGCCGAAGGTCGAGCGGATGGTGGAGAACCTGCTCACGAACGCGGCGCGCTACACGCCCGGGCAGACGGCCATCGGTGTCCGCTCCTGGCGCGAGGACGGGGGTGTGCACATCGCCGTGGACGACGAGGGGCCCGGCGTACCCGACGACCTGAAGGAGGTCATCTTCGAGCCGTTCCGTCGGGGTCCGGGTGCGGAAACACTGCCCGGGAGCGGCATCGGGCTTTCGCTCGTCGCGCGGTTCGCCGAGCTCCACGGGGGCCGGGCGTGGGTCGAGGACCGTGCG
>Ga0209642_10003568_pt1 | contig 10035 bp, 10 predicted proteins | sample RifCSP19_2_FD_184025 | JGI IMG/M metagenome (GOLD analysis project Ga0209642, IMG submission 184025) | Soil microbial communities from Rifle, Colorado - Rifle CSP2_sed 19_2 (SPAdes) (version 2) | ecosystem: Environmental > Terrestrial > Deep subsurface > Rock core/Sediment | place: Rifle... | reverse complement strand
GTCTTTTGGAGTAAAAAAATCCAGGTCGGCTGAACTGCGATGTCCTGCCTGGAGGGCCAGTGCCGTGCCACCGGCCAAATACCACGGTGAGCGTTTCAACCATGATTGATTGGATAGGAAATCCAGCGCCTTTCTTGCCGGACGAGGTAAAATCTCAAGATGCCACTCTATTTGTTTAAAAGCAGCCTCCATAAACTAATTGTTTTTGGGCTAAGTGATCGTGAATTATTGATTACCTTTTTTATCAGCGACGGCCTGTAAAAATTCCACAACCAGCATACTTCTTTGTCATTGCCAAACTCAAGCACACGCTCGATGATATAGGCAGCATGTTTCTTAGTATCTATAAGTTTTGGATTAGTGTCCCAAAAAAGAGACTGCCTGAATTTCATATTTAGGCGCATCATATCAAAATCTGCTACAAAGTTCAATTTGACCTTAAAACCACTCGCTATTCCTTCCAAACCTTAGGCCTCTTATTCGCCTCTAATATCTTCTTCCTGAGCCTGATTGACAGAGGGGTCACTTCCACAAGCTCGTCTTCTTTGATGAAATCTAATGCCTGCTCAAGGTTTAACAGCTTCGGCGGTATGAGCTGGATGTTGTCGTCAGCGCTTGAGGCGCGCATGTTTGTCTGCTTCTTCTCCCTGACGGCGTTTACATCAAGGTCATTGTCCCTTGAGTTCTCTCCTATGACCATACCTTCATAAACATGTGTATTCTCACTTATGAATATTGACCCCCTGGGCTGGAGGTGAAAGAGTGCATAGATGGTGGAAGTCCCCTGTCTGTCTGAAACGAGTGCACCAGTCTGTCTCTTTGTCATAGGACCATGCCATGCCTCATAGCCGTCAAAGAGGTGGTTTAATAGTCCTGTGCCTTTAGTGTCTGACAGGAACTGGGATCTGAAGCCTATCAATCCCCTTGATGGTATCCGGAACTCGAGCCTGACCCTTCCGTGACCGTTGTTCTGCATCTTCTGCATCTTGCCTTTACGCATTCCGATCTGCTGTGTCACGACGCCGGTAAATTCCTCCGGCACATCAATGACAAGGTGTTCCATAGGTTCCTGAAGGACGCCGTTTATCTCCCTTGTAATCGTCTCAGGCATGGATACAGAGAGCTCATATCCTTCACGTCTCATCATCTCGATCAAAATGGAAAGCTGTAATTCACCGCGCCCCATTACCCTGAAAGAGTCTGTCTTGTCAAACTCCACCCTGATTGCAACATTGTAGAGGAGTTCCTTCTCAAGCCTCTCCCTCAGATTGCGTGATGTGACCAACTTTCCTTCCCGGCCTGAAAAGGGTGATGTGTTTACTGCAAAGACCATGGAGATGGTCGGTTCATCCACTACAATCCTCGGCAGGGGAGCCGGTTTCTCCGCATCAGTGATAGTATCGCCGATATTTATTCCCTCTATCCCCGCAAGCGCTATGATTTCGCCTGCTGACGCCTCTTTTGCATCCATCCGCTCAAGTCCCTGAAATGTATACATGGAGGTGATCTTCGTTTTGAGGGCGTTTCCATTCACATCTATTACTGCTACCTGGTTGCCTGTGTTTATCGTCCCTGAGAAGACCCTGCCAATGGCAAGTCTGCCCACATAATCATTATAGTCAATGTTCGTGACAAGTATCTGTAAAACCCCGTTGGGGTCGCCCTTAGGCGGCGGTATTGTCTTGAGAATAAGGTCAAACAGCGGCTGAAGGTTTTCAGAATCTTCATCAAGATTCATCTTTGCTATACCCGACTTTGCAATTGTGTAGACTATGGGAAAGTCAAGCTGATCTTCTGTTGCATCAAGGTCTATGAACAGGTCATATATCTCGTTTAAGACCTCCTGTATCCTTGCATCCGGTCTGTCAATCTTGTTTATTACAAGAAGCGGCAGGAGTTTCAAGTCAAGCGCCTTTTTGAGGACGAACCTTGTCTGAGGAAGCGGCCCCTCAGATGCATCAACAAGCAGGAGTACGCCGTCAACCATCTTGAGTGTCCTTTCAACCTCACCTCCGAAATCAGCGTGGCCGGGTGTGTCTACGATATTTATCTTTACACCTTTATATTCAACTGCGGTGTTCTTTGCCATAATGGTGATGCCGCGTTCACGTTCAAGGTCAATATTATCCATGACCCTTTCCTGCACCCTTTCATTGGAACGGAAGATGCCTGCCTGTCTCAGCATCCCGTCAACAAGGGTTGTCTTGCCATGGTCAACATGGGCTATGATCGCTATGTTTCTTATATTTTCCTGCATGATGTCCTCCCGATTAATCCTTATAGGATAACCTATTACCGTATAAGAAAGCAAATTCCGGAGTATTTAATCAATAATATTGATGCTGAAAGTATGGCTAAGATTAATGAGATGACCGTATATGACAGGATTATCTGTATCCCGTCATTTGAGTAGAGCGGTAATATCATAAGGTAACGGTTTATCCATATTCCAATGCAGATTAGTATTGACACTATTAAAAGTGCAATGGCTGATGTCCGTATCCTTTTTTGTATCAGGGATATAAATGGGATTATAAATGTGATAATAATCATCAATAAAAACATTTCTCTGTAGTTTCCACTCATTTGCCTCTGTAAAGGTCCGGTAAGGCGCGGTATATCTCCATACCAGATAACGATATATTGAGACCAGAACATGTATATCCACAGGAGTGTGAAGCCGAGGATAAGTTTTCCCATGTGGTCAAGACATATGATCCATCCTGTATTCGCCTTGTCCTTATTGATATCGCAGTTTGTAATGCCCTTCAGTTGTCCTGAGTCTGCCATCCGGATTCCGCGGACAATAAAGATGAATGCCGTACCGGCGAATATACTGCCGGCCCAGAAATAGGGTGGAAATATGGTGCTCTCCCAGTCAGGAATTATAATCATGCCAAGGTCCCAGGCTGTGATGGTGTTATGGATGACATAAAGGAAGATTACTGCAAAAGCAAGAATATTTAATCTCTTGTCTGTCTTTCCGGAATCCGTGACAGTACTTTCTTTTAATGCACAGCTATGATAGTAAAAGTAGCTGATTGCATAGAATATCAGCATAGTTAAGATGTTTCTCCAGAAGATGGCCGGGGGTGCAGACACCTTTGAATATATATGTCCGGCTCCACCTGCATACAGGATTACAAAAAGGATCAGACAGAGAGGGGCTGTTGACAGGGTTATTATCTCGCCGGTCTTTGCAAATGGACAGTCCCATCTGGACCTGACGACCCTCATTACTGCTGAGAAGATTATGCCGGATTGAGTCATTCCGCTGATAAAGAGATAATTTACAGATAGCAGCGGCCACAAGGTCTGCGGTGAGTTTCCTCTTAATGCAGTATATGCAAAGGATATGATTCCGTTCAGTAATAGAACGATTAATATCCAAAATGTAACGACATTTATGTTGTATTTGTGGTTCATCAGTTTATTACTTGTCAGGGAATCCGGTCCTTATGTAGTTTATTATATGCCACCTGTCTATCGGGGGTATCGCGTCACCGTATTGTGGCATAACAGCGAGTCCCCCGTAACGGATAGTGAAGTAAATGTCGCCATCCGGTTTCATTTTAATATATTTGCCGGTTAAATCAGTCGGCGGGATGAACTTTTTTCCGACTATACCATCACCTTTGCCTGATGTGCCGTGACAAACGGCACAGTAGATATTGTACATGGCCTCTCCCCGTGCAATTGAGGTCTTATCAGGTTTCATTGGATTGATGATGTTGACTGCTTTGGCTCTGTTATCTATTCCTTTATCAATGCCCTTGTTGCTGACAGTACCTGCAGGAACAGGCAGGGGAGTGGTTTCCTGTGGTTTGACAGAAGTTTGATTGAACATATCTTTTGACCATGGCAATGCCATGGATAGATCAGGTGAAATTAGGAAGATAAGAAGCAGCAAATATCTAATCTTCAATCTTAATAACCTCCTCAGCCCCGCCTGAAACGAGTATGGATTCTATGTGCATTAACTTGTCTTCTTTAACTTTGACTAAAATACCAAACCGGTCTTCGCTTAGTCTGTCATGGTATGGCCGTTTCCTTAATGCAGGAAGCCTTGTTAGAAGAAGAAAGCCGCCGAATGTTGCAAGCACCCCTAACAGGATCAATGTCTCGAAAGAGATTATCAGGGTTGGTGGTCCAACGAGGATAGGTCTACCCCCGCGCGGCAGGGGATAGGAAACAGAAGTCCATATTGCAAACAAAGCGCCGGCAATTACTCCGGAGATTCCTCCGAAGAGTGTAAAGAACTTCATAATGTCCCTGCCATAACTCTTCATATGACCTGTATCTTCAGTTAATGGTACAGGTGATAGTAGTGACACCTCATCAATCCCGTATTCCCTGACCCTCATGGATGCCGCGAGCAGTTGATCGGTATTGGCAAATATCCCTAATACAGTCTGATCCACCTACGTCTCCCTTTCTGCTGACATGCCTATTTCCTGACAACCTGTTAAGAGTCTCTGCAACGGACGGATTCGTAAAAAGCCCATATGCAAGGCGCGCAAATCCTGAGGAATGAGGCGTACTTCTTTACGTACGCCGCAGTGACGAAGGATGCAGCGCAACGCCGCAGATGGGTTTTTTACGAATCCGTCCATTCTTCTTTTACCTCTGTAATGGATATAACCGGGAATATCTTCATGAATATCATGAACATCAGTATGAACAGGAAAAATGAACCTGCTGTGATTGCTATCTCTACCCAGCCAGGGTGATAATCATGCCATGCATATGGAAGAAATTTGCGTGGAAGGGAAGTGCCGAATATCAGGAATCTCTCAAGCCACATACCTGTCAGTATGAATATAGAAATAATAAACTGACATGTTATTGATACCCTGACCTTTCTTATAGAAAGAGACAGCGGCAGGATAGTGTTGGAAAAGATCATGAGTGCGGTCAGACCTGCAAATCCCGGATTGAGCAGTTTGTATCGCAAATGTTCCAGTTCGAAGGATGAATGGGATGTGAGTCCCATTACAATCTCAAGTATGGTCAGATAGCTCCACAGGAGGGAAAGTGCAAGAAGCGTTATGCCTATCCTGTCATAATGCCTTTCTGTTATATACTTCGCAGAACTTTGCTGCACCCGCCTGAGGATGGAAATGAGGAGTACAACGCCTGCAAAACCGGAATAGAGCGCACCGGTAACGAAGTAGGGGGCGAATACAGTCTTGTGAAGTCCCGGTACTATGCCGAGCGCAAAGTCCCATGACACGATGCTGTGCACGGATACGACAAGGGGCATTATCAGGACGGAGAAGAGCATATATGCCTTATCCCTTATATACCACTCCCTGTCAGTCCCTCTCCATCCAAGAGACAGCATTACATACAATCTCCTCCTCCAGCCGGCAGACCGGTGTCTGATGGCCGCGATGTCAGGTATCAGGCCGAAGTAGAGGAATATGAGGCTGCTAAGGAAGTATGTGCCGATGGCGAATACATCAAACATAAGTGGTGAGATGAAATTGGTCCATATTGTCCTCTGATTGGGATATGGCAGTACCCAGTAAAAATTCCATACCCTCCCCATATGCACCATAATAAAGGAGACTGCTATTATAAGGGCAAAGAATGTCATAGTCTCTGCGCTCCGGTGTACGCTCCTTCGCCATTGGGTGCGGGTAATATAGAGCATGGCAGATATTAGTGTTCCTGCATGTGCTACACCGACCCAGAATACGAAATTGACAAGATATACGCCCCAGTATGAGGGGTTATTGAGGCCTGTGACACCCTGGCCAACCTTAATCTGATATATCCAGGGGAGGAAGAACAAAAGGAGTGTAAGGATAGTGACTATTGCAAGGACAACGTAATAAAGGGGCCCTGTTCGTGTCATGGCATCGATAACGTCATCGTTTATTTCTTTATATGAGATGTTTGTGTCCATATATTTAAGTCTGTTTCATAACACGTTTCAGATAGATCACAGACGGGTCTGTGTTTAAGTCTTCAAAAAGCCTGTAACGTCTCTCACTTTTGGCAAGTTGAGAGACCCTGCTTTCCGGATCGTTCAGATCACCAAATGTCATCGCCCCTGTGGGACACGTCTGTACGCATGCAGGTTGTATATCTCCGTCTGTAACCTCTCTTCCTTCATCCTTTGCATGGTCTTTGCCGGCGCGTATCCTCTGGATGCAGAAGGTGCACTTCTCCATCACGCCCTTTTCCCTCACAGTAACATCAGGGTTTAACTGTTGTTCCAGCGGCGCTTCCCATTTGTAACTGAACCAGTTAAAGTGGCGTACGTCATAGGGACAATATGTGGCGCATGTAAATGTGCCTATGCAGCGGTTGTAGACCTGGACATTAAGGCCGTCCTGGTTATGATAAGTTGCATATGTGGGACAACCGACCTCGCACCGGGCCTTCCCGCACTGCTGACAGAGTATAGGGATAAACTTTACCCTGACATCAGGGTATTCACCCTCTACATATCGTTCAATCCTTATCCAGTTGAATGCACGGTTCTTTGAGCATTCCTCCTCGCCAACGATCGGGAGGTTATTTTCTGCATGGCATGCTATAACACACGCCTCACAACCGTCGCATTTGTCCAAGTCTATAACAATTGTCCACTTGTAGTCATATTTCCCATAGTATCCTGGTTCGCGGTATATATTGAATCTTGCAAATAGTTTATCAAGGAATCTGCTCAATTCTGCCTCCTTTCATATGGCGGAATAGTCTGTACAATCTGCCTGTCAAACTCTTTTGTTATACCCTCCATCTTCACCAAGTTCCCCTTTTCGCTGCTCTTTGTGATCTTTACGCGTGTTGAGTTCAGGGGGATGGTGCCTGTTTCATGTCGTGAGATGCCGGGCAGGAGGTCAAGAGGATTGCTCCCCCGATTGCCTGCATATCTGCCATAAGTCTTGTGACCCTGTCCGATTGGTATGCTTACTGTATCAGGTCTGATGCCGGGATAAAGATAAGCAGGGACGTGCAATTTTCCATATGGGGATTCGACGAGGAGCAAGTCCCCTTCCCTGATACCCATTTTGCCGGCTGTCTGCGGATTTATTTCAATCCATGTACCCCATACAACGGATGTCATGGGATCAGGCATTTCCTGAAGCCATGGCAGGTTTGCATGCCTCCCGTCATAATAGCCCGAATGGGCATAAAGGATCAGATAAAATGGAAATTCATCTTCGTTCCCCTGAAATAGAGAAGGAGATGATGATATAAATCTTTTTACATTGTCTTTAATGAAATGGATTGATTGATGAGTGCGCTTTTCCTGATCCCACCAGCCACCCTGTGTTAATACCTTATTCCAGAAGTCTTCAAATACAGGTTCTCCCGCATATGTATGTCTTTGTTTTTCATAAATCGTTTTCCATGACTCAATAAAAAAGTCCCTGAAATTATCCCAGGGCATGTTCTTTTGCAGTCTGTTTCCTAATCTTTTTGCTGTACTGAGTAAAATATCCCCTGCATTTCTCGAATCATACAGGGGGGATACTGCCGGCTGCATTATAGTTGCAGTATTATAGCCTGTTGCCGGTTCTGAAATATCATCGCCCCAGTCTTCAAGGGAGGTATGGGTTGGCAGGATAAGGTCTGCGTGTGCCGTTGTTTCATCCATAAAACAAGACAGGCTGACAACAAATGGGATATTCTCAAGTGCCTCCTGGATTTTACTATTATGTGGCAAAGTGAAGACCGGGTTAGTGTTGTAGGTAATCAGAGTTTCCACTTCACCTGCCCGAGCATTCCGGAGGAGCGCATCTATGTCCTTTAGTGATTGCGTCTTCTTTATTGGGGCTTCAGGATTCGAAATGACGCCGCCGGTCTTTCCAATATTATCAGCCAAGTGATTCAGGATATTAACGGCAATGATATGGTTCACACCATCTGTATATGATGCTGCATTTTCTCCTGCAATGGCAAGGCCGGGCCTTGCTGAAGCGAATTCCCTGGCCAGTGTTCGAATCCTTTCATTATCTGTATTCGTCAGTTCTGATATTATTTCAGGCTTATACGGGCTCAATATTTTATTCCACTCATTGATGTCTTGTCCTTTGTAATAACCCTCTTCTATGATTGTATAAGCCAGGCCGAGTGCAAGTATACCCTCGGTACCGGGTCTGACAGGAATCCATTCATCAGCATTTGCGCCTGATAATGAAAGGCGTGGTTCAATCTGAACCAGCCGTCCCCTTGAACCATGCCTTCCCTGCCGCATGTGTCCATAACCAAGGCTATGATTGACCGGAGAGAGCCATGTGTTCAGAAAATCCGCACCGAATGAGAGGAGAAGGTTTGTATTCCCGATATCATAATGTGGCAGTATATTTATTCCCATACTGACCTTGTTGGCAAATATCAGTTCCTTATGCTGGAACAGGTCATACTGGATATAATTGGGTGAACCGAAATTTTGCATGAATGTCTCAAACAGGTGACCCATATGGCCGCGAATGACAGATGACAGAAGAAACAGCTTTTCGGTATTACTTGCTATTTTGAGTTTCATAAGGTTTTCTGCAAGTACTGACAATGCCTCTTCCCATGTAATCGCGCGGAACTCCTCACTTTGCCTGCTCCCTTTTCTGATTAAAGGTGTCTTTATCCTGTCAGGATTGTACAGCGCCTGCAGCCCTGCCTGTCCCATTGCGCAAAGACGTCCCTGGTTAACCGGATGATGGGGATTTCCTTCAATCTTTTTTGCCCTCCCTTCAAGCACCCTGACTATGATGCCGCAGCCTGCGTTGCACTGCGTACAAAGGCTTGAATACCAGTTTGCAACGCCTGGCACTATATCTTCCGGAGGTACGACGTAAGGAATCAGATTTGTTGCAGGAGTTTTGATTGATTCCCCAAGCATAAAGCCGAGCCCTGTTCCGACACCGCCGAGACCGAGGGCCTTTAGAAAATCTCTTCTCTTTAACATGATAGAGTCACCATTTACTTATGACACGTCCAGCAGTCCCTGCCATTCTTTACATTATGTGACATATGACAATCTATGCACCACCCCATCTTCAGAGATGATACACGTGTGATAACGTCCATCCCAGCAACATTGCCGTGGCAGGAATTACAATCTATCCCTGCCCTTATATGCCTCTTATGTGAGAAATAGACAAAATCCGGTAAATTGTGTACCTTGATCCATGGAATAGGTTTCTTCCTTTCCCAGTAATCAGCTACCTTTGATATCTCAGGTGCATCTCTCTTGATTATCTGGTGACAACCTATGCATTTCTGAACACCCGGGACACCCGCTGCTGTGGACCTTTCGGCATAGATATGACAATAGAGACACGGAATACCATTCTCTCCTGCATGGATCCTGTGACTGAATGCTATTGGTTGTGCAGGTTGTTTGTCTGAGAACCACGATGTGTTTATCCAATAGCCGGAAATAAATGTTGCTACCCAGATAAAGCTGAATAGAAAGAATTTCCTCACTAAAATTCAGAATATTACTTGAAATAGGCAAAGTCAAGGACATATCTGTTGTCATTCCGTATGGAATTAACAGGTTTGCAGAGCTATAATTTAAAAAGGAGGTGATTCATTATGGTAATAACAGACAGGGTTAAAGAACACTTTCATAAAACAGATATTATCTTTGTCGGTTCAGCAGACGCAAATGGCAAACCTCATTTAGCTGCCGGGGAGGAGATGGCGTTTACCGATGGTAATAAGGTAAAGATCGAGGCATGGTTTTGCACTGAGACTATAAAAAACCTTCACGTCAATCCGAACATATCTATTGCTGTAATTGATCGTGAAACCAAGAGAGGATACCAGTTAACCGGGATTGTTGAAAAGATAGAAGACAGGGTTATGACGGATGGTTATCTGCCGGAACAGGAAGAGAGGTGGGAGGGTTTCCCGACTACCCAGTATGCTATTGTGATCAATATCCATGAGGTCCTTGAGTTTACCACCGGAGCACATTCCGACAGGCCATTGTTTTGATTAATCATACTAAAAAGAAGGTTTGACAATCATCAGGAATATCTTTAATATTTAATAATTTAATGATGACGACTTCGT
>Ga0209642_10003566_pt1 | contig 10037 bp, 11 predicted proteins | sample RifCSP19_2_FD_184025 | JGI IMG/M metagenome (GOLD analysis project Ga0209642, IMG submission 184025) | Soil microbial communities from Rifle, Colorado - Rifle CSP2_sed 19_2 (SPAdes) (version 2) | ecosystem: Environmental > Terrestrial > Deep subsurface > Rock core/Sediment | place: Rifle... | reverse complement strand
AACTAGCGCTTATTCACTGGTGTCAAAATCAACATCCGTAAACAATTGGCCATCTCGGTTGATAACCATTAATTGTACAAAGCGCACGCGCAATTCTATTCTTGTGCCATCCGGGGGAGAGGGCAGTTTCGCTTCCATCGCAGCCACTTGCGTGGCAGAAGGCGAAGCTGGGCCGCGCACGACCGCGCGAACGATGGTTGTATCCGCGGTGGTTTCAAACCGCACTTCTACCAGATGACTTCCAGCCGAAGCCCCAATTTCCTGCTGTAGAATGCCGCGAGTTGTTGACTCAAATAGATGCTGTGAAACAACATGATGTAGGTTAGCAGTCAAGATGGCGCTCAGTGCCAACAAAATGGCGATGCTGACAGCATTCCGCACTACAAATTCGCGCAGTTCAAGCCCCGTCTTCCGGGTAACTTTTCGAAAGCCGGTAAACCATAGGACAACTGAAGATGCAAACTGGATGGCAATCATGTTGGTAAAGGCGAGCAAAAAAGCGCCAAAAGCCAATTGGGTTTCGCCACGCGCCAGCAGAATGCTTGCGGAAGCCAACGGCGGAACCAAAGCGGTGGCAATGGCGACACCGACAAAGGCCACACTGAGGCGCGGCGAAACCGTGGCATCGGCTCCCGCCGCTCCGCCCGCCAGTCCGATCATCAAGTCCAACAAGTTGGGTGCAGTACGGGCCATGATCTCATTGGTTATGGGAATGTCTTTGTGAATTGTACCCAGGATAAATGCGGTGACTACCACCCCAACCACCCCACCAAGCAGAGTGGACAGGCTCTTCCACAAAAGGGCCATATCACTTTCTACCAGAGCCAGCCCGATTCCTGTAATCGGTCCCAATAGCATGGCAACGATCATGGCACCGATTACGACAGCGGGGCTGTTGGCAAGCAAACCATAGCTATAGTCGCCGAGAGGATGTTCATGAGTAAGTAAGACCAGGAAAAAGTCGATTCGTTACGAATCTTTTCCTCCACAATATCCAATTGTTGTTGGTCTTGGGAAGTGCTAGTGATCATTGGATCTCCCCATTGTCACCCAGGACATGGTTCGCTGGTTTTAGCAGGCTAACGGTGTGTCTCACCCGCCGAGCGGGGAGGGCAAGACTCAAGTGCAAACTAGAACTTTGGCTGGCAAATCGCGCCGCATGCCCTCCGAGCGCAGCGGGGTCAGGTGCAGCTGGCTGTGGAGAAAAAGATGGCCGCCTCCACCCAAAATCAGGCCCTGAGTGTGTTTGTGTACTTAATAATCGGTAGGCGTAGCCGGAGTTCGAGCACACATCTCAGTCCTTTTCAGCCACAACAATCTCGCCGCTTAACCCGAGGAGAGAGAGACCTGTTACATCAACGACTCGAAATCCTGCATTCTGGAGGGACTCTTGCACATAGATGGGTCGACAGTCAACATACTGAGGGAGCTTTTCGTGGAACCATTCGTAGAGCCGGGTAATCGCGTTGGGCTCTCCTTTCTTCGACATGGAAACAACGCAGATCCGACCACCTCTTCGGAGAACCCGCCGGCATTCAGACAGGACAACGGGGATTTCGGGAGTGTCGAATAGCTCAAGCGTGAAACTCATGAATACACCGTCGAAGAAGCCTGGATCGAAAGGTAGTTGTGCAGCATCCCCGGACTTCAGAACGACCCTGCCTGTGTATCCGGCCTTCTCGACCCTTGAGCGGGTGATGTCGAGCATCGCTGGCGAGATGTCAATGCCGTAGACCTTACCGGAAGTACCCACTGCATCAGCAAGCGCCAGGATCGAGTGGCCAGTACCGAAACCGACCTCGAGAATCACGTCCCCTTGACTTGGGTTCAGCTTTCGTATACCCGCTGTGCGATGCTTCCCCTCGAAGCCTCCAGCCAACAGGTCATACCATCGGCTTATGCGATCATATGTTGACTTGGCTTGTTCCTTCGATCGAGTGACCCGACTCACCTCTTCGTGGTTGTGATACATGTCATCTCCGATGATCTGGTGAGCTCCGCCTGAAGGTCAAGTTTAGCCGCTCGCCGAAGGCGAGACGACTGCACACGATTGTTGGACGAAAGGTCCTGTCTGATTGGCTCAAGACTCACCCATTATATGATGGAAATCTGCACCTAGTATTCAGTGCGCTCGGTCAAGAGCAAGGATACTTCTTCCGCATGCAATTGGACCCTGGAGAAGAGAGTCTACATCTTTCTCGAAGAATCTGTACAGCGCACCATTTCTGTTCATCAGGAACGAAGGAACATTATCGTCTCTTTTGAGCTTGTGCTTGTAAAGTGCCGCCTATTCTGAAATAACATCGAAGTGGTGAACGACGATCCCGTTTCGATCAATCGCAAGACACCGTGCAAAATGATTGTTATGCTTAAAGGTTCGTTCAAAATCGTGCCATTTTTGAGCAAGATATTCTGTTGCTCTTCGGGTTTCGAATCCAGTCCTCCCAACACACATAAACGCGACTCGCTGGCGATTCGGGTAAAGGCCATCACCGACCATGACACGCTCGACAATGGCCGGTGACAGACCTTCGGAAACCTCATGTGTCTCATCACCATTATGCCTTGAAATAAAAAATTCGTGTGCAGGGAACCTTGGGGCTAAACCTGTGATTACCCCCTGTATCTCGCTCGCTGCGTGTAATTCGTTGCCAACGATGATCTCCCCCCATGGACGGACGTTCATGGTTGGATCCCACAAGTTGGACAAGTAGATCACCAACGTTTTCTCATTCTTAAAACCAAATAGCGATTCGAACTTTCGCTGAAGAGTCAGCCGATAAGTCAGCCACGCTATGCCACCTATCAGCAACCAAAAGATAGCGTTCGCGATAAGGTTAGCTGCGATTTATGGTAGGAGCTTGATCACACCTCTGCTACTTATTTGGCTGTTTGGTACCCAACTATGTGTTCAGCCGTCGTTTGGCGGATTACCGGCTTATGGGCGGATTCAGGCAGCCTAACACCCTAAATTTATTAAGCATTAGGTTGCATCGTTCAAAATAGGATGATAAACTCGAATCAGTATAGCAATATCGCGGAGAAAATGCAATTCCTGTAGAAATTGATTACCAGATACCTGGTAATAGACGATGACGAACCTCACGAGCATAGTCAACATAACCGGTCAGCTCGCCCTGTAAGGTGTTGTCTTCGAGAGCCGTGCGCAGGATAAGCAGGATTACGTTCAATCCGCTGGGGATTAAAGCCCACCAAGAAGCGAGCAGGACCGACACGGCCAATTCATACAGGATCGCGCCGAGGTAAGCCGGATGGCGCACATAGCGGTACGGGCCACCGGTTGCGACAGTGTGACCACGCTCGTAGTTTATGCGAACAATCTGCGAGAAGAAGGCGTTAGAAGCTGTAGCCCAGACAACCAGGGCATAACCCAGAACACACACAATTAACGCAGGAATTTGAGCCGCTAATGGAAATCCACCTGTCCAGCCAAAACGCTGGTCAATTCCGGCGATGATGTAGCGCGCTAACTGCGTAAGGCCAAGCAGGCTCATAAGGGCAATGTCCCAAGATTTGGCGCCCTTGCGTGGCCCCAGGCGTTCAGCTATCAGGTCCGGGTTAGAGCGTAGGATGACAATAGCCGTCGCCATAATCCAGGCCGACATCACAGCTAAAGATGCCCAGGCCGGCCACCAGTCAATCTGACCAGCTGACCAGAACAGAGCCACGCCCATGACCACGATCCCCATGGTCTCACGCACGGCATAGCGTACGATCAGCTTTGTGTCTATGTTCTTTCGCATTATAGAGATTACGCCATTGCGGTAGGACTGCCAGTTACCCAAAAGCTCCTGTACGTATCCCGGCATGCGGAATTTCAGCACCGGGCTCTTCAGAACACTCGCTTCCCTCAGCAGCCTAATCCGCAGGACTGCCCATTCTCCCGGTCTTGCACCGGTCTAAGCGCAGCGTCGCAGACAATGACTTTTCGGGACACACCAGCGAGTTAAGAGGCCGCCCCCGCAGCCTGGTTCGGTGCGGAGCCTGAAGCAAGATAGAAGAAGCCGAACCAGAACTTCCGTCTGGTAACGTCGCCAAGGCGGTCTTCCATCGCCTTCTGTACCACTTCCCACGGACGCTGCCTTAGGACCTCTTCCGTCACTCCGTAAGAACGCAAGAAGAACAGGACGTGGCGCCACCAGAGGGGACAGTATCGTGGCCAAGCCATGTCAAGGACAACGAGCCTGCCACCAGGAGCAAGGGCTTCAGTGGCGTTGGAGACGACGCGCCCGGGACTGGGAACCAACGTCAAGGCGTAAGTCGACAAGACAGCGTTCACGCGCGAAGGAAACTCGAATTGGGAAGCGTCGGCGCACACTAGCTGGACGTTGGCCCATTGGTTGGCTTCCGCAGTGTTTCGGGCTTGAGCCAGCATTGCATCGCTCAGGTCGACACCGATGATCATGCCTTGTGGGCCTACTGCTCGATAGAGCAGTGGGAAGTTGAGGCCTGTGCCACACCCAATGTCAACGACGGTGTCGCCAGCCTTCAAGCCTAGTTCCCTTATAGCATGTTTTCGCCACCCTGAAATGTTGAAGCCGAACCAAGCGAAGATGTCGAATAATCTCACGACCAGATCATAGCTAGGCGCTCGTTGGCGGTATGCGTCAATGATCTCTTGTTTGTCGTTCGAGGAGTCTACCATGTCAATTCTCCTTGTGACCGCGAAGCTCGAGAGGAAAAGAACGGGGCGGCCTATCGGATGAAGAAGAAACCGATGGAAAAGTGGATAAGGAAAGCAGCAAGGGCAATCAGAACCCCTTTCCACGTTGGAATATGGTGGGTGACCTTAAGACCGATCCCGGATAGCCAGATGAGCCATACAAACCAAACAGTGCCGTAGATGGCCATGGGGACAGTGAAGATCTGGCCGAACACAACGGATGAAATGAAATCGGGGAGCCAAAATGCCACGATGTTCGGTATGGCATTGGAGAAGCCCAGCACTGCCAGGGCAGTATCGAAGCTTCCCCGCTTACGACCTGAGAAGAGGTGACAGAGCGCCGAGAATAGGAGCCAGAACTGGAGGGTAAAGGGGGTGAGGTAGATCGCCTCGACGAGATAGAACTTCTCAGGCCGGACTGCTATCAGTATCGGCAGACTGGGTTGATGACCTTGCAGATAGGCTATTAATGCGACGATGCTGTACAGGACGCCGAAGGCGACCATGAGGACTGCGGAGTACACAAGAGACCCCTCGGTGGCGATCTCCTCGAACGTCTTGGTGGGGTGGACGATCGTGCCCCAAGAATAGGACAAGAGCTTGCGTAAAGAGAACATAGTGGGAAGTCCCTTTCGCATGGATGAGCGGCGGTCATTGCGCTAGGTCTGCCAATTAACCGACAGTCCCCCGCAAAGACCTGTATTGATCCCGGCGAAGTATCCCGGCGTTACCATCATCTGATTTCTTCGATTGTGCCTGACCCGCCTAACTCTTTCATTGGATCGAGGAGAGGATTCATCATCGTGTCATAGGAGGGTATATCAATCTTGTTCATGATTATCCCCTTCGAAGAATCTATAATTTCAGAGGTGCGCCTAACGATAAGAATCCCCAGCAGCAATTGTTACCGCAATACTCATATGAATGTTCACCTAAGGTTGAGCATAGATCGCAAAATTGTCAATCACAGCCTGAGCCTGCATATCCCCAGATGAAGAAGAACCAATATAAATCCTGGACGCCAGGTAGCTGGGTAAAACGATCGGCCAATTAGAAGCCCTTAACACGCCATCCAAATACAATGATATTGTATCCTTTTGCCAGCTGACCTTGACATGATGCCATTCGTTGGCATTCCAATCAGAAACATTGTGAGCGACTCCATATTCAGTATCCGAGCTCCATAGCATAAATCGAAAATTATTAGCCCCATCTTTCATAATTCGCATTCGATTGAACCAATAGTCACCAACTTCGAAAAACACATAACTAGAATAATCGTTTCCGTCCCATAACGGTTTCAGCCAGAACTCAATACGGCCTCTTACTCGATCAATGTTCTCTTTTCTATCAAAGAAAAGTGTGTCATTATTGTCAAATAACGCTCCTAAGCTATCATAGCCTGGCACAAATGAAGGACCACTTGCATGACCGATCTCACCACCCTCGCCATTAAAAGTATTTTCAAAATGTAATTCTAAAAGCGGGGGCGGCGGTGGAAACGCGTTGACGATTAAAGGCGAGTATATAAATTGGGGTGGTGTCCCGGGCGATAAAGGTGTTGGGATTATGTAAATCGCTGTGCCTTGATCACCTGACCAATATGCCACGTTGGCTTCAGTAATCTCAAAAAAGCGATAGATTGACTCGTTATTCGATGATATTCTCATCAGAAAAACAGCATTGCTGTAACCGTATGTATGAATAATAGATGACCCTGGTGCAAAAGGGGATGTACCAAGATCTACACGTCCTTGCGTATTGGTAAAAGAGACAGCATCTGGTGAGTTCAGAAAAACCCTCCCATACCAAATGGGGAATGGTTTTGCCCGATAAATTTCTACTCGGACCCCATACAACGGAGTGCCGTCAGCCCCTTGAATTTCCATAACATTGTGGAGAGGAAGGTCGTTAAGATATTCTCCTATGTTGCACGGCGCATTGTAGTTCCCGCAGACCGGTCTTTGTCCTAATATGCGATTCCACGCGAAAGCAGAATGTTCACCATATATCAGGCCCCCACTCATCAGATCGTCTGGATATCGGTCGAAGTAGAGGTGATCATTCCAGTCCCCTATAATTGGTAAAGATGAACTTCCTTGCACTAAGTTCCCTTGACCGTCTTGCAGTCGAACAGTGGCCAGGTGCACCCATGCATTTGCGCTATGATTGCGCGGTATTGTACCTTCTGCCCCCCGTGAGCAATTCGTAAAGGTATTACCAATCTTTGCTTGGCAAACCACTAATTCGCCTTCAATAGCCAGGTAGGCTGGTAATGGAAAATTCTGGTCGTTCTCGATATCGCGATCTACAGTCAGTATAGGTGCGTTGCTGTCAATACCATTCGTTAACTGAGCGGCATTAACAAAAACGTTCAGGCCATATAAGTCTACTAAATAGCGCGCATGACTCATTTCATGAAGTAACGATGGCTCAAAATCCTGTAATTCTGGGTTATTAATATAAAAGTTGAATGGTGGGCAACGACGACCAGTATCAACACCGACAAGCTCTGAGGGGAATCCCCACACAAGGTCAACTGTGCGATCTTCTGGGTCCGGCCCATTCGCACAGTCCTGCCATGTGCCATCAGGTAAGATCACTACTTTGTCCAGGCGTACCCGTTCAATTACCCCTTGTGGAGTGAGGGAAGATATGGCGGTTTCGAACATCTGATTCCAATATCTTAACTGCCTTTGTGCCCAATCGTCCCATGACACACTACCTAGGCCTAGTTCAACTTGGTGGATGTTGAACCAGTCATACACGCTCTGTTCTACCCAAAAACCAACAGCTAAAGCATTCGTAGGATCCTCGACTGCATTGTTCTGTTCGGATACCTCGGCGATGAGATTCGCAGGATCGAGTTCAATCCGTACCGCATGAAGTCCGCTCTCCCATATCCAGCCTAGAGACAATGAAATACTCTCACCAGGTAACAAATTGGGATATGTAGAATTTAACACAGGATTGTCGTCAATATACCACGCATAAGCAAAGGTGCCTGTGTTTTGCCCTCCACGATTGGCTACATACGCTTGAAAAGTAACAGCATCCCCTGGTGCAGGTCGATTTTTGGTCTCGGTATAGTCATAACGTGGTAGTCGACCAATATACGCTGCATTGAGATCGGGCAATGTTGATATCGCAATTTCCGTGTTTCGGCTAACTGACGCCCTACCTGAGCTGCTTGGTTGTATTAAGCTCAGAACACAAATGCACAACAATATCTGTCGTATGTTCACATCGCCCTCCTTGATCGACCGGGATGACTACACGCTTAACAGCCTCGAACTGAGCGAGGCTCAGGATTTACTTAAACATAGTTTCACACCAAGTGTACCTGCGTTCCGGTGAATTGTTAATATGCTTCCACAAGCCTGGCGAGCATTTCATTCTCCTCGACAGAATTACAGATGCGATGCACCCGGAACGGAAGATCCCCTCTGAGGCGGAATAGCTCCTGGTAAGTGCGTTGACGTCTACGATGCGTGCGGATTACCCACCACAGGATTGAATCGCGGCTGAACAACACGAGCCTGATCGTTTCCCGATTGCCTGCAAAGAGTTGCTCCTGCGTGATCACTCTCTTACCAGTGCGAGTGATTGCCCGCCAGAGCACCACCAGGAATGGAAGATCCAGCCAGACGACATCTGTCGCTCGAGCCCAGATGATGTCGCGCACCTTACTGTAATTGCCATCGATGACCCATTGCTCGCCTTGTACGATCGCTCCCACTGCTGCCTGAAATTCATCAATGGGCAGAGGAGTCCAATTGGGTCCCCAGTTGATCGCGTCGAGTTCAAAATGCGGAATTCCGCACGATCTGGCAATCCGGCGGGCAAGTGTCGTCTTGCCTGAACAACTGGTACCTACCACAGCGACACGGGGCATACTTCGCGATCGGTAATTACGCTCCCTTTATGTTAATTCATCGAGCAATGTTTTGGCTTCAATCAGATCAGCGGTCGTAAAGCCTTCTGTAATTTTCTCATAGGCATCGCTCAGCAATTTGCGCGATGCTTCCCGCTTACCTTGCTCATGCCATAATCGACTTAATCTCAACGCAGCTCGCAGTTGCACCATCGGGACTTGCATCGCTATCTTCACAGCATGTTGATAGCAGGATTCTGCCTCAACGACGTTATCCCGCGAAAGTGCCAGGAGCAAATCCCCTTTGAGCTGGAAAAACTCTGGCGCCATAGGGTCTCCCGAGCCTGGCGCCTGAATCTCCAAGGCTTCTTTCAGCACATTTAATCCTTCTCCGGGTCTTGCCACTAAGCCATATACAGCCGCCTGGAAATAGAGGAGCATTGGCCAAAAGACGGGAGGGGTTTTTAATCTCTGATACATATTTACGCCTTGTTGGATCAGCACCAGACCTTCCTCTGCTGATCCCAGGCCAGCCAGCGCCGCACCACGCAGGCAGTTGCCTACCGCTATCCAACTTTGAAATTCATGTTCCTCGGCGATGTCCAATACGGCCTGTGCACACTGGAGAGCAGGTTCTACCTCTCGCCTCCATAAATAGAGCAAGCCAGTATGAAACAGCGCATAAGCCATACTTGAAGGGTGGTTTATTCTCTTGGACAGGGCTATCGCTTCGTTGGCTCGCTGAATGCTTCGATCTGGGAAACCTAGCGCCCACAAGAGTATCCCGGATGCGATGAAACACACTACTCCGGGATTATTACCCAGCCTGAAACGATACCAGCCTTGCTGGTCGAGATCGTAGGCTGAGATCCCTTTTTCCAGATGTTCCATGCCTAAGCGAAGGTCACCCGAAAAGGCATGATTAACCCCCACCAGCAAGTGCCCAACAACGCTCATACTTGCATCGTTATTACGCTCAGCGAGACTTAGGATCTGTTCTCCAATCCGAGCGGCTTTCTCGAAATTAGCCTGGTACATATAAAAGTTTGAAAGTCCTCGCAGGACTGGGAACAGCTGTGGTATCTCTCCCGCCTTTTCACAGAGTTCCAGGGCACGCGTATACGCATCAACGACCTCTTGCGTATACCCTTTGAGAACCAGCAGAGCCCTGGCCAGTCTGGTCTGCAGCGTGATCTGCTCAAGGACACGTTCGGGTGTGGATGGGGCAAAAGCAAGGACATTCAACATATCGGTGGTGAGCGATACCGTTTCATGATACCAACCCCGCGCATCGTAGAGCAGCCAAAGGCTTTCGGCAAACTTGCCAAGCTGTTCGAGATTCCCTTCCCCCACCCAATAGCGCCAGGCGGTTCGGATATTCTCGAGTTCGGTCACCATCAGTTCTGAAAATGTGTCTTGTCCCTCAACCGTCAGGCGCTCTTGTTGACGTTGCGTCCAATCAGCGAAATAGGCTGCGTG
>Ga0209642_10003565_pt1 | contig 10039 bp, 9 predicted proteins | sample RifCSP19_2_FD_184025 | JGI IMG/M metagenome (GOLD analysis project Ga0209642, IMG submission 184025) | Soil microbial communities from Rifle, Colorado - Rifle CSP2_sed 19_2 (SPAdes) (version 2) | ecosystem: Environmental > Terrestrial > Deep subsurface > Rock core/Sediment | place: Rifle... | reverse complement strand
GCAGATCGGCACGCGCAACACGCAGAACTTCGAGCTGCTGAAAATTGTCGGGCGCCAGCAGGAACTTCCGGTGCTGCTCAAGCGCGGTTTCGGTATCACGCTGGATGAATCGCTGAATGCGGCGGAATACCTGGCTTCCGAAGGTAACCGCAACGTGGTGTTCGGGTTGCGCGGCATGAAGACCAACATGGGCGACCCGCACCGCAATTTCGTGGATTTCGCACATGTGCCGGTGGTCAAGCGGCTGACGCGCATGCCGGTGTGCATCGATCCGTCGCACTCGGTGGGTTCGCGGCAGGCCGCGCCGGACGGGATACTCGACATGATGCATGTGACGGCACAAGGCGTGCTGGCCGGCGCGAACATGGTATTGGTGGATTTTCACCCCGCGCCGCCCAAGGCATTGGTGGACGGGCCTCAGGCGCTGCTGCTGAGTGAGTTGGCGTATTTTCTGGAGGACGTGCAGATCGCCAGGGAAGCGTATCTCCGGCGCGTCGCGCTACGCAAGCTTCAGGGGTGACCCTTCATCTGTCAGCGGTGCGCTGAATAGGGGAGTGCCACGCTTTCCCGATAGAACGCTGGGCGGCAAATTTCCTGGATTCTTCCATGTTCACCACATTGTTGTCGATGCTACTCGTCTGACATTTGATTTCCTGACCGTCCAGCCACTTCAGGATGGGCAGATACTCCTGCCTTTCGGCAAAGGTGTCGGCTTCGTCCATTTCGAACACGCCCAGGCCTTTTCCGGCGGCGCGGAGATAGTTGTCCGAATCGCTGATGCTGGTCAGAAAGGGCAGCTTCAGGGAAGAAAGAAAACGTTCCAGTGCATCGCGCGACGGAGAAGTGCTGCGCAACCGGTTGGCTACCACTGCAATCCTGGTCTTGGCGGCCGATGCGCCGCCGATCTGGAACAGCTCCTTGATGAAATCTGCGGTGGCGTGAATATCGATCGGGGATGGCACGACCGGGACCACGATGTAGTTCGACCTGCGCACCATCTCCTGCAACAACAGCCCTTTCGTTCCGGAGGGAGCATCAATGACCAGAACTTCGGTGCCGACCGGAACCCACTTCTGCAAATTATGCAGGGTACTGGCTCCTTTGGGAGGGGCGGCATTGGCGCCGTGGATAGTTCCTATGTGGCCGGGCCGCACCCGAAGCCACTGCAGACAAGATCCTTGCGGATCGTAGTCGAGGATGGTGGTTCTGAATTTCCTGCTGGCGTAATAACTGGCGAGATTGGTGGTCAAGGTGGTCTTCCCTGATCCCCCTTTGGAGTTTATGACCAGTATCGACAGCATCGTGCGCCCCCTTTCTGCAAATACCGACTTGCAAGCATTCAAATCGGAATATGGTTTTTCGAGTACCCCTGAATCTGCAATATGAACTATATCTGATATTTAAGCATGATTTGTAAAGTCAAGTGTAATTATTTTAACCGGATATCTACGCTCTGTGAAATACCCGGGCCTGGCCTGTTTTCGTTTCAGGCGCTTCACACTGCGGCAGCGTCAGGGATTATTCCTGAATCTGCCCGTGGAGCTGAAAGCTTCGAGGCTTATGACCTTGTCCTCGACGCGAGACCCATACTTGTCCGGGGGCGGCAAACTTTCCTGAGAAGGGAAAACATTGAGCCTTTTATCCAATGCGATATAGTGGCCATCCACCCACCTCAAGATAGGCAGCAGCTCCCGCCTCTCTGTGGCAGTAACTGCTTCGTCCATTTCGAACACGCCCAAACCTTTTTCTGCAGCCTGGAGATAGATTTCCGAATCGTGGATGCTGGTGAGAAATGGCAGCTTCAGCGAATTAAGGAAACGTTCCAGCGACGCATAGATCGATGATGAGGAACTGCGTACCCGGTTGGCAACCACCGCAATCTTCGCCTTGGACGTGCGCGCCCCGCCGAACAGGTACAATTCTTTGACAAAATCGGCGGTGGAGTGAATATCGATAGGAGAAGGCGCGACCGGAATCACGATGAAATTCGTCCTGCGCACCAGTTCCTGCAGTAACAGGCCTTTTACTCCGGCAGGCGCATCCACGATCAGGACATCGGTGTCCACAGGTATCCAGGCCTGAGCACTGCGCTGTATCGTCGCACCCCTGGGTGGTGCTGCATTGGCGCCGTGGATCTTCTCTGCCTGGCCGGGCCTTATCTTCAGCCACTGCATACTCGATCCCTGAGGGTCGTAGTCCATGAGCGCTGTTTTGACTTTCTTGCTGGCGTAGTAACTGGCAAGATTGGTGGTCAGGGTGGTCTTCCCTGACCCGCCCTTCGAATTGATGACCAGTATCGTCAGCATGGATCCTCCTTGGATATTCGGAATATCGGCCTATAAATCGTCTTGTACACAGTGACACCTTAAAACAACCCCCTCAGTCCCCCTTGTCAGGGGGAAGCCTTTAAGCCTCCCCTGACAAGGGGAGGTTTGGAGGGGTTAGTTCGCGAAGATTCAGGTGTTACATGGTACTAGCGCCCACAAATCGTCTTGCGTCAGTAAGCGGCATGGTCACTGGCCGCGAGATCCTGGATGTAGGCCGCGAATTCGGGATCCTCGCCGCGCAGCAAGGTGGGTAGCGCGGTGCGGAAATCGGCACGGTCGCACCATTCGCCCATATAGTCCTCCCACGAACGCCAGCGCCTTGACTGTTTCTCCGTCATGTCGTCCTCATAGAGTAGCAGATAAGCGCGCTCGAACAATGAGATCAGCATGCTGAAGATGATGAACATGCGCTCGCGCTGTTCATCCGAAAGTGACGGCGTTTCCTCGCTGGCGAACAGACGCAGGTCGGGATTTTCCAGCGTGATCTTGAGGAACTCCTGGTAGTTGTCGGAGAGCAATTGATAGACTTCCTCCTCCTCATTGTTGCGCTCCTTGCGTTGCTCGAAGATGAAAACCGCGATCGCCAGCGGCAGGCCGACCACCGTCACCACATAACTCAGCAGTTCCCAGGTTTCAAGAGTAGGCATCAGATCAGCCCCATCGCTACCAAAGCGATGAACGCGGCGAACAGCGCGAAGTGGCTGATGCCCTCGATGGCATTGGTCTCGCCGTCGTGCAGGTTGTTCATCACGGCGAGAAATGTCAGCAGCAGCATGCCGGCCTGAACCGGCGTGAGCGCCATCTCGATGCGCTCGCCGCTGAGCAGCGCGATGGTCTCGATCACCGGCAGGGTGAGCAGCACCGTGGCGAGCGATGCGCCCAGCGCGATGTTGACGGTGGTTTGCATGCGATCTTTCTGTGCCGCCCTGAGCGCGGTGAGTATCTCCGGACTGGCGGAGATCAGGGCCACCAACACTGCGGGGATAGCCTTCGGCAAACCGCTTCCGGACAATCCGGCATCCAGCAGCACCGACAGGACTTCCGAGAGCAGGCCGACCAGCACGATCGCGCCCAGCATCACCCCGACATGCAGCGCATTCGGGCTGTGCGCCAGATCATGCGCCTCCTCTTCGGTGACATCGGTGTATTCGAAGAACCTGCGATGCTCCACGGTCTGCAGGCGCAAAAATGCCAGATACATGATCGCCATGACCCCGACCGAGAAGACCGAGTAGATCTGCCATTGCGACTCCGGCACAAAGTCCGGGATGAACATGCCGATGCCGATGGCGACCAGCAGCATCGCGATGAACGAATTGGCCGAATCCACGTTGTATTTGGCGCTGCCGTGCTTCAGGCCGCCGACGATAGCCGCCAGGCCGAGGATGCCATTGATGTCGAACATCACGGCGGCAAAAACCGTATCTCTGGCCAGGGTCGGATTGGGATTGCCTTGCAGCAGCACGATCAGGATCACCACCTCCACCGAAACGGCGGCAAGCGTAAGTATCAGCGTGCCATAGGGCTCGCCGAAGCGCATCGCCAGCACTTCGGCATGGTGTGCGATGCGGAATGCCACGGCGATGATCGCCGCGAGTATCACCAGCAACAAGCCCCACAGCGCTGCGCTGCCCTGTTCCACGGCGGCATGTTCAAGCGTGAAGCCCAGCGCCAATATGATCAGGGCGATGGCGATCGGGAATTCGGATTTGAGGTATTTCATCGGTTAATTCGACAGGCAGGCGCCATGAGCGCAATATTAACCTTAACTGGTTGACCGGTATAGCCAAAGGTGCATATCATGCCGGACAGACAACAAGCGCCGAACAAGCCTTTAGACCGGATCACGGCAAATTTGTGCGGTGCTATCTCAACCTGAAATCAGCGAGGTGATCATCATGGCTGAACAAAAGGCAAGACCCGCCGTCAAAAAAGTGGCTGCTGCCAAGGCCGGCAGCAAGGTTGCCGGCAAACCGAAACCCGCCAAAGCGACGCTGACCACGACGGCGAAGAAACCGCCGGCGAAAAAAACCGTGGTTGCAGGGCCGCAAAAGCCCAAGAAAGCCACAGTAAAAAAAGCGGCAACCCCTGCCGCGAAAAAGAAAGCTCCTGCGAAAAAGCCTCAGGGAACCAGGATCAAGCCGTTGGATACCAACCCCAAGCCGGCCGCTACCGGGAAAGCTGCAAGGCCGACCCCGGAGGAACGCTATCGCATGGTGGAGACTGCGGCCTACTTCATCGCCGAGCGGCATGGTTTCCAGGGCCGCTCCGACGAGCATTGGGCGGCTGCCGAGCTTGAGGTCGCTGTCAGGCTGAAACAGTAGGCTCCGCCGCGCGAGCGGACACCTTCCGGGAATCAGGATCGCCGTGGATCAGGCAACCAAACTTGAGCCCGTCGCGCAACCGCGGACGATAGAGCGCATCGTTGCCGGCGTTCCGACCAGCGACGGCGCCGGTGTAAAACTCACCCGCGTGCTCACGCAAGACTTGCAACAGCGGCTGGATCCGTTCCTGATGCTCGACAACTTTCGCAGCGATGATCCGGACGATTATCTTGCCGGATTCCCCGACCATCCCCACCGCGGCTTCGAGACCGTCACCTACATGATCGCCGGCCGCATGCGCCATCGCGACAGCGCCGGCCATGAAGGACTGCTGCAGAACGGCGGCGTGCAATGGATGACCGCCGGCCGCGGCGTGATCCACTCCGAGATGCCGGAACAGGAGGACGGGGTCATGGAAGGCTTCCAGCTCTGGTTGAACCTGCCCGCGCGGCGCAAGATGATCCCCGCCTGGTATCGGGACATCCCCAGTTCCGATATTCCCGGGTACGTCACAGCGGACGGCGTCAAGGTGCGCGTGATCGCGGGTATGAGCAACGGTGTTGCCGGTGCGATGACGCGAGAAGACACCGAGCCGCTGTATCTCGACATCGACCTTCCGGCGGACAGCCTGTTCTCGACGGCTTTGCCGGCGGCGCATAATGCCTTCGTCTATGTCTATCGCGGCGAGCTGACGATAGGCGGCACGCTATTGGGCGAAAGCCGCATGGCGATACTCGCCAACACGCCGCAAGCAGACGGGGTGTTGCTGATCGCATCCGGTCCGGCCAAAGCCATCCTGGTTGCCGGCAAGCCATTGCTGGAACCCATCGTGCAGCACGGGCCGTTCGTGATGAATACCAAGGAAGAAATCTACAAGGCCCTCACCGATCTTCGCGAAGGGCATCTTGCCGATGCAAGGTGACGCCCTTGCCGTTCGCATCATTGGTTTTTGGCGCTCACGCCCCTTTGTCTCGTTGCCAGAGTGTTTCAACCGTTGCTTGAACGCGGTTGATGCAGCGGGCGTAGCCCGGATGGAATGCAATGGAATCCGGGGAAATTTCGGCCACGCCCACCAAACCCCGGATTTCGCTTCACTACATCCGGGCTACATCATTTCCATTTTTTCATTTTAACCTGCGCTGCCCCCGCAACAAAACTGCGGGGAATTACAAGTTGAATTCTTCCTCTATTTGTTTCGCTGCCAAAGTGTTTCAGTCGCTGCCTGCGTCCGGTTAATACAACGACTCAGCACGAACAGCAAATCCGACAAACGATTCAGATAAGGCAGCGCATGCTGCGGCACGGCGTCATTCTGCGACAGCAACACCATATCGCGCTCGGCGCGGCGTGCCACGGTGCGCGCCACATGACACAACGCCCCCGCCCGTGAGCCGCCCGGCAGGATGAATTCGCGCAGTGGCGGCAGATCGGCGTTGTAATGCGCGAGCTGTTCATCCAGCCACGCGACCCTGCTTACAGCGAAAATGTCCTGAGTGGGCAGCGCAAGCGCGCCGCCCAGATCGAACAGGTCGTTTTGAATCTGCAGCAATACCGCACGGATGCCGGGCACAAGGGATTCGGCGAGCAGCACGCCAAGCTGGCTGTTCAGTTCGTCCACGCTGCCCAGCGCGGGGATGCGCGCATGGTCTTTGCCGAGACGCGTGCCATCGGCAAGGCCGGTGCTGCCGGTGTCACCGGTACGGGTGGTGATCTTAGTTAATCTCATGATCTCGCCTTTGCATGTTCATTGCTGTTCAAGACAGGCGAAGTATATAGCCGCATCCGGCTGTGTGCCGCTGCGCTGCGCGTGCCAGATCATTTCGCTGAGACATTCCATCATGCGATGTTGAGCATCGTGCTCCGATTCGAACATCCGGGTCAGGCGCGCGAAATGCGCGCGTATACCCGGCGGTTGGTCGATGGAGATCTGCTCTTCGATGGTGAGGTGCATCATCAGGTGCAGGAAAGGATTGGCCGCACCGTGCTCCGGCAGGTAGTCCCTTTCCTGATGCTGCTGGGGATTCTCCAGCACGGTATGGTATTCGGGGTGCCTGGCGATGAGCTGTGCGGTAAGGTCTTCCAGCGGCGTGAGCAATTCCCCGGCTCTGCGCTTGCGCCAGGTTTCGAACAGGAACAAACGCGCGTCGTCGCGGGAAGGGTTGAAAAGCAATGTGTTTACTCCAAATTTGGTACAAGGCTTGTCGTTTGGAGTGCGGCGACGTGTCGCCGCTTTCTAATGCGCAGACACGTCTGCGCACTCCAAAAAACGCGCCTGCGCGGGAATGACGGATTATCTACAGACTTCATTCCTTCTCCTTGTACTCGCACAGATCGCGAATGATACACGCGCCGCATTTCGGCTTGCGCGCCTGGCAGACATAACGCCCGTGCAGGATCAGCCAATGGTGTGCATCGTGCTTGAATTCATCCGGCACGACCTTGAGCAGTTTGTTCTCCACTTCCAGCACGGTCTTGCCGGGAGCCAGTCCGATCCGGTTGGCGACGCGAAAGACATGGGTGTCCACCGCGATGACGGGCTGGCCGAAGGCGGTGTTGAGGATCACGTTCGCGGTCTTGCGCCCCACGCCGGGCAGGGCCTCCAGATCCTCGCGGGTTTGCGGGACTGTGCCGCCGTGCCGTTCCACCAGCAGTCTGCAGGTCTGCATCACATGCATGGCCTTGGTCTTGTACAGGCCGATGCGCTGGATGTATGCGCTCAGTTTTTTTTCGCCGAGCGCGAGGATCGCTTGCGGGGTGCCGGCGACCGGGAACAGTTGGCGTGTGGCGTGATTCACGCTCACATCGGTGGCTTGTGCCGAGAGCATCACTGCGACCAGCAGTTCGAATGGCGTGGAATATTCCAGTTCGGTGGTGGGGTGGGGATTGGCGGCGCGGAAGCGCGTGAATATCTCGCGGCGTTTGGCGGGGTTCATAGAGTTGACCTGAAAAACATCCGGTGCAATGCGCTACGCCCTTTGAGTGCGCTCAGGACAGGTTTATTGCAACTTGTGCGAACTGATGTGGGGTCAGGGGACAACGCCCAATAATTCACTGATTTTCTCCCAACATTCTTTGTATTTGGCTACTTCATCTTGGCGCACCCCCATGCCAACGCAAGAGTTCCCCCATTGAGGGACGAACTCCTATTGAGGATTACATATTTGAAGACAGTGTCTCCGCATCTCGTAGGTCGGGCTACGCCCGACGCGGCGGGCAAAGCCCGCCCTACGGTAAATCACCTAACAGTCATGAATTATGTAAAGCTCAATAGCAGCCTGTCTGACTTGAAGAATCGAAATTGGAATCAGGCGCGGATTATCCTCCGATTCATAGGCCGCTTCAACCGCAGAAATTGAATATGAATATCGCCCAAAGTTAGGTGACGATGTTCTGCATGGCATAGAATCATGTCTCCTTCACCTCTCCATAACCAGATAACCGGAGTATCGAATGGCACTTGCATGGAACGAAATCCGCAGCCGCGCATTGGAATTCTCCAAGCGCTGGGAGAACGAAACTTCGGAAGACGCCGAAGCCAAGCCGTTCTGGATCGAATTCCTCAACATCTTCGGCATAGACCGCAAACGCGTTGCCAGCTTCGAGGAGCCAGTCAAAAAACTTGGCGACAAACAAGGCTACATCGACCTGTTCTGGAAAGGCATGTTGCTGGTCGAGCACAAGTCGCGCGGCAAGGACCTAGACAAGGCTTACACCCAGGCGCTCGATTACTTCCCCGGCATCAAGGAGCGCGACCTGCCGAAATACGTGCTGGTGTCTGACTTTGCCCGCTTTCGCTTGTACGATCTCGATCCCCACTCGCCCGCAGGCGGGATAACCAGCGACTTGGCGGCTTTGCCGCCTAGTCGAATGGCTAGTAGTTCTATCAGAGGGGATGGGGGTGAGGGAGTCTTTTACGAATTCCGCCTTGCCGACCTGCACAAGCACATCAAGCATTTCGCCTTCATCGCCGGCTATCGCACGCAAACCATCGCGCCGCAGAACCCGGTCAACATCAAGGCCGCCGAGCGCATGGGCAGGCTGCACGATGCGCTCAAGGCGGCGGGTTATGCAGGCCACCCGCTCGAAGTGCTGCTGGTGCGCCTGCTGTTCTGCCTGTTCGCCGAGGACACCGGCATCTTCCAGCCCGCCAGCGCGTTCCGTGCCTGGATCGAGGAACGCACCGCATCCGACGGCTCCGACCTCGGGCCGCAACTTGCGCAACTGTTCCAGATACTCAATACGCCGGAAGATCATCGCACGAAGACGCTGGACGAACAGATCGCTGCCTTTCCCTACGTCAATGGCAAGTTGTTCGACGAGATGTTGCCCATCGCCGACTTCGACCTCGCCATGCGCGAAGCGCTGCTCGACTGCTGCGCGCTGGACTGGAGCGCGATCTCGCCCGCAATATTTGGCGCGTTGTTCCAGAGCATCATGGACGCCAAGGCGCGGCGCAACCTCGGCGCGCACTACACCAGCGAAGAGAACATCCTCAAACTGATCCAGCCGCTGTTCCTCGACGACCTGCATGAAGAGTTCAGGCGGGTGAAAGGCAACAAGAACAAGCTGTTCGAGTTCCACAAAAAGCTGCGCTCGCTGACCTTCTTCGACCCGGCCTGCGGCTGCGGCAACTTCCTCGTGATCGCCTATCGCGAACTGCGCAAGCTGGAACTGGATGTGCTGCGCGCCGTGCATGAAGGGCCCGGTTCGCGCTTCCTCGACATCCACCAGGAAATCAGCGTGGACGTGGACCAGTTCTATGGCATCGAGATCGAGGAATTCCCGGCGCAGATCGCGCAGGTCGCGCTGTGGCTGATGGATCACCAGATGAACGTGCGCGTGTCGGAAGAATTCGGCATGTACTTCGCGCGCATCCCGCTCAAGACCTCGCCGCACATTGTCAATGGCAACGCGCTCACGCTGGACTGGAACGATGTGCTTCCGGCGGAGCGCGCAAGCTATGTGTTCGGCAATCCGCCGTTCGTGGGGAAAAAAGAGCAAAGCGCAGCACAAAAAGCCGATGTTGCGCCTTTGTTTGCGGCTATCAAGGGATCAGGTGTGCTGGATTACGTCGCCGCGTGGTATGTGAAAGCGGCGCGCTACCTTCACCCCTCGCCCGCAAGCGGGAGAGGGGCCGGGGGAGAGGGTAATACCCGCTGCGCCTTCGTCTCCACCAACAGCATCACCCAAGGCGAACAGGTTGGCGTGTTGTGGGGCTGGCTGCTCGCGCAAGGTATCCACATCCACTTCGCTCACCGCACTTTCCAGTGGAGCAACGAAGCGCGCGGCATGGCGGCGGTGCATTGCGTCATCATCGGCTTCGGCGCGTTTGACGCGGAGAAAAAGACCATTTACGAATACGAGGACATTCGCTGTGAACCGCACGCC
>Ga0209642_10003561_pt1 | contig 10046 bp, 5 predicted proteins | sample RifCSP19_2_FD_184025 | JGI IMG/M metagenome (GOLD analysis project Ga0209642, IMG submission 184025) | Soil microbial communities from Rifle, Colorado - Rifle CSP2_sed 19_2 (SPAdes) (version 2) | ecosystem: Environmental > Terrestrial > Deep subsurface > Rock core/Sediment | place: Rifle... | reverse complement strand
TGGCGGCTTTAAGATCCCGGGCCACAGCCCCAGCCTCGAGGGCGGGGGAGGGACGGCTCGGTACATGCGGTTCGGCGACAAGGACGAGCTCGACGCGAAGCGCCGGGATCTGGAAGCCGCCATCGTGGCCTGGTGTGAGCTGAAGGCTCGATGATCGCGGCGGATCGGGCCACGGATCGCCGCCGCCTCGTCCAGCGGAACACGCTCCTGCTCGTCGTGGCCCAGGGGTTCGTCCAGTCCGCCTTCCCCGTCGTGTTCGTCGTCGGCAGCGTGGCGATAGCCGAGCTCTCCGGGCGCGAGAGCTCCTCGGGCTACCTGTACGCCCTCTACTTCGGCGCGGCGGCGGTCGGAGGCTTGCTCGTAGGCCGCTGGATGGATCGCGTGGGCCGACGCCCCGGCCTCGTGGCCGGGTACGTGCTGGTCGGGGTCGGGGGAGCGGTGGCGGCCGCTTCGATCGCGGGCGGCTCGACTATCTGGCTGCTCGCCTCCGCCGTGCCGTTCGGGCTGGGGCTCGGGGCCGCGAACCTCGCGCGGGGTGCCGTCGCCGACATGTACCCGCCCGAGAGCCGCGGGAGGGCGGTGGGGCTGCTCCTGGCCGCATCCACGATAGGGGCGGTCGGGAGCCCACAGCTCGTCGCCTTGCTGCGTCGGCTCGCAGAGGGTTCCGAAGGCGTCGACCCGAACGTGTTGCCGTGGGCGATGGTGCCGGTCGCCGCCGCCGTTGCCCTCGCGTGCGCGCTCTCCCTCCGACCGGACCCCAGGGACCTCGCGGTTCGAACCACCGTGCAGCCGGTAGACGTCCCCGCCCGCCAGCCGCGGGAGCTCCTCGGTCTGCGCGCCTTCCGGGCGGCCGTGGTCGCCGCGGCGGTCGGGCAGATGGCGATGGTCGCCGTGATGGGCGTGACTCCGCTTGCGCTCCATCACCACGGAGACAGCAGCGCCGCCATCTCGGGCGTGATCAGCCTCCACATCGCGGGCATGTACGCCTTCTCCCCCCTGATCGGGGCGGCGCTCGACCGATGGGGCCGCCGCCCTGGACTCCTGGTGGGCGCGACGGCGAGCGGGGTCGGCGCGCTCATCGCTGGGACGCAACAGGGAGCGCTCCTGGTGGGCTCGGGTCTGTTCCTGATCGGCCTCGGGTGGTCGGCGACCTACCTGGGGGCCACGGCCGTGATCAGCGATATCACGAGCCCGGCCGAGCGAGCTGGGGCGCTCGGCTTCACCGACCTGCTGATCGGCGGCTGCTCGGCGGCCGGCGGGCTCGCCGGGGGGTTCGTCTTCGAGGGCGCGGGCTTCCGGGTCCTCGGCCTCGCCGTGGCGACGGTCGTGCTCGTCGTGGTGCTGGCCCTCTTCCGCATGCGCGAGCCGGTGACGGTCGCCGTGGCCCTCGAGGAGGTCTCCTGACCGGGATCGCCGGGGGGCGGCCGGTAGGATAGTGGGTCGAGCCTACGACCCCGGAAGGGCAGCCCGTTGGTCATCCAGAAGATCGCGACGCTCGGTGAAGGCCGCAAGCTCAAGCAGCTCGAGCAGCTCGTCGGCCTCGTCAGCACGTTCGAGCCCGAGGTCGAAGAGCTCTCCGACGCCGAGCTCCGCGCCAAGACGGCCGGGTTCAAGGAGCGACTGGCCGACGGGGAGGGCCTCGACGACATCCTGCCGGAGGCTTTCGCCTGCGTGCGGGAGGCGGCGCGCCGGGCGATCGGCCAGCGCCACTTCGACGTGCAGGTGCTCGGGGCCATCGTCCTGCACGAGGGGAAGATCGCCGAGATGAAGACCGGTGAGGGCAAGACCCTCACCTCGACGATGCCGGCCTACCTGAACGCGCTGTCGGGCGGGGGCGTGCACATCGTGACCGTGAACGACTACCTGGCCAAGCGCGACTCCGAGTGGATGGGCGGGATCTTCCGTGCGCTCGGCGTCTCCGTTGGGCTGATCCAGGCGCAGATGAGCCCCGCCGAACGCCGCCCGGCGTACGCGGCTGAGATCACGTACGGGACGAACAACGAGTTCGGGTTCGACTACCTGCGCGACAACATGGCGATGCGGGCCGAGGACATGGTCCAGCGCGGCCACCACTTCGGCATCGTTGACGAGGTGGACTCGATCCTGATCGACGAGGCGAGGACGCCCCTGATCATCTCCGGCATGGTCGCCGACAGCGCGAAGTGGTACCAGACGTTCGCTCGCCTGGTCCCGCGTCTTCGCCGGGACGACGACTACGAGATCGACGAGGGCAAGCGGACGGTCGCCGTCACCGAGCCCGGCGTCTCGAAGGTCGAGGACGCGCTCGGTCTCGACAACCTCTACGAGCACGTCCACACGCCGCTCGTGCACCACCTGCAGAACGCGCTCCGCGCCAAGGAGCTGTACAAGCGCGACGTCGACTACATCGTGACCAACGGCGAGGTGAAGATCGTCGACGAGTTCACCGGCCGGGTGCTGGAAGGCCGGCGCTACTCCGAGGGCCTCCACCAGGCGATCGAGGCCAAGGAGGGCGTCCGGATCAAGGAGGAGAACCAGACCCTCGCCACGATCACGATCCAGAACTACTTCAAGATGTACGAGAAGCTCGCGGGCATGACCGGAACCGCCAAGACGCAGCTCGCCGAGTTCCAGTCGGTCTACAAGCTGGACGTCGTCGAGGTCCCGACGAACGCCCCGATGATCCGCGTCGACGAGCAGGACCTGATCTACAAGAACGAGGACGAGAAGTGGAACGCGGTGGTGGAGGACATCGTGGAGCGCAACGAGCGCGGTCAGCCGATGCTCGTCGGCACGGTCTCGATCGAGAACTCCGAGAAGCTCTCCGGCCACCTCAACCGGCGTGGGATCCAGCACCACGTCCTGAACGCGAAGAACCACGAGAAGGAGGCGATGATCGTCGCCCAGGCCGGCCGGATCGGCGCGGTGACGGTCGCCACGAACATGGCCGGTCGAGGCGTCGACATCCTGCTCGGCGGGAACCCCGAGTACCTGGCCCGCCAGGAGATGGCCGCGCGCGAGTGGGACAACGACCGGTACCTCCTCTTCGAGATGGACCAGGAGGAGCGGGCCGAGTACGAAGCCGAGTACGAACCGATCTATCGCAAGCTCAAGCAGCAGACCGATGCCGAGCACGAGGAGGTCGTCGGGCTCGGCGGCCTGTACGTCCTCGGCACCGAGCGGCACGAGTCCCGCCGGATCGACAACCAGCTCCGAGGCCGGTCGGGCCGGCAGGGGGATCCGGGGGCGTCGCTGTTCTACCTCTCGCTCGAGGACGACCTGATGCGGATGTTCGCGAGCGACCGGATCGGGTCGATCATGGAGCGCCTGAAGTGGCCGGACGACGAGCCGATCACCGCGAAGATGGTCACCCGGGCCGTCGAGACCGCGCAGCGCCAGATCGAGGAGCTGAACTTCGAACGCCGCAAGAACGTCCTGAAGTACGACGACGTGATGAACACGCAGCGGCAGGTGATCTACGAGGAGCGCCAGAAGATCCTCCAGGGCGAGGACTTCAAGGAGGAGTCCCTCCACATGGTGGAGGACGCCGTCCGGCGCACCGTGCACCGCCTGGCGCCCGAGGAGGTCTTCAGCGAGGAGTGGGATCTCGACGTGGTCCTCGCAGGGCTCGGCGAGGTCTTCCCGACCACGATCACGCGCGACGAGCTCGAGGAGATGGTGAACACCGCCCAGCTCGAGGAGCGTGCCGTCGAGGACGCCCTCGAGCGGTACGACGAGAAGGAGCAGGCGATCGGCTCGCAGGTGATGCGACAGCTCGAGCGCATGGTCCTCCTCAACATCACCGACACGAAGTGGCGCGAGCATCTGTACGAGATGGACTACCTGCAAGAGGGCATCCACCTGCGCGCGTACGGGCAGAAGGACCCGCTGACCGAGTACCGGCGCGAGGCCTACGCGATGTTCGAGGAGCTCACCGACTCGATCCAGGACGACTTCGTCCGCTACATCTACCGCGTCGAGCTCGTCCGGCAGGACGAGCCCGCCCGCCCGAGGCCCCAGCGGGTCCAGATGAGCCACGGCGACGAACCGGCGGTCGTCAACGCGGGTGCTTCCCCGCAGGCCAAGTCGGACAAGGTGCCAAGGAACGCACCGTGCCCCTGTGGCAGCGGCAAGAAGTACAAGAAGTGCCACGGCGCAGTGGCCTGACGTGAACGTTGGAGGAGGCCGGTCCGCTCGGCGGACCGGCCTCCGGCGCGTCCGGAGAGGGGGGTCTTACCTCACCGGCACTGCCCGCAGACGTTCCCGTTCACGACGATCGGCTCGTGGGTCCCCTTCGTGGGGCCGAAGTCGGCGACGGCCGGGACGTCCTTCGGCGACGTCCCACCCGCCGGCGCCGATCCGGTGCTCGAGAGCGCCAGCGCGATCACCGCGGCGGCGATCAGCACGATCGTGGCGACGGCGAACCATGCCTTCAGCAGGTAGCTCCGCTCCACCGGGAGGGTCGCGCTCCGAGTGCTCATCTCGTCCCCTTCCTCGCGTCCGACGCTTCGAACGGTAGGCCCGAGAGGCCGGTCGGTCCGTGCCGGGCGCCACCGGGCGCGTGTGACGTCCATCACCCACTGGGGGCTAGGCTTCGAGGGTAAGGGGGTACCGGTGGACGCTCGAGGCCAGCGCGGCGACGAGATGCGGCCGGTCACGGTCCTGTTCGCCGACATCGTCGGCTCGACCAGGCTGGGCGAGAAGCTCGGTGCAGACGAGGTCAAGGCGCTCGTCGGCGAGTTCGTGACGCGCATGAGCCGGACCGTCGAGGACTTCGGCGGCGTGGTCCAGGCCTACATGGGCGACGGGATCTGTGCGTACTTCGGCGTGCCCGCCGCGCACGAGGACGACCCTGAGCGCGCTGCCAGGGCGGCGCTGCGGATCGTCGAGATGGCGGCCACCTACGCGGCCGAGGTAGAGGAGGCGTGGGGGATCCAGGGGTTCGACGTCCGGGTCGGCCTGAACAGCGGTCCGGCGGCCGTCGGGGCGGTCGGCCGGAACTTCGAGCAGCTCGTCGCGCTCGGCGACACCACGAACGTCGCCGCGAGGCTCCAGTCCGCCGCCGAGCCGGGCACGATCGCCGTCGGGCCGGGGGCGGCCGCGCGCCTTGCCGAGCTGTTCGTGCTCGAGCCGCTGGGCGAGATCGCGGTCAAGGGACGCGACGGGCCCGTGCGCGCCTCGCGTCTGGTGGGACCGCGGCCCGTGAGCGAACCGCGGCCGCCCACCCCGCTCGTCGGTCGGGATCACCAGCTCGGCCGGATCGAAGCTTGCGGCACGGACCTCGAGGCCGGTCGAGGTCAGATCCTGCTGTTCGTCGGCGAGGCGGGGCTCGGCAAGACGCGCATGCTGTCCGAGCTTCGGTCCAGGGTCGGGGATCGGGCCACGTGGCTGGACGGCCGGTGCGTCTCGTACGGAGCGGGGGTGCCCTACGGGCCGTTCGTTGACGCGCTCCGAACGTGGCTCGGCCTAGCCGACGGGGACGCCGAGCTCGCCGTGCGGACGAAGCTCCGGGCGCGAGCCGGTGCGCTGCTCGGAGCGACGCATGAGCAGCTGCTTCCCTACCTGGGGCTGATGCTGGGCGTCCGGCTTGATCCCGAGACCGAGCGGGAGTTCCTCCCGCTCTCGGCCGACGAGCTCGCGGACCGGATGCGCGGAGCGTACGTGGCGTGGGCCGAGGCGCTCGCCTCGACCCGGCCGCTCGCCCTCACGATCGACGACCTCCACTGGGCGGACCGAACGACGCGCGAGCTCGCCGAGCGGCTCGTGGCCCTCACCGACCGGTCGGCGATCCTGCTCGCGACCGCGTTGCGGCCCGACCCCGCGTCCGAGGGGTGGACGTTCCGGCTGAACGTCCAAGCCGTATTCGCGCATCGGGCGATCGAGGTTCCGCTCCCGCCTCTTTCGGCGGAAGCTTCGCGCGAGCTGGTGGACGCGCTTGTGCCACCGGGCCTGATCGGCGATGCGGTCCGGGGCGAGATCGTCGACAAGGCCGAGGGGAACCCGCTGTTCGTCGAGGAGCTCCTCCGAGCGATCCTCGGAGCGGGCGGGGACCGTCGGCGGACCTGGACGCTCACCGCGGGCGTAGCGGCGGATCTGCCGCCGGCGCTCGAGTCGCTGCTCGTCGCTCGGATCGACCGCCTCGGCACCGGTCCGCGCCGGCTCGCGCAGGTCGCCGCGATCGTCGGACGCGAGTTCCCGGTGGCCGTCGCGACGAGCGTCGCAGGGAGCGCCGACCCGGACGGGGACCTCGCCGCGCTCCTCCGCGCCGAGATCGTCCGAGAGGTCCAGAGGTTCCCGGAGCTGGTGTGCGCGTTCCGGCACGGACTGCTCCAGGAGGCCGCGCTCTCGACGCTCACCTCGACGACCCTGCGGGAGCTGTACGGGCGCGTCGGCCACCTCATGGAGGAGCGGCTGGCCGGACGGCTCGACGAGAGCGCCGAGCAGCTCGCCTTCTACTTCTACCGGTCGAATAAGCAGGGAAGGGGGCTCGGGTACCTGGAGCGGGCGGCCGGGCGCTCGGCGGATCCGGCTCACGCGCTCGAGCTCCTTCGACGTGGGGAGAAGGTCGCGGAGCGGATGCAGGACGCCGACGCCCGATCGCGGATCGCCGCCAAGATCGAGGGTCTCGGGCCCCCGACCTGACGCGGTCGCTGCGGGGACGAGCCGGCCATGCCGCGCCGATGGTCGGCGTGATCGACGTCACGCGTTCGCCGTGCCGCGGGTCACCGAACCCGTCGGCGCCCCCGCATACGGTTGGGGTGGAGGTGATCGACGTGATCGCCGGCGAGCTTGCGAAGTACCGGATCGACGACCGGCTCCGCGAGGCCGAGCGCGAGCGGATGGCGCGCGCCATTCGGCGGAAGGATCGGCGGAAGGGTCCGGAAGAGCAGCGCGGCCGTGAGCGCGGGCGATGGCCGCTGCCGCTGCGTCGGCTGGCGTGCCTCCTGACGCCAGCTCTTGCTGAGAACGGCATCCCCCGATCTCGCTCCGGCCCGTGGAGGTCTCGAGCGTGATCCCGGAGCCGTGATCGTTGACCATCGTCACGCGTCCCGCCGATCCAGACTGGTTGACCCGGAGGCCGGATGGGCGTATCGATGTCAGGGAGCGTCGGAGGTACCTCGATGCAGCGACCTGCGACGCCGGAGGCCCGCGCCGGCGTGGAACGCCGACGGTCCAAGATCTCTCGTGTAGCCGCGTCCACCCTGGCCGTCGCTATCGTCGGCTCGGCCTGCACGAGCGGCGGGGAGGCCCCGACCGAGGCCGCGCGACCGCCACCCGGTGGCACGCTGCGGATCGGCGCGACCTGGGTGATCCTCGATCCCCACGTCGGGTACACGCACGGGCCCGTGGTCTCTCTGCTCGCTGGCTGGGAGCTGCTGCGTTGCTGCCTCGCCCGGACGCTCCTCGCGTACCCGGGCCTTTCCGCGGACGAGGGAGGCGCGGTCCCGGTTCCCGATCTCGCGACGGAACAGCCGGAGGTGAGCGCCGACGGGCTGACATGGACCTTCCGCCTCCGGGGCGGGATCCGGTACGCCCCTCCGCTCGGGGACGTGGAGGTCGTGGCGCAGGACTTCGTCCGCGCGCTCGAGCGCGCGGGGGACCCCGACACGAGCACCGACGGCTACGCGGACTTCTACTCGGTGGTCGAGGGGTTCGCGGAGTTCGCGGAGGGTCGCGCGGACCGGATCTCGGGGCTCGAGGCCCCGGACGAGCACACCCTGGTCGTCCGGCTGACCGAGCCCGCGGGCGACCTGAGCGCCCGACTCGCCTTGCCGGCCGCGGCGCCGATCCCGCCGAATCCCTTCGATCCCGACGCTAGGCTCGGCGTCGCGGAGGGCCATGAGTTCACCTACAGCCGGTTCCTGGTCTCGACTGGCCCCTACATGTTCGAGGGGTCAGAGGCGGTGGACCTGTCGGCGCCGGCCGATGAACGCGAGCCGCCGGTCGGTGGGGACGTCGCTCGGAAGGTGGTGCTGGTCCGGAACCCGTCGTGGGATCCGGCGACCGATCCGCTACGTGCCGCGATCCCCGACCGCATCGAGATCGCGATCGGCTTCTACTCGTATGACGCCCCCCGGGGAGCGGCCGACGAGGAGATCGAGGACCTGATCGTCTCGGGCGGGCTGGATCTGTCCTTCGGGGTCCCCTCCCCGGCCGCCGCGGTGGAACGGTACCGCGCTGACCCCGCGATCCGCGACCGCGTCCTCCTCTACCCGGACGGCGTGATCCGGTACCTCGACATGAACGTCGCCGAGCCCCCCTTCGACGATGTGCACGTCCGCGTGGCCGTGAACCGCGCCCTCGACAAGGCGGAGCTGGTTCGACGCTACGAACGGACGACGGGGCGGACGGTCGCGGTCGCGCGGCACGTGATCCCGGACGGCCACCTCGGGAACCTGCTCGTGGACTACGACCCGTACGCGACGCCGGACGCCCGGGGCGACCTCTCGCTCGCTCGCGCCGCGATGGCGCGTTCGCGCTACGACGCCGACGGCGACGGCGTGTGTGACGACGCCGCCTGCCGGCGGGTGCTCGCGGTGAACGCCTTCCCCACACCAGTGGCCCGAGCGGTGGTCGAGCGCCTAGCCGAGATCGGGATCGAGGTCCGGTTCGTGCCCGAGGTTCCCGGAGGTACGTGCTTCGACCGGAACGTCGGACGCCTGCACCGTGCGATGTGCCTCGGGACCGGCGTGATCGGCGACTACCCCGAGCCCGCCAACTACGTGCCGATGCTGTTCGAGGGCAGACGCATCGCCTGCGCGCCTCCGCTGAACCCGGGCACGTGCCTCAACTTCTCCCTGCTCGGAGCCACGCCGGAGCAGCTCGACCGGTGGGGGTACGAGATCGGGTCGGTCCCCTCGGTCGACGATCGCATCGCGCGATGTGTGGGCGAGCCGGACGCCAGCCGTAGGTCTGCGTGCTGGGCCGAGTTGGACGTGTACCTGATGGAGGAGGTGGTCCCCTGGGTGCCCCTCATGGTGGGAACGCAGGGGAGGGTGGTCTCGCCGCGGGTCGAGCTCCCGGTCTCGATGGACGAGTTCGGGCGGCTCCCGGCGCTCGACCGCGTGAGCGTGACCGGCGAGCCGGCCGGACCGCTGCCCGAGCTCGTGCATGTGCCCGCATCGCCGCTGCCGCCCGGCGAGCCGGGGATTCCCGACGGGACCTACGAGACGACGATCACGCGCCGGGAGGCGCTCGAGGCCGGGCTGGCCCCGGGGCGGGAGTGCGTCCGGCGGGACGAGGCGGTGTGCATCGCGGGCACCTACCGGCTCACCGTCGCGGACGGCGCGTGGAGCACGACGAGCACCGCGCCCGGGATCACCTGTTTCGCGGTGCCCGCCTCGGTGCTCGAGCTGTTCGGCGTGGAGCCCCCATCGGGACCGGTCGAGTCGGTTGGGCGGGAGGTCCGGCTCGGCATCCCCTTCGCTGCCGAGCACTGCCCGGGATGGGGCATCGTCCTCCGCGGAAGCCTGGTCGGCGACCGGCTCCACCTCCGCTACGTGTGGGGCCAGCTCGGCGGGGGCCACGCGTACGACGCGGTCCTGTTCGAGACGCATCCCTGGAGGAAGGTGGCGTAGCGCCGGGTCTGTCCCCCGTACCGATGGGCGTGCTAAACCTGCCCTCGGGAAGGGATGGCACAGGACACCCGGATCGGCACCGAGGTCGCCGGCCACCGCATCGAGGCTCCCCTCGGGCGCGGCGGCATGAGCGTCGTGTACCTGGCCGAGGATCTCCGGCTGGGCCGGAAGGTGGCGCTCAAGCTCCTGTCGCCGCAGCTCGCCGAGAACCGTGAGTTCCGCGAGCGGTTCCTGCGCGAATCGCGCATCGCGGCGTCCATCGACCACCCGAACATCGTTCCCGTCTACGAGGCGGGGGAGGAGGAGGGCCTCCTCTACATCTCGATGCGGTACGTGGAGGGGACGGATCTGGGGGCGACGATCACCTCGGAGGGGCCGCTCGACCTCGCTCGCACCGTGACGATCCTGTCGCAGGTGGCGGCGGCGCTCGATACGGCGCACCAGCGCGAGCTCGTACACCGCGACGTCAAGCCCGGGAACATCCTGCTG
>Ga0209642_10003559_pt1 | contig 10052 bp, 8 predicted proteins | sample RifCSP19_2_FD_184025 | JGI IMG/M metagenome (GOLD analysis project Ga0209642, IMG submission 184025) | Soil microbial communities from Rifle, Colorado - Rifle CSP2_sed 19_2 (SPAdes) (version 2) | ecosystem: Environmental > Terrestrial > Deep subsurface > Rock core/Sediment | place: Rifle... | reverse complement strand
GCCCAAAGGACCGGAAGGCAGACGATGACGCTTCCCACACTCGAGTACGGCAGTGTGGCATCTTGAAGCATCAGCGTAAGGATAATCCCGATTGCCGCCGAGGCTACGTTCATGAGAAATGAGTCGAGCAAGGACCGCCCGAGCCCTCCCCACTGCAGCCTGCGCAGGACCAAGGCCTCGAGCAGGATCGCCGCCGCCAGGCCAACAAGACCCAGGATCCCGAACACGATCACGGCATAACCCATGCCAACATCCAGGGGTGGGAGGTACGGGTTCATGGATCTGTCCTCTCAAAGATGGGGCCCGACCGCGGGCGATGGCTATTGCGGCCTCATGAAGAGCCAGATGTCTCCCACTTTCTCCCGAAGCGGCAGGCCTCGGATCACGGTCCAGTCCGGCGGACAGCCCTCGCAGATCACCGCACACGGCGAGAAGGTGGCCGCCTCGTAGCGGGCGGATGGCGTTCCCGCTACGAACCACTCCAGGCGAAGATCCTCTCTGGGCGCGCCGAGCTCTGCCCAGAGAAGATACTCCATCGCTTGACCTGAAAGAACGAGCCCCACCTGTGAACAGCCGTTCTCGGAAATTCTCGCCGTAACCGAGCGATACCCCTCCGCCACCCAGTCGACGTTGACATAGTATAGGTCTTCCCGAGATTGTCGTAGAACGCTGGGGACATTGGTCCCACTGGCGGCCGGGATGATCGGCCTGGAGAAGATCCCCAACAACCAGGGCCAGGATACGGCGATCAACGCCAGCCCGATAAGCCGAGGGATCTGACGCGGGAAGGAATGGTCCATGACGGTCGCCGCCAGCGGGCCCAGGACGACGAAGAACGGCAGGTGGAGCCGGCTCCCCCAGATCTGCCACTTGAAGGCGGCACTGAAGAGGACGAAGCCGGCGGCAAGAGCCACCGCATACATCAGGGGAAGCCGCCCCATCCTGCGAGGGCGAAGGACAAGCACTCCGAAGAGAACGAGAGAGAGGTAGGCATGGGCCGGGTTTCCCGCGCCGGCCTCATGGGTGGTCGGCGTGCCGACGGCGAAGTAGCCCCACCCGGTCGTACGCGGATCGTTGACATCCACGCCCAGCTTCGAATGGACGGCGGCAACCCCTCGAAAGATCCATTGGTTAACCTCCGGCCAGGGGGTCCCCGCATGAAGAGCGGCGTTCCTCAAGCTGATCGAGAGCACGCCTTTCAACGTCGGCATCTGGTTGCCCGTCATCTCGACCAGCTCCCCACCGAAAGGGTGGCCGTAGGTGGCGACGTTTCGTGACAGATAGCCGACGGTGGGGATCAGGATCAGCGAAGCCCCCATCGCTCCCCATCGGATTCCTTCCGCCAGCCTGACTCTCCTCAAGAGAAAGTAGACGACTCCGAGGCCGAAGGGGGCCAGGAAAGGAATGCTGGATCCCTTGGTCAGCAGCGCCATCCCCGTCGCGAGGCTGAGGAAGCCGATATTCGCCTTCCATCCGCCGGCCTCGACAGGATGGAAGAGCCCCAGGACTTCGGAAACCGCGCCCGCCACCCAGAACGCGGCCGCGTAGTCCATCAGGGTATTGGAGGCCTCGGCAATCCCCATAGGCAGGCTGGCCACAAATGCTGCTGCCACCCACCCTGCTCTCTCGCTCCCGCCAAGCTGCCGGGCAAGGATCGAGGCAGCCAGCACGCTGAAGACCATCGCCGCCCATTGGACCGAGTTGGCAAGGCGGTCCCCCTGAGTGAGGACATAGGAGTGGAGCACGAGGATCTCGCCGCCGGGGCTCATGCTGTTCTGCATTTCGATCCCGGTGGCGAAATGCCCGAGCGAACGGTTCTGCGCCCAGTGGGCGACACGGGCCATGTGATAGCCCAGGGAGTCGTTGCTTTGCGGTGGTGAGATCAGCCCGAGGATTCCCGTGACGGCGAGGATCGCCACAATGCCGGCAAGAAGCATTCGCTCCATCCACCCTCGAGGCCACTGCGGCCGCGGCCACAGCAAGACGCCGAGCCGTTTTTTCTGCTGGAACAGAACCAGGCTTCCTACAGCAAGAGCGAGCCCCCATGCCAGGGCCAGCCCGAGAGGGGTGATCCCGTGGATGAGGCTCAGCAGCTCGGCGCTGATCGCCGCGTAGGCGCCCCAGAGGATGGCGGCGCGCAGCCCGGCGCGCCCCCAGTCGGCGCCGCGCTGCATGTTCCCGATGGTCAGGAGAAGAGAGCTATAGGCCAGGAGGGGAAGCACCATCAGCATAGGACGTCCAGGCCGCTCAATCTTTGCTCCTTGGTTGGCTCTTCTAAGCCGCGCTCTGCTTCTGGAAGCCCGGCTCGTTCGCCTTGGTAACAGCGTCGAGGAACCACTTGACAATGGTCGCAACCTTGTCCAGGCGGAGGCCGGGCGCGGGGGGTGGTACAACCTTTGGGTGCTCCTGGGCGACAGACTGCGCCGCATCCTCCTTTGCCTTGACCTCTTGTTGGTCCTGAGCTTGCTGGGCTGCCTTCTTGTCTTTGAAGGACGAGAAGACGAAGTTCAACCCTTCCTTTAGGAAAACCAAGCCCGCTTGCGTGACAATCTGAGCCCAATCCATGTTGTCCTCCCTGGGGCGCGCGGAGTAGAGCGGCCTAACGGTGGGCATAACCCGCTTGCGACGAGCGCAGGGAGCAGAAAGTCGGGTTCATGCCATTGTTAGGCGGCGTGGCCGTCATTGACGCTCGTCCGCATGCTGGTATCTAAGGAGAACGACGCCAGACCCGAACGTGCGTGTTTCAACAAGCCGTAAGCTGATCTTGTCGTGCAACTGGCGAAACATCGGCTTGCCGCCGCCAAGAATGATCGGGTGGACGTACAGACAATATTCATCGACCAAGCCCAGTTGCATGAACGCCGAGGCAATACCTGCGCCGCCGACACTCATGTCTTTGCCTGGTTGCGCTTTCAGCCCGTTGACCTCTTCCGCGATATTCTCGCTGGCTAGTCGAGAATTCCAGCCAAGCTTCTTGAGAGTCTTTGAGAATACTATCTTCTTCATATCCTTCCAGATGCGAGCGTACTCAATCTCGACTCTTGGCGCCGATGGATTCTCGTCTGCCGTTGGCCAATAAGCCACCATGTTCTCGTACAGCCGTCGTCCGTAGAGGTGGATATCGATCATGGTCTCCCGATCGTTGAAGTGTTTGTGCAGTTCTTCGTCGGGAAAAGACCAGCGGAGGTCTCCATTCGTCGCCTCGATCAAGCCATCGAGGGATACTGACATTGCATAGATCACTTTTCGCATCACGTACTCCTGTTGGCGTGAGTCACCCGACGGCTGCGAGCTGCCTGTCCCGCGTTCTCTGCGGAGAGCGGCCCGGTAGGCGGCGGCATTTCAATTGCCCAGCCACAGGCTGCCTATCGTACCCTCTCGTCGTAACAGACAAACTCCAGCAAATTCCCCTCTGGGTCGGCGAATTACAGGGAGCGTCGCCCAGTCCTTTGACACGGCGGTCTGGCTTGTTGATGACGCCTCCTTTGGGAGCGCTTGCGCTTGGACGCAACGACATTCGTCTCATACAAGAATGCTATCCACGGGTGTGGGCTCTTCTCATGTACTTCAGAATGATGCAGATTACCTCTGTTGAGCGAGCCGCCTGACGGCATCGAGCTGCGAAGTCCCACGTTCTTTGTGGGGAACCGCCCGCCGTCGCGGGCGAACCTTCCCTCACTCTACGTCAGCCTGGCGGGTAGAGCAAGTGTCCATTTGGCGCAGCTAGGAGGGTCGGCTCCACCGAGTTGATCATATGAAGGCGCTGCGCCTCCCGTTACACTGGTAGATAGCCACATGGTTATGACGCCCGTAAGTTGGACACTCGAGCAGTGTGGCGTTGACCTTGTCGGAAGGTGGGGTAGGCTACGGCCAGGGCTGTGCCGAAAGGAGGCAGAAGCCATGGCCAAGAAGCGGTATTCGCCCAAGGTGAAGTTCCAGGTGGTGCTCCCGTAAGGACATACCTGCCCACGTGTGCCTGCGGCACAGTGCAGGCAGACCGCACACCGTCCCGGTGTCCTTCCAGGAGGTGCTGGGTCGGGACGATGTGGAGGCGACCCTCGGGGCGTCGCTGACGGGCCAACCGGCCGTGCAAGGAGGGAGCTGCCTTTTCAGCACGGGAGCCGGCTTCATGAGTCTTAGCGCGGCCCAGGCCGATGAGGCGAAGGATGCCCTGTTGGCTAGCGTGGCTGTGATTGTTTTGTTCGCCGGTGACGATGAGACCCAGCGCCTCTTCGACGCGGTGACAGCCAACGCGGCCAACCTAGCTTTGGGCGAGCTTGCCCTGCAAGCCCTTCCAATATTCGCGAGAGTTGGCGTCCGGTTCCAGCCAGCGAGCGAACTGGGGCCGGAAGCATTTTGGAGCTAGATTCCTCCTAGCGGATGGACACTCATGGTCATCGATGGACAGACCTACGCCGCAGCTGGCCTTGTCGGGGTGAACGATGAAACGGCAGCGCGTGCTGCGGCAGTCGAACTGGCGACCCTAGCCCAAGCGAGGCTTCCGGCTAGGTTTACCGTCCCAGCTGCAGGAGAGATCCATTTTGAGCTAAATCAGCCGACGGCGGAAACGACTCCGGAATCCGTCAGAGCCGAGATTGCGAGCGTGGAATGCGGCCCGGGCCTGTCGCTCAACATCCACATTCGGATCACAAGCGAGTCGGGAATTCTTTCATATTCGATCTGGTCGACCTGGGGAGGCGGAGGAGCCATCGATCGGACATTCACGGAGCCTTTGCCGACTTCCGTGGACGAGGTCGTGGTCCATCCCCACGGTCTGGCCGACCCTGAAGCTCGAAACCATGAGGTCGGGCTGAGCGTCGACTCGCCGACCAACCTCGACCCGCTCTATGTCTAGGCTCTGGAGCCGGGAGGAGGCTGCCCGGGCCACTAGTACTGCATCCCTGGTCGTCCGCCGGAGGCGAGGCGTCATGCGTCCGGCGGGGTCTGTCACCTTGGAGGGCGGTTTCTCTCCTGACTGAGACAGCCCGCAAAAGACCCAGGTTCCAGTGGTGTTTTCAGAGGTCTTCGGCCATACTTGTCGGAGAGACGGAAGAAGAGAGAAGGAGGAGGAGACCATGTTGACCCCAACCAGTCCTAACCAGAGAGGTGAAGTCTCGAGCCACCAAGTCGGCCACGTCGATCGCTGGCGGGGCCTCCTGCAATGGTTAATGGGAAGCCGCGGCCGAAAATGGGTGGCGCTGCTGGCCTGCGTTGCCTTTGTGCCTCTGCTGCAAGGGTGCGCGCTGATAGAAACTCTCGGCGAGGCCTTTGGATCTTACGCTGAGCAGATCTGCGTGCCGGAGCTCACGGTGACCAGACCGGATGACAGCAACGATGACTTCTGCACGGCGGAGGATTGCTCCCTGCGCGAGGCGATATTTGCGGCCAATGTCTGCCCCGGCAGGCAGACGATCGTCCTGCCGACTGACACTTACTCTGTGGCATCCGCATTTCTGGAGATCAGCGATGATCTGACGATCCTGGGCGGCGGTTCGACCGTCAGGTTTCCCCTCGGTCCGACATCACGCGAGATCTTTTCGCTGACATCAGTCGAGATCTCTTCGCTGACATCAGTCGAGATCTCTTCGCTGACCTTCACCGAAATGAGCTATCCGATACATAACGCCGGGCTTCTAACATTGTCGAACGTCGTATTTGCCAATAACGACACACGTTTTGAAATTGTGGACAACAGAGACAGGCTGACCCTTGTGAATTCCACTTTCACGGACAACATAGCCGACAAAGTGATAGATAACTATGGCACTTTGACCTTTCAGGGCGGAGAGGTCGCAAGAAACATCATGCATGGCTACGGTGCCATGGTCTACAACACAGGTGCCATGACCCTACGTGAGGTCGAATTCGCGGGCAATTTACGCCTCCCATATGGTTGCCCTGAGCTGCCGGGACCAACGGATGAGTCGCTGATTTTCAACTACCGCCTTGGGACACTTACGGCCGATGACATCATCTTGCGGGGAGCTGCGCCAACCGCAAGTATGCCTGCCTGTACTGCTCTCATCGATTGGGGTATTAACAACGACGGCGAGGCACGGGTCCTGCGTTCCACGATCACTGGCTTTGAGGAGCGCGCTGTCTGGAATTACGGCCAACTGGAGATCCTGGACAGTTGGCTGGTGGACAACCCTGGGGAAGCCCTGACTAACCATGGAGCAGTGCGAATTTCGAACAGCACAATTAGCGGCAACGGCCTCGTCCTCAGGGACTCCAGCTTCCATTCCCCATGTGGCCCCGTCGTCAACCGTGGACTCATGGTGATAGAGAACAGCACGATTAGCGGCAACTCGGCTATCGGCCTCTCAGGGCTGGCCTGTCAGGCGATCGCCAACGAGGGCGAGCTGCACCTCGCCTTTGTGACGCTGGTGTACAACGAACTGACCGGGATAGGAACGGGGGACGGGCCCGCGCTCACCACGCTTAGGAGCTCCATCGTCGTCGGCAACGCGCCCCAAAACTGCATCGGTACCGAGAATGGGTCGGAAGGCTATAACCTGTTCGGAGATGACACCTGCCCGGCCGACCTGACTCTTGAAGACCAGGTACTGTCCACGGGCCAAGATCCCCTGCTCGGCCCTCTGGCGGACAACGGTGGCCCCACGCTCACCCACGCGCTGCTACTGGGAAGCCCAGCGCTCGACCACGGCGGTCCCGTTCCCCCGTGCACGTCCATCGACCAGCGGTATAGACCCCGGCCCCGCAACGTGTTTGGGTCCCCGGCAGCATGTGACGTCGGTGCTTACGAATCGGATCTCGGCCTTGCCTCGGCGACCATCGTTGCTGCCACTTCGGAGCCTGAAACACTAATGCCGACCCCCACGAGTTCCGCCACACTTCCGCTCTCAACGCCAACTCGTTTACCGACTCCGCCGGTGGCAACCCTCCCGCCGACCGCGCCCGTTCAGCCGAGCGCGACAGCTGTGCCGCCAAACCCCACGGACACGCCAAAGCCCACGGACACGCCTATCCCGCCGACCGCGCCCGTTCAGCCGAGCGCCACCCCTGTGCCGCCAAAGCCCTGACTGCTGGCGGCGCCCTCAGAGGTGCAGATCACGGACCGGAAATGCACAGCCGGCGATTTCTCCTTCAAGCTGGCATGGAAGGACAACAGCACGAACGAGGCACGCTTCCGCGTCTACCGGGACGGCAAGGAGAGCTGAGCCGCCCGACGGCTCAGGCCCACCCTGCCCCATTCTCGCTCTTCCTGGCAGGCAAGGAGCCATCGATTTTTCGGAAGCTAGGCGGGGCGGCTCCAGCGAGATTGGCATGAGAAGGCCGGTCCCTCATCAAACGTGCTTCATCCGGTTAGGATGAGCACAATCTTGAAGCGCACTCAAAGGTGCAAAGAGGAGGAACCGGCCATGTTCAAGAATAGCATGCTTCCTTCGACTTCGCTCAGGACAAGTTTCGTCGGACTCGACCTAGGAGATCGCTACTCGCATGTGGCGGTCCTCGACCCCGAGGGCGCCCTGTTGGAGGAAGCACGCTTGCCCGCCACACAGGCTGCTTTCCGCCGCAAGTTCACCAGCCTTGCACCTTCCCGAGTCGCTTTGGAGGTCGGATCCCATTCGCGCTGGGTCAGCCAGCTCCTGCGCGAGTTGGGCCACGACGTCTTGGTCGCTAACACCCGAAAGCTCCGGGCCATCTACCACAACCCCCGCAAGGCCGACCGGGTCGATGCGCAGACCCTTGCACGTCTGGCCCGCCTCGATCCAGCTCTGCTCTCCCCCATCCATCACCGCTCTCCCCAGGCCCAAGCTGACCTAGCCATCCTCCGCTCCCTGGATGCCTTAGTCCGCTGCCGCACTCTCCTGATCAACCACGTCCGCGGAACCGCCAAGGCCGCCGGCGCCCGTCTACCGTCCTGCACGCCCCATGGCTTCGCAGCCAAGGTCGCGGCGACCATCCCAGAAGCTCTCCAGCTAGCTCTCCTTCCCGTCCTCGACACCGTCGCCGCCATTGATCAGCAGATCCGGGACTACGACCGCCAGATCGAGGCGCTGTGCCATGATCGCTACCCCGAGACCCTGGCGTTGCGCCGTGTCGCCGGCGTCGGCCCGCTGACTGCCCTGGCCTTCATCCTCACCCTCGAGGATCCTGGCCGCTTCCGCACATCGTCCCGACCCAGTACCTGCGGTTCTGGGCAGGTGTGTCCTTCGGGAAAAGCCGAGAGGTCGATCCCGCTTTGGGCTTGGTCCCTAAGCGCGATCAGTCCGGCGACCGCGACCCTCAGCTTCGAATCACCACACCGTCCCGGTGTCCTTCCGGGAAGACCGGCAACGACTATCTGCGCCGCCTCCTGGTCTGCTGTGCCCAATACATCCTCGGCCCCTTCGGCCCCGATTGCGATCTGCGCCGCTGGGGTCTGCGCCTCGCCGAACGCGGAGGTAAGAGCGCCAATAAGAGAGCGGTCGTCGCAGTCACTCGCAAGCTGGCCATCCTGCTCCATCGCCTGTGGCTTAGCGGGGAGATCTATGAGTCGTCCCACCTGCAACAGGTCGTCGCCCAAGAACCCGCCGCCCTTTCGCTCACCGTTTGATTGGACCTAGCCGAGAGAATGCTCCAGTCGCCGCACACACCAGGATCAGGAGGTGCCAGCCCACCGATCGAAGCTCTCCAGCCCTACGCCCTGTCTGGGTGACTGCGGCAAACACCTGGGCCCTTCGGGGATACCGTCAGCGAGATGGCAGCACCCACCTGCAACGGACGCCAACGGGCACCGGGCTCTCTTCAAGAGCCCACTCAGAGTGCGGACACCGTCCCGGTTTTCCTGCGGGATGGAAGCGAGGCGAAAGGGTCTAGGCTGTCCAGTACCGTAATGGTGTAGACACTTCAGGCCTTGGTGGGATGGCTGTCATCGCTGCTCCTGCGCATGAGTATCTCGCCGGGGGTGCGGCCACGAGTTCGGTATCCCTGGTGGGCGCGACGATGGTTGTAGAACTCGAGATAGCGATCCAGGGCGAGTTGCATCTGGCTGGTGCGGGTGAAGAACCGGCGGCGGAACTCGATCCGCCAAAGCTCTTGCAGGATCGTGCCGTGCAATCGCTCCACGAAGCCGTTCGTCCAGGCATGGCGAGGCTGGGTGCGGGTATGGCGGATATCCCGTTCGCGGCAGGCTTGATCGAACAGGCCACGGAACTCGTTGCCTTGATCGGTCAGGACTCGTTGGACCTGCCAGCCCGCTTTCTGGAAGGCGGGCACCACCCGGGAGGTCAGGAAGTGGGCGGTAGCAGCTGCCGAGAAGTCCAGGCTGACCTGGGCGATGCCATACGAGCAAGCGGCGTCGCACGCCGTGTACTGCCAGACCTTTCCCACACCCTTGAGCTTGCCGATGTAGAAGGTGTCCAAACAGACCAGATCCCCGGGCTGGGACGCCTGCACGTGGGGTCCCTGGCGACGCTGAGCGGCGAGCAGCTGTCGGCGAGTGCGCTCGGTGAGGAGCCCCGCCGCCTGAGCGCTGTGAGCTTCGAGCACCGCCAGGCGCTCCCAGCGGGTCTGCAGGCCAGATCTTCGCAGCAAGCGGTAAACGGTGCTGGGGGCGACATGCCAGCTGCCGTGTTCGGGCTGGGCCAGTTGGAGAGCCAGTTGAAGAGGCCCCCAGGTCGGCCAGGTGATGGCCAGCGCCAGGATGGCCCGTTCGGCTTGAACGCTGAGCAAGGGCGGCCGGCCTGGGCGGGCCCCCGTGCGGCGAGGGTGCAGTCCATCCGGACCGTACGCCAGGTAGCGCTTGCGCCATCGATAGAACAGACATCGCGAGATCCCGAACTCCCGGCAAGCCTTGCTCACGTTGCCGAGCACCTGCGCCCGTGTCATCAGACGCAGGCGGAACGCGTGTACACTGTCGTCGAGGGTCATGGACGCCTCTCCCCGTATCCCCAGAAGGGATCTTTGAGCAACGGGAAGAATACGTCACATGGCCCTCGTTCATTGTCTACACTAATACGGAATAGGACAGTCTAGGCTGGAATGCCCTGCATCGGCCGCTCGCCATCAGCGCAGCGACTCTGCGGGCGTCGACCATTGACAAACTC
>Ga0209642_10003557_pt1 | contig 10053 bp, 9 predicted proteins | sample RifCSP19_2_FD_184025 | JGI IMG/M metagenome (GOLD analysis project Ga0209642, IMG submission 184025) | Soil microbial communities from Rifle, Colorado - Rifle CSP2_sed 19_2 (SPAdes) (version 2) | ecosystem: Environmental > Terrestrial > Deep subsurface > Rock core/Sediment | place: Rifle... | reverse complement strand
CCGCGGTCACGTGGACCCCGAGGAGGTCGCTCGTCACCCCGAGGACGGCGGGGTCCGGGAGCGCGGGCCCGCTCCGGAACGCCCAGTCCAGGAACCGCACCACGGTCCGGTTCCAGCCCTCGTACAGGGCGTGGCCGTGGTTCGGGACGAGCCCGAGCCACTTCCGGGCGGGGATCGCGTTGTACGTGTCGACCATGTCCCCGATCGGGAAGAACTCGTCGTTCGTGCCGGCGAGGTACAGGGTCGGGACGTCAATCTCGGAGGCGTACGCGAGCGGGTCGTAGTGCCGCAGGAACGCGACCGCGCGCGGGTCCGTCGGGCCCAGGTCCTTCGGCACGAGGGCGTGGACGGCGCTCGGGGCCTGGAACGCGTCCTCTACGTTCCCGCCCGCGATGATCGGGACCGCGGCCCGCACGCGCGGGTCCTTCGCGGCGAGGTACAGGGACATGACCCCGCCCTGGCTTGCGCCGAGCACGCCGAGGCGGGCGTCGTCCACGTACGGTCGGGACTCGAGGACGGAGAGGGCGCGGCTCGCCGCGTACGCGACGTGGTAGAAGAACGCGCCCTTCGGGTCCGGGGTCGCGTTCACGAAGTTCTCCGGCGTGCGCCGGGGATACGGGGTGCTCCGCCCGGAATCCGGCGCGTCGATCGCGATCGCGACGTAGCCGTCCGCCGCGAGCTCCCGGGCGTACCGCATCGAGTCGTTGTGGCTCCCGCCGTACCCGTGGACGAGGACGAGCCCGGGGGCGGGCGGGCCCATCGCCCGGGGCCGCACGAGGGCCGCGAAGATCCGGACGTCCACGCCGCCGGACGTCTCGCTGTGGAACGTGAGCTCGTCGACTGTGATCGGCCGGCCCGCGACCGTGTCGTCCGTCGACGAGACCGCGGCGATCGCGAGCGGCGTCGCGTCGTTCGCGGCGAGGGTGCCCATGAAGGAGGTGTCGAAGTCCGTCGGCGCGGGCGCGTACCGGTGCGGGAAGACCCACGCGGCGCCGAGGGCGCTCAGGGCGAGGTACGCGAAGGCGAACAGGATCGCGAACGCGGCCCACAGCCGCCAGCGGTCCTCCGGGACGGCGGGCTTGTCCATGCGCCCCTCGCCACCCGCCGCCCGGCGGATGAAGCTTCCGCCGCGGTTCGCGTCACGCGATCGCGCGGGCCCGGACGAGCGCCCGGAGCGGCACGCCCTGGATGTCGTCCTGGCCCGTCTTGTTCACGACGACGCACGCGAGGACGGGCGTGCCGCCCGCCCCCTGGATGTCGTTGATCGCGCCCTTGATCGTCTCCCCCGTGGACAGGACGTCGTCCACGATCACGACCTTCTTGCCCTCGGGGTTCGCGTAGTTCGAGCTGAACGCGCCGGGCCCCCGGTGGCGCTCCTGGCTCGGCCGGTAGATAATCAGTTCCTTCCCCATGTCCTCCGAGATCAGGGTCGCGTACGGGATGCCGTTGATCGAGATCCCGAGGATCGAGTCCGCCTCCGCGCCGGCCTTCTCCGACTCCTCGAGGATGATGTCCGTCATCGCGGCGGCGACGAAGCCGATCCGGTTCCCGAACACGCCCACGGACCGCCAGCCGATCTTCACGTCCTTCGGCGGGGCCCCGCCCTTCACCCCGCGGGAGAGCAGCCAGGTGACCGTCTCCGGGGAGAGGTGGAGCTCGTCCCCGATCTCCTTGTCGCTCAGGCCCTTCTCCTTGTACTCGAGGGCTTTCTTCACGAGCGCGTCGATGCTCTTCATGGACCCACCGGGCGCGCGCATCGGGCTCCCGCTATAAAGGCTTCTTGCCCCGCGGCGGTCGCGGATATTGTCGAAGGGGTTAAGTCCCGCGGTGCTCGTGGGTGGGTCCGTGGACCGCGAAGGCACAGAGACGTCCCTCGCCCTCGTCGTCGTGGCCGTGCTCGCGATCGTCGTCGCCCTGTTCGTGGGCGGGTGGATGCTGATGGCCGGCTCGATGATGGGCGGGGGCGGCATGATGGGCGGCGGAGGGGGCTCGTGGGGCCTCGGGGCTCTGCTCCTCGCGGTGTTCGTCGCGGTCGCCGCGCTGGCGCTCGCGTTCCGGCCGTCTCGGGCCCCGCCGCCCGCTCCGTACCCGCAACCGTGGTCCGCGCCCGCCCCGCCCTCCGCAGCCCCGACGATTCCCGCCCCGCCGTCCGTGACGACGGAGGAGTCCGCACGCATCGAACGCCTCCAGGAGGCCGCGGTCGTGAGGGCCCTGGACGAGGACGAGCGGCGGCTGTACCTGCAGATCCGCGAGGCGGGCGGCACCGCCCTCCAGCGGGACCTCGTGGCATCCGGCGCGTTCTCGAAGGCGAAGATCACCCGCCTCCTCGACAAGCTCGAAAGGCGGGGGCTCGTCGTGCGCGAGCGGTACGGCGCCACGAACCGCGTCAAACTGACGTGGAAGGGCCTGCCGGGCGCCTGATTTCAGGTTTCTGGAACGCGTTTCAGCCCGTTTCACGCTACCTTCAACTATGACTTCAGCCTAATGGGAATCAAGAAGCGAAAAGGAGGTGAACCGATGGCGATGAGCGCGATTGCGGTCCTCGCGGCGATGTCCCTGCTGGGCGTCGGCGTCCTGGGCACGGCGGGCATGATGTCCGGCACCGCCCCTACCGGGATGACCGGCGGCGGGATGATGGGGGGCGGAGGCATGGGCGGCATGCACGGCGGCGGGATGAACGGCGACTGCGACATGGACCAGATGCAGAACCACACGATGGACTGCGACATGCCGATGGACGCGGGGCAGTGCCACTGTTGCGGCGACGGGGACGGCCAGTAGGTCCGATCCACAGGGGATGGCTCCTGCCATCCTCTCCTCTTCTTCTTTCGCGAACCGGAATCAGCGGCCGCGAAGCCGCTCCACGTCGGCGCGGTCCTGCAGGGTCCCGCGGGCCAACTTCCGCCGGATGAGGTCCTCCCTGGAGATCACGGGAAGGACCATCTTCAGGAAGCGTCGCCGTACGCTTCGGCTCCGAAGGGAGGAGAAGCGTCTCTTCGGTTCGAGGAAGAAGTCGAGGCGCCATCCGAACGCGTTGTACGCAACGTGAGTGCGGGCCGAAGGGCGGAGGGGGACGGCCCGTAGATCGTCCATGGCCCTGACGAGGCCGCGGACCGAGCGGTCTTCGAGGACCACGAGGAAATCGAAGTCGTCCGTGGCCCTGGGGTATCCGTACGCAGCGAGCGCCCAGGCGCCGTGCACGAGGAAGGGCACGCCGCGGCGCCGCAGAGCCGTCACGGTGGCCGTCAGGACCTGCTCGGGAGTACGGAGGACCTCGGGGTGAGCGATTTTCGTCCCCAGGCGGGAAAGGGCGAACGCCTTTTCAATCATCCGGGCACGCGATGCAACGGGGCCTAGATAGGCTTTGCCGGAGGCGGGCCTACAGGCCTTTCGCCCGGAGCTTCTTCAGCTCTTTGAGCTTCAGCTCGAAGAGCCGCCGCATGTACTTCATCGGGAGCGACCCTGCATAGAGGTACGTGTCGTGGAAGAACTTGTCCGTGTACGTCCGCCCCATCGCCCGCTTCACGTCCGCCTTCAATTGCATGATCAGGTGCTTCCCGATGAGGTAGCTGAGCTGGTACGCGGGGTTGTACGTGTACCGCTTCACCTCCGCGAGCGCGCCGGGCCGCTCCATCCCCGCCTCCCGGACCAGCATCTCGACGGCTTCGTCGAACGTCATCCGCCCGCAGTGCAGGTCGACGTCGATGATGATCCGGCACGCCCGCCACACCTGGTCCTGGATCTGGACGAACTTCGTCCGCGCGTCGTTCGCGAACCCCGCTTGCTTCATCATGTCCTCGCAGTAGTGGGCCCAGCCCTCGATCGACTCGACCGCCTGGACGAGGGCCCGCGCGAGGCTCGGGTTCAGGTTCGAGCACGCGAGCTGGAGATGGTGGCCCGGGTACGCTTCGTGGACCGCCGTGTTCCGGGTGCCCGCGAAGTTGTGCTCCCGGAGCATCTCGGGCTTGTCCTCCACGGGTGTGACCATGTACAGGCCCTGCTGCTTCTTCTCGAACTTGCCGGGTGAGGAGTACGCGGCGAACGGGATCACGTGGCGGATGTACGCGGGCGTCTCGATCACCTTGAGCTCCTCGTACGGGGGGACCGTCATTAGGTCGTGGTCGATTACGAATTGGCGGGCGTCCCGCATCACCTTCTCGGTGTACGCGAGGGCCTCCGGGAACGCGACCGGATGGTCGGACTTCACGATCTCGGACGCCTCCTTGACGGACGCGCCGGGTTGGATCCCGCGGGCGAGGGCCTTGAGCTGGCGCTTCGAGTCCCGGAGCATCCCCTGGCCGACCGCGTAGATCTGCTCGACCGTGAGGCCGAGTTCCCGGAGCCGCACGAGCTTCCGGAACTTCGGGGCTCCGATGCCGGTGACCTCCTTGCCCTTCGGGAGGACGTCCTTCTCGAGCCAGCGCGCGTGCGCGGCCAGGGACTGCTTCGTACGTGCCGAGGCCTCCCGGAGGCGGGCGAAGTCCGAGGGCGGGAGGGCCTCCTTCGCGGTCCCCTCGATGACCGCCAGGAACATCGGGAGTCGCTGCGCGGACTCGAGCGCGATCTCCGTCCACAGCTTCACGGGCTTCGTGAGCCGCTCCTTCGTCTGATCCACGTACTTCGTCGTCCGCTCGAGACGCTCCGTGATCGAGTGGAGCCGCTCGGGAAGCGGTGCGAAGTCCCGCATGAAGAGCGAGAACAGAGCGCCGCCAACCGTGCTCGGGGCCCCGGGCATCGACTCCCAGAACCGGAGCTCCTCCTCCTCGAAGAGCGAGAGATTGATCGTGTTCCGGAGGGCGGCGAGGTCGATGGTCCGCGCAATCGAGAGGCCCTTCGGAGAGATCGCGTCCGCCTTCTTCTTGAAGGCCTTACCCGCCTTGATTTCGTCGAGCTTCGCCTTGAGCCGGCCGTCCGGCATCAGGTGATCGTATTCGTGGATTCCCATGTGGGTCGCGAAGACGGGTTCGTGCTCAAGGTACCAGTCGAATATCTCCCGGGCGAGGGCGTCCACGTCCGCGTCGGCCATGGGGGCGGGCACACGTCACGCGCATAAACGGATTTTGGTGCACGCGTTCGTGACAAACCGGTTTGGCCCAACTGGTGCAAACGTCCACCCCAAACCGCGGGGCCGTTTGGCTCAGTTGGGCCAAACGCCCGTGCGGCATGAACGCGCGAGGGGGATGGATGCAAGTGCCAATCTCACAAAGGAATCCGGCGCCCGCTCTCATCCCGCCGGAACTTCCCGAAGTCGTGGGACTCCGCGAGCTGCTCCCCCGTGAACACGGGCCCGTCCCGGCACACGAGCCAGTCGTCGAGGACGCACGCGTCGCAGATCCCGATCCCGCACTTCATGAACCGCTCCAGGGAGGCCTGGCACGGGACCCCCTTCGTGCGGCAGTGGTCCACGACCGCCTTCATCATCGCCTCCGGCCCGCACGCGGCGACCATGTCGAACCGGTGCGCGTCCATCACCTTCTTCGCGAGCGCGGGCGCGAACCCGTGGAACCCGCGGGACCCGTCGTCCGTCGCGAGATGCACCTCGCCCGCGGCCTCCGTGCGCTCCTCGAAGATCAGCTCGTCCGCGGTCCGCGCCGCGAGGACCGTCGACACCTCCGCCCCCGCCTCGTGGAACGCCTCAATCGGCGCAATCAGGGACGCGATCCCGACGCCGCCAGCGACGCACAGGACCCGCTTCCCCTCGAGGCGGAACGTGTTCCCGTACGGTCCGCGGACTCCGATCAGGTCTCCCGGCTTGAATCCCATCAGGGCCTTCGTCGCCTCCCCGTACGCCCGCACCGTGATGCCCTTCAGCTCACCGAGGTACGACAGAGCCATCGGGACCTCGTCGCGGCCCGGGATCCAGACCATCACGAACTGGCCCGGCTTGCCGTCGAAGGACGCGCGGAAGCGGAACGTGGACGTGTGGTGGACCTCCCGCACGACCTCCACGATCGGCGCGATCTCGAGCCTACCCATGGGCGGCCCCCACGAGGTCCGCGAGGTGCTTCACCTTCTGGGCCTCCAGGAAGGCCGCGATCTCCGCGGTGACGTCCGCGAACACGGAGAGCCCGCGGGTCGCCAGGGCGGTCCCGATCTGAACCGCAGAGGCGCCCGCCATAATGTACTCCAAGGCGTCCCGGCCCGTCTCCACGCCGCCCACGCCGACGATCGGGACGTCCACGGCCTCGTGGATCTCGTACACGCACCGCACCCCGACCGGTCGGATCGCGGGGCCGCTCAGCCCCCCGTACTTATTCGCGAGGATTGGCATCCTCAGCTCGGGCGCGATCGCCATCGCCCGCAGCGTGTTGATCGCGACGACCGCGTCCGCCCCGCCGTCCTCCGCGGCCTGCGCGAAGTCCGCGATGTTCGAGACGTTCGGGGAGAGCTTCGGCATCACCGGGACGCCCACCTTCGCCTTCACGGCCGCGGTGAACTCCCTCACCGCCTCCGGGATCTGCGCAATCTCCGTCCCGAGGCCCTTCGCGTGCGGGCAGGAGAGGTTCAGCTCGATGCCGTGGACCCCGTACCCCGCGAGCGTCTTCGCGACCGCCGCGTACTCGTCCGGGTCCTTCCCGAAGACGCTGCCGACCACGACGGCTCCACCGTCGAGCGCGATCTTGGCCTCGGAGCCGAACGCCTCTATCCCCGGGTTCGGGAGGCCCATCGAGTTCAGCATCCCGCCCTCGAGCTCGACGATTGTCGGGTTGTCGTAACCGGCGCGGGGCTCCGGTCCGATGGACTTCGTGACGACCGCGCCCGCACCTGCCTTGAAGACGCGGAGGAGCGTCCCACCCGTCTCGTCGAGGAACCCCGACGCGAGCATCGTCGGGTTTCGGAGCTTGATCCCGGCGACCTCCGTCGAGACGTCCGCCATCGCGGCGACGGAAGAGGGGGCCCGCTAAAAGGGTTTGCGGGGGCACCACGAACGGGGGCCGTTCCGGCCTCCCCCCGGACGAACCTTTATGGAGGTCGTGGCCATCGGAACCTCCGTGCGCATCGCGGACCTCGGACTCGACCCCCGGATCCCCGCCATCCTCGAGGAGCAGGGGATCACGGAGCTGTATCCGCCCCAGGAGCAGGCGATCGGCCCCGCCCTCGAGGGGAAGAACCTCGTCCTCGCGATCCCGACCGCGAGCGGGAAGTCCCTCGTTGCGTACCTCGCGATTCTCCGGAGCGTGCTGAAGGGCGGGAAGGCGCTGTACATCGTGCCGCTGCGGGCCCTCGCGTCCGAGAAGCACGAGGACCTCAAGGCGTTCGAGCCGCTCGGCGTCCGGGTCGGCCTGACGATGGGGGACTACGACCGCATCGACCCGAGCCTGGAGAGGTTCGACGTGATCATTGCCACGAGCGAGCGCGCAGACTCGCTGCTCCGCCACCGCATGGGCTGGCTGAAGTCGCTCACCGTCGTCGTGGCGGACGAGGTCCACCTAATCAACGACGGGGACCGCGGGCCGACCCTCGAGGTGACCCTTGCGAAGCTGCGGCAGGTCAACCCGAGCGCGCAGGTCATCGCTCTGTCCGCGACGATCGGGAACTCCCAGGAGATTGCGGACTGGCTCGAGGCAGAGCACGTGACGAGCGAGTGGCGGCCCGTGCCCTTGCGGACGGGGGTGGTCTTCGACCGGAAGATCCGGTTCTCGGACGACACGGAGCAGGAATTGAAATCGGAGGCTGAGGATGTAGCGGCCCTGGTCGACGATGTCATCGTCGGGGGCGGACAGGCTCTTGTCTTCGTGAACACGAGGAGGATGACCGAGAGCCTTGCCCGCAAGCTCGCGTCGTCCGTCAAGAAGCGACTGACGGCCAAAGAAGCAGAATACTTGGGGAAAATGTCGGAGGAGTTGACTGCGGGGCAGGAAGAGTCGACATCGATGGCCGCCCGCCTCGGGAGGTGCTTGGAGGGCGGGACTGCGTTCCACAACGCCGGTCTCCTGAACGAACAGAGGACGCTCGTGGAGACTCATTTCCGGAGAGGGCGGGTGAAATGCATCGTGGCGACAACGACGCTCGCCGCAGGGCTGAACCTCCCCGCGCGCAGGGTCATCGTGAGGGACCTGAACCGCTACGACGTGAACCTTGGCTTCACGCCAATCCCCGTCCTTGAAGTGAAACAAATGTGCGGGCGTGCCGGTCGTCCCAAATACGACAAGGTCGGGGAGGCCATCCTAATCGCGAAAGACGAGGACGACGTGGACGACCTCATCGAGGAGTACTTCCTCGGTCCCCCAGAGCCGATCGATTCGAAGCTCAGCTCCGAGCCCGCCCTCCGATTCCACACCCTTGCGGCCGTCGCCACGGACTACGCGAACACGGAGGAGGAGCTGTTCGAGTTCTACGGCCGCACGTTCTTCGCCCATCAGAGCGACGTCGAGGACTTACGCGGGAAGGTCGAGGACGTCCTCGCGTTCCTGGAGCGGGAGGACTTCATCGAGAACCGCGACGGGCGCCTCCGCGCGACGTTCTTCGGACGCCGCACGAGCGACCTGTACGTGGACCCGCTCAGCGCCGTGAAGATGCGGGACGCCCTGGAGGACGACCGCGATTCCACGTTCTACCACCTCTGGGCCGTGTGCTCGACCCCGGACATGCCGAAGCTCTACCTCCGCCGCGGCGACTACGTGTGGGTCGAGGACAAGATCACCGCGGAGGCGATGACGTTTCCAGTGGAGGACTACGAGTTCCTGATGGCCGAGGTGAAGACCGCCGCCCTCCTCGACGACTGGATCACGGAGCGGTCCGAGGACGAGGTCACGAAGAAGTTCGGGGTCGGTCCGGGGGACATCCGCCGGATGGTGGACCAGGGCGTCTGGCTCACGTACGCGATGTCCGAGCTCGGGAAGATCTTCAACAAGAAGAAGGTGCGCGACCTCACCCGCCTGATGCTGCGGGTCCAGTACGGGATCAAGGAGGAACTGCTCGAGCTCATCCAGTTGCGCGGTGTCGGCCGTGTGCGGGCCCGCGCGCTCCACGCCCGCGGATACCACACGCTGCGAGACCTGCAGAGGGCGGACCCCGGGGACCTCGCGCGGATCCCCGCGGTCGGCCCCGCCCTCGCGAAGAAGATCGCAGAGCAGCTGGGCGGGAAGGCCGCGATGAAACGGCTTGCGGGGCAGGCCGAACTCCAGGAGTTCGGGTGAGCCCATTATGGAAGCGATCGAGATTGTAGGGGTCCGGACGCGCCTCGCGGACCCGAAGGCGGCGCTCGCCGACCTCCAGGCGTTCGCGCGCTCTCGCGGCGGGTGGGCCCAGATTCTGGACGCGGACCATGTCGTCGGGCGGGACCACCTCGTCTCCGCGTACGAACATGCCCGGCGAGCGATGGAGACCAGCACGAACACGACGGACTCGCTCGAGATGGAACTTCTCTTGCACGCGAGCGGGGAGCGGCAGATAGCGAAGGCGATTGAAGTTGCGGGCGCGAAGCCAAGTAAACCGTTCGTCGTCGTGGTGGTGGCGATCGATGCGGCAGACGTCCTCCGTCGGTTCGGATGGATGCGGGACGACTCCGTCATGAAGGCAAGCATCGAGAAGCTGCGGGCGATTGGCTTCACCGCATCGGAAATCGAGGCCGCCGGACCGTCCGTGCTTGACCTGGGACTGGAGCGCGTGGCACGTGTCGCCCTGCGCAAATGAGGGGACGAGGTGCCCGGCGGGGACGCTTCCACGCCCGCACCGGAATCCATAAGTGGGGCGAGCGAGTTGGAGTGCCGGTGGGGGATCTGCCGCGGAGACGTGCGGCCTCGGCGTGGCTCGTTCTTGCGATCCTCTTCCTCGTTGGCTCCGCGTCGGTCAATCCGGAGCCGCTCGAAGGCGTCGGCAAGTTGGCCCTGCACACGGACAAGTGCTCGTACCCGGTCGGCGAGGCTGTCCAAATCACGTTCATGAACGTCGGCGACGGGGATATCACCTACCTAGAATTGGGCGGATGGTGGCCCATTCCATTCGCAGTGTTCGACGAGAGCGGGGGAAAGGTCTTCGTGACTCTTCAGCCCTCCATGGGCGTCGTTTGGAGCTTGGAGCCTGGAGACACAATCACTTCCGCGTGGAATC
>Ga0209642_10003552_pt1 | contig 10058 bp, 9 predicted proteins | sample RifCSP19_2_FD_184025 | JGI IMG/M metagenome (GOLD analysis project Ga0209642, IMG submission 184025) | Soil microbial communities from Rifle, Colorado - Rifle CSP2_sed 19_2 (SPAdes) (version 2) | ecosystem: Environmental > Terrestrial > Deep subsurface > Rock core/Sediment | place: Rifle... | reverse complement strand
AAGCGGCGGGGGCGCTCCATGCCTGTTGGCGCTCGTGCCGACGATGGGCACGCCGAGCTGCCGCACGAGCGCGCGGGTCAAGGAATGGTTCGGCACGCGCAGACCGATGGTGTCCCCTCCGCCTGCGACAAGCGCGGGCATGGCATCGGACCGCCGGACGACGATGGTCACGGCCCCAGGCCAGAAATCCCGAACCAGCCGGCGCGCCGCAGGCGTGATATCACGTCCGTACTCGTCGAGCTGGGCCGGGTCGGCGAGGAGAACGGGCAGCGGGTCGTCCATCCCACGCCCCTTCAATTCGAAGATCCGGCGGACCGCGGCGGCGTGATTGATCCGGCACCCGACGCCGTAGACCGTGTCTGTGGGGAAGACGACCACCGCCCCCTCGCGGAGCATGTCCACGGCACGCCGGGGCGCCTGCGCTTCCGCACGGTCGACGCGAATGATGGGCATGGGACGCTGGGGGACCTCGCGATTGTGGAACGTGAGGCCGTAGTACGACATCCCGCGTCTACTTCTCCGCAACGCCCCAAACCACCCGCCCGATGCCGGCGCCGTCACGCTCCACGCCCACCGAAGCGTACCGACCGGACTCACCCAGCATCCGCACCACCGCGGGCGCCTGCCCGAGGCCGACCTCCATCGCGAGCATGCCGTCTGGGCCGAGCCACACGGGCGCCGAGACCGCGAGACGGCGATGATACCCTGTGCCGTCCCCTGCGGCCAGGATCGCCTCGCGGGGCTCGAAGTCGCGGATCTCCCGGGGGAACTCTGGGGCCCGATCCTCGGGAACGTACGGCGGATTACTGAGGACGGCATCGACCCGGCCGCGGAGTTCAGCGGGGAGCGGATCCAACAGGTCGCCCTGCAGGACCGTGACGCGGTCGGCTACACGGTGCCGCGCGGCATTCGCCGCCGCCACATCGAGGGCGCTAGAGGACAGATCAGTAGCGTAGCCCCTTGCTCCGGGCAGAAGGTGGGCCAGGCTCACGGCGATGCAGCCGCTGCCGGTCCCGACGTCGACGATGACGGGACGCGCGCGGTCCCGCAGCCGCGTGGCAGCGAATTCTACGAGCAGTTCGGTTTCCGGCCGCGGGATCATCACCCGCTCATCCACCGCAAACGCCAGGCCCATGAACTCGCGCTCGCCGACGATGTAGTGGACGGGTCGCCCCCCGGCCCGCTCCTCGAGCAGTGACTGATAGCGCGCCCAGGACACCTCCGGCATGGCCCCGTCCCAGTGCGTGTACAGCCGGGCGCGATCCACCCCCAGCACGAAGCGCAGCAGCATCTCCGCCTCGACCGCGGGCTCCATACTCCCCGAGGCCGTCAGGTGCTCCCGGCCGAGGAGGTAGGCCTCTTTGACGGTCATTGAGGTCAAACGGTGGTGGCGGAGGTGAGGGCCCGCAGTTCGGCGGTGGCCAGCGCCTCGATCAGTTCGTCGAGATCACCGTCCAGCACTGTATCGAGGCGATGGAGGGACAACCCGATGCGATGATCGGTAACACGGTTCTGAGGAAAGTTGTAGGTCCGGATCTTCTCGCTGCGCTCCCCGGTGCCGACCTGCTGCTTGCGCTGTGCGGCGATCGCCTGCTGCCGGCGCTGGATCTCCGCCTCGAGGAGCTTGGCGCGAAGGATGCGCATCGCCTTCTCACGGTTCTGATACTGGGAGCGCTCGTCCTGGCAGGCCACAATCAGGCCCGTGGGGAGGTGCCTGATGCGCACGGCGGTCTCGACCTTGTTCACGTTCTGGCCGCCGGCCCCGCCGGCCCGATAGGTCTCGATCTCGATCTCGTCCGGACGGATCTGCACGTCTACCTCTTCCGCCTCGGGCAGCACGGCCACGGTGGCGGTCGACGTGTGGATGCGCCCGGCCGCTTCGGTCGCCGGCACCCGCTGCACGCGGTGCACGCCGCTCTCATACTTCAGATGCCGGTACGCGCCGCGGCCCTGGATGGCGAAGACGATCTCCTTGAATCCGCCCAGCTCGGTCGCATTGCGCTCCAGGACCTCGACCTTCCAGCGGTTGCGCTCGGCAAACCGCGAGTACATCCGAAAGAGGTCGCCCGCGAACAGCCCGGCCTCGTCACCGCCGGTCCCGGACCGGATCTCCATGATGATGTTGCGATCCGCCATGGGGTCCTTGGGCGTGAGGAGTTCCACAAGCCTCCCCCGCAGCGAGTCGGCCTCGTCCCGCAGCCGCTGCTCCTCCGCGACGGCCATCTCGCGCAGTTCGGGATCGGTCTCCTCGCGCGCCAACTCCGCCGCGTCGGCCGACTCGCGCAGGACGCGCCGGTACTCGCGGTAGGCCGTCACCGTCGCGGCGAGTGAGGCCTGTTCCCGCGCCACCCGCTGGTAACGCTCCTGGTCGGTGAAGATGGACGGATCGGCCAGCGCGCGCAGCAGCTCATCATAGCGCGCGGACAGGTGGCCGAGCCGCTCCATCATCGCGTCGTGATCGATGCTCATGGCACACTCATTATAGCGCGCTCGCGTTCGAGGACTTCCCGCAGGGCGCGGATCGCAACGTCCACCTGGCCGTCGTCGGGTTCCCGCGTGGTCAGTCGCTGCAGCCACATCCCGGGCACGACGAGCGGCCGGAACCAGCGCACTCTCGCCCCGGCCCGGATAATCTCATAGCTGATCCCGGCGACGAGCGGGATCAGGGCGACGCGCGAGGCGATCCGCAGCGGCAGCGCCGGCCGGCCGAGGAATGAGAAGATGATGATCGCGACGATCATCACGATGAGCAGGAAGCTCGTCCCGCAGCGCGGGTGGAACCGGCTCTGCGCGCGCACCGCGGCGGTCAGGAGCGGCAGTCGGGCTTCGTACGCGTTCACCGCCTTGTGCTCGGCCCCGTGGTAGGCGAAGACGCGGGCGATGTCGGGGAGCCGGCCGACGAGAGCGATGTAGCCGATGAGGATGCCCACCCGGATCCCACCCTCCGCGACATTGAGGGCGTAGACCGACCCAAAGGAGGCATCGAGGAACCGGACGAGGACCGTGGGGAGCACGAAGAACAGCAGCACCGCCAGGCCCAGTCCGGTCGCGACCGAGAGCCCGGCCTGCCGCGGGCTGAGCCGCGCCTCTTCACCCAGGGCGGCATTGGCGGAGAGGAACAGCGAGCGGATGCCCAGCGTCAGCGCCTCATAGAGCACGATCGTCCCGCGCAGGACCGGCGCGCGCAGCCAGGGATGGCGAATGAGCAGGGAGTCGAACCGCTCCGTGAACGCCGTGAGTTCGCCGGAAGGCAGTCGCACGGCGGTGCTCGTGTACCGCGGGGAGCGCATCATCACACCCTCGAGGACCGCCTGGCCCCCGATCAGCAAGGGGAACTGCGGCTCACCCGCCATGGTCCGGCTTTCCCGGGACGACGTGATGCTCGCGGCAGCGGGCTTCGTACGCTTCCTGCGCCCCGATGAGGATGATGGGATCGGTGTACGCCGCCGGACGCCCGTTCACGAGGCGCTGCGTGCGGCTGGCCGGGGCGCCGCAGACCATGCAGATGGCCTGGAGTTTGTCCACCGTCTCAGCCAGGGCCATGATGCGCGGCATCGCACCGAAGGGCTCGCCGCGAAAATCCATGTCAAGCCCCGCCACGATGACGCGGACGCCGCGTCCGGCAAGCGTCTGGGCGACGTCGGCGACCCCCCCGTCGAGGAACTGGGCCTCGTCGATGGCCGCGACCGTAACGCCTTCCGGCAGGTGGTCGAGGATGTCGGCGCTCCCGCGCACCGGCACGGCTTCCACCCTCGCTCCGTCATGCGAGGCGACCTGGCGGCGGTCGTACCGGGCGTCGAGCATCGGCTTGAATACCGCAACCCGCTGGCGCGCGATCTGCGCCCGACGCACGCGGCGGATGAGCTCCTCGCTCTTCCCGCTGAACATGCTGCCACAGATCACCTCGATCCGTCCCCGCGCGTCGTCCATCCCCGCCTCCCCTATCGCCTGCCTCCTGCGCGTCTGCCTGCCGCGGCCCGGCGGCCCGCGAGCCAGCCGCGCACCGAGGGCCAGAGCAGCCAGCCGACGGCCAGCAGCAGTGGTGCGGCGACGACCGCGTAGATGACGCTCCGCAAGGTGAGTTCCGTGCGCTGCTCGCCGCGCTCGGCTGCGGCCGTTGCCCGCTGGGCGGTGTCCATCCGGCGTTCGACGCCGGCGAGATCGAGCCGGCGCAGTTGCTCCACGGCGCGAAACGCCTCGGAGACGACGACCGGGCCGTCCGGAAGGAGCATCCGCCGTCCAGGGTTGCCCGCGAGGGTAATCCTGTAGATGAAGCGGCTCGCCGCGAAGTACATGTTCAGATCCAGGGTTTGGGGCCGCGTGCGCTGCACACGGTCCCGCCAGGCCGCCTCGACGGTGTCCACCGATTCAGCGAAGTGGCGAACAAAGAGCATGTCGAAGTCGAAGTACTGGTACGAGACGAGTTCCACGAACCTGGAGGTCTCCGCCAGCCCATAGCGCTCCATGAGGAACGCCATGAAGGAGACCGCAGCGGGGTAGCTGGCCGGCAGCGCGTTGCCGAAGTCCGACGGGGCGAGGATCGAGCGCAGCATGGGAAGATGCCCCCCGGAGCCCGTGATCGCCTTCAGGTGGGCGTGCGCATCCACGCCCGCGGCCCGATCTCCCAGCGCCTCTCCGAAGCCCCAGCGCAGCAGCGGGATCGCTCGGGGGAACGCGTCGGAAACCGCCGATCGGGTGATGGTGTAGGCGGTCACCTCACGCGAATCGCCGGTGTAGATCGTGCCCCAGGCATGGACGATGTCGCCGTAGCCCAGCGTGGCGAAATACCACCAGTCGCGGGCGAACCGCTCCAGCGACGGATACAGTGGATAGACGAGCTTCGTCGGTGGAAGCCGCAGCGGCGTGAGGACGTCGCGGTGGATGAGTTCCAGGTCAGCCTTCACCTGCTCCACGTCAAGGGCGCCCGGCGTCCCATCGACAGTGTAGATCAGGTAGTGTGCGGTTTCATGGAGCCGCCACCCCGGGACGTCCTGCGCGGTGACTGCTACCGGTCGACCCCCCACGAGCAGCAGCGAGAGCAGCGAGAAATAAAGAAGGGGACGGCGCATCCGCGTCCCCGTGGTCCGGGCTGTCACGTACGACGGCTTAGGAGACCTTGAGCCCGTACTTCTTGGCGAACTTCTGCACGCGCCCTTCGGCATCGATGAACTTCCGCTGCCCCGTATAGAAGGGGTGGCAGTTCGAGCAGATCTCCACCCGGATCGTCTGCTTCGTCGAGCCCGTGACAAAGGTCGTGCCGCACGACCCGCACGTGACGGTCGTCTGATAGTAGGCCGGATGAATGCCCTTCTTCATTGTGACACCTAGCCCTCTCGAGGGTTCAAGAACAATAGGGAAACCTTGCGGATTATAGCACGCAAAGGCGGGATAAGGGAACGGGGATGTGGGAGAAACAGAAAATGGAACGGACGGCGCCGCGCGCCGCCCTGCAATGTTAGTTGATGTACCTCATCGGATTGACCGGCTTGCCGTTTACCCTCACTTCGAAGTGCACATGCGGTCCCGTCGCTCGGCCGCTCGCGCCGACCCTTGCGATCAACTCGCCCTGGCCAACGGTTTGCCCGGTCTGCACCAGCAGTTTCGAGGCATGCCCGTAGAGGGTTTGGACGCCGTCCCCATGGTCGACGATCACCGCGCGCCCGTAAGCATAGTACCATCCGGCGAAGACGACACGTCCCGGCCGCGCAGCGTACACGGGCGAACCGTACGGCGCAGCGATGTCGATACCGTCGTGGTGACGCCAGCGGCGCCAGCCGAAGCGGGACGTCAACTGTCCTCGGGCGGGCCAGAGGAAGCCCCGAGCGATGCGGACCGCCGTCGTCGAAGCCGCCTTCGTGAACGCCTCGCCGGCCCGCTGCGCACTGGCCCTCGCGGTCGTGACACGGCCCGGTCGGGAGGCGGCCGCCGTGCGTCCGGGAATCACCAGGCGCCGCCCGGCCCGGACCCTGTCCGCGTCGCGCAGCCCGTTGGCCTCGACGATGGCCTCCACCGACACTCCGTGCGCCCGCGCCAGGGACCACAGGGTCTGTCCTTTGCCCAGGGTGACGGCAAGCGGCCTGGCCCCGCTGGTCCTGGCCTGGGCTCTGGGCGTCCGCGCCTTCGGCTGGGCCGCCACCGACTGGACCGCTACCGCCTTGGCTGCCTGCGCCGCGAGTTGGGCGGGAGCGCCCGGATCAGTCGCCACGGGGATCAGCAGCTGCTGGCCCGGCTTCACGAACTCCACGTTCGCCAGGCCGTTGGCGGCGGCGATCGTCTGGACCGAGACGCCCCAGGCCAAGGCGATTTCCCACAACGATTGCCCCTCTCGAACGACCACGGTCCGGGCCGCCGCCGGGGTCGCCGGGGCCGCCGGACGCCAGAACTGGACGCGCACGGACTCTGACGACATCCGGGCGGCCGAGGTGGAAAGACCGGCAGGGGTGGTGGCGGCAACGACGTTGGAGAGTGCTGAGGACGATTGCTGATCGACTGCCGCTGACTGGAGGAACGGGCCGGACTGCCCCAAGGGTTCCGAGGTGGCGACTTCGTCGGCCTGGGCGACTGCAAACGCAAATGTGAGCAGAACGAGCGTGAGAAGACCGAAGCGCCTCGCCGTCCGCTGCATGCCCCCACCTGCGCCGGTAGGATGACCCGAAAGTGGAACGGCAGGGGAGCGCCGGCACACCCCGAGGGCCGGACTCCCTGCGGCCATGCCCCCCCAGGAACAGGGGGAACACACGAAAGACTTACACGGCCGTTGAACGGTTCGGGCTCAGGTTACGGAATCCCTTCCCCAAATCAGCGTGAGTCAGACCTCACCGACTCAAATGACCTGAGCCCGCGTTTTCGCCGTTTTCCTCGCTCTGGCTCGCCCTGGCGAGGCTAATCTGGCCTCTGGGCGGTCAGAAAATGGACGCCCCGATGCCAAGCACGCGGCGGATGGGGGCCGTCAGGCCGAGGCTGAGAGGAGGCGGCTACTCCGCGTCTTCTTCCGAACTCTTGACGATCGAACGGAGGAAGGCCTGGTTGTTTGGGGTTCTGCGCAGACGATCGAGGATGAGCTCGGTCATCGCCACGGTATCGAGCTGCTCGAGGCTCTTGCGCAGCACCCAGACCTTGCGGAGTTCCTCGTCGGTGAGGAGGAGCTCCTCCCGGCGCGTGCTGCTCATCTTGATGTCGATGGCCGGGAAGGTGCGCCGCTCCTGGAGCTTCCGGTTCAGGTGCAGCTCCATGTTACCGGTGCCCTTGAACTCCTCGTAGATGACGTCGTCCATCCGGCTGCCCGTATCGACGAGCGCGGTGGCGACGATCGTCAGGCTCCCACCCTCCTCGATCTTCCGCGCCGCGCCGAAGAACCGCTTCGGGCGGTGCAAGGAGGCCGGGTCCAGGCCGCCGGTCAGCGTGCGGCCCGAGGGCGGGATGACCAGGTTGTTCGCGCGGGAGAAGCGCGTCAGGCTGTCAAGCAGCACGACGACGTCGCGGCCGCCTTCCACGATGCGCTTGGCGCGCTCCAGGACCAGGTCGGCCACCTGGATGTGCTCCTCCGGCGGGCGGTCGAACGTCGAGGCGATGACCTCCGCCTCGACGGACCGGCGCATGTCGGTGACTTCCTCCGGCCGCTCATCCAGGAGCAGCACCATGAGGTAGATCTCGGGGTAGTTGTTGACGACGGCCTGACCGATCTTCTTGAGGATGGTCGTCTTGCCCGCCTTCGGCGGGGAGACGATCATCGCGCGCTGTCCCTTGCCGATGGGGGCGAAGAGGTCGACGATCCGGGACGTCAGGTCGCTGTCGGACTCCAGCTTGATCCGCTCCTGCGGGAAGACCGGCGTGAGCCGTTCGAAGTCCGGGCGGTTGCGGGCCGCCTCGGGGTCCAGCCCGTTGACGGCCTCGACGCGCAGGAGCGCGTAGTACTTCTCGTTATCCTTGGGCGGGCGGACCTGGCCGAGGACCTCATCGCCCACCCGGAGCCCGAACCGCTTGATCTGGGATGGCGAGACGTAGATGTCCTCCCCGCCGGGCAGGTACCCCTCGTGCCGCAGGAATCCGTACCCTTCGGCCATGATCTCGAGGATCCCCGAGCGGAACATCAGCCCGGACTGCTCGGTCTGGGCCTGCAGGATGCGCATGATGAGCTCCTGCTTGCGGTAGCGCCGGTAGTTGGAGATGTTGAGCTCCTTGGCGAGATCCTGGAGCTCGTTCATCGTCTTGGTTTCGAGTTCGGCGATGGCAGTCAACGGGGCTACACCTCTTACACTTTCGTCTTCTTGCGCTCGAGCTCGGCGTGCAGCGCGCGCCAGTCGGCGAGGAAGCGCGTCTGGCCGATCTCGGTCAGCGGATGCTTGAAGAGCTGCTCCATGACCTTGAACGGCATCGTGGCGATGTCGGTCCCCGCCTTGGCCGCGTGGGCCACGTGCATCGGGTGGCGCAGGCTGGCGGCCAGCACCTGAGTGGAAAAGTCGTACGTCCGGTACACCTGGACGATGTCGCGCAGGAGGATCATGCTGTCCTCCCCGATGTCGTCGAGGCGACCGAGGAATGGGCTCACGAAGTAGGCGCCGACCTTCGCCGCAAGCACCGCCTGGTTCAGTGAGAACACGAGGGTGACGTTCGTCCGGATGCCCTCGCCCCGCATCGTGGACGCGGCTTTGATGCCCTCAGGCGTGCAGGGGACCTTCACGATGACGTTGGGCGCCCAGGTGACGTACTCGCGGCCCTGGGTGACCATCTCCTCCGCGCGGTCCGTCGTCGTCTCCACCGAGATCGGTCCGGCGACCATGCCGGCGATCTCGCGGATCAACGCGCGATGATCCATCCCCTCCTTGCTGACGAGCGTCGGGTTGGTCGTCACGCCGTCGAGGATGCCCCAGCTCGTCCCGGTGCGGATCTCGTCGAGGTTGCCCGTGTCGAGGAAGAACTGCATCGGTGTACTCCTAGCGACCGGTGGCCTCGATGTAGGCCACATCGCCGACATCGCCCACGTTGAGGAACGCCAGCGTGTCGCCCGGCCGCAGGTCGCGCAGCTCGGCGGGCCGGTCATTCCGGTATACGACGTGGCTGCGGGCGACGCGAAACGTCCGGATCGACTTACGTTCGTCCTCGATCGTGAGCTGCGGCGGCGTGCCCGAAACCGGGTCTTTGAGCGTGCCCTTCGCGAAGTTGTAACGCTTCAGGATGTCCATCACCGCATCGAGGACCTGGGCGAGCTCCGCCCGGGTGGCCGGCTGGGCCGGGCGGAACTCCCGGTTGCCGACGATGTTGATCAGCCGCTTCTCCAGCGCGGCGGCCACCGTCCCGCGCACTTCCTGGGGCACCGCGTTCACATCCGTGACGTTCAACGCGCTCGCCGGCGCGTCGGCCAGCCCGAGCCCGTGCGCGGCGATCGTGGCCACCTCCAGCCGCGTGGCCTGCTGCTTGGGCCGGAAGGTCCCATCCGGGAACCCGCTCATCACGCCCTTGTTGAAGAAAAGGGAAAGGGACGTCGGATTCGCCTTCGTCGTGTGGATGGCCGCGATCTCGTACCGGCCGGGCTCCACCACGTCGTCCTGCTGGTCCAGCTGGCGCCAGAGTGTCTGGGCGACGATCTTCTGTTTGGCGGCAAGCGGGACGGCGTCGGTCACCGGCAGGAACGGCCGGCCCAAGGACCACTTGGCGACCTCCTCGCCCTTCGGGCTGCGGATGATGAAGTCCCAGAACTGGGTGTTCGCATATTCGAACCGGATGGCCTGATCGCTGGTGTTCTCAATGGTGAAGGTGATCATGAGCCGCTGATCGGGAGAGTAGACGGCTTTGTCCACGGTCAGGGTGTAGAGCACCGCGCCCTTGCGCAGCTCCACCTTCTGGGGGCTGACCGTCCCCATGCCGGTCATCGACGCGATGGGGATCCGCTGCTCCGCGGCGATGTCCCCACTGTCCTTGTAGGAGGGGAGCTTCGCGCCTTCGCCGCTGAGCCCGAACGCTCGGAAGAGATAGAGGGCGAGCTCGCCGCGGGTCACGGTCCCGGTCGGGTTGAAACGGTCGCCCGTACCACGCAGGATACCCTTGGCGGCCAGGCGCTC
>Ga0209642_10003545_pt1 | contig 10069 bp, 14 predicted proteins | sample RifCSP19_2_FD_184025 | JGI IMG/M metagenome (GOLD analysis project Ga0209642, IMG submission 184025) | Soil microbial communities from Rifle, Colorado - Rifle CSP2_sed 19_2 (SPAdes) (version 2) | ecosystem: Environmental > Terrestrial > Deep subsurface > Rock core/Sediment | place: Rifle... | reverse complement strand
TTTCGGCGGGTGCACCTGAATCAATGGACGCAGCAGGATACGCGCTGGCTGCCGATCGAGGCGTGGGACCGGTGTGCAGGCGAGGTCAACGCGAAGCAGTTGGCGGGGATGGCGTGTTACGGCGGGCTGGACCTGGCTTCGAGCAGCGATATCGCGGCGTTGATGTTGGTGTTTCCGCACGATGCGGACGAAGAGGAGATGTTTTACTGGCTGCCGAAGTTCTGGATCCCGCGCGAGAACATGATTGCGCGGGCGCGCAAAGACCGGGTGCCTTACGATGCGTGGGTGCGCGACGGACTGATGACGGCCACGGAAGGGAATGTGATCGATTACGGCGTCATCGCGCGGGACATCGAGCTGCTGGGCGAGCAGTTCGACATCAAGGAGATCGCGTTCGACCGGTGGGGGGCGTTCCAGATTTCGCAGCAGCTCGAGGCGCTGGGTTTCACAATGGTGGGGTTCGGGCAGGGCTTCATGAGCATGAGCCAGCCGACGAAGGAGCTGTTGCGGCTGGTGCTGGACGGCAAGCTGGCGCACGGCGGGCATCCGGTGTTGCGCTGGATGGCGGATAACGTGGTGGTGAGCACGGACCCGGCCGGGAATGTGAAACCGAATAAGCAGAAGAGCCGGGAGAAGATCGACGGGATTGTGGCCGGGGTGATGGCGCTGGATCGGGCGATCCGACATGGCGCCGCACAAAAAAAGAGCGTCTATGATACGCGGGGAATCAGGACGATGTGAGGGGGGCGGATGGCGGATAGCAGATGGCGGATGGCAGATAGCGGATGGGGAGAGCGCGTTGTCTGCGCAGGAAAATGGACGCGGGTGACGAGTGGCGGGTGACAGGGGGTGACGGGTGAGGGTGGATCGGTTTGATGTGCTGGCGGTGCTGGGGCTGGTGATATTTGCGGTGGGCGCGGGGATGGTGTACGCGCCGGCCGGGGTGATCGTGTTCGGCGCCGGGCTGATTGCGTGGGCGACGGTGGGGGCGATGGTGAATAGCAAGGGGAAGGCGTAAAGAGGGCAAGCGCGAGGCTTGCCCCAACGGCGGATCCGGTGAATTGGAAGCGGAGTCGGCATCTGGAGATGCCTCGCACAAGGAGCGGCGTGGGTATTTTGACACGGCTGTTTGAAAAGCGGGCCTCGTTGACGGATCGGGAGATCGTCGAGTTGCTGAACGGGGGGCAGATGGATAACGCGACCGGCGTGGTGGTGACGCCGGAGACCGCGCTGCAATCGACGGCGGTGTTCGCCTGCGTGCGGATCATCGCGGAGACACTGGCCAGCTTACCATTGATCACTTACCGGCGATTGACGCGCGGCAAGGAGCGGGCGCAGGATTTCTATCTGTACTCGAAGCTGCACGACAGCCCGAATCCCGAAATGAGCAGCCTGGTGTACCGTGAGGCAATCACGTCACACGTCGCGTTGTGGGGGAATGGGTACAGCGAGATCGAGTTGGATCAGGCCGGGCGCGTGGTGAACCTGTGGCCGCTGCTGCCGAACCAGACCAAGCCGCAGCGCGATCCGAAGACGGGCGAGATTGCCTACACAACCTATGTGCCGGGCAAGGGTACGTACGTTTTGCCGAGCTATCGCGTGTTTCATGTACGCGGTCTGGGGATGAACGGACTGCTCGGACTGTCGCCAATAGCGATGGCGCGGCGTGCGGTGGGCCTGGCTCTGGGGACTGAAGAATATGGGGCGCGGTTCTTCGGTAACAACGCACAGCCGGGCGTGGTGCTGAAGCATCCGGGGACGCTGAGCGACGAGGCTTATAAGCGGATGACCTCGAGCTGGAACGAGGCACACATGGGCTTGAGCAACGCGCACCGCGCGGCGATCCTCGAGGAGGGGACGGGGATCGAAAAAATTGGGGTGCCGCCGGAGGATGCGCAGTTCCTAGAGACGCGGAAGTTTCAGACGACGGAGATTGCGCGGCTGTACCGCATTCCCCCGCACATGCTGGCGGATTTGGACCGGGCGACGTTCAGCAACATCGAGCAGCAGTCGCTTGAGTTCGTGATGTACACGATGGCGCCGTGGCTGGCGCGCTGGGAGCAGGAGATCTCGAGGTCGCTGCTGTTGGAGCGAGAGCGCAGCATCTATTTCGCGGAGTTCCTGGTGGACGGTTTGCTGCGCGGCGATATTGCGAGCCGGTACGGCGCGTATGCAATCGGCCGGCAGTGGGGATGGTTGAGCGCGAATGACGTGCGGGAGAAGGAGAATATGAATCCGCGCGAGGGCGGCGACGGTTATCTGTCGCCGTTGAATATGGTGGAGACGAGGGAAGGGGAAGGGCAAGCGCAAGGCTTGCCCCAACGGATGGGGGAAACCGGAGAGGCGGTGCAGGAGTGGCCCAGCCTGTATGACGGGAACGGGAAGCGCTGATGGGAGCATTCCTGACTATCGTCACGAGAACGTTCAGGCGGCCGGTTGGCCTGGCGCGGTGCATTGACAGCGTGGCGCGGCAGAGCGATCCGGACGTTGAGCACATCATCCTGCACGATTCGATCGGGCGCGGGGTGGGCTGGTCTTATGAGAATCTGAGGAGCGCGCAGCCCGGCGGGGAGTACGTGTTCATTCTCGACGACGACGACTATCTGATCGATGAGGGTTTTGTCGCAGCCTTGAAGGGATTCGTCATCAAACACCAGTGGCCAGACATCGTTTTTGTGTCGATGGATGTCCAGGGCCGGATCCTGCCGGAATGGACAGAGGGATTGCGGTTGGGTGACATCGCAGTGAGTTGTTTCGCGCTGCGCCGGGATGTGTGGCTGGAGCACGCGGGAGATTTCAGCGGGGATTACGGCGGTGATTTTCATTTCATCGATGCGGTCTATGGCTGCGAGCGGCAACACACGTCGGCCAGGCTGGAGCGGGTTGCCTCGCGCGTGGACAGGGTGAGCCGTGGAGAACCGGAAGCTATCTATCCTGCTACCGAGCGCTTATCGTCCGCTGCAGTTGCGCAGGGTGGTTGACCTGATACAGGAAACGACGCGGCTGCCGGTTGAGATACTCGTCAGCGTGGTCGAGGATGACAGGATGAGCCAGGAGGCTATCCGAGGGATGCCTATGCTGAGGCATATTCGCACGGTCGATGAGTACGAGCTGGGCGCGGTGTATGCCTGGAACAAATTGGCGACGCTGGCGATGGGCGATGTGCTGGCGCTGTGGGCGGATGACCTGCTGCCTTGCTCGGGGTGGGCGGAGGCCGCGCTAGGGGCGCTGGACGAGATGGGCGGGCACGGCGTAGTCGGGTTCAACGACCTGGCGAGCGACGGTGAGGAGTATGCGGCTCACTGGCTGGCCGATCGGGCGTTCATCAATGAGCATTTGGGCGGGGCGATGTATCCGCCGGTCTACAAATCATGGTGGGCGGACCGGGAAGTGACAGACGTCGCCAAGAGTCTCGGCTGCTATCGGTGGTGTCGGCAGGCCGTGGTGGAGCACTTGAATTATACGTTCGGAAAATCACCAGAGGATAGGACGTATCGGGAGGCGGCCAGAAACTACGAGGCGGATCGGGTAGTTTACGAGAGTCGGAGAAGGCAAGCGGAGAGGGCAAGCGCAAGGCTTGCCCCGACGTAGGACGGGAGGGACTGATGGGAGCAATTGGAATACATCACACCGAGGTGGATGATGCGGCGTTCGACGGGCCGGCGAACGAGGCGCGGCTGAAGCTGGATCAGAGCGCGAGCTATTATCGGCGAGCGTTCGCCTGGGCTGATCCGGAGGGCAACCCGGAGACGAAGGCCGGGTACAAATTCATCCACCATTTTGTGGACAGCGAGGGCGATATTGGCGCGGCCAGCTCGCGAGGCTGCTCGTCGGGGATTGGGGTGCTGAACGGCGGACGCGGCGGGACGACGATTCCCGAGAGCGACCGCGAAGGCGTGTGGCGGCACCTGGCGGCGCACCTGCGAGATGCGGATATGGAGCCGCCGGAGCTGAAAAGCCTGCGCAAGGTGGAGCTGCACACGGCGGTAGATCAGCGGGGCCACGAGGTGCGCGCGTTCGAGACGCGAATGAACCTGGAGGATGGCAAGCTGCGCGGCTACGCGGCGGTTTTCGAAGTATGGAGCGAGCTGCTGGGCGGCTTTTTCTTCCAATTTCGCGAGACGATCCGGCGCGGCGCATTCTCGGATTCGCTGGCGCGAGGCGACGACGTGCGCGCGCTGTGGCAGCACGATCCGAACTGGGTGCTGGGCCGGACGAAGAACGAGACGCTGGCGCTGCTGGAGGACACCCACGGTCTACACTCGATTATCGACCCGCCGGATACGCAGTGGGCGCGCGATGCGGTGTTCAGCATTCGACGCGGCGACGTGGATCAGATGTCGTTCGCGTTTTCGGTCGATGCGGAAGAGGATGAGGAGTGGGAATTCGAGACCGAGGACGGCATTGCCCGCAGGACGGTGAAGCGCGCACATCTGTACGATGTCTCGCCGGTGACGTATCCGGCGTTTATCCAGACGTCGATCAGTGTGCGGTCGATCTGGGTGCCGGATAATCGGCATCTGGAGATGCCTCCCACGATGCCTCCCATAGGGATGCCTCCTACAGAGGCAAATAGTGTGAGCGACGGCGAGCTGGCCCGGCTGGCGAACTTACGCCGGCGGCTGGATCTCGCCGATGCACAATTCAGGACGAGGAGATGAGAGGATGAATGCACGAGAGCTGATGGCGAAGCGCGCGGGGCTGATTGGCCAGGCCCGGGCGCTGCTGGATAAGGCCGATGAGGAGAAGCGTGGGCTGAGCGCAGACGAGGACAGCCAGTACCAGGCGTTCATGTTCGAGGTGGTGGGCGTCGCCGAGGAGATCGACCGGCGCACGCAGTTGGAGGACCTGGAGGCCGGCCTGAGCAAGAGCACCGGCCAGCCGGGCATGGATCCCGTGGCGCCGACGAGGCCCGGGCCGGCGCGGGCGTCGGACGAGGTGCGCGCGATCGCGCATTACGCTAGAACCGGAGATGCGGGGCCGCTGCGGGAAGTGCGCGCGAGCAACGACACGGACATGAACATCACCACGCCAGCGGACGGCGGGGTGCTGGTGCCGACAGGGCACTTCCAGGGCATCGTGGCGAAGCGCAACGAGAGCGCGCTGTTCGTGCCGCTGGGCGTGCTGCCGATCCCGGGCAAGGGCACGACGGTGAATGTCCCTGTGGAGACGGGCGGCGCGAACGTGTTCGTGAGCACGAGCGAGGCGTCGCAATTCGACCGGGATGCGCCGGTGCTCGACGTGGAAGCGATGACGCTGGTCAAGTTCACCAAGAAAGTTGCCTTGTCGGACGAGCTGCTGTCGGACGAGGACAGCGCGCTGGTGGCGTTCCTGGACAACTACGTGGGTCGGGCGCTGGCGCTGACGCACAACAGTGCGCTGGTGACCGAGGCGCTGGCGAACGGGACGAGCGTGGCGCTGGCAGACGATGCGATCATATCGGCAGGCGATCCGGAGACGCTGGTCTACGCGCTGGCGGGCGAATACGCGGACGACGCCGCGTTCGTGCTGAAGCGCGCGACCGAGGGCGCGCTGCGCAAGCTGACCGGGAACACGTTCCTGTATCAGCCGACGCCTCAAGGCGGGCTGAAAACGCTGAGCGGCTATCCCATCTTCAACAGCGAGTACGTGGCCGCCATCGGGGCGGGAAACAAGAGCCTGGCGTTTGGTAACTTCGGGTACATGGGCATGCGGCAGGGGCCGCTGACGTTCCTGCGCGATCCGTACAGCGCGGCGAACACGGGGCAGGTGAACCTGTTCTACTACGCCCGGATCGTGTACAAGGTGCTGAACGCCGAGGCGATCCTGTACGGGGCGCATCCGACGGCGTAACGATTGGAAGGATGAGGGATGAGGGATGAAGGTTGGGAGAGTTGACGGATAGGGAGGTCAAGCGCGAGGCTTGCCCATACGGGAGGCGCGGATGCGACTGATGATTTTCACGCCGACGTGGCTCACGGAGGCCGGAGAGGAGGCAATCCATCCGGCCTGCCGTGAGTCGATCGAGGCGCTGAAGATCGAGGGGAGCATTCGATGGGTGATCGGGCGGGAGAATCCGTTCCCGGTGCCAGACCATCGGAATGTGCTGCATCAATATCGCGCCGCGCGGGCGCTGTTTCTGGCCGGCGAGGAGGATGCGCTGTTGACGGTGGAGCACGACCATGCGCTGCCGGACCCGGGCGCCGTGCAGCGGATGCTGGACACACCGGGCGACGTGGTGTACGCGCCCTACCTGCTGCGGCACGGCTGGCCGGTGCTGAGCACGTGGCAGTACATCAACGATCGCAACCTGGGCATGAGCCTGAGCAACTATCGAGATGAGCTGGAGCGGGCCGTGCGCCAGGTAGTGTGGCGCATCTGCGGCGCGGGATTCGGGTGCACGCTGTTTCGGCGGCATGTGCTGGAGCGGATCGAGTTCGGGCCGAGCGCAGCGAGCAATCCCAGCCCGGACTTGGGCTTTGCGGAGGCGGCGCTGCGGGCGCACTTCGTGAGTTATGGCCGGTTCGATGTGCCGGTGTATCACTATGCGCGGGGACGATGGCTGGACCCGTTCGAGGAGATAAAGATGAAGACGTTCGTGGCGCTGCAGACGGTGAATGTGAAGACGTCGGTGCGCTTTCTGCGATTGGTCAAGGGGAAGAGCTACGAGCTATCGCAGGCGGAGGCGGCCGAGTTGAGCCGGCTGGGGTATATCGAGCTGCCGGAGGCGATCGAGGACACGACGCTGCCGCAGGCGATGAAGAGCGATCGGGCGGTCGCGCGACCGCAGCGGCTGAATCGGGCGAGGACGATTGAAGGGATGAAGGATGAGGGATGAAGGATGAAGAATGGCGATTAAGGTGATTACGCCGCCGGCGTTGGAGCCGGTCACGCTGGGGGAGGCCCGGCTGCATTGCCGCGTCGACGTGGAGGATGACGACGACGTGCTGCTGCGGCTGATTATGGCGGCGCGCGAATACGCTGAGCAGCGCGAGTGGCGGGCTTACCTGACGCAGACGCTGGAGCTGTATCTGGACTGCTGGCCGGCCCGGAATGAGATCCGACTGCCCAGGCCGCCGCTGCAGAGCGTCACGTCGGTCAAGTATTACGACGAGGACGACGCGGAGTATACGCTGTCGAGCACGACGTATCTGGTGGACAGCGTGAGCCAGCCCGGGCGGCTGGTGTTGAAGTCGGGGCAGTCGTGGCCGAGCGCGACGCTGCGCCCGGCGAATGCGATCGTGATTCGGTTCGTGGCGGGATGGGCCAGCCTGGGCGAGTTGCCGCTGCGGATCAAGCAGGCGATGCTGCTGCTGATCGGGCATTGGTACGAGAACCGGGAGGCGACGATCACGGGAACCATTTCGCGGGAGATTGAGTTCGCGGTGTCGTCGCTGTTGGGGATTGATAGCGCGAAGAGGTTTTAGGCGCGGATGGCAGATAGCAGATAGCAGATGGCAGATGGCCGATGGCGGATGGCGGGCGGAGACGGGCCAGAGCGCGGATGGGAGAGAGTAGCGGATGCGAGCGGGTGAGCTACGAGAGCGGATTACGATTCAACGGAAGACGACGCCGGTGGCGCAGGACGGGTTCGGCGGGGAGAGTATCACTTGGGTGACGCTGGCGGCGGTGTGGGCGAAGGTGGAGGCGCTGTCCGGGCGTGAGTTTATCGGGATGGGACGGCAGGAGGCGGCGGTCACGCATAAGGTGACGATTCGCGAGCGGGATGACGTGACGCCGGCGATGCGCATCGCCTGGGGCGCGCAGATTTTGCAGATTGAAGCGGTGCTGGGCGGGACGATTATGTGCCGCGAGGTGGTGTAGCGGATGGCAGATGGCGGATAGCAGATAGCAGATGGCGGATGGCAGAGGGCGGATAGCAGATGGCGAAGGCGCAGGTGTTCGGAGCGAAGATCGAGGGCGGCGAGGAGCTGCTGGAGGAGATGCGGGCGCTGGATGTGAATGTGCGCAAGACGCTGATCGGAGCGACGCGGGCCGCGATGAAGGTGGTGCAGGCGGAGGCCGAGTTGCGGGCGAAGCCGCTGAGCACGCGGCGGGGCAAGGCGACGCGGCTGGTGTTTTCATCGAAGAAGCCGACGCACGCGACGGCGGATGTCGGGCCGTCGAAGAAGAAGTGGATGCTGAGGTTTTTCGAGCAGGGCGTGACGCGGCACGAGGTCGTCGCCGGGCGGCACGCGCCGGCTCTGGTGTTCGAGGGGAATCGCGGGCTGGTGGTGCTGACGCGCGTGAATCATCCGGGGATGGCGGCGCGACCGTGGCTGAGGCCTGCGCTGGAGGTCAAGCAGGACGAGGCGACGCGGGTGTTCGGAGAGACGCTGCGGGCGGCGATCGAGGAGGCGCGGATTGCGGCGGAGGGGAGCGACGATGAGGGATGAAGGATGAAGGATGAGGGATGAAGGGGAAAAATAGGCTCGTGATAGGGGTCGCTGCGAGTGTGCTTCTGATTGCGTCGATTCCGGTGTGGGTTGCATTTATTGCGATGTGTGTTCGCATCGCGCAGGCATGGGGTTGGCTGTGAGATGGCGACGATCGAGGAGGCGGTTTACGCGCGGACGGTGGGCTACAGCGAGGTGGCGGCGCTGATTGGGACGCGGTGTTATCCGTTGGTGGCGCCGCAGGATGCGGCGATGCCGGCGATTGTCTACCAGCGCATCAGCGGGTCGCCGGAGCGGTCACATTCGGGGTTCAGCGGGGTGTCTGAGACGCGGTTTCAGTTCACGTGCGAGGCTGATTCGTATGCCTCGGCCAAGGCGGTGGCGCAGGCGCTGCGCCGGTGCTGGGAGAGTTTTGCGGGGACGGTGGGGAGCATCGCCATCGGCGGAGCGTTCGTGGAGAACGAGAGCGACGGCTATAGCGAAGAGACGCCGGCGCCGGTGGTGCGGATGGATGTGAGTATCTGGCACGACGAAGCATAGGGCAGCAGATAGCAGATGGCAGATAGGGGATAGCGGATGGCGAAACGGAAGCGGAAGGCGGCAGGCGCGGAGAGTCGGCATCTGGAGATGCCTCGCACAGAGATTGAGGAGGCACCAGCGGAGCTAGGAGAGCGGCTGCCGCTCAATGACCCTCTGGATTTTTATCCCGACGAAGCTACCGGTCTGCCGGGGGGCCTGGCGGACGGGGTGGTGCATGTCGGGCGGCCGGTGGAGGAGGCGCAGGGGGTGGTGGACGGGCAGTGGATTCTTGGTTATTGGTCGGGGCTGGAGAGATGGGAGTGTCTGGCGTGCCAGTGGGATACGCTGGACGGGCTGGAGGAGGCGCGCGAGCATAAGCGCACGTGCCCCCGCTGCGGGCCGGGCGCGGTGGCGAGCGGCGGCGTCGTGCTGGTGGCAGACAGGCGTGGAAGACAGGTGACGAGTGAGGCACGGCCGGAGGCGGGGGCAGAGCAGGAACAGCGGATCATGAGAATGGACGGATCAAAAGGCACGGTCGGAGACCGGCCTTAGCTACGATGTGAAAGGAGATGAGTAAATGGCATCAAGCGCTATTCCGGGATATGGGACTTTGCTCAAGATGGGCGACGGCGCAGGAACGGCCGAAGCGTTCACGACGATCGCCGAGGTGGGCGACATCGCGGGGCCGGGCTTTTCGGTGGACACGAACGACGTGACGAGCCACGACTCGACCGGCGCGATGCGCGAGTTTAAGCCGGGTCTGATCGACCCGGGCGAGACGTCGTTCCCGATCTGGTTTCAGCCGGACGCGGCCACGCACGACGCGACGACCGGGTTGCTCAGCGTGATGAATGCACGGGCGATCCGGAACTGGAAGATGATTTTCCCGAACGCCGCGCTCTCGGAGGCCGCATTCGCGGCGATGATCACGAAATTCGACGTGAAGGGGCCGGTGGCAGGCGTGATTTCTGCGGACATCACGCTGAAGATTTCCGGCCCGATCACCTGGACGGAGTGAGATGGACCTGCTGACACGAGATGCAATCCTGAACGCCCAGGACCTGGCGCGCGAGCGGGTCGAGGTGCCGGAGTGGGGCGGCGCGGTGCTGGTGCGGGCGCTGACCGGGCGCGAGCGCGACGCCTACGAATCGAGCATCGTGCACCCTAACGGCCGT
>Ga0209642_10003543_pt1 | contig 10070 bp, 9 predicted proteins | sample RifCSP19_2_FD_184025 | JGI IMG/M metagenome (GOLD analysis project Ga0209642, IMG submission 184025) | Soil microbial communities from Rifle, Colorado - Rifle CSP2_sed 19_2 (SPAdes) (version 2) | ecosystem: Environmental > Terrestrial > Deep subsurface > Rock core/Sediment | place: Rifle... | reverse complement strand
TCGCGAGCCTCGCCGACGAGGAGCCGGAGGACGTCGTCGCGATGCTCGAGCTGCTCGAGTCACTCGTCGACGGGTTCGAGCTGAACGCCAGCTCCCCGAACGCGACATGGCGGCACGATGCTTCGCGGGTCGGTGAGATCTTGGACGGGCTGCGGGAACGGACCGCGAAGCCCGTCTTCGTGAAGCTGCCGCCATTCGAGGACGACGACGAGCGACGGGGCGTGCTCGAGATGGCGGCCGTCGCGCAGGATCACCGCGCGAGCGGCCTCACGTGCTCGAACACGAGGCCCGCGCGTGAGACGCGGCTCGCTCGGGGCCGGGGGGGACTGTCCGGTCGCCCGCTCTTCACCCGGACGCCGACGATCGTGCGCGAGGTCCGGGCCGCGACCGGCGGTGCCTTGCCGATCAACGCCTGCGGCGGCGTCTCGACTGCCGCCGAGGCCCTCGCGTGCCTGGAGGCGGGCGCCGCGACCGTTCAGCTGTACACGAGCCTCGTCTACCGGGGCCCGAGGCTGGTGGGAGAGCTCACGCGAGGCCTCGCGGCGGCGCTCCGAGCTCGAGGGCGGGACGCGACCGGCTCGGCCTAGTGCGGAACGGCGAACCCGGGGCCGGCCGTCCGGACGGGACGGTGGGTTGCCGGGGGGCTGATTCCCGTTCAAGATGAGCGGTCCCGAACGACCTCGAGCGCATCGGAGTGGGGTTTGGCCCTGCCGGGAACACGGATCGACGACGCCCCGAAACAGGCGAACGTGGGCGTCGCCGTAAGGCTCGAAGGCGTGCGGAAGCACTTCGGCGACGTGATCGCTGTCGACGGCATCGACCTCGAGGTCCGGGAGGGGGAGTTCTTCTCGATGCTCGGGCCCTCGGGCTCGGGCAAGACGACGAGCCTTCGTCTGATCGCCGGCTTCGAGGCCCCGACGGCGGGACGGGTCCTCCTCGGCGGGGAGGACGTCACCGACCTCGCGCCGTACGAGCGGGACGTGAACACCGTCTTCCAGGACTACGCCCTCTTCCCGCACATGACCGTGCAGGCGAACGTGGAGTACGGCCTCAAGGTCAAGAAGGTCCCGCGGGAGGAACGCGAGGCGCGCGCGTCCGAGGCGCTCGCGATGGTGCAGCTCTCCGGGTTCGGCGACCGCAAGCCCTCGCAGCTGTCCGGCGGACAGCGTCAGCGGGTGGCGCTGGCCCGTGCGCTCGTGAACCGTCCCAGGGTCCTCCTGTTGGACGAGCCGCTCGGGGCGCTCGACCTCAAGCTCCGCCAGGCGATGCAGATCGAGCTGAAGGAGATCCAGCAGCAGGTCGGCCTCACGTTCATCTACGTGACGCACGACCAGGAGGAGGCGCTCACGATGAGCGACCGACTCGCCGTGTTCAACCAGGGCCGCGTGGAGCAGGTTGGGACCCCGGCCGAGGTCTACGAGCGCCCGGCGACCGGGTTCGTCGCCGGGTTCGTCGGGACATCGAACGTGTTGTCCGGCGAGGTCGCCCGGGAGATCACGGGTTCCGTGGAGGCCTTCACGATCCGTCCCGAGAAGATCTACCTCGTCGCCACCGACGCACCCGTGCGTCCGGACGAGTGCACGGCAACCGGGCACGTTCGGGAGGTCGTATACATCGGCGCGCTCACGAAATACATCGTCACCCTCGACGTGGGTGGGGAGCTGGTCATCTTCCAGCAGAACCTCACGACCTCGTCGATGGAGGCGCTCCAGGTGAAGGGGCGAGCGGTGCGGCTCACCTGGAGCAGGGAGAACAACCGGCCGGTCGAGCAGACCGGCGGTTCGGACGGGTCGGGGGACCCGGAGGAGGGAGAGGCATGACGAAGCTGATTCGTCTGCTGGCGCTCCTGTCCGTCCTCGCGATCGTCGCCGCCGCGTGCGGTGGCGGTGGCGAGGGCGAGGGCGACGGCGACGGCGCGCTCACCGAGGTCGGTGAGGGCGAGGGCCAGGTGAACATCATCGCCTGGGCCGGCTACATCGAGGACGGCACGACCGACCCGGCCTACGACTGGGTCACCGGCTACGAGGAAGAGACCGGCTGCGAGGTCAACGTCAAGGTCGCGAACACGTCCGACGAGATGGTCGCCCTGATGCAGGAGGGTGCCGGGCAGTTCGACCTCGTGACCGCCTCGGGTGACGCGAGCACCGTCGACGAACGGCTGCAGAACGCGCCGTGGCACACGGTGGACACGGACGGCGACGGGACCGCGGAGCACTACGGGACGCCCTACCAGTGGGGCGGCAACGTGCTGATGTACAACACCGAGGTATTCGGTGACGAGGTGCCGACGAGCTGGAGCGTGGTCTTCGAGGAGACGACGCTGCCCGACGGGCAGAGCAACGCCGGCAGGGTCCAGGCCTACGACGGCGCGATCTACATCGCCGACGCGGCGCTGTACCTGATGCACCACGATTCGGAGCTCGGCATCACGGACCCCTACGCGCTGAACCGCGACCAGTTCGACGCGGCGCTCGACCTGCTGCGTCAGCAGCGCGAGCTCGTCGGCCGCTACTGGCACGACGCCTTCGTGCAGATGGAGGACTTCACCAACCGCGAGGCGGTCGTGAGCTCCTCTTGGCCGTTCCAGGTGAACTACCTCGCGTTCTTCGAGGAGCAGCCCATCGCGAGCGTGGTTCCCGAGGAAGGGGCCACCGGGTGGGCGGACACCACGATGATGCACGCGCAGGCGCCGAACCCGAACTGCGCCTACAAGTGGATGGAGTGGTCGCTGAACCCTAAGGTTCAAGGCGACCTCGCGTCGTGGTTCGGCTCGGTGCCGGCGGTCCCGGCCGCCTGTAAGGGCAACGAGCTGCTCACCGACGAGGGCTGCGCGCTCAACGGCTTCGACAGCTTCGACCAGATCCACTTCTGGAAGACGCCGTCGGCGGACTGCTTCGACGACGACGCCGCCACGGAGTGCGTGCCCTACCACGAGTGGGTCACGAACATGGTCGCGGTCATCGGCGGCCGGTGATCCGACCGCCGCGTTGACCGGACGGATGGTCCACGGCGAGCGGTGGAGCCCCGGCGGGCTCCACCGCTCCGGCCGTCGCGAGGCAGAGCCGTGGCGGTGAACCCCGAGGGCGCCCACACGGCGTCGACGACCGGGCACCGGGTGAGTGCGTTCTTCCACCGGCACCCGGGCATCCGGCTGCTGCTGTTCCTGCTCCCAGGGCTGTTGTGGCTGGGCGTGCTCTACCTCGGTTCCCTGGGATCGCTCGTCGTCTACAGCCTGTGGTCCCTCGAGGACTTCACGGGCCTGGTCGTCCGGACCTTCACGACCTCGACCTACCGGGAGCTGCTCGAGCCGGCGAACTACGAGATCGTCCTGCGGACCGCGGGGATGGCGGCCGCCGTCACGATCGCGTGCGGTGTGTTGGCGTTCCCGTTCGCGTACTTCCTGACCCGCTACGCGTCGCCGCGGATGAAGACCTTCCTGTACATCGCGGTGATCATGCCGCTGTGGTCGAGCTACCTCGTGCGGGCGCTCGCGTGGCGTTCGATCCTGGCGGGCGAGGGCGTACTGATGTGGGTGCTCGAGCGACTCGGGCTCGACGGTGTCGTGCGGGCGATGCTCGGCGTACCGGTCGTGGGCGGCCCCTCGCTCGTGCAGTCGAAGATCAGCCTCTTCATCGTCTACGTATACCTGTGGCTGCCGTTCATGATCTTGCCCGTGCAGGCGGCGCTCGAGCGCGTACCGCTGAGCTTCGTGGAGGCCTCGAACGACCTCGGCGCGCACCCGGGCACGACGTTCCGGCGGATCGTGCTGCCGCTCGCCAAGCCGGGCCTGGTCGCCGGGTCGATCTTCACGTTCTCGCTCACGCTCGGTGACTTCATCCTGCCCCAGCTCTTCGGGACCTCCGAGTTCTTCCTCGGCCAGATGGTCTTCGTGCAGCAGGGCGTGGCGGGCAACCTCCCGCTCGCGGCGGCGTTCACGTTCGTCGCGATGGCGGTGATGATGCTCTACCTCGGCGCGGCCAAGCGCGCGGGAGCGTTCGAGGCGCTATGAGACGTTCGGAGCAACCCCGGGCCGGCATCGGGCTGAAGGTCGCGACCGCGTTCGTATTCCTGTTCCTGTACTTCCCGCTCCTGACCATCGTGTTCTACGCGTTCACGACCCAGTCGGCGGCGTTCACGTTCCCGCCGCCCGGTTTCACGACCAGGTGGTTCGGGGTGGCCTTCCGGGACGAGGACATGTGGGCCGCCCTGCGCCTGTCGCTGTCGGTCGGTTCGATCGCTACGCTCGTCTCGATCGTGCTCGGCGGCTTGCTCGCGGGTGCCGTCCACCGGGCGCGGTTCTTCGGCAAGAACGCGATCGCGTTCATCGTGGTCCTTCCGATCGCGCTCCCGGGCATCGTCACGGGCATCGCGTTGCGATCCACGCTGTCCCTCGCGGAGTTCGGGTTCGGGTTCTGGACGATCGTGATCGGCCACGTCACGTTCTGCATCGTGATCGTCTACAACAACGTGGTGGCTCGGCTCCGACGCATGTCGCCGAACATCGTCGAGGCCTCGAGCGACCTCGGGGCCTCGGGACCGCAGACCTTCCGCTACATCGTGCTGCCGAACCTCGCGACGGCGATCCTGGCGGGCGGGATCTTGGCGTTCGCGCTGTCGTTCGACGAGATCATCGTGACGACCTTCACCGCCGGCCAGCAGCAGACGCTGCCCATCTACATCTTCTCGATCCTGTTCCGACCGCGCGCCAAGCCCGTGACCAACGTCGTCGCGATGCTCGCGATCGCGATCACGTTCGTACCGATCCTGATGGCGCAGATCCTCACCCGAGACCCGACGTCGACACCGACCCGACCCAGGGGCGAGTAGCCAACGGTCCGACGGGATCCGGGGCCCAGCCGGGGCGCTATCGTACGGCCGACGTGGGAGTAGGCGGAACGCGTCCGCGCACGATCGGTGATGCATGAGCCGTCGACGAGCGCCGCCGCGCAGGACCCGACGCCGGCCGGAGCCACGGCGGCCTTCGCCCACCCGTCGTCGGGATGCGGCGCTGCACCGCGCCCGGACCGCCCGTAGGGCGAGACGCCTGGCGATCGTCCTTCTGGCCGGAGCGATCGCCCTCGTCGCGATCGGGTTCACGCAGTTCCGGCTCCTCCGCCAGAGGGGGTCGGCGGGGATCGCGATGCTCGCGCTCGACGTCTCCGAGTCGATGAGCCGCGCCGACGTCGAGCCGAGCCGACTGGAGGCGGCGGCGGACGCCGCCCGAGCCTTCCTCGACGGCCTCCCGGCGGATCTGTCGGTCGGCCTGGTGACGTTCTCCGGCACCGCCCGAACGCTCGTCCCGCCGACGACGGAGCGGGACCAGCTCGTCGGCGCGCTCGACGAGCTCCCGCGCGGGGAGGGGACGGTGATCGGCGATGCCATCTCGGTCGCCCTCGATGCGGTCGAGTCGCGATGGGGCGAGGAGGGCGAGGTGCCGGCCGCGATCGTGCTGCTGTCCGACGGGCGGGACACGGGCAGCACCGTCCCCCCACAGGAGGGCGCGGACCGGGCGGGTCGGCTCGGGGTGCCCGTGTACACGGTTGTCGTCGGGCGGGACCTCAGCGGAGAGCAGGCCGGCGCGAACATGGAGCTGATGGAGGGCATCGCGGAGACGACCGACGCCTCGGCCTTCACCGCCACCACGGCCGGCGGCCTGATCGAGGTGTACGACACGCTCCGGTCGCAACTGTCCACCGAGCTCGCTGTCACCGACTTCGGCGCGCTCTTCTTCGGAGCCGCCGGGGTCCTCGCGTTCGCCGCGACGATCGCGCTGCTCGTGGCCCTCCGCTCCGAGCCGTAGGCCATTTGAACGACGCTCGGGTTCCGGTCCGGGCAGTGCCGGCGCCTGCGTTCACGGGGCGTGTCGGCGCTCAGCGGATGAACTACACAGCCCGCGAGCCTCTGGCGCCGGCCACGACCGGCCCGGGATCGAGCGACGCGAAGTGGGAACGGAAGGGGACGGCTACAGGTACTGGCCGCGGGCCTCTGGCCCCTGCTGCGGCGGCTGGCCGGCGGGGAGCCCGCGGCGGCGGAGCTCCTCGAACTGCGCTCGAGCGGCGGCCTGCTGCGCGAACAGGGCGGCCTGGATCCCGTGGAAGAGCCCCTCGAGCCACCCGACGAGCTGTGCCTGGGCGATCCGGATCTCCGCGTCGGTGGGGATCCCCTCCATCGGCGGCGCGAGCGTCGCCAGCTCCTCGCGCAGGTCCAGCGACAGGCTCTCCGCGAGCTCGCCTACCGAGCGCTCGTAGATCTGCCGCAGCCGCACCCTGCCGGGTTCGTCGAGCGTGGCCTGGCGGGTCTCCTCCAGGAGCTCTCGCACCATGCTGGCGATCCGCAGGAGCTTGGTCGGGTGGGTGACGCCCTCCTGCGGCTCCTCATCGGGTTGTGTCTCCGCCGACGGTGGCTCGACCGGCTCGGCCTGCGACGCGGGCGGCTCGGGGATCGTTCCATCGCTCATGCTCGGAGCGTAGCAGCGCCCTGAGAACGTCAGCGCGCTGCCAGCTCGCCGAACAGCAGGGCCTGGGCTAGGACCGAGCGCTCGAGATCGGCGAGATCCACGCTCTCGTCGATCGAGTGGTACTGGCTCTTCTCGTCGGAGGCTCCGTACACGAGGATCTCCGCGTCCGGGAAGGCCCGCGAGAGCACGGGGACGAGCGGGATGGATCCCCCGCTGCCGCTTTGGACCGGCGGACGACCGTAGGCTCGCTCCATCGAGCGGAGCATCGCGGCGAACGCCGGCCCGTCGCTGCGGATGCGCATCCCGCTCCCGGCGTCTCCCTCGTCCACCCGCACGTCGACGCCCCACGACGCTCGCTCGACGAGGTGGCGGGCCAGCAGCTCGCGAGCCCGGAGCGGGTCCTCGCCGGGCGGGATCCGCAGGCTCACCTTCGCCGTGGCCACGGGGACGAGCTGGTTCGACGCCTCGCGCACGCCGGGCGCGTCGATCCCCAGGACCGAGACGGCCGGCTTGGTCCACAGCCGCTCGGCGATCGGACCCGAGCCGATCAGGCGGACCCCGGGGCCGAGCGGGGTCTGCTCGCGGAGCTCGTCCTCGCTCACCTGGACGCCGTCCCAGGGCAGGCTCGAGAGTCCCTCGATCGCCACGTTCCCCTCGTCGTCGTGGAGCGTGGCGAGGATCCGAGCCAACGAGGAGAGGGCGTCGGGGATGGGGCCGCCGAACGAGCCGCTGTGCACGGCGAGGTCGAGCACCCGAACCGTGACACGGCAGTCGACGATCCCGCGCATGCTGGTCTCGAGGGCGGGGACGCCCGTCCTCCAGTTCCCCCCGTCGGCGACGCCGACGACGTCGCAGGCCAACAGGTCCCGGTGGCCCTCGATCAGGAACGGCAGGTGCGCCGTGCTCGCCTCCTCCTCGCCCTCCACCATCACCTTCACGGTGACCGGCGGTTCCCCGTTCCACGCGCGGATCGTCGCCGCGTGCATCGCGATGCCGCACTTGTCGTCGGACGTGCCGCGTCCGTACAGGCGGCCCTGCCTGATCTCGGGCGCGAACGGCGGGCTGGTCCACTCGTCCAAGGGTCCTTCGGGCTGCACGTCGTGGTGGGCGTAGAGCAGGACGGTCGGCGACCCGGGCGGTCCCGGTACCTCGCCGAACACCGCCGGATGATCGACCCCGTCGGGGAGCTCGATCAGGCGGACCCCACGGAACCCCGACGCCTCGAGGATCTCGGCGGTCGCCTCCGCGGCCTGCCGGACCGGGGCGGGGTCGTACCCGGGGAACGCGATCGACGGGATGCGGACCAGGCGGGAGAGGTCCTGGATCGTTCGGGGCATCCCCTCGGCGACGGCGGCGCGGAGCTCCTCGGCGTTCATACGGGTGCGAACGATACCGCGCGGGCCGGCGGTCGACCCGGTCGGGCCGGACCGCTCCCTACGGCCAGAGGCGCTCGAGTCGCCAGCCGTCTCCCTGTCGCGAGTAGCGGAAGCGGTCGTGGAGCCGATGCTCCCGGCCCTTCCAGAACTCGATCGTGTCGGGTATGAGTCGGTACCCGCCCCAATAGGGTGGGAGCGGGACGTCGTCGGGGAACCGCTCCTGCATCCGTCGGTAGGCGGCCTCCAGCTCCTCGCGCGAGGAGACGACCCGGCTCTGTCGCGACGCCCATGCGCCGAGACGCGCCTCGCGCGGCCGGGTCCGGAAGTACGCCTCGGACTCGCCGCGAGGGATCGCCGCGATCGTCCCGGTGATGCACACCTGCCGGTCGAGCTCGCGCCAGAGGAAGGCGAGCGCCCCGAACGGGTTCTCGGCGATGTGTCGCCCCTTCCGGCTGTCGAGGTTGGTGAAGAACGTGAACCCGCGCTCGTCGACCTGCCTGACCAGGACATGGCGGACGGCCGTCCGGCCGCGCGCGTCGGCCGTCGACAGGGCCGCCGCCTCCGGGAACCCGATGCCGGCCGTGCCCGCCTCCTCCAGCCAGGCCCGGAAGCGGGGGATCGGGTCGGGACCGAGATCTCGCTCGTCGAGGCCGCGATCGCCGTGGATCCCGGGTGCGTTCCCGCTCACGCGCGCTCCGAGGACGTGGCGAGCAACGAGGGTGGTCCGGAACCCCGGGCGTCGACGAGAGGAGCCGGGTCTTCCCGGCTCGACGGCGCGGAGCGCGGTGGGAGCGGCCGGTGCCTCATGGGGTCCGCCGGATGTGACGTGCCCTCGGCAGGACTCGAACCTGCGCACCCGGCTCCGGAGGCCGGCGCTCTATCCACTGAGCTACGAGGGCTCTCTCGCGAGCCACGACCGCTCGCAGCCCGAGTCTAGCAACGCCGCTCGACGCGCCGAGGGCGCGTCCTATCCTTTCGGCATGTCTCCGCGCGTGCTGATCGTGGATGACGAGCCGGTGCTCCTCCGGCTCCTCGAGGTGAACTTCCGCCTAGCCGGGTTCGAGGTCCGCACGGCCCTCCGAGGGGAGGCGGCCGTAGCCGAGGCGGCCGCCGAGGCGCCGGACGTCGTCCTCTTGGATCTCGGGCTGCCGGACATGGACGGGGAGGAGGTGCTCCGAAAGCTGCGCCAGCTCCCGGGGATGCGCGAGGTGCCGATCGTGGTCGTCAGCGGGACCGACCGGGACGCGACACCGGGTCGCGGCTACGCTTCCGGGGTGTTCGCCCATCTGACGAAGCCGGCCGACCCGGCGCACGTCGTCGAGACCGCTCGTCGCGCGATCGCGGCGCGGGGCTGAAGGCCCGTGATCGAGGAACGGCTCGTCGAGCTCCTGCGCGAGGCGCTCGTGGCGAGCGCGGGCGAGCTCGGGATCGAGGGCGCACTGCCGGAGATCGAGCTCTCGCGGCCGCGCCAGAAGGAGCACGGCGACTTCGCGACGAACGTCGCGCTCGTGCTCGCCAAGCGGGTCGGGCGGCCGCCGCGCGAGGTGGCCGAGGTCATCGTGCGCCGCCTGCCGGCCGACGACGCGGTCTCCTCGGCCGAGGTCGCCGGGCCCGGGTTCGTGAACCTGCGCCTGACGCCCGATTGGCTCCACGCGGCGCTGCGCCGGGCGGTCGAGGCGGGCGAGGCCTACGGTCGCACCGACCCGACGGGACGCCGCGCCCAGGTCGAGTTCGTGAGCGCGAACCCGACCGGACCGCTCACGCTAGGGCACGCGCGGAACGCGGCGATCGGCGACGCTCTCGCCCGCCTGTTGGAGTTCACCGGGTGGGAGGTCGAACGCGAGTACTACTTCAACGACGCAGGCGGTCAGATGGACCGCTTCGGCGCCTCGGTCGAGGCACGATACCTCCAGCTGGTCGGGCGAGACGCCGACGTGCCGGAGGACGGCTACCACGGCGACTACGTGACCGATCTGGCGCGCGAGATCCTCGACGCCGAGGGCCCCGGCCCGGCCGACCTCCCGACCGGCGAGCGCTTCGTCCGCCTCCGCGAGGAGGGCGTGGCGCGCGTGCTGGGCTGGATCCGTTCGACGCTCGAGCGGTTCGGGGTCCGCTTCGACGTCTACACGTCCGAGAGCTCGCTCGCCGAACGGGGCGAGATCGGGGTGGCGGTCGAGCGCCTGCGCGAGGCGGGCCACGCGTACGACGCGGAGGGCGCGACCTGGTTCCGCTCGACG
>Ga0209642_10003539_pt1 | contig 10072 bp, 10 predicted proteins | sample RifCSP19_2_FD_184025 | JGI IMG/M metagenome (GOLD analysis project Ga0209642, IMG submission 184025) | Soil microbial communities from Rifle, Colorado - Rifle CSP2_sed 19_2 (SPAdes) (version 2) | ecosystem: Environmental > Terrestrial > Deep subsurface > Rock core/Sediment | place: Rifle... | reverse complement strand
TCGATCACACGCGCGGCCGCGCGCGCGTCCGGGTAGTCCGGGTGCGCCTCGGAGAGGAGCGTGATCACGTCGAAGTCCCGCTTCCGCCCCTCGTTCAGGAGGACGCCCGCCACGCCCGTGATCACGCCCTCCTCGAAGATCGTGACCCCGTTCTTCCGCAGGATCTCGTTCGCGCGGTCCGTGCTCCCGATCCCGTACACCTCGGACGTGCGCACCTCCTCGGCCTCCTTGTCCACGATCAGGCCCTCCGGGCACAGGAGCTGCGTGCACCGCTGGTCCTGCGCCCAATCGAGGACCGTGGAGGCGATCCCCTTGATCAGGTTCGGCGGCGGCTGGAACTCGGAGATGAAGACGACGAGCTGGTCCCCGTCCTCCGCGCTCTGGCGGGGGCCCGCGTAGATCCGGACGGGGTTCATCGGCTTCCCGTCCCGGACGAGGGACACGGTCGGGAAGTACGGGGAGTCCATGATCCCGATCTGGACGAGGCCGAGCGCGTTGATCAGGTAGTTCGCGACGATCGACGAGACGAGGCCGACGGACGGGAAGCCGTCGATGACCGTCGCTCCCCGGAGGTCCATCTTCCGGAGTTCGTAGATCTGGATTCCCTCGCCCATCGGGCCGCCAAACCGGGCGTGCGCCTTTTAAAGGTATTCCCGAGGGTGCCGCCGTTGATTCCGAATCGCGCGCCGGCGGCTCACTTCTCAATCGCGTAGCTCGTCGTGACGTCGACGCCCGCGCGCTTCAGCATGATCGAGACGGAGCAGTACTTCTCCTGGGAGAGGGCGATCGCGCGCTTCACGTGCGCCTCCTGGATGTCCCCTCGGAACACGTACTTCAGGCGGACACGGGTCAGCACCGCCGGGGGCCCCTTCGCACGCTCCGACTCGATCTCGATGCGGAACGCCTCGACCTTCTCCCGCTGCTTCGTCAGGATGTCCACGACGTCGCTCATCGTGCAGCCGCCGGCGCCGAGGACGACGAGCTCCATCGGCCCCGGGCCGACACGCGCCTCGCCCTCCGCGGGGACCTGGATTGCGACGACCGCGCCCGTGTAGCCCGTCGCCCGGAACAGCCCCGGGGCGACCATCTCGATCGTCGACTTCTTCGCCGCCATGGCGGGCCCATCCGGGCGGTGGGTTATGAACCTCCCCCCGCAAGTCTATGTAGAGGCCCCCGCTTGCCGACGCGTGGCCCGGCCCCACGTGATCGTGAACTTCGCGATGTCGATGGACGGGAAGATCGCCCTCCCGACGCGGAAGCAGACGCGGATCAGCGACGAGGAGGACCTGCGGCGCGTGCACCAGCTCCGCGCGACGTGCGATGCCGTCCTCGTCGGCGTGGGGACGATCCTCGCGGACGACCCGAAGCTCACGGTGAAGCCGGAGCACGCGACCGGGCGGAACCCGCTCCGCGTCGTGCTCGATTCCGAGGGGCGGACGCCGCCGGACGCCCTCGTACTCAACCGGGACGCGCCGACCCTAATCGTGACGGCGGTGGACTGCGAGAAGACGTTCCCGAACGCGGAGGTCGCGCGGCTCGGCAAGGACGCGGTGGACCTGCCCGCGCTCCTCGACTACCTCGGGGAGAACGGGGTGAAGCGCCTCCTCGTCGAGGGCGGCGGGGAGACGATCTGGTCGTTCCTCCACGCGCGCCTCGCGGACGAGGTGAAGGTCTTCGTCGGGAGCATGGTCATCGGGGGGCGGACGTCCCCGACGCCGGCGGGCGGCGCGGGCGCGCAGAGCCTCGAGGAGGCGGTGCCGCTGAAGCTGGAGTCCGCGAAGCCCCTCGGGTCCGGGGTGCTCCTGGAATACGCCGTGGTCCGATGAAGTTTCTCTGCGACCACATGCTCGGGACGCTCGCGAAGTGGCTGCGGTTCCTCGGGTACGACACCGCCTACCCCGGGCCGATCGACGACGGGGAGCTGAAGGCGATGGCGGCGCGCGAGGAGCGCGTGCTCCTGACCCGGGACCGCGAGCTGAGCGGCCGGGTGCCCGGGGCCGTGTACGTCGCGAGCGACGACCTCGACGCGCAGTTCGCGCAGGTCGTGGGCGCGTTCGGGCTCACCGCCAAGGACGCGATGTCCCGGTGCTCCGTGTGCAACGTCCCGATCGAGGCGGTTCCGAAGGAGGAGGCGAAAGGCCACGTGCCGGAGGGCGTGTACGACCGTCAGGAAGAGTTCTGGCGGTGCCGCCAGTGCGGGCGGTACTACTGGCCGGGGAGCCACTTCGACCGCGTGCTCGCGAAGGTGCGAGACGTCGCGGGAACTGGCGGGTGAGTCACGTCCCGCGGGACTGCGGGTCGCGCCGGGACCTTCGACGCCGCCACACGAAGAGCGACGCCGCGGTCAATGCGGCGGCGACGATCAGGCTCGCCGCCAGCGGGACGGCGAGCGGACTCGGCTCCGCCGGTTCCTCGGTGCCGCCGGGTCCCGAGGTCGTCTCGGGGAGGACCACGTAATCCAATCGGGCCTCCGCCCCATCAAGTCCGGGGGCATTCGCGACGAGCCGGACGGAGGCGACACAGCCTTCGTCCACGGCGTCCGCTTCCAAGGTCACCGCAAAGCGGCCCCCGCCGAGGTCGACGCGTTCCGTCACCCGGAGGGGGGCCTCCGCTTCCACCGCCAAGCTGACGTTGGCAACGGCCTGGTCGTCGCTGCTCCGAATCGACACGTCGAGGATGGCGATTCCCCCGCCCCGGACGATGTCCCCGGTCGCATAGGTCGCGCGGAGGACTAGGTGCCGCATCGCCGGCGGAAAGATTGTCAAGGTCACTGCGCGGCTCGCGTTCCGCCAGCCGGGCGCGGACCCTTGCACGAGAAGGGACACGGCGGTGACTCCTTGGACCTCCGGCGCCTGCGCGGGGAGGGAGATCCGTCCGTCCGGCCCGGTGAGCCCGGCGCCGACCCGCCCAGTCCCGAGGTCCGCCTCAATCCAGATCCCCTCGACCGGTTGCCCCTCCATCGTCCGCACAATCGCGACGACCTCGAAGACCTCTCCTGAGAGGACCGAAAGGCGCGTCGACACGGTCAGGGCCATGACGCTCGGCGGCGGCTGGACCGGACTGGGGCAGGTCTCGGCGGTCCCGGAGACGGGGTACCCGCGCAGGCTGACGTCGATTCGGATGCACCCGTCATCGGACCGTGTCTCGAACGTGAACACGCGCCAGAGGACCGAGGAGTTCGGCGGGATCTCCAAGTACATCATGACGTGAAAGCAGATTGTCGAGCCCCCGTATGTCCAGAACGCGATGACCCTCCGTTCGCTGACGATGGAGCCCACGATCACGCACGAGTTGTTCCACGTGTAGTTCGCCCACGTCGCCCCCGGGTTCACGACCCCGAGGCGGATGGTGACCGATTCTCCCGCGACGTACGGGCCCGTTTCGACCTTGATGTAGGGCGGCTCCCCCTGGACCCGGGGGATTCCCGGGAGGAGGAGGAGCGCGAGGAGGGCGACCGCGGCGGTCCTCTTCCACATCGCCATCGACATGGGGACTCCACTCCTATGACGATTCTGGTACAATCGTATGTGAGCGCACGGGCCGCGGCAGACGGGAGTTCCGGCGGCGCCGCATGTGCGGGCGGCTCTACTGGCAGGGCAGCCACTTCGACGCGATGCGGGCGAAGTTCCGGGAGCTCGAGGCGCGCGCAGAACCGTGATCGCGGAGCAGCCTCTGTAAAGAGAGCTCGTGTCAGACACCGCGAGTGAGACGTGCCTCAGTCTAGACGACTCGAGGTCTCCAGTTCCTCGTGGGCAGCGCTGAGGAGGGCCCCCGATAGGTGGAAGCCAGACTGCGCCAACCGATGGAGAAGGCTGCGAGCCTCATCCCTCGAGAGCGCACCCTCTCGGGCGGCGCGGAGGATGACGCCGAGGAGTCCGACCACGGCACGCCCCTCGGCCCGCGCGACGAGTCGTACGGCGCGATCGTCGAGGATCACCGTGTCGTCCGGAGGCGAGAGAAGGAGGGAGGCTTCCCCGGGTCCGAGGCCGAGGGACGTCCATCGCGCGCGGCTCCCGCGGACTCGGACGACCTCGATCCAATCCTCCCGTGCCGCGCGGAGTGCCGCCGACTCCTTGCCCGTGAGTACCTCCGTCGCGACCTCCTCCGACACCGCCACGCGCGTGAGAAGTCGCTGGAGAAGTTGGACCTCGTCGATGCGGTCGAGAGCGATGAGGGTCGAGGCGTCCACCCAGACGCGCATCGGCTCAGCCCTTCAGGATCTTCCCAGCCCGTTCCACATCCTTCCGGAGCTCCTCCGGCGAGTAGCGGAAGTACGGAATGCCGCGGTCCGCGGCTACGTCGGCCATCTCGCCAATCGTGACGCCGGCGTCCTGGGCGGCCCGCGCAAGCGTGATCTCCCCGTTCACGTAACGGTTGAGGGCCCGCTCCATCCGGAGCCGCTTCATCCCCTGGGCAAGCGCGCGGCGCGCAGCCTCGGATCGGGTGAGCCCGAGCTCGCGGGCCAGAGCGTCGAGGTCATCCGTATCCTCGTCTCCCAGGCGGACCTGGAGATTGCTCATGGCGTTGTAATCGATGTCATTACACATAAACCTGTCGCCCGATCCCGGAGACTCTCGCCGGCCCAAGCGCCAGACGACCTGTGGCGATATGGCGGAGCGAGGTCGACGCAAAACCTAATAACCAGTCCGCATAGTCAGTCGAAGGTCGGCACCGATGCAAGGCTCCCTCGTCTTGGAGGACGGGACCGTCGTCGGCGGCTTCGTTTTCGGCGCGCGCCGCGGGGTCTACGGGGAGCTCGTCTTCAACACGAACATGACGGGGTACTGCGAGGCCCTCACGGACCCGTCGTACCGCGGCCAGATTCTGATGATGACGTACCCGCTCATCGGGAACTACGGCGTCGACCCGGGCACCGCGGAGTCCTCGGAGATCCAGGTCACGGGCTACGTCGTGCGCGAGGCGTGCCGCACCCCGAGCCACCCGACGAGCCGGATGGGCCTCGAGGCGTTCCTGGAGCGGTACGGGGTCCCGGGGATCGACGGCGTCGACACGCGCATGCTCACGCTGAAGACCCGCGCACGGGGCACGATGCGCGCGGCGCTGGCGGTGGAGGGCGAGGACCTCGACGCGGTCGCGCGCGCGGTGCGGACGATGCCGTTCCCCGACGCCGCCAGGAACCTCGTCGCGGAGGTCTCGCGCGAGACCCCGATCGTCCACAAGGGTGGCGGCCCTCTCAAGTTCGCCCTGATCGACTGCGGCGTGAAGAAGAGCATCATCGACCACGCGAAGGCCTTCGGGGGCGTCACGCAGCTCCCGTGGGACGCGACCGCGGACGACGTCCTGGCGGTGAAGCCGGACGGCGTGATCCTCTCGAACGGCCCCGGGAATCCCGCGCATCCCGACGTGGTCGCGAACACGGTCCGCACCGCCAAGGAGCTCGCGGAGCGCCACGTGCCGCTCTTCGGCATCTGCCTCGGCCACCAGATCCTCGGACTCGCCCTCGGCGGCCGGACGTACAAGCTGAAGTTCGGCCACCGCGGCGGGAACCAGCCCGTGAAGGACCTCCGGACGGGCCGCGTGACGATCAGCGCGCAGAACCACGGGTTCGCGCTCGACCCGAAGTCCCTCGAGGGCACGGGCTTCGCGCTCACGCACGTGAACCTAAACGACGAGACGTGCGAGGGGATCGTGCACGAGGAGCTCCCGATTCTGAGCGTGCAGTACCATCCGGAGGCGCACCCGGGGCCCCACGACAACGCGTACCTGTTCTCCGAGTTCGTCGACGTGATCCGGGGGGCGGACCGCTAGATGCCCCGCCACGGGTCAGTCGGGCGAGGACGGGCCCCGGGCGCGCAGACGCGACCCGCGTCTGCGGAACCAGGTGTCGAACACGTAACCCACGAACGCTCCCACGAGGAGCCACCACAGAACCGCAAAGGCGAACCTCGCAGGGGTCGGGGTGATGTGGCCCAGCGGGACGATGGGCCCGCCGAGCGGACCCCAGAAGACCGGGCTGCCGATGAATCCCCCACACCCTGTGCTCCCGCTCGGCGTGGTCACGCAGTCGAAGAAGAACCAGCCCACGCCGAGCCAATGGGCCAACACGGCCCATACAGCCGCCACCGGCAGGGCCACGACAAGAATTCGACGGATGCGTGCGGACCTCTCTTCGCGATCCGTTTGAATCGGATACGGGGTCTCCACGTAGTGGACAATCGGCGTTCGATGCCTAGTCCCTTGTGGTGCAATCCTCCGCCGGCCCTCGCCATGCATCCGTCCGCCAGTCCCTCTCCTGCCAATGCGACTGGGGGATAGAGATGCCGAAACGCGCGGACCTCCGGACCGCGATGGTGATCGGGTCCGGGCCCATCGTCATCGGGCAGGCGGCGGAGTTCGACTACTCCGGCTCCCAGGCGTGCCGCTCCCTCCGCGAGGAGGGCGTGCGGACGATCCTCGTGAACTCGAACCCCGCCACGATCCAGACGGACCCGGACACGGCGGACGCGGTGTACGTGGAGCCGCTCACGGTCGAGTTCCTCGAGAAGGTCATCGCGCAGGAGCGGCCGGACGGCATCCTCTCCGGCCTCGGCGGGCAGACGGGGCTGAACCTGAGCAGCGAGCTCGCGGAGAACGGCGTCACGGAGCGGTACGGCGTGGAGCTCCTCGGGACCGTCCTCGAGGCGATCCAGGCGGGGGAGGACCGCGAGAAGTTCCGGGAGATGATGCTCCGGATCGGGGAGCCGATCCCGAAGTCCCGCTCCGCGAACTCCGTCGACGAGGCGAAGGCGATCGCCTCCGAGCTCGGGTACCCGGTCATCGTCCGCGCGGCCTACACCCTCGGCGGCACCGGGAGCGGGGTCGCCCACGACGAGGCGGAGCTGGAGAAGGTCGCCGCGCACGGGATCCACCTCTCCCGCATCCGCCAGGTCCTCGTCGAGGAGTCCGTCCTCGGGTGGAAGGAGTTCGAGTACGAGGTCATGCGGGACGGGGCGGACAACTGCATCATCGTGTGCAACATGGAGAACATCGACCCGATGGGCTACCACACGGGCGAGTCGATCGTCGTCGCGCCCGCCCAGACGCTGACGGACCGCGAGAACCAGATGCTCCGGAACGCCGCAATCAAGATCATCCGGGCGCTGAAGGTCCAGGGCGGCTGCAACATCCAGTTCGCCGTGCACCCGGAGACGGGCGAGTACCGCGTGATCGAGGTGAACCCCCGCGTCTCCCGGTCGTCGGCGCTCGCTTCGAAGGCGACGGGGTACCCGATCGCCCGCATCGCCGCCAAGATCGCGATCGGCCTCACGCTCGACGAGATCCCGAACTCCGTCACGCGACGGACGAAGGCGTCGTTCGAGCCGACGCTCGACTACGTCGTCACGAAGATCCCGCGGTGGCCGTTCGACAAGTTTCCGACCGTGGACGCGACGATTGGGACGTCGATGAAGAGCACCGGCGAGGTCATGGCGATCGGGCGGACGATGGAGGAGTCCCTGATGAAGGCCGTCCGCTCCCTCGAGGTCGGGAAGGCGGGACTGGAGCCGGAGTCGTGGACGGAGGAGGCGCTCGCGGAGGAGCTGGAGCGCCCGACGGACAAGCGGCTGTTCGCGGTCGCGGAGGCCCTGCGGCGCGGATGGGACGTGCCGCGGCTCTGCGCCCTGACGAAGTGGGACCGGTTCTTCGTCCACAAGATGGCGAACCTCGTGGCCCTCGAGGCGGAGGTGAGGGCGAACCCCGTGCGAGAGGTGCTGCGGCGCGCGAAGGCGGCCGGCTTCGGGGACGAGTACCTGGCGGCGCTGACGGGGAAGCCGGAGGAGGAGGTCCGCGCGCTCCGCGGGCCGTGCACGTTCAAGATCGTCGACACGTGCGGCGGCGAGTTCGAGGCCGCCACGCCCTACTACTACAGCACCTACGAGGCGGAGGACGAGCTGAAGCCGCTCCCCGGGAAGAAGGTCCTGATCGTCGGCGGCGGTCCAATCCGGATCGGGCAGGGCGTCGAGTTCGACAACTGCTGCGTGCACGGGATCCTCGCGCTCCGGGAGGAGGGCGTCGGCGCGCTGATCGCGAACAACAACCCGGAGACCGTGAGCACGGACTTCGACATCTCCGACCGGCTGTTCTTCGAGCCCCTGAACTTGGAGGACGTGCTGAACATCATCGAGGCGGAGGAGCCGGACGGCGTGATCCTGCAGTTCGGCGGCCAGACGAGCGTGAACCTGGCGGTGCCGCTCCAGGAGGCGCTCGCGCGGCGGAACCTGAAGACGAGGATCCTCGGCACGTCCCCGGAGGGCGTCGACCTCGCGGAGGACCGCCGGAAGTTCGAGGTCCTGATGCGCGAGCTCGGCATCCCGCAGCCGCGGGCCGCCACGGGCTTCTCCTTCGAGGAGGTGCGCGAGCTCGCCGCCAAGATCGGCTACCCGGTGCTCGTGCGACCGTCGTACGTCCTCGGGGGCCGCGCGATGGAGCTCGTGCACGGCGAGGAGGAGCTCGAGTACTACATGAAGACGGCCACGCGCGCGTCGCGGCATCACCCCGTGCTCGTCGACAAGTATCTCGACCACGCGACGGAGATCGACGTGGACGCGGTGTGCGACGGGCGCGACGTGTACATCGGCGGCATCCAGGAGCACATCGAGGAGGCCGGGGTGCACAGCGGGGACGCGGCGTGCACGCTCCCGCAGCAGAACCTCCCGCCGCCGATTCTCGACAAGATCCGGGACATCACGGCGAAGGTGTGCCGCGCGCTGCACGTCGTGGGCCTCGTGAACCTCCAACTGGCGGTGAAGGGGGGCGAGGTGTACATCCTCGAGGCGAACCCGCGGGCGTCGCGGACCGTCCCGTACGTGTCGAAGGCGATCGGCGTGCCCCTCGCGAAGGTCGCGACGAAGGTCATGCTCGGCCGCACGCTGCGGGAGATGGGCCTCGTCGGCGAGGCGCGGATCCCGCACGTGGCGGTGAAGGCGCCCGTGTTCCCGTTCCAGAAGCTCCCCGGGGTGGACGCGATCCTCGGCCCGGAGATGCGGAGCACGGGCGAGGTCATGGGGATCGACGCGACCGTCGGGCGGGCGTACTACAAGGCGATGCTCGCGGCGGGGAACGCGCTCCCCCTCGAGGGCGGCGTCTACATCACGGTCCGGGACGAGGACAAGGGTGCGATCGCGCCGATCGCCGCCGGCCTCGTCGCGAACGGCCTCCGGGTCTACGCGACGCACGGGACGGCGTCGCACCTGCGGGAGCACGGCGTCGAGGTGACGACGGTCTACCGGATCAGCGAGAACCGGCCGCCGGACGCGCTCGGCCTGATGCGCCGCGGGGAGATCCGCCTCGTGATCAACACGCCGACGAGCTCGAGCGGGGCGCGGCGGGACGGGTACATGATGCGCCGTCTCGCGATCGACCTCGGGATCCCGTTCATCACGACGATCCGCGGCGCGGCTGCGGCCGCCGCCGCCATCGCGGAGGTCCGGTCCGCGCAGCTGGCGGTGAAGTCCCTCCAGGCGTTCGCGGCGGAGAACCGCCTCATGGCACGGTCCCGCGCTGCGTAACCGGGGGAAAAGCTTCATCCGCTCGGAGCGGGGAATGGGGCCCGGATGCGCCGCCTGACGGTCCTCGCTCTAATCGCTCTCATCGCCGGCCTCGCGCTCCTCGCGTACAGCGCCGCGACGGGCGAGGGGCAGGTCGTCCTGTTCCTCATCTTCCCCGTCTTCACGGGCTCCGGCCTCGCGTCCTTCGCGGGCATGCTCCTGATCATGCTCGGGCTGTTCCTCGGGTTCCTGTCGGTGGCGGGGTTTGCGCTCCCGGCCACCGGGGCGGCTCCACCGCCAGGGGCCGCGGCTCCGGCGATGCCAGCCTCCCCCGCCAAGAAGTTTGGCGGCGTCGTCCTGCTCGGCCCCGTCCCGATCGTCTTCGGCTCGGACCGGCGCGTGACGACCGCGATGCTTGTCCTCGCCATCGTCCTGACAATACTGTTAGTGCTGTTCTTCCTCTGGACCCGCGTCCCCCCGTAACGCTTATGGCGGGGCCGCTCGTGCCTGACTTCATGAAGGTCCTCGTCGCGGACGGATTGGAGGCGGAGGCGGTCGCGAAGCTCAAGGCGAAGCACCAGGTCGAC
>Ga0209642_10003537_pt1 | contig 10075 bp, 9 predicted proteins | sample RifCSP19_2_FD_184025 | JGI IMG/M metagenome (GOLD analysis project Ga0209642, IMG submission 184025) | Soil microbial communities from Rifle, Colorado - Rifle CSP2_sed 19_2 (SPAdes) (version 2) | ecosystem: Environmental > Terrestrial > Deep subsurface > Rock core/Sediment | place: Rifle... | reverse complement strand
AGTTCCTGCTGGAACGGCGGCCCGAGGTGTACATCCAGCGCATTCTGGACAGCTCCACCTCCACCGTGGGCTATCGCGTCGCGGACGTCGTCAACGGCAAGTACGGCGAACCCGGCGCGGCGCTGATGCTCTTCCGCACCTACCCGCGTATCCCGTTCTACGAGCAGGTCCATGACAGCGAGCCCTTCTACACCGATACCGGGCGGCTGAACAGCTACTGCGATATCCCCGAGGCGATTGAGTACGGGGAGAACTTCATCGTCCACCGCGAGGGACCGGAGGCCACGCCTTACCTGCCCAACGTCATCGTCACCACGAACCCGCTCGTCCGCCCGGAGGACTACGGCATCCCCCTGGACGCGCTGCACTGGGACCAGCGGACGGTGCGCAACGTGAAGCTGGCCTGGCGGGACGTGAAGAAGACGAAGAACCCGCTGTGGGAGCAGGGATATCGCTTCTACCTCCTCACCCCCAAGACCCGGCACCGCGTCCACTCCAGCTGGAGCACCGTCGACTGGAATATGATCTGGGACAGCAACTTCGGCGACCCCTACCGGCTGGATAAGCGCGCCCCCGGCGTGGGTGAGCACCAACTGCACATCCACCCGCAGGCCGCCAGGGATCTGGGGATCAACGACGGCGACTACGTCTACGTGGACGCCTACGCCGCGGACCGTCCTTATATCGGCTGGAAACCGAGTGATCCATTCTACCGGGTCGCCCGCTGCATGGTCCGCGTGCGCTTCAACCCGGCCTATCCCTACAGCGTCCTGATGATGAAGCATGCGCCCTTCATGGCCACGGAGAAGTCGGTGCGGGCTCACGAAACCCGGCCGGACAAACTTGCCAGGTCGGCGGACACCGGCTACCAGGCCAACCTCCGGTACGGCAGCCAGCAGTCCGTCACCCGCGACTGGCTGATGCCGATGCACCAGACCGACACCCTCTTCCACAAATCGAAGGGCACCATGGCCTTCCTCTTCGGCGGCGAGGCCGACAACCACGCCGTGAACACCGTCCCCAAAGAGACGCTGGTGAAGATCACCAAGGCCGAGGACGGGGGCATCGGCGGCAAGGGCCTCTGGGAGCCCGCCCGCACCGGCTTCTCGCCCGGCCGCGAGGGGGACTTCATGAAGCGCTATCTGGCCGGGACGCTGGTCAAGGTGACGAAGAGGTGAGGCCGGTGACGGACAAGCCGTTCGAGCCCGACGACCCGATGGAACTGGTGGGAGTAGCCGTCGACGCCGATGGGGCGGCGCTGGACGAGATGGCCCGCTGCTTCGTGGAGGAGTACCTGCGGGAGGGGTGGAGCGAAGCGCGGCTGCTCGCCCTCTTCCGCAATTCATTCTACCGGGCCCCGCACCTGATCTACCGCCTCCGCGGCGAGGGGTACGTGAAAGAGCTGATCGCCGAGACCGCCGCGCGGTGGGGCGTGTGGCGCACAGAGCGGAAGGAGGCGCGGGGCGATGCCTGACGTCTACAACTGGCACCTCGGCCGCAAGATGGCTTACCGCTTTCCGGAGCGCCATCCGCGCTTCCAGTTTGCCGCCGTGTTCAACACCAACCGCTGCATCGGCTGCCAGACCTGCACCATGGCCTGCAAGAGCACCTGGACCTTCAGTCGCGGCCAGGAGTACATGTGGTGGAACAACGTGGAGACCAAACCCTACGGGGGCTACCCGCAGTTCTGGGATGTCAAGACCCTGGAGTTGCTGGAGCGGGCGGATCCCAGCGGTCAGACCTGGGATGCGCGCCAGCGCGAGGACCGCCGCTCGCCCTACGGCGCCTACCAGGGCAAGACGATCTTCGAAGCGGCGCCCGCCGGCGCCGAGGCGCTGGGCTATCTCCCCACGGACGAGGAGTGGCGCGCGCCCAACATCTACGAGGATACTCCGACGGCCTATCCCACTGCGCCCGGGGCCTTTCACCCGACGGGGGAGAAGTTGCCGGAGCACCGGGTGTGGTTCTTCCACCTGCAGCGCATCTGCAACCACTGCACCTATCCGGCCTGCCTGGCGGCCTGCCCGCGCAACGCCATCTACAAGCGGCCGGAGGACGGCATCGTCCTGATCGACCAGAAGCGGTGCCGTGGGTACAAGAAGTGCGTCGAGGCCTGCCCCTACAAGAAGCCGATGTTCAACGCGTACACTCGGCTGGGCGAGAAATGCATCGGCTGCTATCCGCGCGTGGAGGGGAAGGAGCCGCTTTTCGCCGGAACGCCGGTGGAACCACGCTGCATGGCGGCCTGCGTGGGCAAGATCCGCCTGCAGGGGCTGGTGCGCCTCAACGCCGACGGGTCCTGGGCCGAGGATCGCCAGCATCCGCTCCATTTCCTCGTCCGGGTGGCGAAGGTGGCCCTGCCCCTCTACCCGCAGTTCGGCACCCAACCCAACGTGTACTACATCCCACCGCGCTGGGTGCCGCGCCCCTACCTGCGGCAGATGTTCGGCCCGGGCGTGGACGACGCCGTCGCGGCCTACACGGCGCCCTCCCGCGAACTGCTGGCCGTGCTGCAGCTCTTCCGCACATCGCAGCGCATCATCTTCAGCTACCGGATCGAGGAGGGGCCGAAGGTCTTCGAGACGACGATCAACGGCCGGAAGTGGGAACTGTTCAACGACACGGTCATCGGCCTGGACCGGACGGGTAAGGAGATCGTGCGGGTAACGGTGCAGGAGCCGATCTACACCCGGCCGGCGCAGCACCTTAACTCCATCTGAGCGGAGCGATGACCATGGAGACGCAGGTGACGCACGACGTTCTGGCGGCGGAGGCCCTCGCCCGCAGCGCTGTCTACCGCTTTCTCTCCCGGGCGTTCCTGCCGCCGGAGGACGGCCTGGAGACCATGCGGACCGAGGGTGACGAAGCGGCGGGTCTGCTCCGGCGCCATCTGAGCGTCGGCGAGAGCGCGGCGGCGGCAGAGGTGGCCGGCCGCCTCCTGGCAGCGACGGACGGCGCGGCGCTGCGGGAAGAGTACTACCACATCTTCGGACACCAGATCTCCCGCGACTGCCCGGTCTACGAGACCCAGTACGACGCGGGACACGTCTTCCAGCAGGCCCAGCAACTCGCGGATATCGCCGGCTTCTACCTGGCCTTCGGCCTGGAGGTGGCAGAGGGCGTCGGGGAGCGCGCCGACCACGTCAGCCTGGAGCTGGAGTTCATGCAGGCCCTGACCTTTCGCGAGGCCTACGCCCGGACGCACCACGGACCCGGCGAAGTGGATCTGCTCCGCGAGGCGCAGCGGAGTTTTCTCCGCGATCACCTTGCCCGCTGGCTTCCCGTTCTGGCGCGCCTCGTCCGCCCCCGGACGGAGGGGTTCTACCGGGACCTGGCGGATCTGGCCGCGTCCTTCGTCGCGTCCGACGCCGCGGCATTGGGGCTACCGGCTGCCGAAGAGGCCGCGCTCCCCTCAGCGCGAGACGTAGACCTGGATGGCAGGGCCCCCTGCGGTGCGGAGCAGTGTCCCCTCGAGCCGTCGACATGACCGGTGCCCCTCTCCGCATCCGTTACAACCCTGACCTGCTCGAGGCGGCGATCGAACACGTGCTGCGCCGGCGCGGCGCGGCCGGGGACCGGTCGGCCGATGAATCGTACCGGCGCGCCGCCGATCGGATCTATGCGCGCTACGAGCAGTCGGAGGCCCGCCGTGCCGCGTTCGGCACGCTGCATGCGCGCCTCTTCGAAGAGATGGGCTGCGGGAAGCCTTTCGCGGAGGCCGCAGGCCGGTTCACTGGCCGCATCACCGAGGTGCTGGTCACCCGGGCGTGGGATCGCGCAGAAGAAGGAGTAGAATTGGGCGCCGACGGACGCACGCTGGGGGCTCGCATCCTACCCGCCCGGTTCGCCGCACCGGAGGAACTGCGGAGGTTTCTGCGCCACGAGTTCGAACACGTCGCCGACATGGTTGATGAGGCGTTTGAGTACGGGCACGGTGCGGGCGAGTTTGCCGGCCGGATGACGCGGCTCCAGGGGGACCGCTTCGGCCTCCTTTGGGATTGCCTGGTCGATGGGCGGACGGACCGGACAGGGGAGATCCCCCTGCACACGCCGCAGGAATTGGCAGAGGAGTGCGCCCGCCTATACCCGGGGCTGCCGGATGAGGCGGCCACCACAGTGGTCCGGCGCCTGTGGGAGGGTGATCGACCGATGTATGCCCTGCTCGTGTGCTGGGCGGCGGATCCCGCGGCGCTTGCCGCTTGGGTGGGCTGGTCGGCCGGTGCGGAGCACGCGGCCGCTTCGCTGGGAGCGCCCTGCCCGCTGTGTGGATTTCCCACCTATGCCTGGGCCCCGGCGATCGATCTCCCGGTGGAACGGGTGATTCAGGAGGACTTTCCCGCGTGGCGGAGCCGCGATGGCGCCTGCGCCCGGTGCGTGGAGGCATACGCGGTGCGGCGGGAATTCACCGCGCCGGTCGGCGGAACGAACCCGGCGTGGTGAGCCGGGGGAGGTGAGGGGGCATGTACATCCGTCGCGTACTCTTGATGGTCTCTCTGGGCATCCTCCTTCTCGGCCTGGCGGTCATCACCGCCATCGGGCAGCCGCAACAACCGCCCATCGACGTCATGTTCACCGGCGCGCGCGTGCCCCTGGACGTCGAGCGGGCCGCGCCTCTCTTCGCCCGGGCCGCCGCGCGCGCCATCCCCCTGATTCCGCAGACGCTCATCCGGCCCCACGGCGGCGGCACGATCAAAGAGGTCCGCATCCGCGCGCTGCACGACGGCAAGATGATCTACATCGAACTGTCGTGGAGCGACACGACATCAAACGCCACTCCCCGTCGCCAGACGGACTTCACCGACGCCGCCGCCCTGCAGTTCCCCGTGGCGCCGGGCACGCTGCCCAACCCCTTCATGGGTGACCGGCTGCGCCCCGTGAACATCTGGCAGTGGAAGGCGTCCTGGCAGGATGAGTTGACGCGCGCGCGTGACCTCCGCGTCGCCTATCCGGACATGGCGGTGGACTACTACTACGACACGCAGTTCCTCAAGGACGAGGCGGCGCGCCGCGCCTTCAATGCCGGGGCCGCGGCGGGCAATCTGCTGTCGCTTCCTCGGCGGACCAGCGCGGTCGAAGATCTCGTGGCCTGGGGGTTTGGCACGCTGACGACGCAGCCGCAGCAGGACGTGGTCGGCTTCGGCTCGTGGCGGCAGGGGCGCTGGACGGTGCTGCTGGCCCGGCGGCTCCGTACCGGCGACCCCGCCGACGTGCAGTTCCAGACCGGCACCGCGCCCTTCGTGAACTTCGCCGTGTGGGACGGGGGGAACCGCGACCGCAACGGCCAGAAGAACGTCACCCTGATGTGGTGGCCGCTGCGCCTGCGGGCGAGGCCGTAGGCCGTGTCCACTGTCTCGGGGATTCTGCTGGCCGGCGGGCGGGGCGTTCGCTTTCGCGGCGACAAGCGGATCGCCCGGGTCGGCGGCGTTCCCCTGCTGGCGTGGGCGGCCGCCCTCCTGGGATCTGTTGCCGACGACGTGGTAGTCGTCACGCGCGACGAATCCGGGGCGCGTGGGCGTTGGCACTATGTGCGCGACGAAATCCCGGAGCGCGGGCCGATGGGTGGAGTACTCACGGGACTGCGCATCGTCCGGCACGAGCGAGCGCTCGTGCTTCCGGTGGACATGCCCCTGCTGACGGTGGACTTCCTGATGTATCTCCGCGATGCGGGCGCGGAGTCGGACATCACCGTACCACGGTGGGAGCGTCTGGAACCGCTGGTCGGCGTGTATTCCGGGAAGTGCCTCGAGTCTCTAGAGGCATCCCTGCAGCGTGGAGAGGATTCGCTGGGCGACTTCGTGCGGTCGACGGCGCTGACCGTGCGCTACATCAGCGAGGAGGAGGTCCGGCGCTTCGGCGACCCGCGCCGGCTCTTCTTCAACATCAACGTCCCGGAGGACGTGGAGACGGCGGAGGCCCTGCTCCGCCCGGGAGGATCGTGATGGCGGCGTCCAGCGAACCGCGTCCCGGGACTCAGATGCCGCCGCCGGCCGGTTCGGTGGAGCAGGCGCTGGAATGGATTCTGCGATCCGTCCGGCGCCTGCCGGTCGAGATGATCCCCCTCTCTGAGGCGGCCGGACGGGTGCTGGCCGACGACGTTCTCGCGCCGGGGGACCTCTGGCCCTTCGCCCGCGCGGCGATGGACGGCTACGCCGTGCGCGCGGCCGACGTGGCGCCTGCCGCGCCCGACCATCCGATCATCCTGAAGATTGTCGGAGCGGGCGTCGCCGGGTTTGTTTCGGACACGCCCGTCACGGCCGGGACCACCGGGCGGATCGCCACGGGAGCGCCGGTCCCCGACGGTGCCGATGCGGTGATTCCATTCGAAGAGGTGCAGGTGGACGGGGATCGGCTGATCGTCACCGCTGCGGTCCCCGGCGGGAAGCACGTCTTCCCGGCGGGCGAGGACGCCAGGCGCGGCGAGGTTATCCAGCGCGCCGGGACGGTCCTCCGCGGGGGGAATTTGGGCCTGCTGGCCAGCCTGGGGGTGACCTCGCTCCCGACCGTCCGCCGGGTCCGCGTGGCGGTGCTCACGGTGGGCGATGAGTTGGTCGAGCCCGACCGGCGTCCCGGGCCGGCACAGATTCGCGAGAGCAACTCCTACGCCCTGGCCGCGGAGATCCAGGCCATGGGCGGCGAGCCGCTGCGCCTGGGCATCGCCCGCGACGACGTGGATGACCTCGTCACCAGGATCCGCGAAGGGCTGCGCGCCGACGTCCTCGTCGTGTCCGCGGGCATGTCGGTCGGCGAGCGTGACCTCGTGAAGGATGCGCTGGTGCGGGCGGGGGTGCGGCTGGTCTTCTGGCGCGTCCCGATGAAGCCGGGCTTCCCGGCAGCCTTCGGTCTGGCCGGTGACGTCCCGGTCTTCGGCCTGCCGGGCACGCCGGGCGCCGCCATGCTGGCCTTTGAAGAACTCGTCCGCCCCGCGCTGCGCACGATGATGGGCCACCGGCAGGTCCACCCCTCCTGGCTTCCCGCCCGGCTGCTCGCTCCCATCACGGTGCGGCCAGGCCGGCGCCGGTATCTCTGGGCCCGCGCCGCCGTGGCGGAGGAGCGGCTGGTCGTCGAACCGCTGCGCGTCCAGAGCACCGCAACCCTGCGCTCCATCAGCGACGCCAATGCGCTCATCCGGATCGAGCCCGAGACCGCCGCGTTGGCTCCCGGCGATCAGGTCTGGATCCGGTTTCTCTCAGACCCGGAGACGGGCGAGCCGGCCGAGCGGCGCACCCCGGTCCTCGCCGTGGTGGGCGCGAAGGAGGCCGGGAAGACGGCGCTGATCGAACACCTCCTCCCGGAATTTGCCCGCCGTGGCTATCGGGTGGGCGTCATCAAACACGACCCCCACGGCTTTGAGGTTGACCGCGAAGGCACGGACACGTGGCGCGCGGCCGCGGCCGGCGCGGAGGCGGTGGCGATCGCAGGGCCCGGGGAGGTCGCGGTGATCTTCCGCCCGCCCGGTGAGATGCCGCTGGCCGATGTCGAAGCGCACCTGCGCGGCGTCGATCTGATCCTGCTGGAAGGGTACAGTCAGGAACCCGTGCCGAAGGTAGAGGTGCGGCGGCCCGGGATCGCAATGGACAAGCCGGCGCCGGCGGGTCCACGCATTGCCGTGGTCACGGCCACAGACGGCACCGCCGGGGCGATGAGGTTTGACAACATCCCGGAACTGGTGGACCGGATCGAGCGGGAACTCCGGCTCAGGCCGCCTCGACGGGGACCGGCGGGACGGCCGCCCTAGGACTTTTCGCCCCCACCCTCCCGGGCCAGGTACTCTTCGACGAAGAGCAGGCCGTCCTCACCGGCGCGCCGCACGACACTCAACAGCTTGTCCATACTGGAGACCTCCTCCAGCTGCTCTTCGACGAACCACTGGAGGAACTGCTGCGTCGTGTAGTCGTTCTCTTTGAGCGCGAGTTCCAGCAGGCCGTGGATCTGTTTGGTGACCTCCTGCTCCCACTTCAGGGAGAGCTGCACCGCCGCTTCCGCGCTGGCGATCGTGCTCTTCGGCGCGCCCACCGCCGGGATGGCGACCTTCGCCCCCGCGTCGATCAGATAGCGGACGAAGCGCATGGCGTGGTCGCGCTCCTCCTCGGCCTGGCGGTAGAAGTGCTTCGCCAGTTGGGGCAGACTCTGCGCGTCGAAGTGGGTGGCGACGGCGATGTACTGCAGGAAGGCGCCGAACTCGCGGCCGATCTGCTCGTTGATGGCGGTGTTCATCTTCTGACTGATCAGCATGGGACCTCCTTGGGGCACAGCATGATGGGGCGGCCGGACGGCCGCCGGGACGCTGACTTGTTAGTGCGTGCTGCGCTTTAAGGATAGCACCGCGCGGTCAGGCTCTCCATCCCTGCAGCACCCGGATGTAGTTGGCCCGTTCGAAGGCGGCCGGATCGGGACAGCGGGCCAGGCTCATGCTCCCCCGCATCTGCCGCAGGGAGGTGTACTCGTGTTCTTCCATCCAGGTGGTCATCTCATCCAGCACGGTGCGCAGGTACGCGGGCCCTCCCCGCAGTAGGGCGGAGACCATCTGCACCGCATGGGCGCCGGCCATGATCGCCCGGATCGCGTCCCGGGCGGTGTGCACGCCGCCGGTCACCGCCAGCGAGCACCGCACCTTTTCGGAGAGGATCGCCAGCCAGCGCAGCCGCAGCAGGAGTTCCGAGCTATTCGACAGCTCCAGCCTTGGTGTAACCTCCAGCTGCTCGATGTCGATGTCGGGCTGGTAGAAACGGTTGAAGAGGATCAGGGCGTCGGCCCCGGCGACGTCGAGTTCGGTGGCGAAGTGCGCCAGAGAGGAGAAGAAGGGGGATAGTTTCACCGCTACCGGGATACTCACGGTCTGCTTCACGGTGCGGAGGATGTCCAGCGTGCGCTGCTCCACGGTCGCCGCCGGCTCCTCGGGGTCCGTGGCCAGGTAGTAGACATTCAACTCCAGCGCGTCGGCGCCCGCCTCCTCCATGCGGCGCGCATATTCCACCCATCCTCCCGCCGTCGTCCCGTTGAGCGAGGCAATGACGGGGATGTGTACTGCCTTCTTGATCCGCGCGATCTGCGCCAGGTACTGCTCCGGACCCAGCGCAAACTCGCCGGGGCGCGGAAAGTAGGAAAGGGCCTCGCCGAACGACTCGGCGTGGACGTCCATGTGGTAGATAGTGGCCCACTGCTCTTGGAGGATCTGCTCCTCGAAGAGCGAGTGCATCACGATGGCGGCGGCGCCCGCCTCCTCCAGCCGCTGCACCGTGTCCAGGCTGTCCACCATCGGCGAGGCGCCCGGCATCAGCGGGTGGGGCAGCCGGAATCCCAGGTAGGTCGTGGAGAGGTCCATGGGGTCACCCATCACTCACCCGCCGCGGCCTTGCCGTTGACCGGCATTTTCGCCAGCTCCTCGTATGCCCGGTAGCGGGCCCGCACGTCCTGCCGCGCGGCCTCCATCAGGTCGTGCGCCCGCAGGCGGTCCACGTTCTCCACCATCCGGAAGCGGGTCTCGTTGTAGGCGAACTTCGCCAGGTCGATCTTCGGCGCGCCGGAATCCAGCTGCAGCGGGTTCTTCCCCTCCGCCCCGCGCCGCGGGTCGAAGCGCAACAGCGGCCAGTACCCCGAGTCCACCGCCAGCTTCTGCTGCTCCGCCCCGTACGCTAGGTCGTACCCGTGGGCGATGCACGGGCTGTAGGCGAGGATCAGCGAGGGGCCGGGGTAGGAGTCCGCCTCCAGGAAGGCGCGCACGGTCTGCGCGTCTTTCGCCCCGAAGGCCACGCGCGCCACGTAGATGTTGCCGTAGGTCATCGCCAGCATCGCCAGGTCTTTCTTCGCCGTGGGTTTGCCGGCGGAGGCGAACTTCGCCGCCGCGCCGCGCGGCGTGGCCTTGGACTGCTGGCCGCCGGTGTTGGAGTAGACCTCCGTGTCCAGGACCAGGACGTTCACGTCGCGGCCCAGCGCCAGGACGTGGTCCAGCCCGCCGTAGCCGATGTCATAGGCCCACCCGTCCCCGCCGACGATCCATACACTCTTGCGTACCAGGTAGTCCACCAGCAGGTCCAGGCGGCGCGCCTCCGGGCCATCCAGCCGCTCCAGCCGCCGC
>Ga0209642_10003536_pt1 | contig 10077 bp, 8 predicted proteins | sample RifCSP19_2_FD_184025 | JGI IMG/M metagenome (GOLD analysis project Ga0209642, IMG submission 184025) | Soil microbial communities from Rifle, Colorado - Rifle CSP2_sed 19_2 (SPAdes) (version 2) | ecosystem: Environmental > Terrestrial > Deep subsurface > Rock core/Sediment | place: Rifle... | reverse complement strand
TCGCTGTCTTGAATTAAATGGTATTATACACGCAGAGGTACGGAAATGGAGCGTAGCAGCGAGGACATCCCGATCATCGTTGGGCAGACGGGTCCGCTGAACGGTCAACGTTGGATGTTACGCAACCGGGTTATCGTCGGACGCGACTCCGTCTGTGACATTATCATTCCCAGCCGGCAGGTATCCAGACAACACGCACAATTCACGATTTCCCCACGGGGAGTGATCCTGGAGGACCTGAGCAGCAAGAATGGCACCCATCTAAATGGCAAATTGATTGAAGACCAAATCCTGCTCCAGGACGGGGATGTAGTGCAAATTGCGCTGGCGCAACAATTCATCTTTCTCAGTTCAGATGCTACCCTTCCCCTGGAAATGTTCGATACCTTAGAGGTTCAATCTGCCACACCGGGACGCTTGCGTTTTGATAAACGCTCCCGCCAGGTGTGGATTAGGGATGAAGAAGTCGTTCCTCCTCTTTCAGTCTCGCAGTATCGTTTATTGGAAATCCTTTACGAACATGAAGGGCGAGTTGTGCCGCGCAAGGAGGTGATTACCAGGATCTGGGGGGTTGATAACGCGGTCGAAGTTTCCGAACAGGCTTTCGACGCGCTGGTTCGCCGTCTTCGTGATCGTTTGGCAGCCCTCGACCCTCATCACGCTTACATCGTCACGGTGCGCGGGCATGGGATTCGCTTGGAAAATCCCCCCCTATGAACTTCGTCTACTTGTCCCCTCATTTTCCGCCCAACTATTATCGCTTCTGCGTCCACCTGAATGAGCTGGGAGTGAACGTGTTTGGCGTGGCGGACGAAAGCTACGATCGGCTGCGACCTGAACTCAGAGATTCTCTGCGTGAATATTACCGGGTCAATGATATGCATCATTACGATGAGTTGCTGCGCGCCTGTGGTTATTTCACTCATCGACATGGTAAGCTCGATTGCCTTGACTCGCATAACGAATATTGGCTCGAAACCGAAGCCCGCCTGCGGACTGATTTCAACATGGATGGACCCAAGAGCGACGACATCGTTCTCATGAAATATAAGTCGCAAATGAAGAAAATATTCCGCGAAGCTGGCGTAGCTGTGGCCAGGGGCAGCCTCTTTCATACCTTGAAAGACGCCAGAGACTTGATCGCGCAGGTGGGGTATCCAATCATTGCCAAACCCGATCGAGGCGTCGGGGCCATGCACACCTTTAAAATCCATAACGATGCTGAACTGCTCGCTTTCTTCGATCAGAAGCCTCCACTCGATTACCTGATCGAGGAATTCATCCAGGGCGAGATTTTCACCTTCGATGGCTTGACGGATAAGAATGGACGCCCGGTGTTCTACACCTCGCACACCTACAGCCAGGGCATTATGGAAACCGTCCTTGATGACTCGCTGATCTATTATTACTCCCTGCGGGCGATCCCCCCCGATCTCGAAGCCGCGGGGCTGCAGGTGCTGAAGGTTTATAAAATCAAGGCGAGGTTCTTCCACTTTGAGTTTTTCCGCTCGGCGGATTCCGGCGAGATCATCGCTCTAGAAGTTAACATTCGTCCCCCGGGTGGCTTAACCACCGATATGTTCAACTTCGCCAATGACATCAATATTTACAAAGAATGGGCTAACGTTATCGTTAATAATCGGTTTACTGCTCAATATTCCCGCCCTTACCACTGTTGTTATATCGCCCGTAAGTTCAACAAACGCTATGCGCACTCCCATGAAGAGATCATGGCCGAGTTTGGACCCGATATTGTGTACCAAGAAGAAATCAGCGGTGTTTTCAGCGCTGCGCTCGGAAATTATGGTTACCTGGCCCGTTCACCTGAACCCGACCAAATCCTGAGCATTGCAGCCTTCATCCAAAAGCTGGATTTATGAGTAGCTCCTGAATATTTCTACGATCCTTTCAGCGGCGTGTCCATCCCAGAATGGAGGTATCTTTTGTATTCCACCTCTGGCAGCCAACCTGGCGCGGATAGCAGAGACTAAGGCCTGAAAGTTGCTCTCCACCAGCTGGTTGGTGCCAGCAGATATGGTTACCGGTCGTTCGGTATTCGGCCGGGCAGTCAGGCACGGCACTCCGAGATAAGTCGTCTCCTCCTGGACGCCGCCCGAATCGGTCAAGACCAGATCAGCATGCGCCTCCAAGGCCAGGAAATCCAGATAGCCAACTGGATCGAGCATATAAACGTTGCCGGCAGAGGCATCTAGTTTAAATTCCCCGATGCGCTGTCGCGTGCGTGGGTGCACTGGAAACAAGACTGGGATCTGGCGGCTGATCTCTCCCAGGGCTCTCATAATTTCGGCCAGCGTATCCGCACGGTCAACATTCGAAGGACGGTGTAAAGTCACTAGGACATAATTTTTAAGTTTAAAGCGTGCTTCCAGCGCCTGCCAGCGGGCTTGTGCCTTTGGCAGCAGCTGCACCAGGGTGTCGATCATGACGTTGCCGACTAAATGGATCTTCTCAGCTGCAATTCCTTCGTCAGTCAGGTTCTGATTTCCGTCTTGAGAAGGCGTAAAGAGCAGATCAGCGATCTGGTCTGTGAGCAGCCGGTTGATCTCCTCTGGCATACTCCGGTCAAAGGATCGTAGCCCGGCTTCGACATGCGCCACCCGCACTCCCAACTTACTGCATACCAGGCTGCAAGCCAGGGTTGAGTTCACATCGCCGACTACGATCACCCAATCCGGTTTGTAATGCGACACCACTGGCTCGAAGCGCAACATTACCTCGGCTGTTTGCCAGGAATGTGACCCAGAGCCGACCTCCAGGTTGACGTCCGGCCTGGGGATTTCCAGCTCTTCAAAAAAAACTTCCGACATCAAGGGATCGTAATGCTGCCCGGTATGAACCAGCCTTTGTTCGAATGCATCCGGATAGCGGGCCATTTCCCGAATGATGGGAGCGACCTTCATGAAATTTGGCCGCGCCCCAACTACAGGCATGATCCTCAACTTTATCCGCCTCGCAGATTGGTTTCCATCGAATAACGCAAGACGAGCCGGTTTACGGCTTTAAACTGCTCGATAAAATCAGGCTCCTGGTCTGAATCCATCACTTGAGTCACCAGGCCGGACAACATCTGTAAGAATTCCGGCGTGATCTTCTCGCGATTCTCTTCCAACAGACGCTTGCGAGCCTGATCGTCCGGTGCATCCAGAAGCTCCTCGATCAAGGCGATTTCCGGAGGTGGGGTACTCGCCTGCTGCAAAACGCCAGAGATCGCCTGCAACTTGCCTAATTTCTCCAGATCCCCCGTCTTACGAACCGCTTGCAGCTCAGCGTTGAGGATTTGCACGAAGAAATCGTCGATTTGAGATAAATTCTCGCTGGTGACTTTCGCAGGATCCTTTGCAGCCATCAATTTGTTGAGCATTTCCCGCGCCTGGGCTGTCCTCGCTTCAAGTTGGGCGTCAACCTGGCGGGTGAGTTCCAGCAGTTGCTCGCGAAGTTTAGTCAGCCGTTCCTTTTCCGCATCACTCGATTTTTCGATTCGCTCGCTGAGCAACTGAAAAAACGGATAATCCATACCTGGGCGAGCCAGGCTGACCAGGGCGCTCACGCGCAGGTCACTGGGAGCTGCTACAACAATATCCAGCAGTTTCTCGCGCGTCAACTCCCGGCCTGCTTCCTGGAGAGACATCACCGCGGCCTGGACATCCTCCGCCTGTTGCTTCACCTGGCGCCCGAAATCCGTGGTTTCAATCAGGGTTGCTTGAATTTCTTCGAGTTGGGCAGCGGCCTGCTGATCACCGCTGCCAGCTGCCGCTTCATGCAGCCGGCTGAGCAAGCTGAACAGATCGGCGTCCACCAACTTCTCTTCCTGCTTGATGATCTCCTTGCGCGTCTCTCCGTCTTTCACGCCTAGCAAGCGCTGGAGAAGATTTAAACGCTGTTGTTGAGCCTGGATCATGTCACGCGTGATGCCATCTTCTTCCAGGATTCGCTCCACCAGGCCTTGCATTGTGAGTTGGGCCTGAGGACGCAACAGGTAACCCTTTCTCTGTTCCGGCGCCAGTTTGTTGACCACCTGGTTGATCATCGCACCCACCAGGCGTTCTTGTTCATCGCGCGGTATTCCCAGTTCAGGCGGCACGAAGGTTAGCAGCATCTCTTTTTCTGGATCGTGATATACGACCGGCGTCGCCAGGTTACCCTGGTAACCACAATTCGGGCATTGCACAAAATTAACCGACCCTGAAAGAAGTTTCGCCTTTGCCGACCCATCCTGATTCACATCGAAGAGTTGCTGCACATCGGCCATGATTGGTTGGCGACAGTTTGGACAATTTATCCGTGTTCTCGGCATTCTTTTCTCCAATTAAGATTTTTTAGCGTGGGATTGAAAAACAAATTCGTGCTCCATAACCAGGTTTAGGATCCACCCAGACTCGACCCCCATGCGCTTCAATGACCGCCCGTGCCAGAAAGAGGCCCAGACCGGCGCCTTTGGTAGTCCGGCTGGCATCCGAGGCGCGGTAGAAGCGGTCAAAGACATGCGGGATATCCTGCGGAGCGATTCCTGGTCCCTGATCACTCACACACAGGATCACCTGTTCAGGTCGGACCAGTCCTGTAATGCGGATCTCCCCACCCTGCGGCGAATATTTGGTGGCGTTCGAGAGTAAATTATAAAACACCTGTTCCAACCGGTCCTCGTCGCACAGGATCACCGGGAAGTTCGGTGGGAAATCTACAACAATCTGGTGGCTCGTAACCTGCGTGCGAAAGCGGGCCGCAATCCTTTCTGCCGTTTTTTCCAGGGCTACATCGGACCGGTTAAGCGACAAAGTCCCGCTCTGCAAGCGTGTGGCATCCAGCAGGTTTTCGATCAACTCTGTCAGGCGGTCGGCCTCATCTTCGATAACCGCCAGGCTGTCCTGGACAACATTTCGATCCCAGGTCGCATCCTCCCGACGCAGGGTGCCAACATAGCCTTTGATAAGAGCTACAGGTGTTTTTAGTTCATGGCTGATCACAGAAATAAAAGTGCTTTTCAATTCATCCGCTTCACGAAAGCGGGAGATGTCTCGCACGGTGGCGACGATATTAATCAACTGGCCTTCTTGCGACAAGAGGGGAGCGTAAGTAATGCCAATCGGCAGGGGCGGCAAAGATGGGCGCTGCATGTCCCCTTCTACATAAAGCGTGGCATTCGGGGTGAGCGGCCATCCGCCGGCTTCAGCCTGCTCCAAGGTTAGGCCGGTTTCCAGGTCTGTCCAGCGGATGATATCCGCGTGAGACTCCCCCAGGATCTGGCTGACCGGTTTGCCCCATAAGCGTGCAAAGGCGGGATTACACCGCTCTACGTGGTGGTCGGAGGTCAAGATCAAGATGCCGTCAGCAGCTGAGTCGAGAAGGGTGTCCAACCGCTTTTTTTCACGTCGTATTTCGGTGTACAGCTGGGCATTTCGGACGGCGATCGCTGCCTGGTTGGCAAAGCTCTGCAATAAGGCTTCATCATTCGTCGAAAACCTGGCGGAATAATTGCGAAAAATAAAGATCATGCCGATCACCTGGCTGTGCACGATCATCGGCAATCCCACTCCCCCCAGTAAACCCAGGCTGGCGATGCGCGTCACTTGTTGGAGCAGCGAATTGATCTTCGGCAACTCGAATTGAGCCGGGTCGTCATGATCGGGGATCGACCCAAGCAGAGGATCGAGATAATTAAGAAACGCTGGGGGGATGCCGTGAGAGGCTGCTACGGTCCATCCCCCCTCTTCACCGCGTAAAGCGATTAAGCCTGCTTGTCCAGCCAGCATTTCTGCTGAGATGTTCAAGATGCGCGCCAAAACATCATCCAGATTTAAATCCTGGGTGATCGCTCGACCGATCTCTAACAAATAGTCACGCTGGCGGACGCGGAAATCAGGCAGCATAAGCTACCAGCAGCTCTCGCTCTGCGATCGTGATCGCATCCTCAAGAATTACCAGCCCCTCGTCCATTTCGCTGCGCGAAATACTCAATGGGGGGGCAATCCGGAGAGTACTCTTGCCGCATCCCAGGGAAAGCAGACCACGCTGAAAAGCCAGATCAACCACCCGGTCACGAAGGTCATGGTCAGCCTCCTTCGTTTCCCGGTCTTTGACAAACTCGACGCCGATCATCAGGCCGATCCCGCGCACATCCCCAATGCTGGGATGCCTGACCATGATCTCTTCCAGGGCGTCCAGAGTATATTGACCGACATCGGCCGCATTCTGCATATATTCCTGCTCGATCAACTCGATCGTCGCCAGGCCAGCTGCACAGGCGATGGGATTGCCTCCGTAAGTATTCCCGTGGGAACCATAAGGCCAGGTGACAACACTTTTCCGGGCGATAGTGGCGCCTAAAGGCACCCCGGAAGCGACCCCTTTGCCAACGCAAACGATATCCGGTTCGACTCCGAAATGCTCAATCGCCCACCACTTCCCCGTGCGCCCCATACCGGACTGGATCTCGTCTACGATCAGCAAGATGTCATACCGATCACACATCCTGCGCAAAGCCGGGAAGAAGCCCGCAGCCGGCACGATGTACCCGCCTTCGCCCTGAATCGTCTCAACCAACACCGCGGCGACATCCTCGTGGGGCATGAGTTTGCCGAGGATTTGATCTTCGATATAGCGCACGACGGTTTCCCCATAATCCTCTCCAGGTTTCGATTGCAGGACTGGGCGGTAGGGGTTGGGGAAGGGGATGTGCACGACCCCGTTCATCAATGGGTAAAAACCCTCCCGTTGGACCGGCTTGCTTGCCGTAAACGATAATGAACCGAAGGTTCGTCCATGAAAGGCCCCCAGGAAACCGATAAATTGAGTGCAACCATTATGATAACGCGCCAGTTTGATCGCCGCCTCGACGCTTTCGGTGCCAGAATTGGTCATGAAGGAGACGGCATCCTCTTTAAAGGGGGCGATCAGATCCAGCTTCTCACCCAATTCGACCCACTTGGGATGGTAGTAATCAGCCGAAATATGGATAAATTTTTCTGCCTGCTCCTGGATAGCCCGCACGACCTTTGGATGGCTGTGCCCCGTGGAAGTCACTGCGATCCCGGCGGTAAAATCCAGGAACCGGTTCCCGTCCACATCCCAGATCTCCGTTCCCTTCCCGTGATCCATTACAAAGGGAGAGCTGCGTGGATAGGAGGGGGAGATCACCGCCTGATCACGCTCGATAATGGCTTTTGCCTTCGGTCCGGGTAAATGCATCGGTGGTTCCATAAATTAACCTCTTTCAAATTAAGTAAATGGTTTTATTGATTTAGTACCTATCCGATAATTCGGGAGAGTGGGGTGTGTGGCGGCGCAAAGCGCTGCCGTACACCCCGACCCCTTTCATTTTTCGGATAGATACTGGAAATTATATCATTGGAAAAAGGGTATAATCAACCGCTGTGACTGCCCCCCCGTTCAGCTTCGAGCTCCAGGCCACCCAGGGACGCGCCCGGGCCGGTGTTTTTCACACCCCGCATGGCGATCTTCTCACACCGCTTTTCGCCCCGGTCGGCACCCAGGCCACCGTCAAGGCCTTGACCCCGGCACAGCTCTCCGACCTGGGAGCCAGCCTGGTTCTGGCGAACACCTACCACCTGTATTTACGCCCAGGGGATGAGCTGGTGGCTGAGATGGGCGGTTTGCATCCCTTCATGGATTGGTGGGGACCCCTGCTCACCGATTCGGGTGGCTTTCAGGTCTTCTCCCTGGCCGAGAACCGGGCGATCGACGACGCTGGAGTGACCTTCAAAAGTCATATCGATGGCTCAACCCACCGCATTACACCTGAAAAATCCATCGCCATCCAGGAAAACCTGGGGGCGGACATCATCATGGCCTTTGACGAATGCGCTCCACCTTATGAGCGCGCCTATAGCGAGCTCGCCATGTCCCGCACGCATACCTGGGCTGAGCGCTGCCTGCAAAGCAAGACGCGCCCCGATCAGGCTCTCTTCGGCATCGTTCAAGGCGGAGTCTTCCCTGACTTACGCGCTCAATCGGCCAGTTTTATCGCCGGCCTTGGCTTTCCAGGCCATGCGATCGGCGGCCTATCCGTTGGCGAGACCAAGGAGGAAATGCACTCTGTCCTGGAAATCGTCGACGATATCCTTCCAAGAGAAAAACCACGCTACCTGATGGGAGTTGGCACCCCCGAAGACCTGGTGTCCAGCGTAGGGTGCGGTGTGGATATCTTCGATTGTGTCTTACCCACGCGCCTGGCGCGCCATAATGCCGCCATCACCCGATCCGGGGTTCGCCTCAACCTGGTGAACGCCGCCTATGGGCGCGATCCGGAACCGATCGACCCCAGTTGCGTCTGCTATACCTGCCAGCACTTCTCGCGCGCTTATTTACGCCACCTCATCTCCGCCAAGGAAATGCTCTCCGCTACCTTATTGTCCATCCACAATCTACACACTCTGCTGGACCTGGTGCGCGAAATGCGCCAGGCGATCTTGGAAAGCAGGTTTGATCGCTTTCTTCGAAATTCCCAAATTATGACCATCTTCCAATCCATCCTGCTCGGCATTGTCCAGGGTATGACCGAATTCATCCCCGTTTCCAGCTCCGGTCACCTGGTGATCGTCCCCTATTTACTGGGATGGGACTTTCCCCCTGCCCAGGCTTTCGCCTTCGACGTGCTGGTGCAGGTCGCCACCCTGGTCGGCGTGATCGCATTTTTCTGGCGCGATATTTTCACCATCACCCGCGCCACGCTGCTGGGTCTGAAACACAGGCAGCCCTTGGCTGATAAAGAAGCTCGCCTGGGATGGTATCTCGCTCTGGCGACCATTCCAGCTGTCCTGGCCGGAATCCTGCTCAAAGGACCGGTTGAAAAAGCCTTTGACAATCCCCAGGGCACGGCTATATTTCTCCTGGTCACAGCCGGACTGTTAATTGTCGCCGAGCGCATCGGCAAACGTAATCGCCATTTAGATTCCCTCACCTGGAAAGACGCGCTTTGGATCGGCATCTTTCAGGCGATCGCCTTACTTCCCGGCATATCCCGCTCTGGGGCAACCATCAGTGGGGCGATGACGCGTGACCTGGAACGTCCTACGGCAGCCCGTTTCTCCTTCTTGATGTCTATCCCGGTCATGCTGGGCGCGGGTCTGGTTGCCACCCTGGATTTGTCCCGCATTCCAAACCTGGGAGCATTGCTGCCGGTATTCATCCCTGGATTCATTATGGCGGCCGTTGTCGGCTACCTGGTGATCAAATGGCTGTTAGCTTTCCTGTCCCGCTACCCTTTATACATCTTTGCCATTTATTGCGTGGCGCTGAGCCTCGTTACGCTGATCGTGGGAAGCCTGTAGCAGGGATTGGTCACTGCCTATGCGCACGAGGTTAATATTTCTGTTCGTGTTACTGGTCGCGGCTTGCACCGCGCCTCCCTCAGCCACCCCCTTGCCCACGCCCCAACTCGTGCGGGTGGTTTATCCTCCCTCGCTCAGCCCGATGACCGGCGCGCTTTATCGGTGTGCTCAAGCTACTCCAGGCATGGTCTTGAGCGTTTCGGAAATACCTGCCTCGGCCTTTGACATCCAGCAGGCCGAGATCACTTTATGGTTAGGCGAACCACCCGGCGGGGTATACGCGGCGCTTCTGGCCCGCCAGGAAATCCTGGTCATCCTCAACCCCGCCAATCCAATCGACCGAATATCAGGGGCCGATCTGCGCGCCCTCTTCGATGGTACCGTTACCAATTGGCAGGCAGTCGGCGGGGACGATCTGGAGGTGGCAGTGTGGGTCTACCCACAAAACAACGAACTCCTGGAGATCGTTGAATCTGCTATCCTGCCTGGGCGGCAGTTCAGCTCCCAGGCCTGGCTGGCTCCGGATGCAGCCGCTATGCTGGAAGCGATCCCAAAAGACCCGGCGGCGATCGGCGCCCTGCCGCGTGCCTGGCTCTCCGCGGCGGTTAAACCGGTTGAGATCGATCAAGACCTGAGGGAATCGTTGCTCCCGCCAGTGCTCGCCCTGGCTAAGGAAGAACCACAGGGAATCGTGCGTGAATTTTTGTCGTGTTTACAAAGTCCTATAGGTCAGAATTAAAATGAATTCCCATAAATATGTCCCTTTTTT
>Ga0209642_10003531_pt1 | contig 10081 bp, 18 predicted proteins | sample RifCSP19_2_FD_184025 | JGI IMG/M metagenome (GOLD analysis project Ga0209642, IMG submission 184025) | Soil microbial communities from Rifle, Colorado - Rifle CSP2_sed 19_2 (SPAdes) (version 2) | ecosystem: Environmental > Terrestrial > Deep subsurface > Rock core/Sediment | place: Rifle... | reverse complement strand
AGTCCAGCGCAGTGTTGAAGAGTCTGGCAAAGCAAGGTAAAGATGCCCAAAAAACGACAACCACGTGAGATATGGCAAGAGACGCGCCGTAAGGTTTGGGAGCGTGACGGTGGCAAATGTTTCCATTGTGAAACGCCTTCAGCGCTGAATGAGTGCCATATAGACCATATCCGAAGTGGCAGGGCATCTGGCAACGAATTGACAAACCTCCGTGTTTTATGTAGACGTTGCCACGTTTTACGTAAAGATATAAGGCATCGCGGCATGATAGCGAAGGCACTAGCAGACGGCATCATTCCCCCGAATTGGCGTGAGCTGGTTTGGGAATAATGGAAATCGATAAAACCCGGCAGAGCGCAGCTCGGCCTAGCACCGTGCGGTGCAGTATGGTTTGGCGGAGCAGGGTAGAGTCAGGCTTGGTATAGCATGGATAGATTTAGTCCTCCCAGTTTAATTGTCCCTGTAGTCTTATCGCTTTTTGCGGCGATATTCTTGTCACTTGGTTACAACATGCCCCCGAATAGTGTCATTCGGACATTATTTGTAGCGATTGGGGTAGTTCTGAGCGGAGCTGCGCTTTTTACTGGTGCTGATTGGCTGATCTGGAAATTGGGTGACCATATTAAGCGTTTACGTGAATCCTGGTATGCGCCTGTGTTGTCCCTGGCAACTGCGATCAGCATTATGAATCGAGAACAATTAGCGCTCATGGGCGCGGTATCACCATTCCGAGTCGAGGGACGATTGTCTGTAAATGGCGTTCAATGGTGGTTACACACGATCCAGGGCGATATCCCCTATGGCTGGATCTCGGGATATCTCGAGAAGTGCGCATTAAGTTATCCGCAATTCGAGCCCCAGCATGGTTATAGCGATACATTGAATCGGGATTATATTCAATGGTTTACTGGTTTGATGGTGTCAAATAATATGGCAGAACGATCCGTAGGTAATAGACCGGCTCGCTGGACTGTACCGCTAGATGTGGTTTATCAGCGATTAGGGCTAGATGAATGACCTCCTGGCCCTCCTCCTCCTTCGAGCGTCTGATCTACACCCTGATCGGGATGACTGCCTGGTCATGGGCCGGACTGACCGCGCTATGGGCGGTACTGTTTCCGAGGCGACGGTTCAAGAGAGAGGGGAATAAACTAGTGAGGGAACATGATGAATAAATCAAGGTTTTCCGGCGAATATACAAGCGACTGGCCTGAGATAGCGCAACGGATAAAGAAAGCGGCCGGTTGGCAATGCGTGCGGTGCGGGCATCCTCATAGCCCGGAAGATGGCTATTGTCTGACGGTACATCACCTGGACGGGAACAAGGGAAATAACGCATTTTGGAATACCCCGGCTCTATGTCAAAAGTGTCACCTCACCATTCAAGGCAAGGTGGACTTGAAACGCATGTGGATGTTCGATCATTCCTCCTGGTTCATGCCTTATATAGCCGGGTACTACGCTCACGTCCAGGGGCTACCGGAGGATAGGGATTACGTGATGGCGCATATCGAGGAGCTGTTGGAATACGGGAAGCCAGGGAGCTGAGAAGGTTTGCTCCGCGAGAAAGGAGACAGTGTATCTATGATTACCGTGAAAATTATTGAGGATAAAGGTTTAACAGCCCTTTGCACGATTACCGGAGACGAGGATGAGTTTCGCGAGGATTTGGCGGTCATTAAATCGATACCGTTTCAAGATAGGGATTTCGTTTCTAACGTTGAACCGAAATATTGGCGCGTGCGTAACGCCGAAATGTATGCCAGTCTGGTTGATGACATACGTGTGGCAATCGATATTCATAAGAGACAGTTGAGGATGTCGATATGACTTTGCTCCAGGCGAACGCCTTGCGTATCCCGTTGGCGGATGAGAGCGTGCCAAAAATGTGGTATAATTCTGATTGCCTAAACGAACAGAATACCGGGGCATTTTGTTTTCTTGCTGCCGCGTTTTCACAATCTGAAATTGTGGGCAAAGTGCCCTCCACGTATGGACTTCTGTCCTCGGCTGTTCGTTTAGGCAACGGCAGCGTACGCGGAGGGCACTGTGCTATGCGAGATGACAAAGGTAAGTTTATTGATGGAGAGCATGGAATTAATACCCGCTTCAAGAAGGGCGAACATTGGCGGAAACAAAAACCATACTGGAATAGAGAATGGCTTTACAACGAGTATGTAATTAAGCAGCGGTCAAGCTCTGAGATTGCGGCAGACTTCAACATTACTGATAATGGAATTTGTTTTTGGCTAAAGAAGCTTGAGATACCAACTCGCAATACATCTGAGATCCGTGCTATAAAATATTGGGGGCAACGTGGAAAAGATAATCCGATGTTTGGGAAGCGAGGAGAAGAAAATCCTAATTGGAAAGGGGGCAATACTCCCGAGCGTCAAGCCTTTTATTCATCTATTGAATGGCATAAGGCAATTAGAATAATATGGCGACGAGACAAAGGTATCTGTCAAAGGTGTGGGAGGCAAGGCAAGCGGCGGAGCGTTGATGGTTTTCACATTCATCATATTGTTTCATTCTCTAATACGGAATTAAGAGCAAAGCCAAGCAATCTAATCCTGCTCTGTAATGATTGTCATAAGTGGATACATAGTAAAGAGAATGTAAATCAAGATTACCTGCACCTGGCGCGCGAGCGCACGGGGGCGGCGGCGTTAGCGGAGTGGATGAATGCGAAAAGGAACGGCAAGGAAGCGACCAGCTTGGAGGATTTGCCAATGTTTAAGGTGAGAGAATGAACGTTTATCATTATCCTGGTGGGTATTCTGATGATCCGCTTGGCGATCTTTTATCTCAGATCGAGCGGCTGAAAGAAGAGAACCAGATATTAAGGATCAGATTATTTGCTGGTCTTTGCATTGAATGTGGCAAGAAGACCAAGAACCAAATCTATTACCCGCAGTTTTATTGTTCGCGGTGCGGAAAACCATTCGGACAGGCGGTAAAAGGGGTGGGGGATGACCGGGAATAAACCTAGGACTACCGTCAGAACGCCTGACATCGTTTCTAAGGCGTTAATAACGCTAAAAGGCATAACGGGGTACTCTTGGCGGAAAATAGCCCTCCTGGACGATTACAACCCGATTCCTGCCGGAACGTTGTGCGCCATTGCCAAAGGGTATCCGGTGCCTAAACGATGGCGGCAGAAACTCGGCTTGCCTCTTCTGGCTCCCGCTCCTGTCTGCCTCAAATGCGGCCAGGTGCATGTCACCAAACGCTGTACGAAGGTAACGCGCCGAATAACCCGCTGGCGCGACCTGGAGCCCGAACAGCTGAGATGGGCGTTGGAAAACCGTTATGAACTTTGATCGGAGGGGCCATGTCAAACAAGTTAGACGAAGCCGACCATCGCGTTTGGCGGGTCGTTTACGATCCTGACCCGTGCGGGTTGGTGGGGTTGACGATGGATAATATCCACGTGGGCTTCATGCTCAAGTTCGGCAGCTTCACGGAAAAATCGAAAGTGAAGCACAGGATTTACGGTGTGTTCACGGCCTGGTACGATGACGCCCCAAAGAAGCCGCACAGCAATTTGAAATACCAGCGGATGCTATTAAAAAACGGAACTTGGGAGGCTAGGGTCAATAAGCACATGGGGCTGACGATTGAGAGGATCAAAGCGGATTAGTCTAATCCTCTTAATTCGGTGATATAATCTCACCCAGTAACCCCGGTTCTCAGGGGTCCCGGCGGGGTTGCGTATAGTTCAACTCCGCTTTTCGTTTAAGGAGGATCTCATGAAGTTCGTGAAATATGCCATCGCTTTTATAGTGATCGCCGGTCTTGTTTATTCCGGACTGATGGCCCTGGAAGGATATACGCCGACACTGTTTGCAACATTGTCGGCGGCTTTGATCTCCCTGGCGTTCGAGAAATTCCCGTTTCTGCAAAACGACTTTGACCAGCTGCCGGAGAATGTGAAGCGGCTCGTCATGGTTGGTTTTATGATAGTCCTGGTTTACGGGTCGTTTGGTCTGTCGTGTCTAGCGTGGCTAGTTGCGTTTCCATGCACCGGCGCCGGGGCTTTATCGGCATTGCAGGTATTGATCCTGGCTATCGCGGCTAACCAGGGCGTATTCTTCGCCACTAAGCGAAGCTAAATAGCCAGCCCTCGGGGGGCGATCATGCCAGACACAAAAAACAGCGAACCGGTCGGCATCCGCGAATTATACCTGCTGCTCCTGAAGCAGAATGAAGAACGCTATGAAATGGAGCGGCGCATCGTCGAGCGGATCGAAAAAATAGTAAATTCTCTTTCACCGATGGAAACATTGGTGAAGACAAATAAGGAGGAAATCGACCGGTTACGCAATCGGTCGAATTTACTGGATTTGCTGATAGGGATTGGCTCGGCGATTGGATCGGCGATAGCCGGCATCTTGGGGACGAGGCAATGAAAGACCGTTGTGCGATACTGGGTGCCGGTTTGTTGGGACTTATTCTAGGAATTGGGATAACGCTGGTAATTTACCTATGGCTATGAAATGATTCATCCAATCGGAAAAGGCATGTTCATTTGGAAGCTCGATTTCTGCGCCGGCGGAAATCCGATTGCTCTAGCCGCCAAAGCACAGGAGGCCGAGTTCTCCTGGGTGGCAATTAAAGTTCAAAGTTGGTATAACACTTATCAACCCGCGCTACTGGCTCCGGCAATACAGGCATTGAAAGCCGCCAATATCGGCGTGTGGGGATGGGGCTACGTGGTTGGCGCCAATGCTCTCAGACAGTCCATTGCTGCTCGTGAAGCAACGAAAACGATAGAAGTAGTGGCGCAGTATGAGTTAGACGGTTTTTTTATCGATGCCGAGGCCGAGTATAAGCGCTCTGGATCGGCAACCTGGGCGGCTACCTATACCAACGGCATTAGAGCGGCAATGCCCTCGCTGCCGCTCGGCCTGTGCTCTTACCGTTTCCCGTCATTACATCCTGAGCTGCCTTGGGGAACATTCCTATCGCGCTGTAACTTCCATGCCCCTCAGGTATATTGGGAGTTCAGCCACAACCCGCAATATCAGCTTCAGCGATCGGTGAACGAACTGACCGCCCTAAAGCAATTGCCGGTTATTCCGCTTGGCTCTGCTTATGCGCGCGGCGGCTGGTATCCGACGGTTGGGGATCTAGACAGCTTCAATGGCACGGCGCAACAGTTAAATCTCCCTGGCGTTTCCTGGTGGAGTTGGCAACATGCCGAGCAAGTACCCGATTGGTGGAGCGCGATCAGCGCGCATGAATGGGCAGAGCCACCGCCTCCGCCATTGACGCTCGAGGAAAGGGTTACGATCTTGGAGATCAAGGCGCATTCACATTAACATGATCAGCTCTAACGAATTCTGGCTCTACATCTTGCTGGGCTTCTGGGTGGCTGCGGTGCTTGGGTTCGTCGTCTCCGTGATCCGAGGGCTGACGCGCTGTTATCCGTCGCCGCCGTATGAGGATGACTTGGATCATTATTGCGGAGACTGTGGACGCAAGATGCAGATCGTCAGGCCCGGAAAGTGGCAGTGTCCGATATGCGAGTGATGGATCAATCCTATCTGCCACGCGTAGAAAAGGAACCAGAGCCGTCGTCTTTAGATGAGCCGGCGGCTCCAGCCTCCGTGATCCGAGGGCTACCGCGCTGCTGTCTATCGCCTTACATGGTAATGACAACAACACTTATCAAAAGCATGGTTGATGATGGCTGAGAAATCCACCTCCCCTATCAAAGCAGTCGAGATCCGCGCCGAGTTGCGGCAAATCAAGTCTATGGCAGATCACACTTTTAATATAGTTTTGAATTTGCCGGAAGATTGCACAGAGCAAGTAAAAGCACTGCTCGATTGGTTAGGTTTCGAAGTCGGAGCCGTTATCGTGGCTCCAGATAACAGGTAATTCAAGATGCGAGACGAAAAGGGTCGTTACGTCAAAGGGACAAGCGGAAATCCAAATGGACGGGGTAAGCGCAATCGGGAGATCGCTTATTACCGCATCATGGAAACGACTGTCACGCCTGCTGATTGGCAGGCTATTGTAGCTAAGGCAGTCTCCCAAGCTAAGCATGGCGATTCATTAGCACGCAAGTGGCTCAGCGATTATCTTGTGGGTACGCCTCCTCAGCGGCATGAGCTTACTGGCTCCGATGGCGATCCATTGAAAGTTTTGGTCGAATATGTCAACGATCCGACTCCAACTACCGAAGTACCATCCGGCCCAAGCACAGATTGACGCCGGGTTGAAACGATTCAATGTCCTGGCCTGCGGGCGACGATTCGGCAAAGATGTTTACATGATGAATAAACTCGTTCAACCAGCCCTGGCCGGTCATCCCGTTGGATGGGGTGCGCCGACCTATAAAATGCTTACTGAGAACTGGCGCGAGGTCAATAATTTAATTGCTCCGATCATCGAACGGCGCGATACCCAGGAGCACCGGCTGGAGCTGAAAACAAAAGGCGTGATCGACTTCTGGAGCCTGGATAATCCGGAGATGATCAGAGGTCGGAAGTATAAGCGATTCATTGTCAATGAGGCTGGGTTGGTGTCAAACTTATTGGACATTTGGAACTTCATCATTCGCCCTACCCTGATCGATCTGAGCGGGGATGGTATCCTGGGCGGCACGCCCAAAGGCAGGAACGGTTTCTGGCAGATGTATCAATGGGGAACGGACAAGCTCAATCCCGATTGGTTCTGCTGCCAACATACCAGTTATGAGAACCCATATATCCCCCGCTCGGAGTTGGATGAGATGGTCGTTACATTGCCCGAGCGTGTGATTGATCAGGAGATAAAGGCATTATTTACAGAAGATGCCGGTGGAATCTTCCGCCGCGTGATGGAAGCCGCCACCGCAATCGAGATCGACGCGGCCCAGGAAGGCCGTCAGTACATCGCCGGGGTGGACGTGGCGACAATGGTTGACTTCACCGTCGTTTCCGTGCTGGACGTGGCGGACAAGGAAATGGTTTACCAGGACAGGTTCAACCGGGTGGACTATAATGTACTTGAAGACAGGCTGGAGGCAATCTATCGCCGCTTCAACCTGGACGCCATGACTATCGAAGCCAACAGTATCGGGCAGCCGGTGATCGATGCGATGGTGCAGCGCGGGCTATCCATTATCCCGTTCACCACCACTAGTACCACTAAGCAGGCGGCGATCCAGACTTTGCAGGCCGCCTTCGAACACAGCCAGATCAAGATATTGCCTGACCCGGTATTGATTGGCGAGTTGCAGGCATTCGAGGGCGAGCGCGCCCCGTCCGGGTCCTGGAAGTACGGGGCTCCGAGCGGCCTTCACGACGATTGCGTCATGGCGCTTGCAATAGCCTGGCAAGGAATCGCGGGAGGTAACTGGTATATATCATGAGCAAACAATCTGTAAATAAAACCATATTCTTCGACGGACAGAAGTCAATCTTGCTCGAGCAATACCCGGATAAAGCCTGGACATTCCTTTCTGGCGCGCCCGAGACGACCGAAGGCACGCATTATAAATTCATTCCCACACTTTACCGGGCGGTGCAATTGCGCGCCCTAGCCGTATCATCGATGCCGTTTCGATTGATGCGCGGCGAGCAGGAATTTGACGGCTCGGCGAATTGGGAGAATAAAATCGGCTTTATGCCCAACCCGTTTATCCTGCTCCAGTTGATCGAGGCCGCCCTGACCATGACCGGACGGGCGTATCTATTCCGGGAGCGCAATCAGGCAGTGACAAAGTTGATGCGTTATATTCTGCCGACCTCGGTGACGCCGCAGATCGACCCGATCAAAGGGTTGACCGGCTTCAAGCGGCCAGTCAACAGCATCATGCGGGATTTTACCTTGGAAGATATCGTCTATTTCTGGCTGCCTGATCCTTACGTAGAGCTGGGGCCGCCGGTTAATTTCCCGGCGCGGGCGGCGGGCGCGGCGGGGAACGTACTGCTTAACGTCGATGAATTTGCGGCCGGTTTCTTTAAGCGCGGCGCAATCCGAGCCATGTTATTGACGGTCGAGGGAATGGCAATAGAGGCCGAACGGCAAAAACTGAAAGAGTGGTGGAAGAATGTAGTCGGCGGAGTGAAGAACGCTTTTGGAGCCAGCATCATTAATGCCGCACAAGTCAAGCCGGTCGTTATCGGCGAAGGGCTAAAGGAACTAGAAAACCAAACCTTGACCCGTGAGATGCGGGAGGATATCGCCGTCGCGGTCGGCATCCCGATGTCGATCCTGTTCGCCAATGCAGCCAATTACGCCACCAGCCAACAGGACGATCTAAACTTCCTGCAAAAGACCGTCGTTCCCGAATGCGAATTCATCGCCTCGGTTCTGAACGAACAGGTATTCAAGCCGCTGAAGATGCACCTGGAATTCCTGCCCGAAACGCTGGATGCATTCCAGGAAGACGAGACGGCCCGAGCGCAATCGTTAAACTTCTTGGTAGGCGCATTAAACGATCCGATGGCCGAGATCGCCATGAGCATCCTGGGATATGAGTTGGACGACGAAACTCTGGCCAAATTGCAAATGATCTGGAACGAACGCAAAGAGCGCGCCGCTCGATTGGCGGAGGCGGAAGCTAATAAGCCGGTTTTACCTCAGCCAGTCCAGGAGCCAGAACAGCCCGAACAAAATCAGATGCAGGAAGACATAGCGAAGTGGCAGCGGAAGGCCGTCAAGCGGCTTCAAAAAGGCCAGCCTGCGGCGTGCGATTTCGAGAGCGAATTCATACCTATCGACCGCGCCGCGTCGATCCTGGCGCGGCTTGGCGAGGCGAAAACGGCGGACGAAGTGCGCGCCGCGTTCGGCGGGAACGGGAAGGGCGCGCCGGATGCGATCGCAGTCCTGGCGAGTGAACTGAAGAGAGCTAATGATCTTTTAGAGGCAACCATTGAACCAACGGCAAGCGCGAGCTAATCTCGTCCAGGCAGTCCAGGCGATCACCGACCTGAATTGGCTCCAATATCTTGACGCCTGGGGCTTCGAGTTGAAGCGGCAGCATCCCCGCGACCACCGGGAGCCGGGCAAGAAAGAAAAAGAACAGTTCGAAGACAGACTAGCCGCGCTCATGCGCCGCCATTGGAGAAAGCAAAAGGCGGCGATCCGAGAAAAGCTGGAATGGCAGGCCCCGGAGCGGAAGATTTATAATAATGAAAATATTATCGATTTAATGTATTTCAAGGCGATTTTATCTGTAGCAGACATTGATTTTGATGACGCCTTCGAGGATGATGAAGAGCTGATCGCCGAGTTGATCAAGCTGCTTACAGGAGCCTCGACGCATGGGATTGCTTTATTTGGACAGTCTATTAATATCGGCATGGATTATACGCTGGTAAACTCGAAGGCTGCGGAATGGGCACGTAAATATGCGGGAGACTTAATAAAGGATATCGATCGCACCACCCAGGATGTATTACGTAACGCCATTTCAGCGTTCGTTGAAACACCGGGATTTACTATCCGGGATGTGATGGATATGCTGCCGTTCTCCGAGGAGCGGTCGATGAGCGTAGCGGTGACCGAGATCACAAATGCTTATGCCACTGCGAATCAGATCGCAGGGAAAGAGATGCAGAAGGAATTCCCGGATGTGAGGGTGATCAAGATTTGGTACACGAATAACGATGATCTGGTATGCGAGATCTGCGCGCCGCTGGACGGGCAGGAGCGGGAGATTGACGAGGGATTTGGAGTTGAGGAAGGCGAAGAGGGGCTAGACGGGCCGGCCGCGCATGTAAATTGTAGATGCTGGCTCGAGACTTCGACCGCACTGGCGGAGCTATAACCATGCCTGATAACATGATCAAAATCCAGGTGATCGGCCTCGATAAAGTGATGGCTAAGCTCAATCGCTTTCCGCGCGAGATCGCCAAGTATCTCGGCCAGGCGGGGGAGGAAGCGGCCAAGCGGGTGATCCTAAAGACGCGCGGCCTACAACTATATCCACCCACTACGGCAGCCAATCGCCCTCCGACGCCGTACTATATCCGCGGACGGGGCACGCAATACAAGAGCAAAAATACGGGAACCAGCGAACGTTACGGAACGCAGTTCTATGTCAAGACCGAGAAGTATGTTACCGAGATCGGCAACCGATCAT
>Ga0209642_10003520_pt1 | contig 10096 bp, 8 predicted proteins | sample RifCSP19_2_FD_184025 | JGI IMG/M metagenome (GOLD analysis project Ga0209642, IMG submission 184025) | Soil microbial communities from Rifle, Colorado - Rifle CSP2_sed 19_2 (SPAdes) (version 2) | ecosystem: Environmental > Terrestrial > Deep subsurface > Rock core/Sediment | place: Rifle... | reverse complement strand
CCGCTCGTGGCGTCGGAGGACCCCGAGGACCGGATGGACGAGGAGCTGCTGACCCTCGTCCCCGACAGCCCCCGCCGGGCCTACGACATGAAGAAGGTCATCCATCACATCGTGGACGGCGGCCGCTTCTTTGAGCTCAAGCCGGGGTGGGCGAAGAACCTGATCGTGGGGCTCGCCCGGATGGGCGGCCGGTCGGTGGGGATCCTCGCGAACCAGCCCATGGTGCTCGGCGGCGCGCTGGACATCAACTCGGCCGACAAGGCGGCGCGCTTCATCATGCTCTGCGACGCCTTCAACATCCCCCTCGTCTTCCTCCAGGACGTTCCCGGCTTCCTGGTGGGGTCGAAGGTCGAGAAGGAGGGGATCATCCGCCACGGCGCGAAGATGCTCTATGCCGTCAGCGAGGCCACCGTGCCCAAGGTCACGGTGGTCGTCCGCAAGGCGTACGGGGCGGGGTACTTCGTGATGTGCGGGAAGGCCTACGAGCCCGACCTGATCGTCGCCTGGCCGACGGCGGAGATCAGCGTCATGGGGCCCGAGGGTGGGACCAACATCATCTTCCGCAAGGAGATCGCCGCCGCGCCGTCCCCCGACGAGGAGCGGGCGCGCCGCGTGGAGGAGTTCAGGAAGCTCATCAACCCCTACGTCGCCGCGGGCGGGGCGTTCGTCGACGACATCATCGACCCGCGCGAGACCCGGCCGGTCGTGATCCGGGCCCTGGAGATGGCGCAGACCAAGAAGATCGAGCGCCCCTGGAAGAAGCACGGGGTGATGCCCGTGTAGTCCATCTGGAGGGGGGCGTTTTGGGGGCTTGACAGGGGTTGGGCCCCGGCATAGCGTGGGAAGTGCCCTGGGGAAGCTCGGGGTTGCCGGCAGAGGCTGGCCAACGGTCGGTCGAGGTTGGGAGGGCGGGTCTGGGAGGCCAGGCCCCCCGGTGAACGATCTCGAAAGGTTGACGGCCGGCGGATGTCGAGAAGCATTCCGAGCCCCGGGGCATTTTTCTGCCCGGGCCCCGGCCTTTAGTTGTCGACGAAGGTCTTGAGCACCCGCCCGCGCAGCGGGTGTCGTAGCTTCCGGAGCGCCTTGGCCTCGATCTGGCGGATGCGCTCGCGCGTTACCCTGAAGCGCTCGCCCACTTCCTCCAGCGTGTGCTCGCCGTCGGCGCCGATCCCGAAGCGGAGCCGCAGGATCTCCCGCTCCTTCGGGGAGAGCATGGCCAGCGCCCGCTCTACCTGGACCTCGAGGTCCCGGGTCAGGAGCGACTCGTTGGGCGAGGCTTCGGTCTTGTCCTCCAGGAAGTCCCCGAGCTGGGAGTCCTCGCCGATGGGCGTCTCGAGCGACAGCGGCTTCCGCGAGGACTCCAGGATGAGCCGCACCTTCCGGGCACCCGAGAGATCCGGTTCAGCGCCTCCACCATGTGGACCGGGATCCGGATCGTGCGCGAATGGTCGGCGATCGCGCGGCTGATGGTCTGGCGGATCCACCAGGTCGCATAGGTGGAGAACTTGAACCCGCGGCGGTACTGGAAGCGATCCACCGCCTTCATCAGACCCAGGTTGCCCTCCTGGATCAGGTCCAGCAGGGAGAGGTCGCTTCCCAGATAGCGCTTGGCCACCGAGACGACGAGGCGGAGGTTGGCCTCCATCAGCTCGCGCTTGGCCTGGCGGACGACCCGGTCGTGCTCGGCGACCTCGCGCATCCGCCCGAGCAGCTCGCGACGCGGCAGCCCCAGCGCCGTCGTGCTGCCGGGGGTGCGGGCCGTATGCTTGCGGAGCTCGGCCACCAGGTTGTCCGCGACGGACGGCTTGAGGGGCAGCCCGCCGACGATTCGCTGGATCTGCTCCCGGTTGTGAGCGATCCAGCGCCGGTAGGTAGCTCGGGTGCTCTTGGAGCGGCGGCGATCTCTGAGCGAGGCGTCGAGCCGAGCCGTCTCCCGCTCGAGCCGCCGGATCCTGGCGAAGGCGGTCAGGAGCGGCTTGACCTCGTCCGCGCTGGGCTCGCCTCCCTCGGGCAGCAGGATCAGCGCCTCGACAGGCACCTGCTGCCGCCGCACGCGGTCCGCCAGATCGAGGAGCGCCCGGACCGCCCACGGGATCCCCGCAAGGGCCCTTCGCAGATGGGTCTGCCCCCTCTCGATCCGCTGACCGATTTCGACTTCCTGCTGGGAGGTTAGAAGACGGACCTTGCCGATTTCCTTGAGGTACAGGCGGACCGGATCCGCGATATGGGCCGGCGCTGCCTCCTCGCCCGCGGTCACCCCCGCTTCCTCCGGCTCCGAGGCGAGCCGGGGAGGGGGAGCCTCGGCCCCAGGGGCGAAGGCAGTGCCCACGTTCTCTTCAATCGATTCTCTGAAAGTCATGGTGGCTGGGAACCCGATATTTAGAGGGTTTTTCGGCCTCTGGGGATTCAGTACTCCCCCTCAATCAGGGAAACAGTTTGGCCCGGCTATCCGTTCCTTATGCTAATGACGCCGGGATCCCCCTGGGTATTCACAGGTGGTCTATAATGGGGCGTCCATGCAGGCTGAAATCGTCAGCGTCGGGTCGGAGCTCCTGCTCGGCCAGATCGTGGACACCAACTCCGCGGTCATCGGCCGCCACTTGGCCGCCATCGGGCTCGATCTCTATTACAAGACCACGGTCGGGGATAACCTGAACCGCCTCACCGCCGTGCTCTGCCAGGCCCTGGCGCGCTCCGAGGTCGTCATCACGACGGGGGGCATCGGCCCGACCGCCGACGACGTGACCCGCGAGGCCGTGGCGGCGGCGACCGGCCGGGAGCTCGAATTCTCCGAGCACCTCATGGCGCAGATCGAGGCCTTCTTCCGGGCCCGGGGCTTCAAACTTTCCCCCTCCAACCGCCGCCAGGCCTTCATCCCGCGCGGGGCCATCCCCATCGAGAATCCCGTGGGCACCGCGCCGGCCTTCGTCGTCGAAGTCGGGGAGCGGTGCGTCATCACCCTGCCGGGAGTTCCCCGGGAGATGGAGCATCTGCTCGTGACGCGCGTCCTGCCCTACCTCCGCGAGCGCTACGGGCTCAAGGGCGAGATCCGCCTCAGGGTGCTGAAGGTGGTCGGGCTGGGGGAGAGCCGGATCGGCGAGCTCCTGGCGGACTTCATGGAGAAGGGACGGAACCCGACCATCGGCACCCTGGCCCACCTGGGTCAGGTGGATGTCCGGATCGCCGCCAAGGGATCCGACGCCGAGACCGCCCGGCGGCTGATCGAGCCCGTGGAGGCGCAGATCAGGGAGCGGCTCGTGGATCTGATCTTCGGGGCTGACAGCGAGACGCTGGAGAGCGTCATCTCCGCCCAGGCGCGGCGCGTGGGGGCCCGCGTGGCGGTGGCCGAGTCGGGGAGCGGAGGGGTGGTCGCCGAGCGCCTGGCCGCGGGGATCGGTGAGGGGTTTGCCGGCGGGGTCGTCCTGGGGGGCGCGGACGGCGCCGCCCGGTTGGGCGCCGACTTCCCGAACGATTCCGGTCCGGAGGCCAGGGCGCGGCTTCTCGCCGTGCGGGTGAGGGAGTGGCACGGCGTCCGGATCGGCGCCGCGACCGTGTTCCAGGACGACCCCGGCTCCGAGCCCCCGGTCACCGTGGTCGGGCTGGCCGTGGCGTTCGATGGGCGCTTCGAGAGCCGGGAGTACCGCTTCGGAGGGGACCTCCCCTCGATGAAAATCCGGACGGCCACGCTGACCCTGGACCTGCTGCGTCGGGCCCTGAGTCAGTTCGCCTGAGGCCGCCGCCGTCACTCCGCGGGGGCGAGCCGCAGGTCGAAGCCGGCCCGTACCCCGTCGCCCACCGCCAGGAAGAACCGCTTCGGAGGCGTGATCCCGAAGTCGGTCAGCTTGAGATCGGTCTCGCCACGCACCCAGATCATTCCCCCCTCGAGGCGCGCGCGCGCCGTCCACGTCGTGGGGCGCTCGACGCCGCGAATGCGCAGCACTCCGCTGATCCGGAGGATGACGTCGGCATGCTCGGCCAGGGAGGGGAAGGAGCTCTTCACCTCCTCGGCGCTGAAGCGGATCTCGCCATACCGATCAGTTTCGAGCGTCTTCCTGAGGTCGCTGTCGCGTCGGGCGTTGTCCGTCCGGAGCCCGGTGGGGTTGGCCGTCACACTGCCGGCAACGCCGAGGGGGATGTTGGCGGGATCCAGCCGGAGCTGTCCCGTGACCGCCTCGGTGGCGCCCGAGAAATCGCCGAGAGGATAGGTCGCGTCGAACGTCGCCCGGCTTTTTCCGGCGACGACAGCGTACGATTTCGGCTCCCCATCGGCGCTGGTCGGAACGAGGAGGAGGACGAAAAGCAGGATGCCCGGGACCATGGCGCGTCCCCCTGATACCACGCGGGCCGGACGCGGTCAACGGGGCGAATCTGGTTGACAGTGACGGAGACGGGGATTTATCGTCAAAATGCCTCATATGGTGAAGATTTACACGAAGAAGGGCGACGAAGGGCAGACCAGCCTGTTTGGCGGCCAGCGGATCTCGAAGTCCGACCCGCGGCCGGAGGCCTTCGGCACGCTGGACGAGGTCTGCGCGATCCTGGGCGTGGCTCGCGCTGCGGCGGACAACCCCGACCTCCAGGCCGTCATCCACTCGATCCAGGAGGATCTGTTCCTGCTGGGGGCGGAGCTGGCGACGGCGCCGGAGGACCGCCCGCGGCTGTCGGTCGCGCAGATCACGCCGGCGCACACCGCCCGGCTGGAATCGTTGATCGACGAGCGCCTGGCAAAGATCGAGCTGCCGCGGGCCTTCATCATCCCCGGCTCCTCTTCCTACATTCCCGCCCTCCTCGACTGGGCCCGGGCCGTGCTGCGGCGCGCCGAGCGGCGCGTCGTCGAGCTGCGGGAGGCGGGGCTCCTCGACAATGCGGAGGTCCTGAAGTACCTTAACCGCCTGGCGGATCTCCTCTTCGTCCTGGCCCGCTACCAGGAGGCCCAGGAGGGGAAGGGGGCGGTCCAGTGGCGGGGCCGCAGATAGCAGCCGTGCCGACCGCGCCGAGCGCCAGCTACAGCCTGACGGTCCGCCTGGAGATCCGGCAGCGCCCGGGGATGCTCGGCCGCGTCACCTCCGCCATCGGCGCCGCCGGGGGCGACATCGGGGCCGTGGACCTCGTCGAGACGACCCACGACCGGGTGATCCGCGACCTCACGATCAACTGCCGCGACAGTGACCACGGTCACGAGATCGTCACGCGCTTGCGCGGCGTCGCCGGCGTGCGGGTGGTCAACGTCTCGGACCGGACCTTTCTGATGCACCTGGGGGGCAAGATCGAGGTGCGCAACAAGGTTCCCATCCGGACGCGCGACGACCTCTCGATGGCGTACACGCCCGGGGTGGCCCGCGTCTGCCTCGCCATCCGGGAGGACCGCCAGCGGGCCTTCACGCTGACCATCAAGCAGAACTCGGTCGCGGTGGTCACGGACGGGAGCGCGGTGCTCGGGCTGGGCGACATCGGCCCGGAGGCCGCCCTGCCCGTGATGGAAGGCAAGGCGATGCTGTTCAAGGAGCTCGCCGGGGTGGACGCATTCCCCATCTGCCTGGCGACCAAGGACCCCGACAAAATCGTGGAGACCGTGAAGCTCATCGCGCCCACCTTCGGCGGGATCAACCTGGAGGACATTTCCGCGCCCCGCTGCTTCGAGGTGGAGGAGCGGCTCCGGAAGGAGCTGGACCTGCCCGTGTTCCACGACGACCAGCACGGGACGGCGGTGGTCGTCCTGGCCGCGCTCCTGAACGCCCTCCGCCTCGTCAAGAAACATCCGAAGAGGGTCCGGGTGGTCGTCTGCGGCGTCGGGGCGGCGGGGACGGCCACGATCAAGATCCTGCTCTCCGTCGGAGTGCGGCAGATCATCGGCGTGGACGAGCACGGCACGCTCTACCGCGGGCGCGGGGTCGGGATGGACTTCATGAAGCGCTGGGTGGCCGGGGCGACGAACCCGCGGAATCTCCGGGGGAAGCTGTCGGATGCCGTGCAGGGGGCGGACGTCTTCATTGGCCTCTCGGTCCCGGGCGTGCTGACGGTGAAGGACGTCCGGAGCATGGCCAAGCGCCCCATCGTGTTCGCCATGGCCAACCCGGTGCCGGAGATCCAGCCCGAGGCCGCCGGGAGGCACGTGGCGGTCATGGCCACCGGCCGGTCGGACTATCCGAACCAGATCAACAACGTGCTGTGCTTCCCGGGCTTATTCCGCGGCCTGCTCGACTGCCGGGCGCGGCTCGTCAACGACGAGATGAAGATCGCCGCGGCGCGGGCCATCGCCGAGTGCGTGCGGCCGGACGAGCTGACGCCCGAGTACATCATCCCGAGCGTCTTCAACAAGAAGGTCGTGCCCGCCGTGGCGCGGGCAGTCGCCCGCGCCGCCCAGCAGACCGGCGTGGCCCTGCGCCGCCGCCGCGTGGACATCCCCGGGACCTTCTGACCCGCCCAGCCCGCCCGCCATGGAAGGAAACGGATCGATCGTCTGGTCGGTGATCATCCCGGCATACGACGAGGCCGAGCGCCTGCCGGCCTACCTGCGGGAGGTCGTTGCCTTTTTCGAGGAGCGGGGGAAGCCCTACGAGGTCATCGTAGTGGACGACGGGAGCCGCGACGCCACGCGGGAGCGGGTGCGGGAGCTCGAGGCTGCCCACCCCCGCCTCCGGCTGATCGCGCTTCCCCAGAACCGCGGGAAGGGCCATGCGGTCAGGGTCGGAATGGCGAACGCCCGGGGCGCGTTCCGGCTCTTCGCCGACGCCGACGGCGCGACGCCCATCGTGGAGCTCAAGCGCCTGGAGCCGGCCCTCGAGGCCGGCGCCGACATCGTCATCGGGTCGCGAGCGCTGGCGGACCCCGCGGTGTCGGTGCAGGCCCGCGTCCACCGGGTGTGGGCCGGACGCCTGTTCAACTGGCTCGTGGCCCGGCTGGGGCTGCAGGGCATCGCGGACTCGCAATGCGGGTTCAAGTGCTTCAGGGCGGCGGCGGCGGAGCACCTCTTCCGCGCGATCCGGACCGACGGGTACGGCTTCGATGTGGAGCTGCTGCTCCTGGCCCAGCGCCGCGGCTACCGGATCGCCGAAGTGGCCATCAACTGGGCCGATCAGCGGGGGAGCAAGGTCCGGGTTCTCGCCGACGGCCCGCGGATGCTCTGGCAGATTCTCGCAGCGCGCGCCGCCATCACGCGACCCGCGCCACATAAAGTGGCGCGGGTGCCCGCAGAGGAGGCTCGCCTTCGCTCGCGCATTCCTCCAGGGGACAAGGGGCGATGAGCGGGGCAGTGCGAGCCGCAGGACGTCGCGGGGCCGCAGTGCGAGCCGCAGGCCGGCCTGGGGCTGGGGCCCCAGCGGACGAGGCGAGCGAAATCCGACGATCCCCGCCGTGCGAGGCGAGCGGATGAGCGAGATGCGCAACCCCCCCATGGCGCGGCGCGTCCAGGAGATCGAGCCGTTCCTCGCCGTCGAGGTGTTCGAGCGCGCCCAGGAGCTCGAGCGACAGGGAATCGACGTCGTCCACCTGGAGTTCGGCGAGCCCGACTTCGAGACCCCCCCGGTGATCCAGGAGGCCGCGCAGAAGGCCATCAAGGACGGGCGGACGAAGTACACCCACAGCCTGGGGATCCTGCCGCTGCGGGAGGCGATCGCCGAGCACTACCGGGACCGCTACGGCGTCGAGGTCTCTCCCGACCAGATCCTGGTGACCGCTGGGACGTCGCCGGCCATGCTGCTCCTGTTCATGCTGCTGCTGGACCCCGGCGACGGGGTGATCCTGTCGGATCCGCATTACGCCTGCTACCCCAACTTCGTCCGCTACGCCGAGGCAACGCCCGTCGCGAGCGGCTCTCGGCGCGGGTCAAGGCGATCCTCGTCAACTCCCCGGCCAATCCCACGGGGACGCTGCTCTCCGCCGACCGGATGGCCCGGGTGGCCGAGCTGGGCCCGTGGGTCGTGTCCGACGAGATCTATCACGGGCTCACCTACGAGGGGAAAGAGCACTCGATCCTCGAGTTCACAGATCACGCGTTCGTGCTGAACGGGTTTTCCAAGGCCTTCGCCATGACCGGGTGGCGGCTGGGCTACCTGATCGCCCCCCGGCCGTTCATGCGCACGCTGCAGAAGACCTACCAGAACTTCTTCATCTCGACCAACGAGTTCGTCCAGTGGGCCGGGGTGGCGGCGCTCAAGGAGGCGGCGGAGGACGCAGCCCGCTTCCGGAAGATCTTCGACGAGCGGCGCCGGGCGATGATCGCGGGCCTCCGCGCGATCGGGCTGGGCGTCGGCTCCGAGCCCACGGGCGCCTTCTACGTGCTGGCGAACGCCAAGCGGTTCACGCGGGACTCCTACAAGTTCGCCTTCCAGATCCTCGAGGGCGCTCACGTCGGCGTCACCCCGGGCATCGACTTCGGCCGGAATGCGGAGGGCTACCTCCGCTTCTCCTACGCGAGCGCCGTCGCCCGGATCCAGGAAGGGCTGCGGCGGATCGGCGGGTTCCTCGCCCGGTTCCCGAGGTGAGCGGCCCTTCAGGCCTTGCGGGCGACCACCAGCATCGTGTTGGTCGCGTTGACGTAGAGCGACAGGCGCCGGAGCCGAGGCAGCGTCGCCAGGGCGCGCAGGGGGGCGAGCAGCGGATTCGCCTCGGCCAGGCGTTTCAGAAGGAAGGCGACGCCCACGTACTTCCCTTCGGAGCGGATGGACAGGGGGTGGAACCCGGATTTCTCCAGCAGGGTGTGGATCGTGGTGGGGTCGAAGAAGTAGAGGTGCTCGGGAATCTTGTATTCGACCCAGCGACGCCCGGTCACTCGGCGCAAGAGCCCCGCCGTGTTCGGGGTGGTCAGGGCCAGGTGACCGTTGGGCTTCAGGAGTTCGTGGCACCGCCGCAGCGCCTCCCGGGGATCGGCAAGGTGTTCCAGCACGTCCCACAGGGTGATGAGATCGAACGTCGCCGGCGGAAAGTCCACCGAGCCGAGGCTCCCCTGGCGGACATCGAGGCCGAAGCGCCGCCGAGCTTCCGCCGCGGCCCATGCCGACATATCCACTCCCGCCGCGTCCCACCCGCTCTCTGCGGCCACGGCGAGAGAATAGCCGAGGGCGCAGCCGACGTCGAGAAGGCGGCGGGGTGCGGAGGGGGAAATGCGGGTGCTCAGCCGGCGCAGCCGGCGCCGGAACGTCTTCCGCAGGTTGGGCTCGTCGGCCTCGTAGCGTTCGTAGCCGTGGGCGGCGGACGCGCTGCTCGCGAAGTAGCGCGCGTCGTAGAGCGCGCCGAGCTCGGCGGGGCCCGGCTGGGGATGGAGGAATTCGAGACCGCACCGGCGGCAGCGCTCGACGGTGCGGGCGCCGAAGGTGTAGAGGTGGTCGGTGGGGGTGGCGCACTCACACAGCAGGCAGACCCAGGCACTCATGGGAGGGTGACACCATAGCCGATTTCGACGGGAGCGACAACGAGCGATTCGGGTGGTGGGTCCTGCTCGCCGGCCTCTTCGGCAGTCTGGTCCTCGTGGCGACGATCTGGGTGTCCCTGGACCGACGCCCGCCGGTGTGGGACCACGCCAACCACCTCGAGCGCGCCGTCCACTGCCAGCGGATCTTGTCGGAGCCGGGCCGCGACCGATTCCGGGAGATCGTCGAGATGTCGGCCTTCTACCCGCCGGTCGTCCCCTGCGCCGCCGGGCTTCTCTACCGGGTGTTCCCCGGGACCCCGCTCGTCTCCCAGTCCGTCATGCTCGCCTTCCTGGGAGCGGGGCTCCTGGCCCTCTTTCTCCTCGGGCGGCGGCTGTTCGACGCGCCAAGCGGGCTCGTGGCGGCGCTGATCTTCGGCACCGCCCCGTTCGTGGTGTATTCCACCACCAATTTCCAGCTCGATCTGCCGCTGGCCGCGATGGTCATCGTCACCCTCCTCGAGCTCGCCCGGACCAACGCGTTCTCCCGGCGATCGTGGTCCCTGATCCTGGGCGTGACCCTCGCCCTCGGCATGCTGGTCAAGCCGCCGTTCGCGATCTACGTCCTCCCGCCCGTCGCCCTCTCGGCCTGGCGCGCCGCGCGGGCCTCTGACCGCCGGCGGCGGCTCGCGAACCTGGGCCTCGCGCTCGTCCTGGGCGGCGCGCTGAGCCTTCCCTGGTACGGCCCGC
>Ga0209642_10003518_pt1 | contig 10097 bp, 7 predicted proteins | sample RifCSP19_2_FD_184025 | JGI IMG/M metagenome (GOLD analysis project Ga0209642, IMG submission 184025) | Soil microbial communities from Rifle, Colorado - Rifle CSP2_sed 19_2 (SPAdes) (version 2) | ecosystem: Environmental > Terrestrial > Deep subsurface > Rock core/Sediment | place: Rifle... | reverse complement strand
GGCGGTCAGCCGTTGCCGTCTTTCGTCCATCGCTGCTGCCTCCTTCATCTGGGGTGCTTAACTCACCCCCGTCCTGCGGCAGGTTTCAGCCTAACACGTGGATTCATCGGGCGCAAGTATACATTGGAAGCGCTTTGAGCGACCGCCATGACCGCGTTTACTTTTCGAAATCGCGCTTGAGTCGTTCATAGGCGGCATTGATAGCTTTCATTCGTCTCTCTGCGATTTCCCGATACTCAGGGGCCAATCCTGCCACTTTGTCAGGGTGATACATTTGCGCCATTTTTCTGTAAGCGGCGGAAATCTGTTCCCATGGGGCGTTCAGGGAGACATTCAGGACAGTGTAGGGATTCTCCTCTTTCGGCACAGAGTCCTTGGGTGTCTCCTGCTTGGTTTGGTCCTGATATTGATGACTTGAGCTTGACGAAGTTCTGCTGCTGGATGACTTTGCATTAGGTGCCTGACAGTATCGGATGTAATCCGAAAGGGCTTGAGTGAATTGCTGAGCATATGAGAGGTTGGAAACATGGAAATGCAAGTCCAAGCTAGACTGTGAGGAGAGTTCAATATAGCCGTATTGGGCGATTGGGATTTGGCGGTTGTTCCTAAATCTCAAATCGGGGCCACCATCTTTCCGAACATAGCGCCATGTGTAGTCAACGATCTGAGAGTCACCTGGCACGCTTTCCTCTTCAATGAAGTTTGCAGGCGAAGCATGAACTTGCAACAAAGGGTAACTGACCCCACCATACTTCCCGTTTTGAAAAACAAAGACCTGGTCGGGCAAGAAGAACAACTGCATGGAGTCAAGCAATAGTCCGTATACTTTCATTCGTGTTTGGATGAACGGGAGAGGCATATACCCTGCCCCGATGCGCTTGCGGCCTATCACAGATGTTGCACCTGCATTTCTTTTCCAATCCCAAGTCGGCGTTCGAGAGACTACACGCCAAATGCACACCGATCTAGCAAGGGCATCAAGGGCATTTGGAACGGCGACAAACTTTGCTTTTGCGCTTTCATCAAGTTTGTATTTAAGGGTAGTCGTTCGCGCCAGCTTTTCTTGTTGATTAGTAACCCACGCTACCCACATGCCAAGAAACCAAGCACCCCCTGCTACCACGACCGGAAAGCATGTGAGAATAGGGAGAACCCTTTCTAAGAATGACGATGCGTTTGCTAGAACAGCACAGGATAGTGAAGCTATCGCGCTTGCAATAGCGGTTGAGCACATGCCAATCACCCAAGCAAAGGCAGGTTGTTGTATGCGTGAGTTTATTTGGGCGAGGGTATCTTTGTTGGAGGACTCAACCAAATCGCCTACATTCGCAGTTTCAATATTGCCGAGACTACTATGAAGTGATGGTCCAGAACCGTAAGGTGCAGTAGGTTGAGCATCAACTATCGAGCCATCGATCTCTTGGCGATAATGGATTCCATTACTATCCAAGTGGATATATGTTCCGCGTGGGCCAGTTGCTATCCGTGCACCCTTGACTCCAACCGATACTCCAATGCCCGACTTGGAGAAGTTGAAGCGGAGAGGTCCAAACCTGACGCTCTTGCGGATATAGAAACTCATACGACTCTAGCGATTGCGACTCGGACTGATTAAGAGCAGCCTATCCGCGCAGTCGTGCGCCTTCCGCATCGTAAAGGACGTCCGGCGCCACTTCGGCCGGCGCCAGCTCACCGAAGACGTCCACGGCCAGCTTGACACCGATCTGGGATAGGTCCTTCGGCAGGTAGGCGTAGGCGATGTTTTTCTTCAGCGTGTAGCCGTAACCGGCGCTGCGCAGACGGCCGACCACCTGCTTGCCATCCATCACGGCTTCCCCGCCGTAAATCGTCCGATAGTCCTCGCCGCCGATGGTCAGGGTGCAGAGCTTGTTGGGAATACCCTGCTGCTGGATTTCACGCAGCGCCGCCCGGCCGACGAAGTCGCCCTTGTTCATGCGCACGCAGAAACCAAGCCCTGCGGCAAAAGGGTTCTCGGTCTTGGTGACGTCCATGCTGTAGTAGCGGTAGCCCTTCTCAAGGCGCAGTGAGTCGAGCGCCTTGTAACCACCGGCTTGCACGCCGTGCTGCTGGCCTTCCGCCCACAACGCGTCCCAGACCTGCGTGGCCCGTTCATTGCGCACATAGAGCTCCCAGCCCAACTCGCCGACATAGGTCACGCGTTGTGCCAGCACGGCGGCGGATCTCACCTCGATCATCTTGCTCCACATGTAGGGGATGGCCTGCTCCGATACGTCGCTTTGCGCCACGGACTGCAGAATCTGGCGCGCACTGGGACCCCACAGCCCGATCACGGCGTACTCCTCGGTGAGGTCGCGAATCTCGAGCGGAGGATCGTCCGGACGCTGGCCCATGCGGATCAGCCCCAGGTCGTTGCCGATGAAGTTCGAGCCGGTGATCACGCGGAAATGCTCCTCAGCCATGCGCGTGATCGTCAAGTCGGCTTCGACGCCGCCGCGCGTGTTGAGAAACTGGGTGTAGACCACCCTCCCGGCCGGGACATCGAGCTGGTTGTCGGCCAGGCGCTGCAGCAAGACCAGTGCGCCGGGGCCTTGCAGGTCGATCTTGCCGAAGGAGGTCATGTCGAAGAGGCCTGCGGACTGGCGCACGGCGCGGTGCTCTTCGGCCACACGCTCGAAATAGGGGGGTCGCGCCCATCCCCACTGTCGTTGGTCGGCGCCCGCCCGCCGCCATGCCTTGCCGGGCTGAAAGTAGTTCGCCCGTTCCCAGCCGTTCTTCTCACCGAAGACGGCGCCCAACTCCTGCAACCGGTGATGCATCGGGCTGATGCGGCGCGGCCGTGCCCATTCATTTTCGTCGTTGGGGTAGCGCAGCAGATAGTAGTACTTGACGCCCTCCCGCGTCCGCTCGGCGGCGAAGGAGGGGTCGGCGAAGGACCGCCCGAAGCGCCAGGCGTGGAAGGCGAAGACATCCAGCGAGGGCTCGCCTTCCACGATCCACTCGGCCAGCACTTTGCCCATCCCGCCGGCGCCGCCGTAGCCGTTGAGCGAGAGGCCGGCCGCCATCCAGAAGCCACGCGCCCCGGGCAGCGGGCCGAGCATTGGGCGGCTGTCGGGTGTGTAGGCGCCGGGATGGCAGGTGAGGCTGTGGATCTCGGCGCGGTCCAGGAACGGAATGCGCCGGATCACGCCTTCCAGCAAAGGCTCGAAGCGCTCAAAGTCGGGGGGCAACGCCTTGCCGCCGTGCTCCCAAGGCACCCCGTCGATCCAGCGTGGGTTCGGATTCAGCTCGTAGCCGCCCACCACCAGGCCGCCGGACTCCTGGCGCAGGTACACCAGGTTGTCCGGATCGCGCACACAAGGCGTGTCGGGACCGAGTTCCTGACCAGCGACCGCCTTCAGCGCGATGTGTTGGTGGTCGACGGGAGTCGTGGGGACGTGGAGGCCGGCCATGGCTGCCACCTGCGGGCCCCAGATGCCGGCCGCGTTCACCACGACCTCGGTGCGGAGCGGGCCCTTGTCGGTGAGGACTTTGCAGACCTCGCCCCGCGGGCTGAGCTCGATGCCCGTCAGGCGGGTGTTCGTATAGACGGTCCCCCCCATCTCGCGTACGTGGCGCGCGAGGTCGGTCGTGGTCAGATAGGGGTCGAGCTGGCCGTCGCGCGGCAAGTAGACCGAGCCGTACAGGCTTTCTTTCGACAAGGCCGGGAAAAGCTTGACCGTCTCGTCGGGGGTGATGATCTCGACCTCCAGGCCAATGCCCTTGGCCTGGCTGACATTCCGTTGTAGCTCGTGGAACTGGGCTTCGCTTGAAGCCAAGCGCAGGCTGCCGACGTGGCGGAAGAGGCCCAACTCGCTGAACAGGTCGATGCTGTACTTGCGGATCTGCATCAAGGTGGGCGAGGTGTGAAACTGAGTCACCAGGCCGGCGGCCCAGCCGGACTCGCCGCTGGCGATCTCGCCTTTCTCGAGCAGCACGAGATCCGTCCAACCCAGTTTGGCCAGGTGATAGGCGACGCTCACTCCCATGATGCCGCCGCCGACGATGACGACCCTTGCCTGGTCTCTCACGTTTATTACCCTTTCTCACGAACCCCAGGTCCAGCCTCCCCGCGATCGACCTCGGGCCCCCCCTGCGCAATCAGCCTTGATGGTAGGGGGCGACCCGCCGGGTCGCCCCTACGCCGACCTATGCGATTCGATCCCGCGCTGTGGGCGCGGCCGGCTGTGAGTACACCAGATCGGAGCCCAGACTACTCGGGCGGCACCTCTTTGAAGGCAAACTCCACGTTGATGCCGCGGCCACGCTGCGCGAGCTTGGCCCAATAGTACATCACCACGGACACCAGAATGACCCCGATAGCGATCAACTGGGCGCGCAGTTCAAACAGGCCTCCGCCGATGTCCCCGGACAGCAGCGTGTCAAGCCCCGACCAGATACCGAGGACGAAGTAGTCGGGCTTCAGCAGGAAGGCGGCGACCATCGACGCGGCGAAGCCCGCGCCGAGCACGCCGAGCGCCGTCACCCAGGGCATGGCCCGGCCGCGAGCCCAACCGCCGAGATGCGTCCGTAGGCTGTAGACCACCCAGACGGCGATCAGCACCGCCGCCAGCCGTGTGAGCCAGACAAGCAGCGGCTGGTTGGCGAAGACCACGGCCATGCTCCACGTGGTCCACACGAAGGTTACCAGGCCGATCAGCATCAGCAGAAGGCCGAGCAGACCGTTGACGTTGAAGCGGCCTCCCGGCGAGGCGTCGTACAGCGCCTTAGCCCGGCTGGGCAGAAAGGCGCCGGAGAGGGCGGTCGCGGCGAAGACATAGCCGCAGCCGAACGTCACGCCGAGCGTGAACAGGATGAAGTCCCCGTAGCGGAAGCTGTACAAGGCGAAGATCGGGATACTCAGCAGGAAGTACACCAGGTGGGCGTTCACCGGCGTGTGCAATCGCTCATGGACTTTGCTCACCCAGGCCGGCAACAGCCGATCCAGGCTCATCGCCACCATGATGCGGGTGACGCCGATGTAGCAGTTGCACACGATCTGGAAGGCGTTGAGCGTGAAGCCCAGCCCGATCAGCAGGATGAGGAGCGGATTGCGCGTGACCGCCACCGCCAGCATACTCGGCGCCAGGATGATGGTCCCGGCGATCTTGGCGGTGGGGTCGATGTACCAGTAGCCGTAGGAGGCGACCACCTGGCCTTCCGTGCCAGCCGCGCGCTGCAGCCCGAAGCCCAGGAAGGCCAGCAGCAGGCCGGTGACGACCAAGGAGCCGACCATGATGAAAGCCTGGTTGCGGAATGAGCGTGCTTCCTTAATCTCCCCGTTCTGCTGGGCGGAGTAAGTGGACCATTGCAGACTCTGCCAAGCGACAGGCGCCACGAGCAGCGTCGCCAGCCAGATGAAGCTGGGAGAGGTGTTCACTCCCGCTCCTTGCGCGGCGGCCAAGGCATCCTGATAGAACGTGGGAGAATCGCCGACGGCGGCGGCGAACTGATTCAGCTTCGCGGCGAACACCGCCACAGGGCTGGCGAACAGGACGAGCAAGGTGGTGGCGAAGCCGATGAGCGTGCCGAAGAACAAGATGTGTTGGAAGCGGACGTAGTTCTTGAACCCGCTGACGAGGAGCCCAGCGCCGATCAGCCCGTTCAGCACGCTGATCACGAACAAGCCGCTGGGCGTCGTCGCCCAAAGCCCGGCTGAGATCAACCCGGCGCTGCCGCTGACGGTGCCGAGGCCGAGCAAGAGCGGGGCGATCCCTAACACCCCGACCAGCCAGCCGGAGAGAGCGGTCCACACCAGGATCCAAATCACGAAGCCGCTCATGACGATGGTGTAGCCCAATCCGCCGCCCAGAACACGGCTCTGGAATACGTAGTCGCCGCCAGAGCGGGGCAAGGCGGTCGAAAGCCATACCGCCGAGAAGGCGATCGGGATCTGGATCAGGGTGCAGATGAGGATTCCCAGTGGGACGTTGCCTCCGGGGAAGGCCGTCGGGGAGACGAGAAACACCCATGGGAAGATGATCCCCATGGTGAGGATGTTGTAGACGAATGCCGAGTATGGAGACATCACCCGAACCAAGCCGGACGCCTTGCGGGTGAATACCTCCACAGTTCCAGCCGTCGTGGCCATTAGGACTTCCTCCTCCTCAAATGGATACATCGGGTGTAGGCAAAGAGCCCATCCATATCTGACCGCTACGCTCCTCCTCTCCCGTCTGTCGGTTGCCGGTTTCGGCTAGCCCGACGTCAGTTGGTGGCCTTCCACGCGGCCGGCCTGCAGAGTCAACAAGCAGCCACGCAGCACGCCCTCGGCGTACTCACTGCCTGGGTTAACACACAGGGTGCGGCCAAGGTGCGTCACGCCGCGCGACTCGTGGATATGGCCGTGCAGTCCCAGCATCGGTTGCTGCGCCTCAATGGCCTTGCGCACCGATCGACTCCCCGCCCCGTGGAGCACCACTTGCCCCCCCTCCGTGATCTGTGTAGGCGGGTCGGTAGACCAGTCCAGCTTCGGGCAGGTGTCTAGAGTGGAGTCGATCGGTGGATCGTGGAAGTTGAAGACGCAATGGCTGGGATCGGTTACGCCGGCCATCATCTGATCGATGATGCGGCCCAACTCCTCGTCGGAGACCTCGCGCGGCGTCTTCCAGGGCGTGGGCGTGCTGTAGCCCAGGCTGGCCATGGTGTGGGTCCCATCCAGGTCGATGACCTTGCCCTCGCAGCCAAAGATGGAATGGGTATCCTCACCTAACAAGGCCTCGAGCACGTCCGGGTAATCGTCATTGCCTCCGGTCACGTAGGCCTTGATATCGCTGTCCTTGAGGCGGGTCTCGGCCAGGTCGATCCATTGCTCTAGGCGTTCACGGGCGAGCACGTGGAATAACGCCTCCACGGCGCCCGGGTCGTCTTGCAGGGCGCGCAACTCCTCCTCGCTCATCACTTTGCTATAGAACCCCAGCGTGCCGATCCTCTCGGTGAGGTCCCTCAAGGCCTGCTCGCCTTCGAGGCGCTCGGTCGTGCCTTGCAGCGTGGCTCGGTAGCGCCCGTTTCCCTCCTGGATGATGGGGATGGCCATCTTACCGATGATGTCGCCGCCCATGATGAGCACGTCCGCCGCGTAGAACTTGCCGGCGTTGATGAACTTGCGGAAGGTGCGCTCCGACCCGTGGATGTCGGTGGCGAAGAACAGGCGGGTGGACTTCTTAGGGGACTTCGAGAACAGGGGCATGGGAACTCTCCCTACTGCCGTCCGGGCTGAGAGGACCGGGAGCAGGCTCATGGCCAGCTAGGATCACGTTCACCCCGCGCGCTCGCAACTCCGATTGTTGCGCCGGTCCAAGGCCATCGTCCACAACCAGGTCGTCAACCTGCTCCAGGCTCGCCAGAAGGAAGTTGGAAACCACACCCCACTTGCTGTGATCGGCGACCACAATCACCCGGCCGCGGGTGCGTTCGATCATCACCCGTGCGATTTCGGCCTCGGCGTTCACGGGCGTCGTGCAGTGATACTTCAGGCTGATGCCGTCGACCCCGATGAAGGCCTTGTCCGCGTACACCTGGCGCAAGACGTCGACCGCGAAGCGCCCGACGACGGAATTGGAACGTGAGCGAAACGAGCCTCCGAGCAGGATCAGCTCGAAGGGCGCCTCGCGCGCATCGAGCGCGGCCGTGACGTTGTTGGTGATCAACGTGATGTTCGGGAGGTCGGCCCGCAGGCGGAGTTGCCGAACCACCTCGGTGGTCGTGGTGCCGCTATTGAGGAAGATCGTGTCGCCGTCCTCCACGAGCTGCGCCGCGGCTGCTCCAATACGACGCTTCTCCTCCGGGTGGGCTAGGGCGCTCAAGGCGTAGGCGGGTTCCGCGGGAAGGGGTTGAGAGAGGATGGCGCCGCCATGGGTGCGCTCGATCATGCCTTGCTTCTCGAGCCATTCGAGGTCGCGGCGCACGGTGGCCTCCGATGCGCCGAGCAACTCGCCCAGCGCCGCGCTGCGGGCGATCGTGTGTCGTTGGAGATGCTCGTGAATCAGCCTGCGTCGCTGCGCTGGGATGAGCGCCTTGACCATCATGGCCCCGTTCGCCCTCGGATCGCGCAGATGTCCTGCGCTCGGAGGGTCTCGCTGCGACTGCCCGGTTTTGAGCGATCGAACCCCATGGATGTGCGTATTATGCCGGAATTTGATTTGTTTTGCAAGCTGCGCCCTGTGTGATATGATCGTGCGGGGGTTCAGGACGCTGCGAGGGATCGTCAGGGATGCCGGACATCGCCATTGGCATGGGGGCGCAAGATCGGGCCGAGAGGCAGAAGTTCGAGGCCGAGGTCATGCGCATCGTGCGAGCTGCGGACGAAGCCGGGCTGACCCTTCGCATTCTCGGCTCGCTCGCTTTTCAGACTCACTGCCCAACCCTAGGACATCTGCAACAGGAGATGGGCCGCGCGTACACCGACCTGGATTTCGCCGCTTATAGCGCACAATCGATGGGAGTGAGCCAACTCCTGGGGGGTCTGGGCTACCAGGAGGAACGCGAGGTCTTCGTCGTCACGGAAGGCGGGCGTGCCATCTTCGAGAACCGCGGCAACGGCCTGCATGTGGACGTCTTCTACAACAGGCTGGACTTCTGCCACATCATCCCGTGGAATGGGCGCCTCGAGGCCGATTCCCCCACCCTGCCTCTCGCCGAACTGCTGCTCGAGAAGATGCAGATCGTCAAACTGAACGAGAAAGATGTGATTGACACGATCATCCTGCTCCTTGAACACCCTCTCGGCGAGGACGATCATGAGACGATCAACATGAGGCGGGTAGCCGGCCTGTGCGCCGCCGACTGGGGGCTCTGGCGCACGACCTCGATGAACCTTCCCAAGGTTCGGCAATTGGCTGGGAGCTACCTCCAGCTCAGCGACGAGCAGAAGACACGATTGGCCTCCCAAGTGGAGGACATCCTCGCTCGAATCGAGGCCGAGCCCAAGACCCTCGCCTGGCGCCTGCGTGCCCGCGTCGGGGATCGGGTGAAGTGGTACAAGGATGTGGAGGAGGTCCAGTGAAGGAGCTTGTGCGCGAGCTGATGCATCCAGGACTCATCACCTGCCGCACGGACACAACGCTGGGCCAGGTTGCGCTGATTCTGACTCAACAGCACGTCCACGCCTTGATCGTCACCGACCGCGATAGCCGTCCCGTAGGCATTCTCTCCGACTTCGACCTGCTCGCCGGCGAATGGCTCTCGACGGATGCGTCCAGCCTCGACGCCATGCGCAAAATGACCGCCGGCGAGATGATGACCTCGCCCGTGGACACGATCGACGCCGGCGAAGAGGCCTGTGCCGCTGCCGAACGCATGCGCCGAGATGGATTTCACCGGTTGCTGGTCACCGAGCGCGGCAAAGCCGTTGGCGTCGTATCGATTTCCGACTTCGTTGCCAGCTTGGCCGCGCAGGCTCCGTCACAGCGCGAGAAGGTTGCTGATGTGATGTCGCGCGCAATCCTGGCCTGCCGCGAGGAGACGCCGGTGCCGGCCATCGCCCGCACGATGACCGAAGCCCACTTCCGCTCCGTGATCGTTCTGGACGCTGCGGGACGCACCAAGGGCGTGGTGAGCGGCTGGGACCTGCTCGCCTGCTGCGAGGACGAAAGCTGCGCGGGGAAGACCGCCTCCCAGATCATGCATGCGCCGCTCACCATCCGCCCCGACGCCACGCTGCGCGAGGCGGCGGACCGCATGATCGAGCATCACTATCATCGCCTGGTGGTCATCGACCCCGAGCGGCCCGAATCGGTCCCGCTAGGGGTGATTTCCAGCTACGACATCGTCAACGAGATGGCCCGCCCCGGCTCGCCCTGGCTGGCGTGAGTCGGTCTCGCAGTGATTGCGAATTCGCCCCTTGGGCGTCCTGAGTCGCTACGGTCATTGCCGAAGGACGCAATCGTTGAGGCGCCATTGCGGGGGTGGGGTTGGGGGTCCAGGGGGTAAGGGGCGGGGGGCGGGAAGAATATGAGGTGGACCCATAGAATTGGACACATTTTAGGCCATGCTCAGGGGGACATTGGCCGCTTGAGTCCGGGCGAGAGACCAATCTCGCTCGAATTCAACCGGCGTCAAGTAGCCCAAAGCGGAATGGA
>Ga0209642_10003512_pt1 | contig 10107 bp, 13 predicted proteins | sample RifCSP19_2_FD_184025 | JGI IMG/M metagenome (GOLD analysis project Ga0209642, IMG submission 184025) | Soil microbial communities from Rifle, Colorado - Rifle CSP2_sed 19_2 (SPAdes) (version 2) | ecosystem: Environmental > Terrestrial > Deep subsurface > Rock core/Sediment | place: Rifle... | reverse complement strand
GATCACGGCGGACCGGCCCCACCTGCGCGATGCGTACGTGCGGGCGATCCCGTTCCGGCGGCTCGGGCAGCCGAGCGAGATCGCGGCGGCGGTGGCGTTCCTGGCGTCGGACGATGCGGCGTACATCACGGGGCAGACGCTGTCGGTGAGCGGTGGCCTCACCATGATGTGAGGGGGTGTCGATCCGGCGGATGATCGGGCGGCCGGGGGCGCGGGGGCGACTTCGTGAAGCTGGGCCCGCGGCAGGCGCTGGCCATCTCGGTGGTGATCGGGTTGAACCGCTTGCCCTGCTCGATCCATTCACGCAGTGCGGCGCTGCCCTGGTTCATGAACGGGATCATCTCTTCGCCGTTCCTGCCCATCAGCTTGACGGCCAGCGCGGTCTTGTTCACGCCGTCCGGCATGTTGGCAAACACATCGGCGAGCTGGATCATCGCGCCGGTGGAATCTTTGGCGGTGACGCCGAAACGGGCGAATATTTCCGGCTTATCGGCCATCGAGGTGGATAGCTTCTTGGCGGCCAGTGCGACCGATTCAAGCGAGGTGCCATTCTGGTCGGCGGCGAACTTGAGTCCGGCCAGAGTCTCGACGCTGGTACCGGTCTTCTGCGCGAGATCATTCAATTGGTCGGCAGCATCGATGCTGCCCTTGATGAACGCTGCGAAGCCTGCTACAGATAGCCCTATGCCGAGTGTGCCGAGTACGCTATTCAGTCCCTGTACGCTGCGCCGTGCCGAATCGAACGCGGCGCGGGTCTGGTCTTGCGCGGTCAGGATGACGTTATATTTTTTATCAGCCATCTCGATCAATCCTTTTTGTTGAGTATCGTGACGGCTTCCAGCTCCATCACTCTCAGCCCGTTAAACACCTCGCGGCGATCGGCCGCATCGATCTGTAACATATCCTGCACCAGCGGCACGGCTTCGTATCTGAACCCGATTACCGCGCCGCGGCCGGAGACGTACCACTGTGTTGACATCGCCGCGAACATCTCGGCCGCTTGCGCATTTTCCAGCCATAATTCCTGCCGTGCCTCTTGCAGTGGCGGGATGCCAAATTTCATCCGCCCGGCGTTGGCTGCTTTATTATCGAGGTCACCCGCCAACAGGCAGCGGGTGACCTCGATCAGTTTTTTTTTCGCGCCTCGGCATAACCTTGGAAGTAGGCAAAAAAGATGCTGTGCATGGCATCGGGATATTTGGTCAACAGCAGACGCATGCTGTCCTTGCTGTATGGCAGGTCAAAGCCGTCCCAGCTCACCACCACCTCATCGAACAGATCGACGATGTTGGCCACCTTCCGGGCACGGATACATAATTTCAGGAATTCCCACTGGCGGATCAGCCAGCTTGTTTTGACCGCGGACACCATCATCAGCAAAGACATTCTGCGTTTATGGTCCAGCGTACGAAAAACGAAGGTTGTCGCAGCAGGCGCTTCGGCACCAGGAACGACGATTTTCACTTCCGCCTCGAACGTCGGATCGGCAATCAGCTTGATCATTGGTTATCCAGATTAAGCAGTCGCGCGCGTCAACGTCGGGGTCGTGCCACCCGGCTTGAGGGTGATGCTGCACGCTGCCTTGTCGCCCACTTTGCCGCCGATCGGGTTGTAGCTGGTGACGAGGCCGGTGCCGGTAAATTTCGGGTTGCTGGCGCTGACCGCACCGGCGTCCGGACGGATCTCGAAGGCGACGACGGTGCCCACCAGCGGGAACAGGATGGCGTCTGCCGCTCCGGCAGCATAGTCCTGATTCAGGTCCACCTTGAGAGACCAGTCCTTCAGCCCACCCAGGCTGGATTTGGTGTTGTCGCCAAAAGCGGTGTCATCCAGCTCGGCCGCGCTGTAGTCGATCTGCACGCTGTTGCCGCTGGATGACAACACGTTGGCGGCGATGCTGATGTAGGCGTTGATGAGTACGATATTTGCCATTTTGCTGCTCCTTTACAAGATGAGATTGTTTACAAAATTCCAACGGGGACGAGGAATTGAAACGAAGGGGTGGTACCGGTGATGGTGTAGTTGATGCGCCACCAGGTGTCAGTGATCGCACCCGCAACGGGGGCGGCCCAGACTGCATTCGCGCCGTTCTGCGAGGCGAAGGTGATGCGGTCGGTGGGCGTGCTGAATGCCTGGGCATCATCGCTCTGCACCTTGACCACCAGCGCCGGGGTAGTGCCGGAAACCAGCAGCACGTGCAGTGCCGCATACACTTGTTGCAGCGCGCTGACTGCGCCCAACTGGATCGCCGAGGTGTTGCCGCTCACGGTACGGGTGGCATTGTGCAGTGCGGTGCCGCGCACCAGCGGACTGTTCTGCGCACCGCCGCTCACCTGGAATTTCAGCAGCTGGCCGACAGCGGCGCCGGGCGCATATTTGGCCTGCATTGATTTGAAAAAATACGCCAGGTCGCCTTCGGCCAACGCCAGCGGTGAGATGGTGACCGGATTTTCGGCCAGCCCGATGTTGTTGAAAAATACCTCATCCACACCGCCGACGCCCGCCTCGAACAGACCATCGTACTGAAACTGGATGCTCTTGAGCCCGCCCACGTTGCTCTGGGTGTTTTTTCCAAAACAGGTATCGTCGAGCGCATCGACGCTGTAGTTAAGATCGAGCGCATTCATTTTTGCGCTGAAGTCGTATTTTCCGACGATCAGTTTGCAATCCTGCAACATTTGCCCGGCCATTTTTTATGCCTCCAGACTGGTCTTGGTCGTTTCGTAATCCACCACAAACTCGAGATCGGTATTCGCGACCGGCACCTGCAGCACGTCGCGGCTGCGGCTGGTGCCCGTCTTGCGCACATTCAGCGCCAGCCCGCCGACGGTCTTGTCTGCGATGATGCGGGCATACGCCTGCACCATCAGCGGATCGCCCGCGCCAACCGGATCAGTCCCGGCGCTGATGACCCGCACGTGCAGGGTCAGCTCGTGCTCGTTCATCGTGAATGTTGAGGGACTGGTCGTCTCATCGCCGAGGAACACTGCAACCACCGGCAGATCGGCCACGACAAAGGCGTAGTCCGGATCATTCGAGACCCCGCCGCTGCCGATGCCGGTCAGTGCAGGCGTCTGCAATAAAGCGATCACGGCGTCGCGGATCTGGAGCGCACGGGAACTCATGCTGGCTCCAGTTCCAGCAAGCTGATTCCGGTGCCGTCAGGCTTGGCCTCGCGCACCGTGTAAGATGTGCTGCCCACCACCAACGTCTGGCCGCGCGGATCGCTGCCTGCGTCAACCGAAAGGCAGGTAAAAGTTGGATTGGTACCGAGCATCATTCCGGATAGTCCATTGGTAAAACCGTTGTCAAACTTTCCGGTGATCGCCGCGCCGTTCAGCGTGGCGGCATCGGTCAATAGTTTCGCTGCCACTGCGGCATTGGTGCGCGCTTGCAGGGCAGCGAAGGTCATGGTCCCGTTCGTCCTGAGCTTGTCGAAGGATTAAGTCGCGACCGGCACGTTGCTACCGAGCAGCATCTTAACGGTGGCCGACGGGTTGGCCGCAGCTTCCACGGCGATGCCGACACATTGCTGCGCGGTGGCGGTCTTGTTCACCACCTTGTTGGTCGCGTCCCAGAACAACCGGTCGCCGACACTGATCGCCAGCGCACTGGTCTTGCCGATCTCGACCACGCCTTCGGTGCAGAATGGGCCGGGGGTGCTGATCACCACGTCGGATACCGCCACGCCGAACAGCGCGGTGCCAAACAGATATCCGACACCGGAGGCCACGGCGGCTGCCGGGGTCAGGGTGAGGATGTCGCCTTCTTGAATATAAGTTTTCATTGCATGTTCTCCTGTGTTTCCCTCACCCTAACCCTCTCCCGCAAGCGGGCGAGGGGATGAAGGTTGGGTTTTTAAGCGCCTGGGTTTTTTTGAAGCGAGCGGTAGTCCAGCGGTGCCACACCTGCATCGATGCGCACCTTGAATTCCACGCCATCCACTTCCCAGCCGCCTTGCTGCTCCAGCGTCGGGGTATGGTTGCCGTCGAGATAGCTGACTTCGATGGTGTCGGTGACACCGGCATCGGCAGCGCCGTACCAGGCCGTCGCAGAAGCGGTATCCAGACGCGCATCGGAGATCACGTCGAACAGGCCGCGCATGGTGTTGGGCACGGTGTTGTTCTTGGTGGATGCGCCGACTTCGAATTCGGAATTAGCCACCACGCGCGCCGCGCCTTCCAGCCCGACCGGGGTGATGATATGCGCGAGGCGGATGTTAAGCGGGCCGCCGCCGGTAGCTTGCCGAGCCATCGCGACGCGCACGTTATCCGTGCTGGCGGTGCTGAGCACCGTGCCGGTGCCGACCAGGTTGCCGTGGGTGGCGGTGTGGAACAGCGCCACGCCGTCCGCCATGTTCGGGTTGCCGGTCAATACCGCATAGACCAGATCGCCGATGGTGCGGATCGCGGCGCGGCCCATGCGCATCGGGATCTTGCTGAAGGCGTCCAGATCGTCGTTGATGATGGTCTGGCGGGTCAGCGCGAACAGCTTGCCGTAGGTGGCGAGCTGCACGGTCTCGCCGCGTTCGCCGACGGTGGCGTATTTGTATTCCGCGCCATCCAGCACCTTGTCCAGCGCAGGGAAGGAATTGAGATCGAGACGCTTGCCGACCTTGAAGTCGCCGAGCGTGCCGACCGAGCACCATTTCTGGAAGGTCTCTTCGGATTCCTCAAAGCCTTTCAGCATGGCTTTTTCGGCGATATTGGACAGCAGCAGCGGGAAGTCGCTGGTGGAGGTGAAGGCGGCGGCCACTACATCCATCTTGCTCTTGCCGCGCACGTCGATGCGCGCCTGGGCCAGACATTCGCGCGCCATGTCCATCAGCGAGTAGCCGCGATAGTGATTGCTGCGGTCGTCTTTTTCCATACCGGCGCGGGCCAGGATGGCCGACATCGCCAGGGTGCGGAACTTGTCGCGGCTGTCTTCCAGCGAGACGACATAACCGCCCGCGATCGGGGCAGACCCCTTGCCCAGGAGTGCCAGCAATTGGGTGTTGGCGCTCTGCGCAGTACAGGTCACGTCGTTGCTGCACGTGGCCAGCAAAGCGGGCACGCCCTCGACGCCGCTGAACTTGGCAAAAGCGGTTTGAATATCGCTGCGGCGCAGGGCTTCTCCGGCCAGCGTGGCGGCCTGGATTTCAGCTTCGGTTCTGGCGGCAGAGGTTGCGATTGCCGCCGTTTGGATTACATCAGGCATGTTGATCTCCTTGGAGGTTGCTGCGGCGGCTGCCGCATTGATTGCCCCGCCGGAACCCGGCAAGGATTTGAACCGCGCGGCAAGTGCCGTGCGATCAAAACTGGCGGCCAAGGGCATGGCCGTGACGATAGAATTAACGAAGTTTCCGGCCAGCGCCTCATCGGCGGTGTACCAGTGGTCTTCACCGTCGGTGAGCAGCGCGAGCATGTCTTCCGGAGTGCCGCCGGTCTTGGCAGCGTAGCTGGTGGACATCGCGCTGGCCCAGGTGTCGAGATAGTCGGCGAAGTCGCGCATGTCGGCGCTGTTGCCCATCGACATGCCCCAGGGCGCATGAATCATCAGCAGCGCGTTCTCGGCCATCTCCACGGTGTCGCCCGCCATCGCGATCAGGCTGGCGATGCTGGCGGCGACGCCGTCGATCACCACGGTCGTGGCCGCCTTGTGGCGCTTGATGGCGTTATAAATTGCGATGCCGTCCGAGACCGAACCGCCGAACGAGTTGATGCGCACCGTGATCTCGTCGGCATCCAGCGCCATCAGTTCCTGTACGAAATCTTTAGCCAGCACCGAATCGCCATACCAGCTTTCGCCGATGTCGCCGTAGATCAGGATCTCGGCGGATTTGGCTCCCTGCGCAACAGGTGCGCGGGCACGGATGCTGTACCACTTCAAAGAGGATTGAGGATTGAGGACTGAGGACCGGGTTGCTGGCATGACGCACACTCCACATGTTGAGTGTGCGCAGTGTCGCGGGGCGGCTGTCTCATTTACAGGGGGAAGATGAGACTATTTTTTAAGGCAGGATGCAGGATGAAAATGCGCCGCTATCGATAAAGCTCGTTCCATTTCGGGTGATGGCGGCGATCACGCCGGGTGATGACGACGCCACTGGTTGTGGTTGACGGCGCGATCGGTGGAGTAACAACGATATCTAAAATAAAACCGGCAGTCGCCACGGCCAGCGCGCCATACCCAAACCCCCGTACCGCGATCGATCTTGCATTCAGGCTCATGTGCGCGTCACCGTGACGGTTCCGCCCACCTCAGAGATTGTCTGCGACACATCCCCGGCGGTGCGCGAGGTCGGCGTGATTACCACCGGCGTGCCGGCGACAACCCCATCCTGCTTGGCCATGTCCATCAGGCGGGCGAGTTCAGTGGTGAGTTCGGTGCGCACGGCCTGGGCGTTCTGCGGCGCACTCGGCAACGCCTCCACGGTTGCTTCAATGGTATCTGTTGCCAGTTCTATTGCAGCTAGGCTAGCAGCCTGCCCCGCCGTAAGCCCGGACAGCAACTCAACTCCTGCGTTGTAATAAGCCCGCGACCAAACGTGCCGCCGTATCGAGCCGCGCCCATCCTCTGCATCGTAATCCCAATAGATATGCAGCACCATCCAGGTGTTGAAAGCGCCGATGGTCGTTGCGGCAGCGTATCTGCCGTTATGTCTCCCGCTGATATCTTCCAGTAGCGCCAGCGGTGTTGGCTGTGCTGCTTGCAGTGCGCCGGTTGCTGGGTTGAACCACTCCACCGTGCTTTCCTGATACGCCTCGAACTTGACCACGTTATTTCCCAATCCGGTCAGCGCCAGTCCGGTAGTAGGATGTTCGAGATTGATCGACCACGTTTCCGTGACTCCGAATACCACGGTAATCGCTCTGGCAATATCCGTCTCGCTTACCTGCCCCAGCGAGATTGTCCTTGTTGCGTAGAGCGTGACTGCCAGCGACAAATCTATCTCGGACGCTTGCGCCAGCGCAATTGTGATCGGAGTGGGCGATGAGATTGTTTGTGCGGCATCTGTCTCGGTCACTTGCCCTACGCCGAGCGGCTGATTGGAGTACGCTTCCAGGATAACCTGCGCAACATCCAACTCTGTGACCTGACCAATCGCGATGGTCGTGGCGCTATACACGGCAATGGACTGCGCCAAGTCTGATTCTGCAACCTGCCCGATAACAAGGGTGACGCCCTGCAACGCTGCAATCGGGCGCGCAAGGTCTGTTTCGGTTGTTTGCCCGACTGCGATAGTTAGCGCGCCGAGAACCGTGGTGATAACTTGCGCGGTGTCTGCTTCACTGGCTTGCGCGACATCGCGGATAGCGTTTTCGCTTAGGGTGATGACTTGCGCGGTGTCGGTTTCTGTTGCTTGTCCTAGCGGCGGCGCACCATCGTTAAAAGTAATGGTGGTTGAAAGCTCAACCCACGGGCACTCGGTGCCAGAACCACCCCCTGATGTTAACGGTAGATCGGTATAGTCCTGATTGTCTATCGCTAAATCAGCACTAGCGCCTGCCGCCGGCGTTACGAATCGGTGCCCTAGCTCAATTACAACTCTGTCACCGGCCAGCGCGTTAACTGTGGTATGAGCAACGTTATTGACGATGCGCGTTGCCCCAGTGGTAGTTGCCTCGATGTCAGCAACTAGCGGAATACGTAAGACACCTCTAACCGTGTCTGTGTCGCCTACCATGACACGTACACCAACCGCAAGATACGCATCGGCGAGCGTGGAACTTTCTCTGACTATAATCGCAGCCGCTACTGTGCCCGATATGGTCTGGTTAACATCCAGTGGCGGTGACACCCACTGGCGCAGGCACTGGTAGCCGATGTCATCAGTGGTACCCTGCCAGACCTGATTAACAAGAGCGACGCCGCCTGATCCAGTTTTAGTAAATGCGCTTGGATAACGTGCGAATGCAGGGGCGCTATACGCCCACCCCGTGCTAACGGTAGGTGCGGAAGGCGCTGAGCCAGCAACCGGCAGATAAAATCTAGTTGTCATAATACGGTATCCACTTGGTCACGCCGCCAACGGAGATTTTGATCTTCCCTGCATAAGCGCCAAGCGCGGCAGTGCTTAATATCCCGTCTGCGGTTTCGGTAAGCATGAAATAATCGCCTACCACTTTCAACGCGGGAACTCGGTCATGAGGTATTGCCCCGCCAAGGGCTGACCCAAGATAATCGTAGAACAAGTCGGCACCGCTGGTAACAGATACGTTGATTGGATTGTCTGTTCCACTCAACCCATAAATCCTGCACCCGATAACTTTGCTACCATTGGCAACAATACCTGCCCCGCCTGCTGTCCCTTGTACCAGTAAGCCATAGAATGTACACGTCTCTACTGGCTTCCCTGCTGCACCTTTCTTGGCGCTGTCAAAGGTAACGCTACCGCCAATAGAAAAACAGCCAAAGAATTGATTGTCGTCTGCCGCCCAAATTTCCAAATTTGACCAAGAGCAGCTATAAAAGGTGCAGAAGCATGTATTAGTCCCTCCGTAGCTTGCGCTTGCGCCACTTAGCAACCACGTGCCAACCACTCTGCAACGGGTATACCTATTGGCATAAACGCAGTTGATTCGCGAGAAACCAGGATTAGGGTAATCAGCTGAATTAGGGGTCAGTGATTCACAATGCCAGGCAAATCTGATGTCGCTGACATCTTTAGCCTGCACGACTATATTTTTATAATCGCAGGTAACTGTCGCGGCCTCGTAAATTACCGAACCTGCTCTGAATCGTCCATCAACGCATAGGTTATGTAGAAAGGCACCCCAGATGTCCTGCGTAGTATTTCCGATTACAGAGATGAACCGAATCGACTGCGGCGCACCAACATACACCAGCATCGTTCCTGTGGCGTGGTTGTCCGCAATGACGCTAGGTGCGTAATAGTATGGATAATATCCCCACAGGCTACCTACCCCAATATCCGCACCCGCCAGCCCTTTGTAGGATGTGGTCAGACTGATTGTCAGAGTGGAGAGATAAATTCTATTATCAAAATCAACGCGCGTAATACCTGGAGATGCGTTCATTGCAGCAACCGCCGCAATAATAGCTGCCCCATCGTCAGTGCCAAATACGAACTGCGCAGTAGTATCACTAATCGTTGACGATATAGCCATCTGCACGTGAGCACTATCAACGAACGCTACAATGGTCGTGTTGAACGAGGCATCTTTACTCAACCCGCCGGGTGCGGTGCTGTGATAAGCGACGTTTAATATCTTGCCAACATCGCCGACAGCAAAGGTGCCTGACGGAGCGGTGGCAATATCGCTGCCACTGGTAACGGAGCAATCAAAAAACCATTTGCCATCACCAACTGCGCCGTAAGCTGATACGTTGATTGAGAATGTAGTTGAGCCACTACCACTGCCCTCTCCTGGCGGGCCTGGCGGGCCAACAGGGCCAACAGCGCCATCCGCTCCGGTAGCTCCTGTGGCTCCAGTAGCACCTGGAGCACCCGCAGCCCCAGGTAAACCATTCAGCCCAGCAAGAGCCGCTCTTAGCGACATATCCATTAAGAGTTCCCCCCCGCGTTAGTCACCGAACCTTAGCTTGCGCGGAAGAAGCCTGCTGCCGCGATCTGTGCGGTTATATCGCCGCCGTTCGGGGTAACAACGAAATCGTGCTGCGTGCAGGGAACAATATTCGCGTCCGTGCCAGCAGTAGAATCGCTGTCATAGCTGATGGTCAGGTCGGTCCAGTTGCTCCCCGCAGATACCGCAGTCCAGGTCTGGTCTGGAATATCCAGGTCAACGCGGTCGTTGGTGTCGTCCGGCGCGAAAGCCACGATGTCGGCATCGGTCAGCACCTTGCGCGCATAGCCGCTGTTGGTGGCTTCGGCGACGTTGGCAATGGCTTCAAGCGCGGCGTGGTCGTCAGCGTCAATACAGGCCGCGTCCGTAGCCGAAATTACCCACGCTGTAACTACCAGCACGGCGTTAGTCGGGTCGCTCAAGTCCACGCGATTGTAGAGTTCCGCCACACGTCCCTTGGCAATGTTGAATACGAGATCAGCCATGATTCACCTCCAGCGCACAGTTGTAGTAGTTCTGCATAACGTAGCCAGAAGGATTTTCCGCATCGGGGGATGTCTTCCCCACGTGCTTCTCG
>Ga0209642_10003511_pt1 | contig 10108 bp, 13 predicted proteins | sample RifCSP19_2_FD_184025 | JGI IMG/M metagenome (GOLD analysis project Ga0209642, IMG submission 184025) | Soil microbial communities from Rifle, Colorado - Rifle CSP2_sed 19_2 (SPAdes) (version 2) | ecosystem: Environmental > Terrestrial > Deep subsurface > Rock core/Sediment | place: Rifle... | reverse complement strand
CTCCGCTTCAGGAGTGGCTTTTTCCAATTTTGTTATCCGCCCTTTTCCCCGCCTCCTGCGCCTTCTTTTCCATGACCCTTTTTACCTTTGCGTCCGGAAGCCTTCCTGTTGATTTAAGATGGTGCAGGCACATCCGCGCCACGACCCTTTCCACCGCCTCTCTGCTCATTTCTTTTTCCTTTTCGGGCTGCCGGGGATTATTGTTTCTTCTTTTTCTTCCACCTGTCCCTGATAGAAGCCCTCAGGGACAGGCTTCCAGCCCCTTTTTAGATACTCCTCGCGCTGCGCTTCATCATAGGCGCACACTGTCCGCGGAGTCCCGTCATTCATCTTTTTCCCTGTATCAAACCAGATCTCTACCGGCAATCTCCTGTTAATCTTATTGAGCGATGGTCTAAAACCTATCGCGCCTTTCCCATCGTCAGAAAGGGGGATATAACCTTTTTTTTCCATTGCCCTTCCTATCTCTGACATAGACCGCCTTTTTACAAAAAGTTTTTACGCATTTTAAAAACGGGGAGAGGCTTTTGGCCCCTCCCCCCTACGGTGACAAACCTACTCGTGGTCTGTTATTACGGCAACCCCTCCGTTTGCCGCGGTGTTTACGCACTCATCTCCGTAAACAGCGGTAACGACTATCTCGGTTGCCCTTAAAGACGCGTCTCTCTGAAACTCGGTCTTTGCCCCTGTCTTTAAGACATAGGCGAGCCCGCTCTGATTGCCCGAAGGCATCATAACGCCCTGCCGGTCTGCGTTCGCATTAACCGACGCGCAGTTTGTGGATTTATAGACATCCACGCCGTAAAGGCTTGCAAACGCCCCGATATCTCCGCCCGGGGCAGAAGGGCCTCCCCAGACAGCCCCGGTGGTAGCGGCTATGGCCGTCCTTAAGTCATGCACCTGTATCGGGTGCATGACCGCTGCAAAGGGACCTACGGCGTTGCCGCCTTCGAGCTTATAGATGGCCTCAAGAAAGTCAGCCTCGGTTATATTCACTCCGCTTGTTCCGACCGAGTTTGGAAAGTCCGCAACCTCCGCAAGAAGGTCGGTGTCGATTTTATTCGCGAGGGCCTTCCCGAGTTCCCTTGCGTAAGGCTCTATCCCGCCTAAAGAAGAACTGTTTAAGAGCATGTCGGTAACCGTTATCATTATCCCCGCCTCATCGGCCGTAACGCTTACGGACGCGGGATTTACAGCGGTATTGCTCGCGTCGGTTCCTTCCGTAAGGTCGGACGCGGAAAGGAGCGGCCACTTCGGGAATTCCACCGTCAAGGTTGACTCGGTGCTTATGTCCGCAACCCTGCAAAGGACTGGCATTACGGATTCCGCGTAAGCGGCGTCGATTATAAGCCGGGATACGATTTCCGCGGCCACAAGTTCTCCCGCTGAAGCCGCCGCAGTTGTCACTTCATTAGCCATAGATTAACCTCCTGACTGAAATTTCTTTTTTCTTGCCTCAAGAAATGGGTTTGAAACGTCCCTGAAGCGGAAGACCTGCCCTGCCCCGTGGACGTTTATCCCTTCCTTGAGGAGTTTATCCAGATCCTCTCTGGGCATATTACGCCAGACCTTCGGGTCATTGAGGTTGTAACGCGTTTTCGCTCCCTCCATAAACCTTGCGCCCTGCGAACCGCCCCCCGCGCCGCCCGTTGACCTCAGATGATGCGGCCTTTCGCTGAGCCATTTTTCCACATACTCTTCAAGGGTCATGGGATAAGTTTCCTCGCCCGCCTTCCCTTCATCCCCTTTTACGGTCACCCTGCCGTAGGCATCCGCCGCCACATGGCCGCTTATAAACTCGGTCACCTCTTCCGGGTCAACGACATTGTGCCTCGCAACGGCCCTGAGGATCGCGGCCATCTTCTTTTCTCCCTTGAGCGTTTCAACCTCTTTTTTAAGCATCTCCAGTTCCTCGCCCGTGCTTAGATTTTTCGACGCCCTGGAATAGGCCTTTCTGTAGGCATCGTCAATCAGGTGCTGCACCTTTTCCTGCTGTTCCGGCGTAAATGCGACCTTTGAGGATTCCGCCTTAGAGCCGTCGTTACCTGCCGTTTTAAGTTCGTCAACTCCTGTCATATTGCCTCCTTTTTTATTGCCCCCGTTCCAATGCCGTAAACCCCGGGGTCTGGGTTTACGGTTGTAAGCGCCTCTAAAGAATGCCCTTTCTTTTTCCTTCCATAAAATCCAAAACCTTCTTTTTATCCAGAAGGCCCCTTACAACGATTGAACAGACCTCTGCCTTATCCCTTAACGACAGCTTCTGCCACCTGTCGGTTCCGTATGTCCCTATAATCTTTAAGATACTTTTTCTTGCCTCCCGCCAAAGCCTTTGGCTGATGGAATACGCGGCGGCAAAATCCAACCCGTGCTTTCTTACAAGCCCTGCCGCGGCGAGTTTTGCCTTTGTTTTTATGTAATCATTCCCCATGGCCGCTCCTTTCGTTGGTTAATCTTTTATCTTCTTCTATTTCCTTAACAATCTTTTCTTGCACGGAACTGTCGAGTTTTGGAAGCACGGATACGGCAATTGCCTTCTCCAGTTCGCGTCTGAACGTGGAAGAGCCGATGCCTGCCGAAAGCGCCCTGAATGCCGCATCAAGGTCCCTTTCCAATTCCCTTACGGAAAAGTCATCCGGGTAATCCACAACCCCGTCAAAAACCCTTCCCTCCCAGCGCGCCCATAAATCCAGAATCTGCATTTCCGCCTGTTCAAGATTGTCCGCCTTTTCCGCCAGAACGCTGTTGAGCTGCTGGTATTCGAGCTCAAGGGCAACGCCGCTTCTGGGCTGGCTGAAATCCTCCGTTGCCTTCACCCCTCCCATCTTCGCGATTCTGAATATTTCGGATATGTCCTGCTTAACCCATTCCCTGATTTCGGTAAGGGATGAGTGCGGGGCCTCAAGCCAGTAAGGGCGGGCGTTGGCTTCCGCCGGGTCAAACTGAAGTATATTTTTCGGCCCGATTTCTTTCATCTCCCCCCCGCCGCCTTTCTCATAAGGCACCGCGAGCATCGGGAATGCGGTATTTTCTATAATCTCCTTTGCGTCCGAGCAGAGGTAGTAGATATTTTTATTTATATCCGCTATGTCCTGAATATCGGATACGCCCAGCATCTTTACTCCGGAACGCTTATTATAGAGAGTCACCACCGGAACAACCCCTAACCCGTGCTCGCCGGCGTCAAGAAGCCTGACCTCATTTTTACCTTTAACAACCTCCCAGAGTTCCCAACCGCTGCGGTTCCATATGCGGTATGTGTCTTTATCCTCTCTTATCTTCACCCGCCCGAGAACCGACTTTCCGGACGGCCCCCTCTCAAAAGACCAGTCAATAAGATTTTCAGGGGTTACAAGGGAAAGGTAGGGGCGGATGTCTCCGTCTATCGCCTCTTTACGCGTGCCAGCGGTAACATCCGGCCTGTCAACCACAATGGAAACCCCCCCGTAGATGCTCGCGAATCTCTGGGCGTCCCGGATGAATTGAGGCAGTGTCGCGCCTTCAAGGTCTGCGTCCGAAACAAACGCCTCGAAAAGGGGATCCCCTTTCAAGGAGCCGTAATCCCTTTTTGCGGGTTTCCTGAAAAGGTGGGAAACAAATATATCAACTATCGGAGAGCAGTAGTTGTAATAGTAGGCTATGTCTTTCCTCCGGCTGTAGTTGGCCGAGCTCTCAAAGGGGTGCTGGATGAGGTAGTTCCCGTCGCGGTAGAATTTCCCGCCGAAATAGCTGCGGACGAAAAACTGCCATTCATTGAGGTGCCTTTCGTAATGCGGGTGGGTCTTTTCAAGTTCTTTTTTTGTCATTTGTAAAACCTCTTTGTTGGGTCCGGCCTTTCGAGTCTTAACGGAAACTCGTACTCAATAAAATACCCGATCGCATCCACCGCATGTGTTCTGTCGAAATCCGACTTGTCAATTTCCGCGGAGCCTTCCTTCCATACAACGGTTTCAAAATCCCTTTTCAGATACCTGCACCTCGGGTGGTGAAAGACCCTTGCGTCCCCGCGCGTGTTGGAAAGCATCGCATTAACCGCGTTCACCCTGTCTTTGACCGGGGGATTGGATTTTTTTATCCTCTGGTCTTTAAACCCGAGATCCAGAAGAAGCGCGTAATCGCTTTTGCCGGCCGTTGACCTGAAAGAGCCGGCGCTGTCTCCGTAGATAACGATGCCGGGCCTGTGACCTCCGTAACGCCCTAAAACCTCCTTCCCCATCTCAACGGTATTCGTGTTCCTGAGCGCTATCTCATCAAATACCCAAACCTTTTCAGAGTCCCTCTGGCAGAGTTCCCACACGCAGGGGTCAACGTTAAAATCGCAGCAGACGATAACCGGGAGTTTCGGGTTAAGGGTGATGGAGGCGTCCTCGTGTTTTTCAGACTCATAGGCGTAATAGACACTCCCTGTCCTTCCTTCGAAAGAGGCCTCAAATTCCTGCCTGAATGTCCTCGGGTCCATGTCCCTTCTGGCGGCCTCAATCTCTTCCGGCGGCAATATATCCATTGAATGCCAGCTGTAAAATCCCCAGTCCGGGTCTTTCGCGCTTCTTGCATAATCAGCGATGTCTTTGTAATGATTGAGGCCCTCCGGAACCCCTATAAACCAGCACCAGCCGCCTCTATCGGAAAGCGCCGGCCTTATATTCTCCACCCATGCCCCCTGTTTCATATTCGCGTATTCATCAAGTATCCCGCCGTCCCAGGGAGTGCCCTCAATCCTCTGCGGCTTATCAAGGCCAACCACCCAGAGCTCGCTTCCGAATTTTGTCATAATGCAAAGGTCGGTTTCGTATACGCGTTTAATCCAGTTTTTCGGGGTAAGGGCTTTAAGGTCTTTCCAGAAGATCCTTTTTGCCTGATCCCTTGTGGGAGCGGCCGCGAAGTACCTCGGGTCCTTCCACTGTTTTTTTAACGGCAGCGACACAATAAGTTTCCTTTTTGCAAGCTCGGTTTTACCGCTTCGCCTTCCTGCCGGGACAACCTTAAAACGCCTATTCTCGCTCCAGAGCCTTTTCTGCGCCGGATGGTACCGTAGCGCGTTCCATCTGTCGGGTAATTGAAAGGATGTCTTCCTCGCATGCAGAAAAGTCATTATCAATAATTCCCCACGCCTCCCTCTCGCCCTTTACAATGTCCATGAGCACATCCCCCGCAAGCTTCGCAATCTTCAGCTCTTTTTCGTCACTTTTTTCGAGCCCGTCGGTCAATTTTCTCTTAACGCTTCCCCAGAGATTTCTGTGTTCCTCTATAAGATTCCCTGGATGGGCGCCTCTTTTTTTCTTCCTTTTTCCCGCCCTTTTCTTCCATCCCTCTTTTTTTGCCCTTTTTTTTATCAGTCCTTCTTTACGCCCGTAGACAGCCCTGAATGAGAGATCCTTTTCTTCATAATCAGCCCTGACCCTTTTCCAGTCGATTGCCACATCTCTTCTTAAGCCCCCTTCGAGAGAAATTTCTTCCTGCAAAGGCAGGCCGCTCTATATCCCATCCAGCCCGTCGTGGTCGGGACACCCTCTAAGGGGATAAAGGCTAAGATATGTTTTTGCGCATTCCCTGCATACCTCCGGCTCCCTCAAAAGGACTTTAACTTTCCCCCCTGGATGGTAACGCAGCCAGTCGGTAATCTCCCCCATCTCGTTAAAACGGCCTGGATAGGAATTCATTTCACACCTCCGAGGGTTTGTTTGTTGGAGAACGCTTTTTCCAGCGCGGGAATCACACTTATAGTGTTTTTTTTCTACCCTTGAATACACAACCGTCTGTTTTACCTGATAAAATATGCCGTTTTAATTCTACCCTCTCTCTCTCTTTCTAAAACTCCCTGCACGAGGTTTCGGGAAAAGAGATTGGAGGAGGGCTGCTTTAAATCAGCGAGGGAGAAAACAAAAAAGACGTATCAACTTATTCAATGATACGTCTTTAATAGAGCGGGCTTTTATTGGTGCTTACTCTGCGCCCTTCGGTTCCATGGTAAGCCACAGATGCCCGTTCTTTCCGGGGTCTATCCTTGCGCCCCCTCCCCCAAACCTTTTAAACTCCCCGCATCCGTACAGCCTTAATCCGTCAAGCTGGTCTCCTATTGACTGGTACTGCCTCATGGTTTTGTAATCTGTCCAGCGTATCTTTGAAATTTGCGCCCCGCCGTTTACTTCAGGCACCTTCCTCCTTTTCCGGTGACCTTGAAGACGCAATCTTTTTTTCCGCCCTGTAGAGTATTTCATACGCCCTCCCGAGTGATATTCTGTGACTTTCGGCTATAGTCTTCATATGGGTATTCCAGTAATGGTATTCCGTAAATACCGCCCTTTCCCGCGGTGTGAGGTCCTCAAGGGGCCAGAGAATATCCCTGAGCCCAATCCCTTCGTTTTTAAGCTCGCCATAAAAGGCGTCAGGATCAACCTTGGTCAACGAGAATTGCCTCTTTTTCAAGGTAGGTGTGTATTATGCACATATGAACTTTTAATCTTTTTATACTGTAAATGCCTTCCTGATAAAAAGATCATGGCTGCAAACATCCCTCAGATAAAAATAATAATAAAAACAATATGTTAGCTTATATGTTTTAAACAGGCAACATTTTATGGAAATAAAAGATTAACTGTAAAAGGTATAATGTAAATATTATGTGATAAATATTATACAAACATTACACGTGTTTGTCAAGCACTTTCCGTTTTTTCATAAATTGTTACATCAGCCTGGCCTCTACGGCGCGGTATCAGGGCTATAAGAAAAAACCCTGTTGCAAAAAACCTGAAGTTTGTGTCTAATTAATCCAGCATGCAGGAAATGCCGGAAAAAAGATTTTTTGGACTCCACAGAAACGTATTTTTTACGGGGCTCGTAAGCCTGTTCATGGATATATCCTCGGAGATGGTTTACCCTCTTGTCCCTCTATTCCTGACGGGGGTTCTCGGCACAACAAAGACAACGGTCGGAATCATAGAGGGGATAGCCGAATCAACCGCCTCAATACTGAAGGTCCTGTCCGGCTGGCTCTCGGACATTCTTGGCAAAAGAAAGCTTTTGATGGCTGTCGGCTACGGCACCTCGGCGGCGAGCCGCCCTATCCTCTACAGTGCCGCGGGGTGGGGTGGAGTTCTTTCCGCGAGGTTCGTCGATCGGTTTGGGAAGGGGATAAGGACTTCTCCCAGGGACGCCATAATAGCCGAGTCAACAGAGAATGAGATACTTGGCAAGGCCTTCGGATTCCACAGGGCAATGGATACGGTTGGAGGCATCATAGGCCCGGCGCTCGCCGCAGTGCTTCTTTCAATGCTCTCCGGCGATATAAGGCTTATCTTCCTTATATCCACAATACCCGGGGTAATGGCCGTTTTATTGGTTCTGGTTTTTGTCAAGGAAAAAACCCGCGCAAAGGCAAAAAAGATAAGCCCCTTCCTTAACTTTACCTCCATAAGAGGCAATGCCATGGGGCGTTATCTGATAGTTATCTTCGTGTTTTCGCTCGGGAATACAAGCGATGCCTTCCTTATACTCAGGGCGCAAAATCTCGGGATCCCGGTTGAGATAATACCCCTCGCATATATGGTCTTGAATGCCGTATACGCGGCCACCTCTGTTCCGCTCGGTATAATCGCGGACAGGGTGGGGCTCAAGAATATGGTTCTTCTGGGATTTATTTTCTACAGCGCCGTATACGCGGGATTTGCCTTTGCGGCAAACGCAACGCATATATGGATTCTGTTTTTTTCCTACGGCCTGTTCAAGGGTATAAGCGACGGAAGCCAGAGGGCATATCTGGCGCAAATTGCAAACACAACGAGGATGGGGACGGCATTCGGGATATTCCACACTGCGGTCGGTTTAACGCTCCTTCCAGCAAGCGTCATAGGCGGGATACTCTGGGATAAGATGGGGCCGGCTGGAACATTTCTTTACGGCTCAGCGCTTTCGCTTCTGGCAGTCGTTATCTTTATCCTTCCGTCAAAAAATACAGATTGAAGAACTCCTGCCGTAAAAAACCCGGGGATTCCCGGCGCTGAATCAATGCCCCTCCTTCGCCTCTTCCACCAGTTTCCCCCTCACATCGCCGAAAAACATTATATCCTTTGCAACGGCGTTAAGAGGCACAAGATTTCTATCAAAAACCACTTCCACCTCTCCCGATGCCGACCCGAAGAGTTCTTTATCCAGTTTTACGTCGGCAATATAACCATCATTTTCTCCGTTCCGGTTTTTAAACTCTTCTTTATTCACAATCCTAAGCTTTATATCCACCTCTTTATCCGCGCCTTTTGGAAAGGTCTTAATACTGTAGCGTCTGCCCTCCTCAACCTGGCCGTATACCCCGTAGCGGAAGTTGTAAAACGCGACAAGCGGGTCATCGTAGAAAACGCCGGGCGCAACCGTAAGTTCCACCTCGCTTCTCAATTTCCCGTTTTTCCATTTCTTTACGCGCATGGTCCCTCTATCATAATCAAATTCGGTCAAAACCCTTTTTTCCTTGGACCCGACAATTGTATTCTCATCAAAACTCAGTGTCCTGAAACGCCTGCCCCCTTCAACTTCTTCAATCCTCGAGATATAGGTATCTTCCCTGTGGCGGAGCCAGCTGGCAATGCCGGTTGTATATGCCCTGAGGGTGGAAACGTATGTTGAACCTTCTTTTCTGATATTTATCTTTCCGGTTGCGACCCCTTCAAAAATCCAGAATCCCACGCTGTAGGTAAACTCCTCGCTTGAAAAAACCGCGCCTATGGCAGGGGAATCTCTGTTGACCTGCCCGCTTATTTCCCCGGCGGCAAATACCGGATGGACGGCCTCGAGGAAAAAAAAGACCGTAAAGAACGCGATAAGGATTGGCCTTCTTTTATACATAACTAAGAAAATAGATTAAAATGCCGGAAAAAGCAAGAAGGAGATTTTTTAGAGAACTCAGGAAAATTCCGGGGGGGCGGGTTTGCCTATGTAGTAACCCTGCGCATAGTCCACATTGAGTTCTCTAAGGAATTCAAAAGATTCCCTGTTCTCAACAAACTCGGCAACGGTCTTTATCCCCATGCCCCTTGCCACATCCACTATCGCCTTCACAAAAAGCTGGTCGTGCCTGTTCTCATGGAGTTTCCTTATGAAAAAACCGTCTATCTTCACGTAGTCAATGTTCAACTCCCTCAAATAAAGGAAAGAGGTGAAACCAACCCCGAAATCGTCAAGGGCGAAATGGAAGCCCTTGAGCCGAAGTTCCGTCAGAAACCTCTTTGCCCCTTCTATGTCGCTTACCGCCGCGGTCTCCGTTATCTCAAAGATGATTTTAGAGGGGTCTGCCCCGGTCCTCGTTACCGCTTCGTCAAGGAAGGAAAGAAACTCCGGGTCCCCCACGGTTTTTCCCGAAAGGTTTACGCAGAAAGAAAGGGGGCTGCCCCTTCTTACAGAGGCAAACTGAAGCCGCATCGCCTTTTCGGTTATCCTTTTGTCTATGAGGTTTATTATGTCAAACCTTTCCGCCGTCTCTATGAAGGCGGCCGGGGCGAGGATATTCCCGTCCTCGTCTTTCATCCTCGCAAGCGCCTCGTAGTGATGTATCTTATTCTCCCCTATATCCAGTATGGGCTGAATCCACGCCTCAAAGCGGTCTTCTTCAAGGGCATTGAGTATCTTCCCCTTCCAGACAAGCCGCTGGTGCATGTCCTCAAGGAGATGGTCGTCTTTGCAGTAAAGGCGGGAGCGGTCCCTGCCCTGTTCCTTTGCACGGTAGGCCGCGGCGTCGGCCTTTGCAAAAAGTTCCCTGACCGTTGCGCCGTTTTCGGGGTAAACCACCACCCCCGTGCTTACCGTTATCTCAATAGACGCGTTCATGAAGCGGAAGTCCTTGACCGCCTTCCTGAGACGTTCAGAAACCTTAAGCCCCTTTTCCCCGTTTATGCAAGGGATGAATATCGCGAACTCGTCCCCTGATAACCGCCCGATGATCGCCTGCGCTACCAGCTCTTTGAGTTCACTATCGCCTATTTCTTTAAGCGCCGTTTCCAAAAGACGCGCCATCTCTCTGATAACCTCATCCCCGAAGCCGTGGCCGTAGACGTCGTTTATCATCTGGAAACGGTCAACATCTATTAAAAGAAGCGCCCCTGTCTGGTTCCTCGTTCTTGCG
>Ga0209642_10003502_pt1 | contig 10125 bp, 8 predicted proteins | sample RifCSP19_2_FD_184025 | JGI IMG/M metagenome (GOLD analysis project Ga0209642, IMG submission 184025) | Soil microbial communities from Rifle, Colorado - Rifle CSP2_sed 19_2 (SPAdes) (version 2) | ecosystem: Environmental > Terrestrial > Deep subsurface > Rock core/Sediment | place: Rifle... | reverse complement strand
CGCCAAATCAGTCATCATAGTCCCTGGCTACGGCATGGCAGCAGCGCAGGCGCAGCATGCTGTTGGCGAGCTTACGAGTATGCTCAAGTCAAAAAACATATCTGTCAAATTTGCCATCCATCCTGTCGCAGGGAGGATGCCCGGGCATATGAATGTGCTCTTGGCTGAGGCAGGCATACCGTATACTGACCTGATAGAGATGGAAGAGATAAATCCTGAGTTTCCGCACGCTGATGTGGCGCTTGTAGTAGGCGCAAATGACATCACCAATCCTGCTGCCCGACATGATACGAAGAGTCCCATCTACGGCATGCCGATACTTGATGTAGACAAGGCAAAGACGATTATTGTGAGCAAAAGGAGCATGAATCCTGGATTTGCAGGCATTGATAACGAGCTATATATCCATAAAAATACCCGCATGCTTTTTGGAGATGCTAAAAGCTCTATATCAGGTCTGGTGCAGAATATGAAATCTGCCTAAAAAAAGAGACTATCGTCCAAGGGAATCATCTTGGTTGCAAAGAAAAAGAAACCGGACATTACTGTGCCTGTTATGATAGAGATACCCAAAGGGTGCAGGAATAAGTATGAGTATGATAAAGAGAAAAAGGTCATAAAATTTGACCGTATGCTCTTTTCTGCAGTCCATTATCCAAGCGACTATGGCTTTATCCCTGAAACCCTTGCAGAGGACGGCGACCCCCTTGACGCCCTTGTCCTTGTATGGGAGCCGACCTTTCCCGGTTGCCTCATCGAGACAAAGCCGATCGGGCTTTTTAAGATGATTGATGAAAAGGGGCCTGATGCAAAGATACTCTGCGTGCCGATCTTTGACCCGCTCTGGAATCATATAGAGCGCCTGAAGGATGTCCCGCCCCACCTTCTTAAAGAGATAGAGCATTTCTTTTCTGTTTATAAGGACCTGGAAGAAAAGAAGACCGACATCGAGGGATGGGAAGACCGACGTGCTGCATTAAGAGTCATAAAAGAGGCATATAAGAGATACCGCAATCAGAATCTCAAGAAAGCTGAAGAGCTAATACAAACGCAATGAGTGGAGTGCGACGAGTAGAAACTGTAGGGGAGGGGCTTGTCCCCTCCTGTTTCTTGCGGGCGGGCACAAGGCCCGCTCCTACATGCCCGCAAGAGCAATGTAACACTATTTAATGCGTTTGTACTAATTCTTTATCAATCGCATCCACGGTGAGAATTGACAATTTTTTAGCCAATATGTTAGAGTGCGATGATGCCTTTGGGAGTGCATACCTCTATTGAGGGAGGCATATCGAGTGTACTGGTTACAGCAAAAAGACTCGGGTGCGAAACCGTACAATTCTTTGGCCACAGCCCCCGGAACTGGCATATGGCTACTCTTCCTCAAGAAGAGGTAAACAGATTTAAGATATATAAGAGGACAAGCGGAATAAATCCCATTATTTTGCACACTTCTTATCTCATAAATCTATCATCGCCTGATGGAGGCGTGTATAAAAAATCCATAAGGCTTTTTCTCCATGAGATTGATATAGCCTTAAGTCTAAGTGTTGATTTTGTTGTTACACACCTGGGCAGTACACTGGGTAGAGATACAAGCTTTGGGATAAACCGCGTCATAAAGGCATTATCATATGTTTTTGATAAGAGGCCTCACCTGAAGACCGGCATTCTGCTGGAAAATACTGCCGGCGGGGGATGGACGCTCGGCCACAGGCTTAACGATATCAAGGCAATTATCCATGCGCTGAAAGGCCAGGCAGTTGGTCTCTGTTTTGATACCTGCCATGGGTTTGCAGCAGGCTATCCTCTTCATTCTCCAGAGGATGTAGATAAGCTGGTAAAGTTGATAGATAATGAGGTTGGTTTACAGAACCTCAGGCTTATTCATCTGAACGATTCTAAAGGCGGTTTTCGTTCAAGGCTTGACCGGCATCAGCACATCGGGAAGGGCAGTATCGGCCTCAAGGGTTTTAAGGCGCTCGTGAATCACCCGCAGCTAAAAGATATTCCCATGATACTGGAGACCCCGAAAAAGTCAATTAGAGATGATCTTAGGAATCTAAAGATAGTAAGAGGAATGATCTTATAGGGCAAAGTGCAAAATGGAGAATGCAAAATTATTTGAGTCTATATCTTGACTTTTACAGTCCCCCTCACCCCACCCTCTCCCCCTAAAGAGGCTGTGTCATAATGTCATTGCGAGGGAGCGCAGCGACCGAAGCCTTGTCCCGATCCGCCTGAGGCGGAGAGGGAACTCTCGAGATTGCCACGGGCTTTGCCCTCGCAACGACCTTTCGGGTCGGATTGCCACGCTCCCTTCGGTCGCTCGCAATGACAAAAAGAGGATTATGACACAGCCTCAAAGTGGGAGAGGATAAAGGTGAGGGGGTCGGATTTTAGTTTTACAGTCATCAATAATCATAAGAGGTGAGAAATATTATGAAGGTCATAATAGTTGGTGCCGGAGTAGTTGGTTATACCATTGCAAAGAGGCTTTCTTCTGAAGAACAGGATGTGGTGTTGATTGAGAAGAATGAGAAGCGGATTAAGGAAATTGAGGGAAGCCTTGATGTAAAGATTACACATGGAAGCGGAAGCAGCCCAAAGGTGTTGATGGAAGCAGGTATCGAGCATTCAGATATGATAATTGCTGTAACTGACAGCGATGAGGTAAACATGATAGCGTGCCTTGTTGCAGGAAGTCAGTCCCGGGTGCCTAAAAAGATAGCAAGAATCAGAGAGCCTGATTATTTGGAATACACTCAGATATTTGAAAAGGATTATCTTGACCTTGATTTTAACATAAATCCGGAAAAGGCTGCTGCTGAGAGGATATTGAGAATTATAGAGATTCCCGGCGCAGTAGATGTAGCAGAATTTGCTGACGGCAAAGTCAAACTGGTTGGCATGAAGCTTACGAATACATGCAGCGTTGTGGGGCAGAAGCTGAAAGACCTCAAGGAGCTCCATCCTGACCATCAGGTTATCATCGTAGCAATCTACAGGGGCAGTGAGACGATAATACCAAAGGGCTCTACGGTTCTTGAGGCAGAAGACCTGGTATTTTGCGTTACTGTCCCAGCGGAGATACCGCATCTCACAAAAATACTCGGCAGGAAAGAAAGGGGCGGCAGTAAGGTCATGCTCGTTGGCGGCGGAGATATCGGTTTTTACCTTGCCCAGTGGCTTGAGGAAAAAGGTTTTTATGTCAAGGTCATCGAAAGAAACGAGAACAGGGCATCATTTATTGCTGACAAATTAGAAAAGACAATAGTTATTAAAGGCGACGGAACAGACCAGAATCTCTTGACCGAAGAAAATGTGCAGGATATAGACACCTTTATCTCAGTTACCAATGATGAAGAGGCCAACATATTGTCAGCGCTTTTAGGTAAAAGGATTGGCGCTGGCAGATGCATCGCTCTTATTGATAAACCGGAGTATCTGTCAATGCTGTCAACCATAGGTATTGATGTTGGAGTATCTCCCAGACTCGCCTCTGTCAGCGGCATATTGCAGTTTGTCAGGAGGGGAAAGATACTGGCAGTAACACAACTTATGGAGGAACGGGTTGAGGCGATCGAAACTATTGCCCTGGAAACAGCCGATATTGTTGGCCAGCCGCTCAAAGAGCTCAAATTTCCTCAAGGGGCCATCATAGGCGCAATTGTTACGGAAAAGGGCGATGTTGTCATACCTGAAGGAAAGACCTTGATCCATGTTGGCGATAAACTTATTATCTTTGCCCTTCCAAAGGCAGTGTCCAAGATAGAGAAGATGCTCATGGTGAAGCCGGAGTACTTTTAGATGCGCATTCGGGTTATCTTATACCTCCTTGGAATCCTCAATCTCTTCCTTGGTCTTTTTATGTTGATTCCCACCCTTATATCGCTTCTCTATGGAGAAGCAGCCACCATGGCTATATTCGCCTCATCTCTTATTACAACAGGCATTGGAGGTGTGTTGTTTTTAACCTGCAGGGGGCAAAAGGTAGACGTCTCTCTCAGGGAAGGTTTTGCCATAACAGCTATGACATGGATCAGCGCCGGCTTATTCGGTGCGCTCCCCTATTTTCTATCAGGTGCGCTTCCTCATTTTGTAGATGCCTATTTTGAGGCGATATCAGGATTTACCACTACAGGTGCCTCTGTCTTCAAGTCTGTAGAAAACCTGCCGCATGGCATACTCTTCTGGAGGAGTTTAACGCATTGGATCGGCGGGATGGGTATAATCCTTCTCTCTATAGCCATCCTGCCGTTTCTTGGCATCGGAGGGATGCAGCTTTACAGGGCAGAGATAACTGGTGTGGGGGTTTCTTCTGAAAAACTGGCGCCGCGGCTTATGGAGGTAGTCATATTATTTGGCAAGGTTTATCTTGCAATTACCATTGCTGAGCTGATTGCCCTCATATGGGCTGGAATGGGACCTTTTGATGCGCTGATACATACATTTGGCACTGTTGCAACCGGCGGTTTCTCTAATAGGAATATCAGTGCTGAATATTATCATAATCCACTGATAGAAATTATCCTCACAGTTTTTATGTTCATCGCTGCCACAAATTTTGCCCTCCATGCAAATATTTTGAGGCATGGCCCCAAAATTTACTGGCACAACTCTGAATTCCGTTTTTACCTTGGACTGCAATTGGTTGCCATCATCTTGGTGGCTCTTGACCTCTATTTTTCAGTATTTGACAGCCTTATGTCCTCACTCAGATATGCATCATTCCATGTTGTCACTATTACTACCAGTACCGGCTTTTCATCTGCTGATTATATGCGGTGGCCTTCCTTTTCTCAATTGATTCTGCTTATGCTGATGTTCATCGGTGGGTCAACCGGTTCTACTACCGGCGGCATAAAATGCCTGCGCGCTGTAATATTATTTAAACAGGGGTATAAAGAGCTGAGACATTTAATACATCCCCATGCGGTTATAAATATAAAACTTGGCACCAGGGTTGTCCCGAATGAGGTTGTCACGGCAGCTATTGGTTTTACCTTCCTCTATATTGCGATCTTTTTTATCGCTTCAATAGCGATGGCCTTTTTGGGACTTGACATCGTTAGTTCCATCTCTTCTGTTGCTGCAACACTCGGCAATATCGGTCCCGGGCTCGGAATCGTTGGCCCCTATTCCAATTACAGCGAGATACCATTTATTGGAAAGTGGCTGCTCATCGGCTGCATGCTAATCGGAAGGCTCGAGATATATACGATTTTGATATTATTTACGCCGACATTTTGGAAAGGATGATTTAAAAATCCTAAATCCTAATTTCTAATTTCCAATGAAATGTTCAATGATTAAATTCCCAATGTTTTTTGACATTTGACATTTTATTGGAAATTAGTCCCCGATTGAATCTATCGGGGGTTAGAAATTAGAAATTTATATTATAGCGGAGTTTCTATGTACGATTTAATCATCATCGGCGGCGGTCCTGCTGGCCTTACTGCAGGCATCTATGCCCAGAGGGCAGGGCTTAAAACACTTCTTCTGGAAAAAGAGGTTCTCGGCGGCCAGATCGCTGTAAGCGATATCATAGAAAACTATCCTGGTTTTCCATCAATAAGCGGTCCCGGGCTTATGGAAAAGTTTGAGGAACACGCAAGAGGCTTGGGGCTTGAGATTCGGATGACAGAGGTTATTGATATTCAGGATAGCGGTCAAGAGAAGATTGTCAAGACCTCAGATGGGGACTTAATTGCAAAGGCAGTCATTGTTGCAACAGGCGCAAAACCAAAGAGGCTGGGTATTCCAGGAGAAAAGGAGTTTACCGGCAAAGGGGTTTCCTACTGCGCAACCTGTGACGGCCCATTTTTTAAAAATCAGAGGGTGTTGGTTGTTGGAGGCGGCGATACTGCTGTTAAGGAGGCTATTTATCTATCAAAGATCGCCAGCAAGACCTATATTGCCCACAGGAGAGACCAGCTCAGGGCGGAAAAGATAATTCAGGACAAGGCGCTTTCCACCCCTAATATTGAAATATTGTGGAGCCACATCTTAAAGGAAATCAAAGGCACAACCGGCGTTGAGAAGGTAGTTTTACAGAATCTCAAAGGCAATAGTATAAAAGAGCTTGATGTGGAAGGCATTTTTATTTTTGTGGGTATAAATCCAACAACAGACTTTGTTGATGTTGCAAAGGATGAACAGGGATTTATTAAAACTGACCAGGATATGAAAACCTCTGTGCAAGGCATATTTGCGGCAGGCGATTGCAGGACAACATCGCTCAAGCAGGTGTCAACAGCAGTGGGAGACGGCGCAGTAGCCGCATTTATGGCAGAGAAGTATATAGAGGAATTGGATTAACAGGCTGTTGCCCAAATCATAAATGTCATTCCCGAATGCTTCTATCGGGAATCCAGTTCTTATAAATTCAATGAGTTATGGATACCCGACAGAGACATTCGGGCATGACAAACTTATAAAAAGAGGTTTGGGCAACAGACCGTTAAGATTTGATGTTAAAAGTAGCTTATCATTATTTTGATAACTGGATAGAGCCTATAGAAAACAAAACCTATTTCATTTTGATGATTTTTATGTTAAAGTATCGCCAAATGTTTATAGGAGAAAATTCTGAATAAAATGAAAAAAATACTATTCATAACCCCGCCATTTCATGCAGGTGTAGTTGAGGTAGCAGGCAGATGGGTGCCCCTGAATATGGTGTATGTGGCTGGCAGCGCAAAAGAGGCTAACTATGAGGTTAAGATTTATGACGCCATGACCAAGGGTGTGGGGCATAAAGAGATCGAAGATAAGATACGGGAATTCAAACCCCATTATGTAGCCACCAATGCTATTACCTGCACGCTTCCTGATGCGCTTAAAATAATGGAAACAGCCAAGAAGGTAGACAAACATATCGTCACCTTTTTAGGCGGGATCCATCCTACTTTTATGATTGAAGAGGTCTTTGGGCTTTGCAAGTCTGTGGACTTTATTGTAAGGGGGGAGGGGGAAAGGACAATCGTTGAACTCCTTCAAACCCTTGATAAGGCAAAAGACCTGAAAAAGGTCAAGGGGATTGCCTATAAATTAGGTGCTCAGATTGTTCAAACGCCTGAAAGGCCATTCATGAGTCCAGAAGAATTAGACAGCCTTCCAAAGGCATGGGACCTGCTGGACTGGAAAGACTATAATTATTTTATCATCCCTGACTCAAGACTTGGAGCTATAGACACATCAAGGGGATGCGACAAGGACTGCACCTTTTGCTCTCAGAGAAAGTTCTGGAAAGAAAACTGGAGGGGAAGGTCTCCTGAGAGTTTGATAAAAGATGTGGAGCTCCTCAATAAAAAGTTTGGCGTGAATGTAATTCTTCTCACTGATGATTACCCTACACTTGACAGGGCGAGATGGGAAAGATTTTTAGACCTCTTGATAGAACGGGATTTAGGCATCTATATCCTCATGGAGACGAGGGTAGAGGATATATTGAGGGATAGGGATATCCTTCCCAAATACCGCAAGGCTGGAATCATCCATATCTATGTTGGCACAGAGGCTACTGACCAGGAGACCCTGGACCTCTTTAAAAAGGATGTAAAGGTAGAGGATGCAAAAGAGGCGCTTAGGCTTTTAAATGAACACGGAATCATCACAGAGACGTCCATGATACTTGGACTGCCCAATGAGACAAAGGCATCCATAGAAAAGACGCTAAAACTCGCCACTGAATACAATCCTGATTTCTGCCACTTCCTTGCTATTGCGCCATGGCCCTATGCTGATATGTATAATGAGCTGAAGCCATATATAGAGGTTTATGATTATAAAAAATACAATCTCATTGACCCTATAATTAAGCCAAAAGAGATGACATTAGAGGATATAGATAAGGCTATTGTGGACTGCTACAGGCGGTTTTACATGGGAAAGCTCCATGAGATTGTCAAAACAAATGACGTCTTTAAAAGAAACTATCTTTTGGTTTCAATGAAGCTTATGATGAGCAGCTCATTCCTTGTAAAAAAGATTGGGAGTCTGGGAAAGGTTCCTGCTGAAGTGGAAAAATACCTTTCAAAACTTGCTGTATCCGCATAAATGAGAAGCAATGAAAAAGAACATAGGAGAGATACTTTTAGAAGAAGGCCTTATTAAAGGCGAGGAGTTAGAAAAGGCGCTCCAGGAACAGACAAAGACCCGTGCGAGGCTGGCCTCAATCCTTGTAAACCTTGGCTATCTCTCTGAAGATGCAATGCTCAAGGCATTGAGCATTCAAATGGGCATCCCGTTTCTCACCTTGCGTGATTATCCAAAGATTCCCCCTGTTATAGACCCGCCTTTGTCAGTTAAATTTCTTAAGCAATACAAGCTCATCCCCCTTGAAAAAAGAGACAGTATATTAAAGGTAGCAATGAGCGACCCTCTGGATAGTTTTGCTATAAATGGCCTGCGCCTTGCCACAGATTGCGCGATAGAGCCTTGTATTGGCAGAGAAAGGGATATTCTCACTGTCATTGACCAGTACTATGGCGGCACAGTTACCATGGAAAAGATTATCGAAGGTATTGAGGAAAAAGAGATGGAGGTGGCGCCATGGCAGGTAGAAGAGGAGATAGAGCATCTCAGAGACCTTGCGCAGGAGGCGCCAATAATAAATCTTGTCAATCTTCTTATAACAAGGGCAGTGGAGAGAAGGGCCAGCGATATCCATATCGAGCCTTTTGAGGATGGACTTCACATCCGCTATCGCATTGACGGCATCCTCCATCAGACAGAATCACCTCCAAAAAATCTTCATCCTGCAATAGTGTCGCGCATAAAGATTATGGCAAAGCTCAATATCGCTGAAAGGCGTCTTCCGCAGGATGGAAGGATAAAACTTAAAGTCCTGGGCAAAGATATTGATATAAGGGTGTCATCAGTCCCGATGCTGTATGGCGAGGGCGTTGTTATGAGGCTACTTGACCCCACTGGTATCATAGGGCTGGAGGTGCTTGGGTTTGACGTAAAAAACAGAGAGCGGTTTGAAGATATTGATATAAGGGTGTCATCAGTCCCGATGCTGTATGGCGAGGGCGTTGTTATGAGGCTACTTGACCCCACTGGTATCATAGGGCTGGAGGTGCTTGGGTTTGAGGTAAAAAACAGAGAGCGCTTTGAAGATTTGATAAAGAAACCTTATGGAATGTTTCTGGTTACAGGCCCTACAGGCAGCGGAAAGACAACTACGCTCTATGCAGCCCTGTCAATGATGAACACAAGAGAAAAAAAGGTTATTACTATTGAAGACCCAATCGAATACTATCTTGAGGGCGTAAACCAGATTCAGGTAAAGCCAAAGATAGGACTTACCTTTGCAGATGGACTCAGGTCTATTGTGAGGCAGGACCCTGATATAATAATGGTAGGTGAGATAAGGGATGTGGAGACAGCAGATATCGCAATCCATGCAGCGCTTACAGGCCATCTGGTATTTTCAACGCTCCATACCAATGATGCTGCTGGCGCAGTAACCAGGCTTAAGGATATGGGGGTAGAGGGCTATTTAATATCATCTTCCCTTCTTGGAGTGCTTGCCCAGAGGCTTGTGCGGGTAATATGCAATAAATGTAAGATTACCTATGCGCCTGATAAAGAGCTTGCGGATGAACTTGGCGTAAAGATGAACTTTCAGACATATAAAGGAAAGGGATGCGAGATATGCGACCATACAGGATATAAAGGAAGGACAGGTATATTTGAGTTATTGTTAGTTAATGATGAAATAAGGAGGCTCATTGTAGAGAAAAAAGGCTCAGATGTAATTGCACAGAAGGCTATAGAATTAGGGATGAAGACACTGAGAGACGATGGCTGGGAAAAGGTAAAGGCAGGAATAACAACTGTGGATGAAGTAATAAGGGTAACGCAGGCAGCAGAATGATATCAGATGTGACAATGTTACTAATGAGAGCGTAATACAGATTACATTTGCGTTGTTCCAAAAAGCATCGCCTTTTCCGTCATGCCCGAATGCTTCTATCCCCGATAGAAACATTCGGGGACGCATCCAGAGTAATCATAATGGATTCCCGCTACATACATGCGGGAATGACGAATTGGGGTGTTTAGCACATAATAAATGCAAACTATTTTGTGCTCTCCTTAATAAATTTCAAGGGT
>Ga0209642_10003500_pt1 | contig 10133 bp, 6 predicted proteins | sample RifCSP19_2_FD_184025 | JGI IMG/M metagenome (GOLD analysis project Ga0209642, IMG submission 184025) | Soil microbial communities from Rifle, Colorado - Rifle CSP2_sed 19_2 (SPAdes) (version 2) | ecosystem: Environmental > Terrestrial > Deep subsurface > Rock core/Sediment | place: Rifle... | reverse complement strand
CAGGATGCCGGCGAATGCCAGGCTGATCACGAGCGCGTTGCTGCCGTGCCGAGCTTGCCGCCCGGCCAGGGCACGCCGAACCCGGTCCGGGTCCGCAATGACCGCCGCCGCCGCGAACAGTACGGTCAGGGCCAGGCCCGCGCTCACAATTGGGTAGAACTCGCGCTTCACCATGTACCATGCGGCGGAGGCGAGGAGCAGCACGACGCTCGCCGGATAACCTGCCAACGCGTAGCGGCGCCAGTCGCGCTTCATCGCCACCTCCGCGCCTCAATGATCTGGCTTCCGAGAAAAAGCGCCAGGGTGGTCAGGCTGACATAGAACAGCATGTCGCTCACAACCAACACGCCCCGGTACATGTTGTCGTAATAGTGATTGACCAGGCTCAGGTAACGGATTACCTCAGCCCCGGTTCCCCCGCCGCTGCCGAACCCACCCAAGATCCACATGCCCAACAATACCCCGAGCGTAACGAAGAACGCCGCGACCGGGCTGCGAAAGAGAGACGAGACGAAGACCCCGATGGCGAGCAATGCCCCCGTCATCAGGATCAGGCCCAGGTAGGCCGAAACAAGGACGCCTTGGTCGATGCCGCCTGTCTCCTGACCCACGACCTGTGTCATCCCGTTCATGATGATCGGATAGACCCAAGTCACACCCAGCAGAAGCAGCATGAAGCCCATCGCCCCGAGCCATTTTCCAACCACCAGTTCCCAGTCGCGGATCGGAGCGGTGAGGAGGAGCTCGATGGTACCCATGCGCTGCTCATCCGCCAGTAGTCGCATCGTGATCGCCGGGGTCGCGAAGAGTAGGATCGTCACCAGTGGGTTGAGCACGGTTCGCCCGTCCGGTTCGACCTGTCCTGTCTGTAGGCCGTAGTACACATTGAGAAAGAAGATGCCTCCGAGGATCAGAAGAAACACGGCGGCAACCGCGTAGGCCTCAGGGGACACAAAGAATCGCCGGAACTCACGGCTCGCTATCGTTGTAACGTTGCGCATCGTCACCCTTTTGAAGTGAGCTGCCGTTCTTCTTGGGTCAGCTGCAGGAAGATCTCTTCCAGGCTAATGCCTACCGAACGGAATTCGAGCAGTCCCAATCCGGCATCCACGACCGCCTTCGCCACCGCCGGTCGAATGTCTTGACCCGGCGAACTGGTCAGCTCCACCTGCCCCTCCCGGCTTGTCGGCTTCACCGAAGTCACTCCAGGCACATCGCGCAGAGCCGCAGTCAGTTCGGTGGAATCGGCCATTGCGGAGACGAGCAAGTGGTCCGCACCTGCAAGCTGCGCCTGGAGTTTCTCGGGCGTGTCCTCCGCCACGATTTGGCCTCGGTTGATGATCAGGACCCTGTCACACACCTGCTGTGCCTCGGACAGGATGTGGGTGGAAAGCAGGATCGTGCGTTCCTTCCCCAGTTCCTGGATCAGTTTTCGCACCTCGATGATCTGGGCCGGATCGAGGCCGATGGTAGGCTCGTCCAAGATGAGGACCTCCGGGCTGTGAAGCAGTGCCTGGGCGAGACCGACCCGTTGGCGGAGGCCCTTCGAGAGATTACCGATATAGCTCTCGGCTCGCTCGCGGAGGCGCACCGTGTCAATAACCTCATCGACCCGCACATCGAGGTCGACGACTCGCCGCAGGGAACCCATGAACGTCAAGTACTCCACCACCGACATCTCCGGATAGAGCGGCACAGTCTCCGGCAAATACCCAACTCGCCGCCTCACATCGAGCGATTGTTCCACAACATCGAAGCCGGCGACGCGGGCGCTCCCCGCAGAGGGCGGCATATAGCCCGTCAGAATGCGCATCGTCGTTGTCTTGCCCGCGCCGTTCGGTCCGAGGAAGCCGAGGATTTCGCCGCGGTTGGCGTGGAATGTCAGATCGCGGACCGCCATGTGAGCCCCGTAATACTTGCTCAGGCCTTCGACTTCAATCATCGCCATTCCCTTCGTATGACATGGCTTGGCGCCAAGGAATTGCAGAGAAAGAGGGTGCCCTCGCCGCTCGCGAAGGCAGTGCGCTCATGAGGTGTGGAGCTGCCCCAGTGCAGAACTACCCCAGGAAAGAATATACAGAAAACGCGGGAGGCAAGTCAAGACGCGTGCCTGTTTCTCATCAAACCTTCATCTTGCGCGCTTATTGTCTTGACATCACTTGTCCCGCCCTGTACAATCCGCGTTCTTGATCCTGAGTGGAACCATCCGATCATCGAATTGAACTTCGCCGAGCATCCTCAGCCCCGTCCGCGGAAGCGGTGCGCACATAGGAGAAGTACGCATGCAGTCTATGAACTTGACCCTCTTCGAATGGGCCATGATCTTGACGGTCCTGGGGGCAGCCGTGCTGGCCCTCGTCTATGCAGGATGGTTGACGCGCCAAATCCTGGCCTATGACAAGGGCACCGAGGCCATGCAACAAGTGTGGCGCGACATCAAGAGCGGCGCCAATGCCTACTTGCGCACCCAGCTGCGCACGGTGGCTGTCCTGATTGGCCTCCTGACAATGGCCATGTTCTTCAGCGTTTGGATCGTCCGGCCGACGCCCGAGGCCGAGGAGCTGTTCGGCGAGGGGGCGCGGCTGACCATCGCGTTTGGCAGGGCGGCGGCTTTCCTGCTCGGGTCAACCTTCTCAGCCACCGTGGGATTCCTGGGCATGAACATGGCGGTGGAAGGCAATGTGCGCGTGGCCGCCGCCGCCCGGGTAAGCTATGCTGAGGCATTGAAGATCGCCTATCGTTCGGGAACGATCACCGGCATGCTCACGGACGGCCTCGGGCTTTTGGGCGGCACGACGATCTTCATGATCTTTGGCAAGTCGTCTCCGGATGTGCTGCTGGGCTTCGGATTCGGCGGCACTCTCCTGGCCCTGTTCATGCGCGTGGGAGGAGGCATCTTCACCAAGGCCGCCGATGTAGGCGCCGACCTGGTGGGCAAGGTTGAGGCCGGAATGGAGGAAGACGACCCACGCAATGCGGCGGTGATCGCGGATCTGGTTGGCGACAATGTCGGCGATTGCGCGGGTATGGCAGCCGACATCTTCGAGAGCTACGAGGTCACGATCGTCGCGAGTCTGATTCTAGGGCTTGCCCTTGCGGCGCTGACCAACCAGCTTTCCTGGATTATCGTGCCCTTGCTCATTCGCGGCATCGGGGTAGTCAGTTCCATCGTGGGGACGTACGCCGTGTCGCTCTGGCGCGGGGTGGACGCAGAAAGCGCCATGTACAAGAGCTACGAGCTCTCCAGCGCAATCACCATCACATGTGCCTTCCTGCTATCGGCCTTCTACGCACACGACCTCAGAATGGGCGTGCTGGTTGCCGTCGGCGTCGCACTCGCTGTGGCCTTCAATCCTCTGACAGCCTACGCCACGAGCGCCAACAGCAAGCGTGTGCGCAAGATTTCCGCCGCCACACGATTCGGCCCAGCGCTCGTGATCTTAGAAGGCCTCAGCCTAGGATACCTATCGAGTATCTGGGCCGTGGTCGTGATCATGATCAGCCTGGCAGCCTCGATCCTGATCTACAACGCCCAGCTCCCGCCGGGCATCGCAACGATCGCGCTTTACGTCTCCATTGGCTTGGCAGTCGTGATCTTCCTGTTCCAGATGTCGCGCAAACATTGGATCGAGGGCATCTTCCTCGGTATGTGGGTCGTTGTGGCTGGTTTCTTCTTCTTTAGCATGCGAGCCGAGACAGCGAACGCGTTCACGTACATCTTGTTTGGTGTGTCCCTGATCGGCGTCGGCATGCTATCGCACACCGGCAACAACGTCAGCATGGACACCTTTGGACCGATCTCGGACAACGCCAACGGCATCGGTGAAATCGCCGGCATGGACCCCAAAGCGCGCCAGGTTATGGCCGATTTGGATGCGGCAGGGAACACAACCAAGGCCATCACCAAAGGGGTCGCGATCGGCTCCGCCGTCATCGCCGCCCTCTCGCTCTATGGCGCCTTCTTTACCGACATCAAGCGCGTCTGGCCGACGGAGGTGCGCGGTCCCTTCACGGCGGTCATCAATCTCGCGGATCCGACCGTGTTCGTGGGATTGCTCGCCGGAGGCATGCTCCCCTTGCTGTTCGGAGGCCTGCTCATCAAGGCCGTCAACCGGTCGGCGGCGCAGATCATGGCCGAGGTGCGCCGGCAGCTGCGCATCCCTGAAGTGTGGCAGCGCAAGCAAAGGCCGGACTACGCTCGCGCAGTGGAGATCAGCACGCGTGCAGCCCAAACGGAACTCGTGCCGTTGGGGTTGATCGCGGTCTTGTCGCCGATTGTGATCGGACTTCTGCTCAAGGAACAGGCTCTTGGAGCGTTCCTGGCCGGCGTCATCGTCAGTGGCCAATTGCAGGCCGTCTTCATGGCCAACGCCGGCGGCGCATGGGACAACGCCAAGAAGCACATCGAAGACGGCAACTACGGCGGCAAGGGCTCTGAAAACCACAAGGCGAGCATCGTCGGGGATACCGTCGGGGATCCACTCAAGGACACCGCTGGCCCGGCTCTCAACCCGATGATCAAAGTCATGAACCTGGTCGGGCTGATCCTGGCGCCGATCCTGGTCGAGTTCACCGGACTGCACCCGGGAATCGTAATAGCCGCCGTCCTGGGCCTGCTCGTCATCCTGTGGGCCTACCGCCGCTCCGACCGCGAGGTCCACATGGTCGAGGACGAGGGCATGCAAGCGATCTCCATGGCAGAGACCTCCGCCGACTGAGGCAGCTTCGCGTCTGAGTCTCCAGGGCCTGCGCTTCGTCGAGATGCGCGGGCCCTGCTTCATTCACCGGAGGGTTGCTATCCTTCGACTGCGCTCAGGATAAAGACCGCACTTAGGGGAAGGACCTCTGTAGCAAAGACGAGTTCTTGCCGATGCGCTTGGATGTACCGGGCTCCCGCGTGCGCTTGCGCCGTTCGCCGTTGTGGGGCTATGATGAGCCGACGCAGGACGAGGATGGCGTCCGCAGCGACAACCGGCGCATCGCTATCGGTAGGAGACACCCTCGGTGAAGCGACTCAGCCCTGAGTTCCCCTCCTACTTGCTTTCGCTCACAGGGCTGTTGCTCTACACGGTTGGATTCGGGACATCTGACAGCCGATCTCAGCTTTTCTCCACATGGTTGGTCGGCGCCGCATCGGTCTTCTGGCTACTCCAGAGACGGCGTGATCGTCGTCCGCTGCTCATCCCGATCATCTCCGTTCCCATCGCCGCGCTCATCCTCTTGCTGTTGATCCTCACGCCGTTCAGCCCTCTCCCACAGTACGGCTTGGAGCAGCCACTGCGGGGGTTGGCGCTCATGCTGGCCCTTCTCATGGTGGTCGATTCGTTGCAGCGCGGGATTCGGCCGACTGTCTGGGAGAACGCCCTAGTCAATCTAGCGACAGTTTTCACACTGATCGAACTGGGCATCGCCGCGCTCTGGTATTGGCGTTGGTGGACGATCAACGGCTCATTGATGCCCCTGCCTCCTGTTGGTTATCGCCTGACAGGACTCTTCCTCACCCACGCCAACGTCATGGCGGGGTACCTAAACCTTGTCCTGCCGACAGTCCTCGTCCGCTTGACGTCTGTTCGAAGTTGGGGGGCAAGGGGGGTATGGGCGATCACCTTCCTTCTATTCCTTGTCGGCGAATACTTCACCTCTTCACGCGGTGGTTGGCTGGGCGCCGCGGCCGGGCTCTCGGTCACTCTGCTGTTGGCAAATCTGCCCCAACGGGTACTCGCAGCCTTGAGACGAATTCGGGCGACCCGTCTGCGACCGGGCTTGGTTCCGATCCTCCTGGCGCTCGCCGCCGTTGCATCGATCGGGCTTATCGTCTTGTTCCTAGACCAGGCCCGATCGACGGTGCACGGCCCGATTTCGAGCGCCCGCAGCGGAATCTGGGGACCCGCCTTGCAAGTCATCGCCGCGTCGCCCGTTTGGGGCCACGGGCCAGGCTCTTTTCCCATCCACTTTGCCCGCATCCAGAGGCTCCCACCCGGTTTCGCCGCGAACACTGCCCACAATCTGTGGCTTCAAATTGCAGCCGAGTCCGGCGTTCTCGGATTGCTCCTGACTGCGATCGCAGCCTTCTTCCTCATCCGAGCGTTTGTGCGGGCCTGGCGCGTTGCGCCGGACGACGCGCGCGCCCGCCTGGCGGCGATGGCAGGTGCATTAGTCGCGTTGAGCGTCCATCACCTTGTGGATGACCTTTTCCAAGTCCCAGGCTATGCGCTTGCGGTGCTCGTCCTCCTGGCGCTTGTCTACCACGAGGCCCCTGTGTCCGAGAAGATCAGGATCGCGCCCCAAAGGCTGCTACAGCTCGGGGCGCTCATGGTCGCCGCATATCTTGGCTTGCGCCTACCTTCATTCCGGGGGTCGCTCGACTACGCCGAAGGCCTGCGTCTCGCTCGCTCGGGCGACTGGCTGGGAGGGGCGACGAGTCTCTGTCGAGCGGCCGAGTTGAATCCGCAGGGGACGTTCAACGGATTCCAGTGCGCCCTTGCTCAGGCACACGTGTCGTACGAGGTCTCCGAAGCTCAGCCTGCTCGATCCGCGATTGCGTCTCTGCAGCTGCCTCTTCAGACGGATCCGTACTGGCCCCTGCATTGGGCGAACCTGGCGGCGCTGGAATGGCGGGCCGAGCATCGAACCGCCGTTGACCACATGCGCCGGGCGCTGGAAGCCGCTCCGCTCAGCCCGGAGATCGCCCTGAATCTCGCGTGGATGTTCGAGGAAGCGGGGGATCACGAGGAAGCCGTGCTCGCCTACCGTCGCGCGCTGCGCTCCGACCCCTGGTTGGCGGACACAGTCTTCTGCCAGCAATCCGCGGTTTGTCGAGAGGCGAGAGTTGGTCTGCGCCTCGATGAGCATATCGCGGCCCCGACGCGATTCGCCTGGTGGGGATTCGAAGCGCTCTCGCGAGGATCGCTCGAGATCGCTGAGCGCAACTTCCTGCTCGCTCAGCAATTCGACAAGCATTCGGCCTATGGTTATGCGGGCCTCGCTTTGGTCTACCAGGAGAGAGGATTGGAGGAGCTGGCCTGGAAGCAGACCCAGATCGGGCTATTTGTCGCCCCCTCTCAGATCATGCTTTTTTCCGCAGGTCGCGTCGCGCTTCAGCAAGGTAGGCTCCCGGAGGCGGCGTTCTACCTATTGTCTGCAGTGCGTGCACAGCAGCGAATTCATGACTCCTACGAGTACTACGCAGCAGTCTACTCTCTCGATTTCCTCCCGATCGATCTCGTCCCTCAACTCCAGCACGCCACGCTAACGACCTGGAATGCTGAGGATCTTGCCCGAATGGCCGACCTGCTGGAGGAACAAGACCGCCGTGACGACGCGGCCGAGCTTCGCCAGTACTTGGCGGAAGAAGCACGCCCATGACACCGCCGACTCTGGCCATTGCATTCGTGCCCTCGCCTCATCACGACCTTCCTAGCCATCCCGAAAACGCCCTCCGCTTCCGCCTTCTGAGGGACCTGGCCAATGGCCCGCTCGCCCCGCATTTGAGGATCTTGACCTTCGACGACCCTACGCTGGCTGAGCTGACGGCTGTCCATTCGGTCGAGTACCTGGAGGGATTGCAGGAGGCCGCTGCCCAGGGTCCTGCGATGGTCGACGATGCGCCCACCTATGTCACGCAGGGTTCGTTTCGGGCGGCGAGGGAAGCGGCCGCCGGCGCACTGGCCGTTGCGGAGGCCGTGGCTCTGGGCCAGGGCCTTCCTGGCTTCGCGTTGATCCGCCCACCCGGCCACCACGCATGCAGGGCCAGGCCGATGGGCTTCTGCCTGCTCAACAATATCGCCATCGCTGCGCGCCACGCCCAGCGGCTTGGCTTGAGGAAAGTGATGGTCGTGGATTTCGACGTCCATCACGGTAATGGTACACAGGAGATCTTCGAGGAAGACGCCGATGTGCTCTATCTCTCGACCCATCAAGCGGGAATCTACCCTGGTACAGGCGCCATGGGCGATGTCGGGAAAGGTGAAGGAGTAGGGATGGTCATCAACATCCCTCTGCCAGCCCGGTCGGGGGATCACGCCATGGCGCTTGTCTTCGACGAGGTCATCCGACCCGCAGCGGCAAGATTCCTGCCCGACATCATTCTCTGTTCGGCGGGCTACGACGCACACTGGCACGACCCGCTGGCACAGTTGCAGTTCACGACGAGTGGTTATCACCAGCTAGTCGCCAGGCTCCTAGCCCTTGCGCAGCAGGTTTGCCACGGTCGGATCGCGCTAGTCCTCGAGGGCGGCTATGATGCGGATGCGCTCGCCGCGAGTGTCATCGCCTCCATGTGGGCGCTCGTCGGTGAGCCGGAGCCTGGGGAAGAGCACGGGCAGGCCCCCTTTCCGGAGCCGGATATCGGACCGCTGCTGAAACGGGTGGCCTCGCTCCATGGACTGTAAGTTCAATCTCTCGAGCTCCCCACGAATTCCGACGCCCGCTTGGCTAGACCCCCTTCGATAACATCATGCTAAACCTCGCAGCGGCGGTGCATTCGGGTGTATCCCACCTTATGTGGCGGCGACCGGGCCCGCGCGAGGCCATCATGGTCCTGGGTAACGCGTAGGGGCGAAGCATTCGCCGTTGAGCCTTCGGATGTGCATTCGGTTCCCGCAGCGAATGCTTCGCCCCTACCCTGCCGGAGAGGCTACTGATGGCCTGAGGCATCCAAGACAATCCTCTGCCGACTAACGTGGGATGCATCCCCCGCTCGCGGATTTCGCTTGCGTAAAGCGGGCATCTGCGGCATACTTTAGGCAGTGGGAGGACGATGGCCGAGATAAGTCTGCGCGCCTATGTCAAGGAAGTGGACGACCTTATCGAGCAGGGACAAAACCTCGACGAGGCGATTGCCCACTGCCGACAGATACTTGAGTCCCATCCCAAACACCTCGAGACCTACCGCCTGCTTGGCAAGGCCTACCTCGAAGCGAAACGCTACAGCGACGCAGCGGATATCTTCCAGCGCGTTCTCTCTTCCATGCCCGATGACTTCGTCGCCCATGTGGGCATGGCTCTGGTTCGCGAAGACGAAGGCAACTTGGATTCAGCCATATGGCACATGGAGCGAGCCTTTGAGACTAGCCCGGGTAATGCCGCAATCCAGCAGGAGCTACGACGTCTGATCGGGAGGCGCGATGGTCTCGAGCCGCCCAAGGTGCGTCTCAGCCGCGGCGCGTTGGCCCACATGTACGCCCACGGAGAGATCTTTCCTGAGGCGATCAATGAGCTGCGGTCTGCCCTCCAGGAAGACCCCGATCGTCCAGACCTACAAGTCCTTCTCGCCGAAATCTACTGGCGTTCGGACCAGAGACATGAGGCGGCTGAACTCAGCAAGCGGATCCTAGAGAAATTGCCCTTCTGCTTCTCGGCGAACCGCATCACGGCTTCGCTGCTTCAAGCCAGTGGTCGGGGCGAGGAGGCCTCGATCTATCAGCGAAGACTCGTGGCCCTCGACCCTTACTACGGCTATCTTGCCTCCTCCGCCGAAGACCCAAAGAGCGTGGACGCCGCCGCCATCCGCCTTGAGAAACTCGCATGGAAGCCAGGTCAACCGCTGCCTGCGACCGAAGCTCGCCAACCCGACTGGGCGGCATCTCTGGGCATCGACATGCGTGGCCAGAAGAAGGCCGGCTCGAATGTCGCGGCTGCGCCACCATGGGTGGGAGCAGCCCAGGACGACACGCAGCGGGGTCAGCCGCAACCCGATCCCCAGCCTGCTCCCGTGATCCATCCATTCGCCGGCGCAGAGACGCCTCAAGGTGTGGAGGTTCCAGACTGGATGCGGGAGTTCGGTTGGACCGAGGCGACGGGCGAGGCCAAAGACACATCGATTGAGTACACGGATGAGGAACTGGAATCAGGCCTTCCCACGGAGTCTTCTCCGCTGCAGGAAGAGACGGAGTCAGGCCTCCCGGCCGGGGTTCCTGCCTCCCAGGGACCGCTAGCGCCCGCCGCGATCCCGGATTGGCTTCGCGAGCTGGCGCCGGAAGAGCAGGCGCTCCAGATCCCTGCCGCGCCCCCGGCGGCTCAGCCCGAAGCTGAGGGTGAGAGGGCCGAGGTCCCCGACTGGCTGCATGAAGTGACCCCCGCCGAGCCGGTTGTCCCCACAAACGGCATGCGGCGTGCGGCGCCAGGAGGCGCCG
>Ga0209642_10003498_pt1 | contig 10135 bp, 9 predicted proteins | sample RifCSP19_2_FD_184025 | JGI IMG/M metagenome (GOLD analysis project Ga0209642, IMG submission 184025) | Soil microbial communities from Rifle, Colorado - Rifle CSP2_sed 19_2 (SPAdes) (version 2) | ecosystem: Environmental > Terrestrial > Deep subsurface > Rock core/Sediment | place: Rifle... | reverse complement strand
TGCCTGAGATAAGTGCAGAGTTCTTAAGAAATGTGAAGATACCAGAATGTCACAGTGATAAATAAAATGGAAGTGTCCTACAAAAAAGATAGGAGATCAAATGAAAATAAAAAGGATTCGCTCAGACTCTAACGGACTCAAAGGATCAGCTGAAACTCAACCTGTTGAGGCAGAGATATTCGACGCTTACTCCCAGGCTGTAATACATGCAGTTGAACGCGCTGGGTCTGCTGTTGTGAGTGTTGGATTAGCAATGCGTGTCCCTGAGCAACTGAAACGCCGCGGTGTTCCCGAAATCAGGAGTTTGGGAAGTGGAGTAATAATTACCCCGGATGGATATATTCTCACTAATAGCCATGTTGTTCAGTCTGCAGAAAAAATAGAAGTCCGGCTTCAGGATGGAAGAGACTATACTGCCCGGATAGTTGGTAATGACCCGCATGGTGACCTTGCTGTTGTTTCTATTCTGGAATCAGGGCTTCCAACAGCAGAGTTGGGTGATTCTGCACAGCTCCGTGTGGGTCAGCTTGTGATTGCCATTGGCAACCCCCTCGGGTTTCAGGCAACCGTAACCACAGGTGTCATCAGTGCTCTAGGTCGAAGTCTCAGGTCACAATCAGGAAGGCTTATCGAGAATGTCATCCAGACTGATGCAGCACTTAATCCGGGAAGTTCAGGCGGGCCCCTTGTAGACTCCAGCGGTCGTGTGATCGGCGTCAATACAGCGATTATTGCCGGTTCACAGGGAATCTGCTTCTCAATACCCATAAACACTGCTAAGTGGGTTGCCTCACAACTAATCCGTGAAGGCCGGGTGCGGAGGTCATACCTTGGTATCTCCGGACAGACAGTAAAATTGGACCGCAGTCTGGTTGTCCGCTACCGTCTTAAGAACTCAACAGCTGCATCAGTGACAGAAGTACAGCCGAAAACCGCAGCTTCCCGTGCAGGTATAAAGCCAGGGGACATCATCACACAATTAGGTGATATCCAGATAGCATCCCTTGATGACCTTCAACTATCCCTATCTCGACATCCAATCGGAGCTCCATTAAAAATCTATATTATCCGCAACCGCGAACCACTTTCATTAGAAGCTTTTCCAACAGAACTCCCGGATATAGAATAAAAGTCTACATAGCCATAAAGTGCCCCTTTTTGATGTATGAAATACAGAGATCGTATCCCACAGGATTACCGATATCAAAGACTTTCCCAGGAAGATGGAAACCAATGAGCCCTTTTTCTTCAAGCATAAGACTCCGAATCGGTAAATCAGTAAACTCACCTTCTTTGATTGAACCCCTCAACCTTTTAATATACTCAAAAATATGAGGACCTGAAATTGTTATGCCGCAGGTGCGGAGTTCTCCCTTGAAACGCATAATAAAATGACCGTTTCCCTTGGGGTAAAACTTTTTAACATGAAAAATATCATCATCCAAAAGTGAGAGGTCTACTCTTCCAGAGTTACTTATTCCCCTAGAATTTTCATCATTTACCTCCATAAGGGCAACTATATCTTTTCCGTATCTTCTAAAGACATCCTTTAATATCTTTAAAGCACCGGGTGCTGGAAAATAGATATTGTCAGGATAGATAATAGCTACTGTATGGTTTACGACAATATCTTCAGCAAGGGAAATTGCATCGGATTCACCCAGGGGCTCAGACTGATAAAGAAAGGTTATAGAGCATCCTCTTTTGGCCATAAAATTTCTGTCTTCAAAATACTTCCGTATCATTTCCTTCTGTCTGTTTATAACAATAATAATATTATTAATACCGGCTGAAAGACCTTCTTCTACTGCATACAAGATGGCAGGTTTATTTCCCACGGGAAACATCTCTTTTGGTATTTCAGCATTAACTGCCTTCATCCTTTTACCAAAACCGGCTGCTGGAATCACAAGATACAAAGGCTCATCCATCATCAGACATTAATCTCCATAAGGTCCTCTGCCAGTAATACATAGCCATCAAATACAGACCTGCATTCTTCTAACCTCTGCGAATCAGGATAAGGAGCAGGATAAATATGGGAAAGGACAAGTTTTTTTACCTTTGCTTTTCTTGCAATAAGCCCGCACTCTTTTGGTGTAAGATGTCCAGCCACCTTCATGGAATTCGTAAAAGAGCAGTCTGCAATTAGTAAGTCAGCATTTCTTGATAGTTCAATTATCCCTTCGTCATAGTCACAATCCCCTGTGATGACCACGGACTTCTTCCCATCCTCAAACCTGTAAGCAATGCTGTTTTCTGAATGAACCGTCTTTCTTGAAAATACATGAAGATATCCCAGGTCGAGTTTTTCTTCAATCTCGACCAACTCGATGATAAAGGTCCTGGGCCTTTTTATAACAAAGCTGATACAGGATTCATAAAACTTCTTGAAATCTTTGGGGCCAACTGCTAACAAATCATTTTCCCTCTTATATCCAGGGGTGGCTACAAGGGCATGTATAAAAGGCATAAGATCTGAGATATGGTCAGGATGGATATGGGTGACAAAGACTGCATTGACATCCCTGTAATTTTTCCCGGCCTTCTCAAGCTGAAGAATTGTCCCGCTTCCACAATCAACAAGGATATGCTTTCCTGAAACTTCAAGATAGTATCCGGGAGCATTTCTCTCTAAAGACGGCACACAGGTCCCACTGCCTAAAATAATAACTTTCATAAGTATATTCGCTTTAAAATACCAGTTATAAAATTTTTCCAATTATATCAGATTACCCTTCTTATTTAGTGGTGATTTTTTGGGGGAAGTAAGTATCTCCAATTATGTGATGGCATGATATAGTATTTAAGCGGTTTCTTTTGCTGATAGTTCATTGAGAAATATACTAATATAAAGAGGCAAAAGCCTCGGAGTCCCGATCTTATCGGGACGAGAATGAGCGAAAATACTGTATCATGCCCTTTATTACATTTAAAATAAAAACTAAAGTTAAATTCAATTGCGAAAAAAGAGAGGCTTTCTTTTGATATGCTTTTAAAAATATACCTCAGAGATGTCTAAAGAAGAACTGGATATGCCATGAAAGTATATCTTATAAAAAAACTGCTCCTCCTCATTCCGTTGCTTATTGGTGTCACATCTATTACTTTTACCCTTACAAAGACTCTGCCAGGTGATCCTGTTTACAGTATGGTTGGAGAAAGGGCACAGCCTGAGGTTATTGAGAAAATTAGAAAAGAACTTGGTTCAGATAAAAACATTATTATCCAGTATCTCGGATATATAAAGTTACTCATAAAAGGGGAATTCGGGCGCTCATACTACACAAACAGGAAGGTCATTGATGACCTCCTGTCGAAATTCCCTAACACCCTGAAACTTGCCTTAGGAGCCATGATTATAGCGATTTCCTTTGGACTTTTTCTCGGATTTATCTCAGCTTACAAAAGGGGAACTTTTACTGATCGGATTATATCTTCATTATCGGTAACTGTGTTGAGTATTCCTGTTTTTTTGAGCGGTCTCTTGATTATGCTTTTTTTCAGTCTAAAACTTAAACTACTCCCTCCTTCGGGCACAGGTGACTTGAGATTTCTCATTTTACCCTCTGTCACTCTTTCTCTTCCTGCCCTTGCTACACTGGCAAGGATAACAAGGACCACTCTGATAGAAGTATTTGATATGCCCTTCGTCACCACTGCAAAGGCAAAAGGTATAGGAGAACTCAAAATAAATTTCGTCCATGTACTAAAAAATGCACTCATACCTATTGTGACTGTAATAGGACTTGATTTCGGAAGCTATCTCAATGGGGCTGTACTTACAGAGACGATATTTGGCTGGGACGGTATAGGCAGATTCACAATGGAGGGAATAATAAAGAGGGACTATCCAGTAATAATGGGATGTATCATTGTCGGCACAACTATCTTTGTTATCATCAACCTTATTATCGATATCCTCTATCATTCCCTTGACCCGAGGGTAAGGTTATATGGGAAAAACAGGTAAGATCTCATTGTATCTATTGGTTTTCATATCTCTGCTCTCTTTTTCTGCACCTCTTATATCTCCCTATGATCCTGACAAGATAGACCTTGATAGCATAAAAGATGCCCCGGGTCTTCAACATCTTTTCGGGACAGACAATAAGGGCAGGGATGTCTTTTCAAGAGTACTTCATGGTGGCAGGATTTCGATAATTGTGGCTGTCCTGGCTGCATTTTTGTCTATGGGAATAGGACTCGTTATTGGCCTCTTTTCAGGCTACCTTGGAGGAAAGATTGACACAGCTATAATGGCGATTGTGGATTTATTCCTTTCTTTTCCTGCACTCCTTCTTGCCATTGGAGTCTCTGTTGTATTGCCACCCGGTATTTATACTGTAATGATAGCTATTGCTGCAGTTGGATGGGCATCATTTGCAAGACTGATACGGGGGTATATTCTTATTGTGAAAGAAGCTCCTTTTGTAGAGGCAGCAAAGGCTCTCGGATGCAGTCAGACAAGGGTTCTTTTTATTCATCTCATGCCCCAGTGCATCCCTCTTGTACTCGTACTGATGGGATTAAAACTCGGAGGTTATATATTGACAGAGGCATCATTGAGTTTTTTAGGATTAGGTGCTCAACCCCCTGCTGCAACCTGGGGTTCAATGGTGAGTGCAAGCAGATCTTATATATCTTCTGCTCCCTGGATGGTGCTTTTTCCAGGATTCATGATAGCCATTACTGCCCTATGTTTTAATGCCCTTGGAGATTCACTAAGAGACCGATATGGATTGAAGATAAAATATTAAAACTATTTCTCCGTTAATCTTTCTTCTTCTTCCTGCTGTATTTTGCAATCTATACACAAGGTGGTAACAGGCCGGACTTCGAGTCTTCTGATATCTATTTCCATTCCGCACTTATCACAGATACCGAACACCCCGCTTTCTATCCTCTCTATTGCCTCATCAATCTTCTTTAACAGCCTCCTCTCCCTTCCCCTCAATCTCAACATGAAACTTCTTTCTGTCTCTGCTGTTGCCTGGTCACCAAGGTCCGGGAATATAGTCTGCCCTGGCAGTTCATTTAGCGCTTCCTCAGCCTCAGCAAGGAGGGACTCTTTCCGCGTTATGAGCTTTTTCTTGATCTCCAGCAGCTTTTTATCCCTGAAAGTTGTTGGTGCTGTTTTCTTAACCTTTATTACTTTGACCTCTGGTTTTATCTTGATTGGTTTTATCTTGATTGATTTTGTCTTGATTGATTTTGTCTTGATTGGTTTTATCCTTGGCTTTTTTGTCTTCGTTATTTTTATCTTTGGTTGTTTGGTTTTTATTTTTATTGTCTTTGTTTGTTTGGTTTTCCTAATAGTTTTTTTCTTTGGCATAAACACTCCTTAAGTAAATTTTAATACGTTAACAGAAAATTTTGATTGTAGTCAAGACAAAGAAAATCATATAGACAACTATAAAGTAAAAATTGATATAATACTGCAGCTAAAAATTTATAGGATACTTTTATATGTTGAAGAATGATCGCTGGATAAGGGAAATGGCTTCCAAAGGTATGATAGAACCTTTCAATGACAAACAGGTAAGGGAGGGTGTTATCTCTTATGGTCTGAGTTCCTATGGATATGACATGCTGATAGCTGATGAATTTAAGATATTCACGAGCAAACATAGCACACTTATTGATCCCAAAGCACTTGATTCAAAAAGTTTTATCGATTTCAAAGGTAATATATGCATAATCCCGCCAAACTCATTTGCCCTGGGCCGTTCAGTCGAATATTTCAGAATTCCGAGGGAAACAATTGCGATATGCCTCGGAAAATCAACATACGCAAGGTGCGGCATTATCATAAATGTGACACCCCTTGAACCTGAATGGGAAGGACATGTGACTATAGAGATATCAAATACAGCTCCTCTTCCAGCAAGGATATATGCAAATGAGGGAATTGCCCAACTCCTTTTCTTAGGAGCTTCAGAGATATGTGAAACATCCTATGCTGATAAGGCGGGGAAGTACCAGGCCCAGAAGGGAATAACACTTGCAAAGATGGAGTGATAAAGATGCCCGCAGGTGAGAAGCTGATACTTGCCCTTGATGTCTCTGAACACAGTCATGCAATTGAGCTTGTAGAGAAATTTAAAGATTATGTTGGAATTTTCAAGGTGGGTCCTGAGCTTTTTATTTCCTCTGGTTCGAAAATCATTGAAGATATCAATAAAAAAGACAAGAAGGTCTTCCTTGATCTGAAGTTTCATGACATACCTAATACTGTATCGAAGTCAGCGGTTGTTGCAACAAAACTCAAAGTTCATATGTTTAACGTTCATACCTCAGGTGGATTAGAGATGATGAAAAAGTGCAAGGATAGCGTTATCGAATTATGCCTCAAGGAAAATCTGGACAGGCCGAAGATTCTTGGTGTCACAGTGCTAACAAGTATCTCAAAGGAAATCCTCACGAATGAACTCGGAATTCCATACAGTGTTAAAAATCATGTGAAACATCTCTCTGCACTTGCCCTCAGGGCTGGCCTGGATGGTGTCATAGCGTCCCCGAGAGAGGCAGCAATGATAAGAAACTACTGTGGAAAAGGATTCCTTATAGTTACTCCTGGTATCAGACCTTCATGGACGCCGCCTGATGACCAGAAAAGGACAATGACCCCAAAAGAGGCGATAAGGGAGGGCGCTGATTACCTTGTCATAGGTAGAGGGATACTCCAACATGCAGATCCTATGAAGGCACTTGAGTTAATAAACCTCGAAATACTCACTGCATAATAATACATAACGAACTCTGCACTTGCCACCCTCCCGAAAGCATTCGGGATTTGTCATGCTCCGACTTGCTTGCCCGCCGTTCTTTTTGGAGGGATCGGGGCATCCATGTCTGAATTTTCTATGCGTAGTAAAAGCACCGGAAGTTAAAAAGCCAATTTTTCTAAATCATCATAAGTGATTTCGTAAGACAAACTCCTACAAAAAAATCAGAGAATTCATCTCTGGGTCTAATAAACTGTTGTTTCTTGGTGCTATGCAGATAGTTGAAAAATGGTTCAGGCCTTGAATTATAGTATATGATATATCTGACTTAATCAATTATTCATTGTTTATCATATTACAAATGATTACACCTTCAAAAAAAGATTTCCTGGAACTTGTTAAGAATGGAAAGCTGCCACCTATCCATGAGGAGATACCTTACCTCCATCCACATTTGATATATGAATCCCTGTCTGCTCCAAACAGTTTTCTCCTTGAAAGTATAAAGGGTCTAATGAAGATTGCTCGTTACTCATTTATAGGATTTGATCCTTATGCAGTATTCAAAGTAAAAAATGGCTTTATAGAGATCGAGACTCCAAGTGAAACTACCAAAAACTTTCTGGTCGCGAGGAATGAAAATAATCCGCTAAATCCCCCTATGTCCCCCTTTACTAAAGGGGGACATAGGGGGATTACAAAAGGGGACAAGGTGGGATTTGAAAATACAATTTTTATGAAAGAGAAAATATCTCTCGGTAAACCGCTCAAAATACTCAAGGAACTTGTTACTTCTTATAGACAAACGCCATTCGAACACCTACCTCCTTTCCAGGGTGGAGCTGTGGGAGTCCTGAGCTATGATTTCGTCCAGTACTTAGAGAGGCTCCCTAAGAATACCATCGATGACCTTAACTTACCTGATGCCCATTTCCTGATGATAGATAAGCTTGTTGTTTTTGATCACCAGGAGAAGAAATGTTGGATAATAATCTGTCCTGGTGCAAGAAATGCAGGAATAGAACGGTTTGATTGGTCAGAGAAGTATGATGAAGCAGAACATGAGATAGAGAAAATACTAAAGAAAGTTACAAGTCACGAGTTACGAGTAACAAGTAAAATTCCGAATTCCGAATTCCGAATTCCGAATTCATCATTTGTTACTCGTCACTCAAATCCCCCCATACCCCCCTTTACTAAAGGGGGGCAAGGGGGGATTACTAAAATAGAGATTACCTATGAAATGAAGAAAGATGAATATATGGATATTGTTAAAAGAGCCAAGGAATACATCGCAGCAGGAGATATCTTTCAGGCAAACCTCTCACAAAGGGTTTCAGCATACATAGGAGACAAAAGCCGCTGGAATCTTTACAAGACACTGAGTTCAATAAATCCAGCCCCATTTGCAGCATATCTTGATTTTGGAGATTATCAGATTGTCAGTTCCTCCCCTGAAAGACTCTTAAAAGTGAGGGATGGAATTATTGAGACAAGACCTATTGCAGGGACAAGACCAAGAGGAAAAGACTATGAAGAAGATGAATTGATGCGTGCAGAACTCCTTTTGAATGAGAAGGAGAGGGCTGAGCATATCATGCTGGTAGACCTTGAAAGGAATGATCTCGGTAGGGTCTCTGATTACGGCACTGTAAGAGTTGATGAACTCATGATTACAGAGGATTGTTCACATGTAATCCATATCGTCTCAAATGTGAGAGGAAGAATTGCAGATGGGAAAGACTGTTTTGATGCAATAAAAGCTGCATTTCCCGGAGGCACTATAACAGGTGTCCCAAAAATAAGGTGCATGGAGATTATAGATGAGCTTGAACCGGTAAGACGCGGTCCCTATACAGGTTCAATAGGTTATGTCAGTTTTTCAGGGGATATGGACTTGAATATAATAATCAGGACTTTCGTTATAAAAGGCAAAAAGGCTTATGTCCAGGTAGGCGCTGGTATTGTTGCAGACTCGGACCCTGATAAGGAATATTATGAAACACTTAAGAAGGCTGAGGCCTTGATACGGACATTGGAAAGGGTAGGGTGACTATTAAAACCAGAACCATCTCTTTTTCATTTTTATCTGTTTTATCTGCTCGAAATTATTACTCATATCCCTTAGCTGAATATTTATTTTCCTCTGCTCTACAATCGTTTCTCTCATTAAATCATTCATCTCTTTTAAAGTAGATAAGATCTCCTTGATGTTATCCACTACCGTATCCGGTTGATCTGTTGAATCTGCGGGCTTTTCCACAGTCTCTTCCAATGTAACTGCCTCTGGTAAAAGAGGTTCTTGCTCAATAGTTTCTGGAGAAGTTTCTTCTTCGAGATCAGGAATAATATATCTCCCTTTGTCTAACACTGAGGACTTTTGCACGATTGACTCTAATACTGGTTCTATTGTTTCCGATCCTTTGATGGAATCACCAATTCCGAACCTTTCCGGAGTTTCTTTCTTCACATCTTTGAATGGTTCTGTTTTATACAAAGCAGATTCCGTTGTCTGCTTCTCGGTTACAGTCTCTTCTTCCATAAGCTCTTTATCAAACTTAGATCCTGCAGGAAATTTTTCTTCCCCTTCTGTGTCTTTTAGAGGCTCAGATTTAAATATGTCTTTTTCAACAGTTGGCTCTGTAGTTGATGGAGGAGGTTCATCCTTGAATATAGATGATCCTATCAGAGGCTTTTCAATTAAAGGTTCTGCTATCGGCCTGCTACTGCTTGACTCCACAGGGATTTCTTCAGCATCTTCAAAAACCTCTTCTCTGTAAAGAGAAGGCTTAATTGTTGACTTTATCATTACGGGTACTTCCTCTTCAGACTCACTGACATCAACTCCAACCTGGACTTCTTTTACCTCCGCAGGTTTAATTTCTTCTTCAGGAGCCGATAGCTTAATTTTTTGCCTTCTTTCAATTTCAGCAATTATGAGCTTTGTTATCTTCCGAAATGATTCTTCAACACCAATCCCATCTGTCGCAATCGCCTCTACATATTCATATTTTCCACTTTCATTCAAATCCTTGTTTAGCTCATCAATAGATAGGATATTTGTTAGATCCCTTTTGTTATATTGAAACAGAACAGGTAATTTGTCAGGATCAATATTATGGGCTAAAAGATTCACCCTCATATTTTTAAAACTTTCTATATTCTGCTCCCTCATTTCTCGTTGAGAGTCTGCAACAAAGACAATAGCATCAGTACCCTTCAGGACAAGTCTTCTTGTTGCGTTATACCTGACCTGCCCAGGGACTGTATAGAGTTGAAACCTTATAGAAAAATCTCTTATCTTTCCTAAATCTACGGGTAATAAATCAAAGAAGAGAGTCCTGTCAGTCTCTGTAGGAAATATCACAAGTTTGCTCTTCTTATTTGGGTCAAGAACAAAATGGAGA
>Ga0209642_10003496_pt1 | contig 10138 bp, 8 predicted proteins | sample RifCSP19_2_FD_184025 | JGI IMG/M metagenome (GOLD analysis project Ga0209642, IMG submission 184025) | Soil microbial communities from Rifle, Colorado - Rifle CSP2_sed 19_2 (SPAdes) (version 2) | ecosystem: Environmental > Terrestrial > Deep subsurface > Rock core/Sediment | place: Rifle... | reverse complement strand
AGCTCACGGCACCGGCCCTGCGGCCGACCTGGGAGGGGCCGATCGTCATCTCGGAGTCCGCCGTCGACGGCCGGCGTGGCGTCGGAACGACCGCGCAGTGCGTGACGGGTCGCCTCGCGACGCTCGAGGAGATCGTCGACTGGCAGCCGTACGACCACATCGGCTACCGCCTGGCCGTTCCGGACGTCGGGCCGGTCGACGCCACGTACGACCTCGCCGAGACCGACGGCGGCACGAACGTCCGACTCCGCTGGGCGGCCGGTGGTCCCCAGCCGGCCGACAGGGCGACGATCGGGCGGCTCTTGCGGGAGAAGAAGACGGCCCTCGACCGCTTGGCGGCCGTGTTCAGCGCCGCATCGAAGCTGGCAGTCGCAGAGGAGGTGGGCAGATGATCCGGTACTCGTCCGAGGTCACGATCGATCGACCGCCGCACGTGGTGTTCGAGGCGCTCCTGGATCCGGCGCTCTACGGACAATGGACCGACATGGTCGACATGCGATTCGACAACGTCGGCCAGCCGAGGGTCGGGACCCGCGGTCAGTTCCGGCTCGCCAAGGGGCCGATCAAGGGGATGCTGGACGTCGAGCTGACAGAGCTGGAAGCCGACCGCCGGCTCGTCTTCCGGATCAGCCACCCGGGCGTCGAGTGGAAGGCGATTTCGACACTCGAGCCCACCGGGACGGGGACGCGACTGACGTATGCCGGCGAGGTGCAGCTCCGCGGCTGGCGGCGGCTGCTCGAGCCGCTCGCCGCCGCCGAGGTGCGGGGCGGCGAGGCTCGGGAGGCGCAGCGCCTGAAGGCGCTACTCGAGGGCGGCCCTGCCGCCGCGACCATGCCGACCGGGGGTCGAGGCACCGCTTGACATTCGAACCGCGCCAAGGTTTGCTGCGCCGGTGCAGATCGGCGAGCTGGCCCGACGAGTCGGCGTCTCGACGGACACGGTCCGGTTCTACGAACGCTCGGGCTGGCTCCCGCGGGCGTCGCGACGGGCAAACGCGTACCGCGACTATCGCGAGTCGGACGCCGAGCACCTGCGCCTCCTCATCGACCTCCGCCGGCTCGACATCCCGCTCGAGGATGCCGCCAAGATCGCCTCGTGGTGCCACTCCGGCCACTGCGCGGATAGTCGCACGGCGCTGCCGTCCCTGATCGCGCTGCGGCGCGCCGATGTCGCCGAGCGGATCGGCCGGCTCCAGGAGCTCGATGCGCGCCTCGCCGAGCTCGAGCGACACCTCGCCCTGACCCGACCCTCGCGGCCGATCCTCGCCGTCCTCGATGCAACGCCCTGTTGCGACGCTGCGGCGGCGGTCGTCGGCAGCGCGGAGGGCGCCTGCACCTGCTGCGCGCCGGCCGGGAACTGACGGCCGGCGTATGACCGACGCGATCTCCGGCGTGGGCTGCACGAAAGCTGGGCCGTCACCAGAGGTGAGGCGGGTCGGGTGAGCCGGATGTGCACCGGTGTGGGCCGGCGCGTCTGTGGTGGTAGCGTAGCGCGGACCTACTCGCCGCCACGGGCCGAGATTGACATCAGTCATCGCGGAGCGGTTCGCCAGCGCCTCGAAGGTCGCCGTGTCGCTCGACAAGAGGAGACCGCGAAGCACGCCGTTCATCGCATCCGATGACGAGGACGCCACCGATCGCGAGTAGAGCTCTTGCCCTTGACGGCGGTCGATGCCTCCCTACCATTGGGATCTTGGGGGAATCGGGAGCAGAGGAGGAGACATGAGCCGCCTCGGGTCGGCGGCGCTCACCGTCGTCATGCTCGTCCTAGGGGCGCTGCTGTTTGCGGGCCGCCTTGCGCCGGTCTCGCTCGCGCAAACACCCCCGGATCGATCCGAGGTCGTCCTCGTCCTTGATTTCTCCGCTTCGATCCTCGAGGACGTCGCGAACCGGGACCGCTTCGCCGCCGCCCTGGACCGGATCGCGGATCGCATCGACGCGACGTCGTCGGACCTCGTTGCCGGCGACGCCAGCGTGACGATCGTCCAGTTCGCGACGAGCGCCGCCGACTATGCCGGCTGCGTAGATCTGAAGCTGATCGAAAGCCCTCAGACCGTCGCACGCTTCGCCGATTGCCTCAGAAACGTCGCCAAGGCGTACCGGAAGGGTCTGGACCCCGCTCTCACCCGGAAGATCGGCGTCGACACGAACTATGTCGCCGCAATGGAGCAGGCGGCCCGGCACCTTGCCGGGGACGCCGTCCGGCCGGCGCTGATCCTGTTCACCGACGGAAAGCACGACGTCCAAGGGGTGCCCGTCAGCGAGGTGCAACCGACGCGCGACAGGCTCTTCGGGAGCCGGTCGCCGTTCGCGCTGCTGCCGGTCGGCATGGGCCTCAGCTCGACGGAGCGCGACGCGCTCGAAAGCGGTCTCGTCAAACTGCGGATCATCCGCGAGATGCCCGCCTGCGTCAGCGGGACGCAGTTCGATTGGCCGCAGGTCGTGTTCGAGTCACCTGATGATGCCGGCAACGCTGTCGCCGTCGCGCTCCAGGACGTCACCTGCACTTTCACGGTCGCACCGACGCCGACGCCCTTGCCGACACCCACCCCGGTACCGACACCGGGCGCGGTCCGCAGTGTCACGCTCACGCCCGGCGACGGCCGGATCGAGGTGGCGTGGACCGCTCCTGCCACGACGCCGGCGCCGATCGTCGACTACCGGGTCCGCTGCCGCTCGGGCGAGGGCGAGTGGACGGAATCGGACGAGGGCGCGTCGCTCAAGACATCGGCCGTTGTCGAAGGACTCACGAACGGCGCGGCCTACGAGTGCGCGGTGGCGGCCGTCGACGCGACAGCGGAAGGCTCGTGGACGGCCGGGCCCACGACCGCCACGCCCGTCGGGCGCCCGGCGGCGCCCGGGAAGCCGGCCGTTGAGGCCCTGGACCGCGCCGTGCGGATCCAGGTGCCGGCCGAAGATGCGTCGCTCGTGTCCGACTATCGGTACGAATGCTCGGGCGACCAGGGTCGTACGTGGCCTGTCCGAATCGATGTCGCCTCATCCGGGATCACGACGGCCGAGATCAGGAACCTGACGAACGGCGTGGAGTACGTGTGCCGGGCATTCGCCGCAAATGCCGCCGGCCTCAGCGACCCGTCAGAGGCGTCGGACGCCGTGCGGCCATGCGGATCACTCCTCGAGTGCAACCCGGTCATTCCTCCGATCCTCGGACTTCTCGGGTTCCTGTCACTCGCAGGGATCCTCGCGGCGCTCCTCGCGCTGTATCGCGAGCGAACTCGCGGGTACGTGGTCGCCGTCGTCGACGTCGTTCACACCGCGAATCTCGGATATGGATCGAGGCTGGGGATCGGATTCGTCCGCGCCCGGCCACGCGGACCGGTCACCGGGATCGTGGCCGATCGGAGTCGGAGCGCAGAGGTCCGCGTTCGGTATCGGGGTGGTGACCGCTTCGAGGTGACCGACCGAGTCGACCGCTACGTCGCGATGTCCGGGCAGCCCGTCATCACGATCGATTCCCTGGGCGTCCGGCATGAAGTCGTCCTGAGGGGATTCCGCACGGCGACGGCATCGCCCGTGTCAAGCCGCAGGTGATCCATCCCCACGAGGTGCAATCGACCTCGAGGTCCGAACGCGGCGTCCTACGACGCCAGGTCCCGCCGGACGGCGTCGATCAGGGTCTCCAGGTCGGTCGACGCGGCCGCCTCCCGGGCCGCCCGCATGACCTCCGGGGGCAGCCGCTCCGCGAGCGCGTCGAGGGTGGGCTGGGCGACCATCCGGTACCACGCGGGCATGCCGGGATGCTCGAGCGAGGCGATGAGCACTTCGGCCGCTCGCGCGTCGTCGCCCTGCCGAGCGAGCAGCACGCCGACGCCGCTTAGGGCGTGGAGGACCAGGCTCAGCGCCTGGCTCCGCGTTGCCAGCTCGAGGGCCCGGCCGAGATCTCGACGGGCAGCCTCCGTATCGCCCAGCGCTGCGGCCGCGAAGCCCAGCCGGCAGAGCGAAGCGATGACGCCCCAGCGGTGGTTGACGCTGCTGAACGCCCCGTAGCCGGCGCGGGCGAGCCGGAGCGCCTCCGCGTGGTCGCCCAGGCAGAACGCGCTCATGCTCGACCGGCTGTACGTGTAGCCCGTCCCGCCGATCTCGCCGACGCCGGTGAACAGCTCCTGGGCGCTGAGGTGAACGCGGAGCGCCGTCCGGTAGTCCCCCTCGGCATCGGCCAGCAGCCCGAGCTTGCTGAGGAGGTACGCGCGGAACAGTGGGTTCCCGGACTTGTCCGCCGTCGCGTAGCCGGCCTCATAGGCCGCCCGGGCGCCGGCGAGGTCGTTCAGCTGTAGCCGGGCCCACCCGAGCCATGCGAATGACGCCGCGCTGCCAAGCGGATCGCCCAACGCCTTGAACACCTCGGCGGCCTCCTCCAGACAGGTCTCGGCCGCGGGGTAGTCGTCGCGGTGGCAGGCGAATGTCCCGAGCGCCAAGAGGCACGAGCCGATCTCGGCTGCGAGCCCCGTCTCGCGGACCTGCGACAGGCACTCGCGTGCGATCTGCTCGTATCGCTCGTCGTAGCCGAGCCAGGCGGCGCTCCGCACGCGGTAGGCGAGAGCGCTCCGCAGCTTGCCGCCGGTGGTACCCCCCTGCCGCAGGGCGGCGACGATGCGCTCGAGCGTTTCGCCGCCCTCGTACTCGCCGTGCACGAAGAAGAACACAGACAGGGCCGCGAAGGCCTCCCTGGCCGCATCGTCCTCCCAGTGGATGGCGGCCCACTCGGCCGCGGCCCGGAGGTCCGAGAGTTCGCCGCGCAGCTCGTCGCGGGCCTCGGCCACCCGGGGACCCAGTAGGTCCGCCCGACGCGACCGCAGCCGGCCGAGGTAGTAGGCGGCGTGGTCCTCGAATGCCCGACGCTGCCTCCCGGGGTCCTCGGCCAGCTGCCCGGCGGCGTACTGGCGCAGGAACTCGTGGATGTCGAAGCGGCCCAGCTCCAGCCGTCGCACCAGCGACTTCCCCACGAGGTCGGAGAGCGCCCGCAGGTCAGCCCTGGCCACCGCCGCGGCGGCCTCGCGGGTGAAGCTCCCGCGGAAGACGGACAGCCGCGCGAAGACGTCGCGCTGTTCATCGGTTAGCAGGCGCCACGAGTGGCCGCATGCTGCCCGCAGGCTTCGGTGCCGCTCGGGGACGTCGCGGGCGGAGGTCGAGAGGAAGTCGAGGCCGCGCTCGATCTCGTCGGCGATCTCCGCGCATCGGAGCACCGACGTCCAGGCGGCCGCAAGCTCGATCCCCAGGGGCATGCCCTCGACGATGCGACAGATGCGGGCAACCTGCGGTCGCACGTCCTCGGTGAGAGCGAAGGTGGAATTGGCCTGGCGGGCTCGCTCGACAAAGAGCCGGACGGCGCCGTCGCCCCTCCTGCCGTTCCCGGAGGCATCCAGCCCGTCGACGTCGAGGACCCACTCCGCCTGGATGCCGAGGCGCTCGCGCGAGGTGGCCAGCAGCTCCACTCCGGGCGCCTCGGCGACGACCTCGTCCAGGAGTCCCGAGCCCTCCACGAGGTGCTCGAAGTTGTCGAGGACGAGGAGGGCGTCCCGCTCGCGCAGGAAGTCCACGAGCTGCTCCCGGGCCTGAAAGCCACTGAACTGCGTATCGATACGGAACTGGAGTGACTCGGCCACCGCCGCAGGCAGGATGTCGGGTGATTCCACCGCTGCGAGCGGGACGAAGTGGACCCCGTGCTGGTAGCGGTCCAGCCGGCGCCCCGCCGCCTCGAGGGCCAGGCGCGTCTTGCCGACCCCGCCCGGGCCGACGAGAGTGAGAAGGCGGCAGGCCGGGTCGTCGAGGAGACGGTCGATCGAGGCCAGCTCCTCCGTCCGGCCGACGAACGAGGTCCGTGGGGCGGGGAGGTTGGAGCTGCCGGCTTCGAGGGTCCGCACCGGCGGGAACTCGCGCGGCAGGCCGTCGGTCTCGAGTTGGAAGATCCGTTCGGGGACGCTGAGGTCCTTCAGCCGGTGCGGTCCGAGGTCCCGCGCGGGCAAATCGACGAGAGCCCGCGTCGCCTGCGAGAGCAGCACCTGGCCGCCGTGCCCGACGGCCGCGATGCGGGCGGCGCGGTGGACGTCGACCCCGACGTAGCCTTCCGCGGTCAAGTGCGGCTCGCCCGTATGGAGCCCCATCCGGACCTTGATCGGGCCGCCGGCCAGCGCCCGCTGGGCGTCTACGGCCGCCCCGACGGCGTCGGAGGCCCGAGCGAAGGCGACGAAGAAGGCATCGCCCTGGGTATCGACCTCGACCCCGCCGTGAGCGGTGACGGCCCCGCGGACGATCCGACGATGCTCCGCCAGAGCCTCGTCGTAGGCGTCGCCGAGATCGCGCAGCAGCCTCGTCGAACCCTCGATGTCGGTGAACAGGAGGGTGACCACACCGGTCGGCAGCAGGCTGATCATCGCTGACGACGATGATGCGTCGGGCGTGGCGCCCTGTCGAGCGGACATCGTCGCTTCACGAACCACGGAACGACAAGGTCGCGATGATCCCGGCGGCCGGGTGTCGACGCCGGGCAACCCGCACGCGATCGCGAACGTGGCTCAGGCTCGCGGACAGGCGGCCAGCTTCGCCGGTCGCCTGCCCGAGGCACGCCGGTGGTTCCCCGAAGCAGCCGCGGGATTCCGCGGATCGCCGCTGACGCCGCACGCCGTGCCGAGCGGGGCCGATGATCCTCTAGCCCGGATCCAGGCGAACGAGCCCGAGGCGTCCCGCAAGCTCGCGGGCGCGGCGGTATTCCGCGAGCGTCAACCGGCGGTCGAGCGTCGGGTGCTCCCACGCCCGATAACACGGCCGGTACTGGGCCATCAGGTTGACGTACGTGTCGGGTGAGACCTCCGAGGCGATCCACGCGAGGACCTGATCGGTTCCGGCAATGTCCCCGGGCAGCACCAGGTGACGGACGAGGAGCCCGCGCACGGCCACGCCGTGCTCGTCGAGGACCAGGTCGCCGACCTGGCGATGCATCTCGCGCACCGCCCGGCGATCGGCCTGGACGTACTCGCGCACGTGCGAGTAGCGACGCGCGAGGTCGCTGTCGCCGTACTTCATGTCCGGCATGTAGATGTCGACCACGCCGTCCAGCAGGGCGAGGGCCTCCGGACTGTCGTACCCGCCCGTGTTGTAGACGAGCGGAAGACGGAGGCCGGCCGCGGCCGCGATGACCAGCGCCTCGAGGATCTGGGCCACGACGTGACTCGGCGTCACGAGGTTCACGTTGTGGCATCCCATCTCCTGGAGCTCGAGCATCATCGCGGCGAGGCCCTCCGCCTGGACCTCCGACCCATCCCCGCGCTGGCTGAGCTCCCAGTTCTGGCAGAAGACGCAGCGCAGGTTGCACCAGGCGAAGAAGATCGTCCCCGACCCGCGCCGGCCGCTGATCGGTCGCTCCTCGCCGTGGTGCGGCCCGTAGCTCGCGACGCGCGCCCACCTGCCGGTCCGGCACACGGCACCCTTGGTGCCGCTGAGCCGATCCACCCGGCAGTAACGCGCACACAGGTCGCAGCTCGTCAGCCGACCGAGCGCGAGGCTCGCGCGATCGGCAAGCTCGCCGCTGCGGTGGAGCGCGAGATACGCCGGTTCGGTGCCAACAACGGCGGTCACGGGCGGCCCTCCAGTGGTCCCACGACAGCGTATCTCGGTTCCTTCCGCTTCCCCAAGAGGCCACTGGCACGATCCTCGCGTCGGCGGCACGAGGTCGAGACCACCGCCGGACCCTGCCGGCCGACCCGCCCCGGAGCGACCAAGTGACCCTACCGTCCGGCACGCGCGGAGTCGACCATGGAGCCCGGAGGTGGTGGCTATGTCGCGCCAGCAGCTGTCTCATCCCGGTGGGTCACCCGCGGTGAGCCTCGGCCCTTATCGACGGCGCGGTCCGTGAGCCATTCGCCATGGCCTGGGCTACGGTCGTTCTTCATGGGGATCTGAACGACTTCCCGCTCTCGCACCGCCGGGGCGGCGTGGCGCACCGCCGGGGCGACGTGGTGCACCGGCGCTTCGTCGGGCGCCCGGCGGTCAAGGACCTCCTGGAAGCCCTCGGGATTCCCCACCCGGAGATCGCGGCCATCACGGTGAACGGCGCGCCAGCCGGCTTCGACCACCGCCTGGACGACGGCGCTCGCGTGGAGGTCTGGCCGGCCGCCGAGGCCGCTGAGTGGGGGCTGGTCCCCGTCCTGCCCGCGGCGCCCGAGGACTTGGCCGATCCGCGCTTCGTCGTCGATGCCCACCTGGGCCGTCTGGCCGCGTACCTGCGGATGCTCGGCTTCGACACCTGGTACCGCAACGATGCGGATGACGACCAGCTGGCGGCTGTCGCCGCCGCGGAGGGGCGGATCCTGCTGACCCGCGACCGCGGCCTCCTCAAGCGAAGCGTCGTGCGGCGCGGCGCCTACCTCCGCTCGGACCAGCCGGTCGAACAGCTCGTCGAGGTGGCGTTGCGCTTCGGCCCGGTCGACCGTTGGCGGCCCTTCGGGCGCTGCCTTCGCTGCAACACACTCCTGGTCTCGGTGAGCCGCGAGGAGGTCCTGCACCGGCTCCAGCCGCTGACGCGGATCTACTACGACGACTTTCGCCGGTGTCCCGGTTGCGGGGCCATCTACTGGAAGGGGTCCCACCACGCCCGGATGGAGCGCCTCGTCGACCGGGTGCGGGCCAGCATCCCGAGGTCGGCCGAGCGCTGACCGCCGCCGTCAGCTTCGCAGGGCTAGACAGGCCGTACCACCCGGGCAGGTGCGACTGCGGCGGGCATGCGCGAGCGCCAGGCGGATCAGGGCGGCCTCCGCGTCGCGGACGTCCAAGCCTGCGTCGGCCGCCATGGCCTCGAGACCGGTGAGCGCGCGAGGATCCGGCGCGTCGGACGGCACCGGCAACCCGAGATGGCCGGCCGCCCAGCGAGCCCGTGGGTCGAGGGGCGAGCGTGCCGCCGGCCAGCGGCCACGGAGCTCGCGTAGGAAGACCCGGACCGTCGTTGGTCCCCATCCCGGCAGGGCATCGAGCGTGGCCTCCAGCTCGGCCGGATCGCCGGTCAGCCGGCCGAGACCGGCGACCTGGCCTCCGAACCGTTCGCCCACGGCGGCCGCCAGCACCTGGAGACGGGTCGCCGTGCCGAAGTCATAGCGGACGTACCCGCCCTCGTCGAGCCGCTCGACCAGCGCCTCCCAGGACGAACCTGCGACGTCGGCGATCACCCGGATCCCGGTTCGGCCCAGCGCCGCGTAGGTCCGGACCACCGTCCGCGCCGAGATGCGGTGGCCGAAGAGGGTCGCCGCCAGGAACCAGCGCTCGACCTCCTGATCATCGCGGTCGACGTCGATGCCCATCTCGGTCGAGTACCGGCCGCCCAGCGCGAGCACGAGGTCGCGCAGGCCGACGACCGTGTCTGCCATCACCGGCCGCGAGCCCGGCGGCTCAGTTCTGCACTGACCGAAGGAAGCTGCGGACCTGGGCGCTGAAGGTCTCCGCCGCCTCGACGCTGCTCATATGACCTACTCCCGGCATGACCACGAGCCTCGACGCCGGGATCCTGGTGTGCAGGTCCTGGGCGACCGTCAGTGGAGCACGCACATCTTCGTCGCCGTACAGCAGCAGTGTCGGCACGGCGATACGCGGGAGTATGTCGCGGAGATCGGCTTCGGCTAATGAGCGCGCCATCGCCCGAAGCCCGGCTGGATGGATCTCCAACATGATCGCTTGGAATGCCTCGACCGGCTCCGCCGGCGGCGATCCCGAGAACATCGTCGGGATCATCGAGCGCACCCGCTGATCGGGCGGCGAGTCTGCTGCCTGCAATGTCTGCTCTAGGCGCTGCTCGATGATCTCGTCGAGGAGGGAGCCGGCCCACCCTGCATAGGCCGATGCGAGCACGAGGCTCATAGGGATCGTGGGATGCCGACGGTAGAGCTCGAGCGCAAGCGCACCACCGAACGACAGCCCGACGACGTGTGGTCGCGCCAAGCCGAGCGCGTCGATGAACGCGGCAAGGCAGTCGGCGTAGTCGGCAAGGCGAAACGTTTCGGGCGGATCCGATGATCGCCCGGAGCCCGGCGCATCCCACGCCACGACCGTGAACTCGTCGGACAGGGCATCGATCTGGCGGCGCCACTCCCGGCTATCGCCGACGAACCCGTGCAGGAGGACCAGGGGCGGCCCT
>Ga0209642_10003489_pt1 | contig 10151 bp, 10 predicted proteins | sample RifCSP19_2_FD_184025 | JGI IMG/M metagenome (GOLD analysis project Ga0209642, IMG submission 184025) | Soil microbial communities from Rifle, Colorado - Rifle CSP2_sed 19_2 (SPAdes) (version 2) | ecosystem: Environmental > Terrestrial > Deep subsurface > Rock core/Sediment | place: Rifle... | reverse complement strand
GGTTCTCCGACTCGCTCGCGGTGACGAGTTCGCCGTCCGCGGTCACGAGGTCGACGGAGCGGAGGTTGTCGCAGCTCAGGCCATACTTGCGTCGCAGCCAGCCCCAACCGCCGCCCAGGGTCAGCCCCGCGATTCCCGTCGTTGATACCTCGCCGCCGGGCGTGGCAAGACCAAAGGCCTGGGTCTCCCGGTCGAGTTCGCCCCAGGTCACCCCACCCTCCGCACGCGCCCTCAGCGCTCTGGGATCGACGCGGATCCCTTTCATCCTCGAAAGGTCGATGACGATGCCTCCGTCGCAGACCGCGTTCCCCGCAACGTTGTGGCCGCCTCCCCGCACGGCGACAAGCATGTTCCTAAGCTTTCGCGAACTTCACGGCCCGGATGACATCCGCGACGCCCGTGCACCGGACGATCATCGCAGGACGTTTGTCGATCATCCCGTTCCAGATCTTGCGCGCATCCTCGTAGCCGTCGTCGCCCGGTTCAATCAACTCGCCGCGAAGCTGGAGTCGTAGCTCCTGCTCTGGTGTTTTCTCGGTCGCCTCCATGGTCCTCCTCCCGAGTTGCGTTTGGCAACCTGGTATCGGCCCGCGGCCTAATCTAGATAACGGGGCGGCTTGATCGGTCAACATCCTCGGGCGCGCAGAAGTGGCTCCGGGAGTGGGGCAAGTCCGGGAGATTCGTCGGTCGGCTGAGGTTCAACTTCGGTGACTACGTGCGCCTGAGGGGCGGCGAGTACGTCTTCACGCCGAGTCTCAGTTTCCTGAAGAAAATCTGAGGGCTCGCGCGGGCGGAAAGCTTCAAGGTCGGCCCGACCTTCGGCCGTCCGCAACCGGGGGGACGTCCGCGAGGTCGTTGCAGATGGAGGCGGTCTTCCCGCTACCGCTCGACGCACTGTGGAAACTCCTCTACGCGCACCTCGATGAGGACCGGATCCGCGAGATCCATCCCTGGATGATGGGTGGCCGGACGCTCCGCGAGGAGGGTGTGATCAAGTTCAACGGTCTGGCATTCCCCCGACAAAGGGTCGCGGAGCGCGTCGTCAAGGTCGCAGGTCGCCGAGCCAGGACGACGTGGCGCTACCGGATTGAGCCTCCCACCCGCTACGAATACGAGACCGTGTTCGAGAACGGCTCCCGAACCCGGTTCGACAACGCGTACGCCCCTGCCGAGGGAGGCACGCTCGTGAGGACGACGGGGGAGATCTCGATCAGACACGTACCGTCGTTCATCGCGATGTGGCTCGTGAACCGTTCGCTGGATCGAACGGATGGCGAGGACCTCGCGTACGCACGGAAGATGAAGCTCTAGCAAACCGATGACGTGTGCAGGTCGGGGCTAGTGGTCCATCGCCCGCGCTCGCGGCTCGGGGCGGACGGTCGCTCCCTCGACCGGCTCGATCCGATCGCCGACGTGGATCTCGCCTTCCGTGAGGACTTGCGCCCGCAGCCCGCCCCGGTGCACAAGGCCCGCGAGCACTCCCCGGTGCGTGAGTCCCTCGAGGTGGGCGCACGGCTCACACAGCCGCACGCCTCGCAACCGCACCGTTCCCACGAGGAATTCCCCGCCGACGAGATGGTTCAGCGGCACGCCCCGCGTCACGACGTTCCGCCGCGCGTCACCGGGCGCGATATGAACCTCATTGTCGCGGCCCAAGGCGTCGACCGCCTCGAATTCAATCAGCGTGATTTCCCGCCCGGGGCCCGGACGGTCGGAGTACGTCCCCGTGGCGAGGAAGTAGCGGTCTCCCTCGACCCGCGTCCCGGGACCGCCCGAACGCTCTCGACGGATCGCGTGGGGGCCTCCCGGTTCGACGCGATGTGAAGGGAGACGACCTCCCCAATCCACGGGCTCACGGCCATCGGACCCATGAGGCGCGCGACGTATGTAAACCTGCCTTGCCCGCGTGTTGGATGCGCGCCCTGCGGCTCTGCGAAGACGGTATTATATAGAGACAATGCGCTATCTATGGCGCGCTATGGCGACCACGATTCAGCTCAGCCAGGGGACACGGGACAAGCTCGCTCGCCTCAAGTCGAGCCGCAGGGAGACGTATGACGAAGTCCTGAACAAGCTGCTCGCCCTCGTACCGGAGGGGGACGAGGAGGGCCTATACACTCAAGCGTTCCGCGTCGGTCTGCTCAGCGCGCGGCTTGACCTCAAGGAAGGTCGCGTGATTGCGCACGAGCGGGTGAAGAAGCGGCTGGGCCCGTGACGACATGGTCGATCCGGTGGACGGAGCGCGCGATTCGGGACTTGGATAGGCTCAACGTTCCCGTTGCCCGACGAGGCGTGGCCAAGCTCGAGCAGGCAGCCGGCAATCCCGGCCGATACTTTCGGCGTCTTGCGGCCTCGGAGGACTACAAGCTTAGGATCGGGGACTACCGACTACTCGCGATTCTATCTCATGAGACGAAGACGATCTATGTTGAACGTGTCGACCATCGATCGCGCGTGTACGGGCGCGGTCTATAGGTGACCTCGAATCGTTCGCGCCACCGCGGGGATCTCTGTGCCATGGTAAAGCACAGTCGCGGTTCAGTTCACTCTTGCGGCTCCGCCACTGGTCTTGGTGTGGGGAGCCATCCGCATCAGCGGCGGCGACCTGTGGCGGCAATCTTCGAACGCTTCGCCTTGGCCCGAGCACGGGCGCGCTTCGCGGTCGGCATCGGTTTCGACTTCGACGCACGCTTCTGGTACTTCGGTTCGTAGAGCTGCACCTTCACACCGCCCGGCATGGTGAAGTAGGTGACAAAGCCGTAGCCATGATCGGCGACGTCCTCGTCGAACCGGACGCCGCCTGCTCGCAGCTCGGCGACCGTGCCGTGAATGTCGTCACAGTAGAACGAAACATCGTGTGTGCCGGACGGAGGCTCACCGCTCTCGTCGATGGGGTGAACGCCGATGTCGCCCTCGGGCAGGTCGAAGATGAGCCAACCGTCGCCGACGTCGGTGTACGGCAGCTTCAGCTTGTCGCGCATGAACGCGCGCATCGCGGCCGCGTCCGACGTGTAGAACAAACCGTGCAGACCTCGAATCATGCTTCCCCCTGCCGCCATCGGGGCGATGCTACATATCCCTTCGTGCGGGAGTGGGCACCTTTCCACGGCCCACTTCCGGGCGGGGCAGACGACTCTACGCCTAGCTGACTGCGCTCCTGAGGCTCTGCGCTTATCGCCCAAGCCGTTCTGTGATGGCCTTACGGCTTGCGCCGTACAATCGCAACCAGCGATATGACAAGCGCGACGGCGGCGAGCGCGACGCCGATGTAGGACACGACCGTCAGGGAGTTGATCGCCTCGGCGGATAGCGACGGAACGACGTGAACCGTCCCGACCATGCCAACCCAGGTCTCGCCGACTTTCCAGGCATGAACCTTGCAGAAGTAGGTGAAGGTTCCCGCGGTGTTAAACGTGAGCTGGAAGGACTGGCCTGGGAGGATTACCGGCGGGGGACCGGGCGGCGCACCGGCCGGGGGGAAGTTCGGACTCGAATCAAACGCGGGCCCTCCCGTTGCAACGGCGTGTGTAATCGTGTGCGGCTCGGTCGGGTTCAGAAGGGTCCACTGAACGATCGTTCCCTGTGTAGCGGTCACGTCCGCAGGGACATACGCCTGCTGCGCGAATATCCTGTCGCCGAAGCCCGCGATGATCTTGACCGTCGGCCCCGGCGCGCCGGCAGTGACGGTCAGGGTTCCCGCCATTCCGGGATGGATCTTGCACACGTAATTGTAGGTTCCCGAAGCGAGCGCACTCGTATCCAGTTCCCACACCGTACCAGGACCGAGGAGCATTCCGGGTCCCAAGTCCGCAATTGCGCCCTCGGGCGTGAACAGAGGACTCGAATCATAGGCGAAACTGCCGTCCGAATTTCGCACGGTGGAGGTGACGGTATGGACGCCTCCGATCCCATCCCAGACAATCGTGTCGCCTGGGAAAATCAAAATCGTTCCAGGATCGAAGCCGTTGAACCAAACGACTCCTGGTGTAAACGGTTCTCCCGCGGCTTCGCCGCCCACCCGGACTTGATGCGTGCTCACGGCCTGGGTCCGCGCCACCGACACCAGAACGAGCAGGGCCAAGGCGAGCGAGGCGATCACGAGAAGTCTCGGCGTAAGTGCAACTAGCCTGTTCCTCCGCCCCAACATGGCCGGGCGAATCGAGCCAATCCATATAAAGCTGAGGCAGAGGTACCGAACGGTTCGCGAACTTCGGTTCCTCCCTCACGGAGGAAAGGACTCGGATTCGAGCGGTCGGACCGACGCGGAGCCTTGCGGAAGGCGCAGGTCAGGGGTTCACATTATCCCTGCCACCCTTGTATGTCTGGGGCACCCCGACGGCCCCGATCGGTTTTCCGTCGTCCTCAATAGATCGGCTTGAGTTTGTTGATTCGCTCCAAGCCCTCTTCGATCGGCTGGGCGGGCGTCATGTGAGTGGTATTCCACTGCAGCAATCCGCTCTCGAGGAGGAAGTCTGAAACGTTTTCGACCTTCTGGGCCTCCACGATGGCGACGATCCGATGTTCATTCGTCACGTACGGTCCCGCCACGAACTTGAGTCCGAATTTCTTCGACAGCTTCGGCATCTCAACCTCGAGATTCGCGGTCATCTTTCGAATCGTGGAATTCGCGGACGGGCACTGATCCGGCGGATGCGTCATTTCGAGCACGATAGTTGCCAACTCCAATACCCCGCCACGGGAACGCTTCGCCGAAATAAAGCTTCACTCGTCCAGAGACGGTGCGTTCGGCGGCGACCGTGGCGCGTCGTCGGACCCGCCCGTTCGTTGCACGACGCTTCCGTCAATCCCGCCGACCGTCGGCTTCCCGACGAGGCCAAGAGCGACATCGAACTCCGATCGCAAACGCTCGAGGACCGCGACGACGCCTTGTGCTCCCGCGAGGGCAAGGCCGTACAGGACGGGGCGGCCGACGAGGACCGCCCGTGCGCCGAGCGCGAGCGCCTTTAGCACATCGGTTCCGCGCCGCACCCCGCCGTCGACGTAAACTTCGGCTCGTCCCCTCACCGCGGTCACGACCTCGGGCAGAGCGTCCACCGTGCCGAGAGTCCCGTCCAACTGGCGCCCTCCATGGTTCGAGACCACGATCCCCGCCACTTCGTGCTCGACGGCGATCTCGGCGTCCTCTGCGGTCATGATCCCCTTGAGGACGATCGGAAGTGAGCTGATCGAGCGAAGCCATTCGATCGATTTCCACGACGTCGAGGGGTCCAGCACCTTCCCCCAGTACTCCGCGACGGCGGATCGGCCCCGCTCGGACGGCGGCATCTTCCCCGCTCCCACACCTTCGAGATTGCGGACCGCAAGGTCCACGGGAATCGAGAAGGCGTTCCGAACATCCCGCTCTCGGCGGCCGACGAGCGCGGCATCGACCGTAACGCACAGGGCGCGGTAGCCGGCTTTCTCGGCCCTTCGGACGAGGGTCTCCGTGAACGGACGGTCCTTCACGACATACAGCTGGAACCATCGAGGTGCTGGCCCGACCGCAGCGATCTCCTCCAGGGATCGGGTCGCAAGGGTGCTCGCGGCCATGATCGTGCCCGCATCCATCGCTCCGCGCGCGGTCGCAAGCTCCCCCTCCGGATGGACGAGCTCGTGGAAGGCCGTGGGCGCGACAAGGATCGGCATCGACACGCCTTCGCCGAGAACGGTCGTCGACGTATCGCGGTGCGACACGTCCACGAGGACACGCGGCCGGAGGGCCCAGTGGGCGTAGGCCTCGCGGTTCCGGTGGAGCGAGACCTCATCGTCCGAGCCGCCCGCGATGTAATCGAAGGCGGCGCGAGGGATCTTGGCCCGCGCCATTTCCTCGAGTTCCAGCAGGTTCGTGAATTCGAGGGCCATGGAGCGTTGTCATTGTCGGTCCGGTATTAATGGGGACCGTTAGGCGTCACGCGCATGGGCTCCGTAAGGTCCCCGCCAGGGATTCAAGAGGCGCCGGTCGGGTGTTCAATTCCCCCCGCGATCTGTAGCACTGGACCGATGTCCTCAGGACCGACTCATCCTGAACGATCTTCCTCGAATGTTAATACCCCTTTATGTTTTCCCCCGTGTGTCGCTGTCTGTGAGGCAAAGTCGGGATTCTCCCCCGGAACCAGAGGCAGAACTGAGCGAAGGGTCGACGACGTATTGGGATGAGCAGAGAGGGATGGACCTTGACGAGAGCGTGGGCAGGGTGAGAGGCCGAGTGGACGATTTGCCGGGGCCACTCGAGCGGCTATCGGAACGTGAGACCGAGAGGAAGCGGTATATCGCCAGGGCGACAACCGCCGTTCTGAAGTATCTTACTTCCAAGTTTTCGAGGAACGGATTTGAGTGGCTGCTCCCGGTCGCATTCTCCAAGTCAACGGACCCTCTGTGGCCCGACCCCGGAGCATCCGTAGAGAAGCGCATTGAGGTGGAGATCTATGATGAAACGGTCCGCGCGACCTTGAGCATGATTATTCACAAGATGGTCGCCTGTTCGTTGGCCTATCCCAAACTTTTCCTGCTGTCCCCGAACATACGAATCGAGAAAGGAGAGAGAGCGTCCAGCGGGGTACACACGTACGAATTCACCCAGTTTGATTTTGAGGTGAGAGACGCCTCTTCCGAAGATATCAGGAGCCTCGTTGAGGGCGTGCTAATCGGCCTCTTGGGGACCCTGAAAAGGAACCTGAAACAGGAGCTTACTTTTCTGGGTCGATACGGCGACCTGCAAGTTCCGAAGGCTCCCTTCCGGATCCATGACAAGGAGGAGCTCGTGGACGAATACGGGGAGACGTGGGAAACACGGCTTCTTTCGGAGAGCCGCGACCCCGTCTGGGTTGCGAACATTCCGAGAGAATTCTATGATTATGAGGATTTTGAAAACGGTAAGTGGGACAACTACGACTTGTTCTTGCCCGACTTCGGGGAAGTGCTGTCCGGCGCCCGAAGGGAGTGGAGCTACACCAAGATGATCCGGAAAATGGAGAGAGACGGGGTGGATCCGAGCAAGTACGAACTGCTGTTGAGGTTAGCGAGGGAGGGAAGGCTCAAGCCTTCGGCCGGCGCCGGTATCGGGTTGGAACGACTGATCGGCTGGATTGTAGGAGCGAGGCACATCGCTGAGGTACAGCCATTTCCAAAGATACCTGGAACCGTCTACGACCTGTGAACCTCGGGCGAGACGTCGAAGTTCCCCAGTTGCCAGACCTTGCGCACGAAGCGTCGAGGGGTGAACGCCGCCGAGCGGGCCATGGGTTCAGCGTCCACGGAAGGGTCCGGGACACAAAAGATGGAGGTCGTGGAATAGGCGAGCTCCAAGCTCTCGGCTGATTCCCTCGAGGCCCGCTCGAACGCGTCGATGAAGCTACGCGTCCCCGTATGTGATGTAATGCCAGGCCTTCCGACGGTCCTCGGTGAGATCGACGTATACATGTTTGAGCTGCGTGTAGTCCTCCACCGAGTGGATGCTCAGGTCCTTCCCGAATCCACTCTGCTTGTACCCGCCATGGGGCATCTCGGATACGAGTGGGAGGTGATCGTTGATCTCCACGGCGCCGAACCGGAGGGCGCGACTGACCCGCATCGCCCTCGCTACGTTCTTCGTCCACACGCTGCTGTACAGGCCGTAGACGACCGCGTTCGCTCGATCGACCGCTTCCTGCTCCTTCTCAAACGGCTCGACGGTGAGCACGGGACCGAAGATCTCCTCCCGCACGATCCTCATGTCCGCATCACACTCGTGGAAGACCGTGGGCTCGAAGAAAAACCCGTGAGCGAACGGCGCCCCCGTCGGTCGCTTTCCACCGATCGAAACCTTCGCGCCCGCCTCCTTCCCGAGGCCCACGTAGTGTTCCACCTTATCCCGCTGCACGGACGACACGAGTGGCCCCATGTCCGTGCTTCGATTCATGGGGTCACCGAGGCGCACCTTCTTCGCCTCTTCCACGAGTTTCTTCAGAAAGGCATCGTACACAGAGTCGTGGACGAGGAATCGGCACGCTTGGGTGCAGTCCTGTCCCGTGTTGACCATCCCCGCCGCGATCCCGCCCTTCGCAGCCGCGTCGAGGTCCGCATCGTCGAACACGACGAAGGGCGCCTTGCCTCCCAGTTCGAGATGGACCCGCTTGATCGCCTTCGCGGCGCTCTCGAAGATTTTGCGTCCCGTCGCGGTGTCGCCCGTGAGGCTCACCATCTCGATCTTCGGGCTGGCGACCATCGCTTCCCCGATAACGCCCCCGGGGCCGGTGACGACGTTCACAACACCCGCCGGGAAGCCGACTTTCTCGATTAGCTTCGCAAGCTCGATCGTTGTGAGCGGGGTGTAGCTGGCGGGTTTCAGAACAACGGTGTTCCCGGCCGCGAGAGCCGGACCGAGCTTCCAGACCGCCATCATGAGCGGATAGTTCCAGGGCGTGATGCTCCCGACGACGCCAACGGGTTCCCGTCGAAGGAAGCTCGTCCCCGTGGATGCGTATTCCCCGGCTGCCGCCGTCGTGAGCGTACGCGCGGCTCCCGCGAAGAACCGAAGGTTGTCGACGCTGAACGGGATGTCGCCGTCGCGGGCCTGCTTGATCGTCTTCCCCTGGTTCGTCGTCTCGAGGACCGCCAAGCGGTCCGCATTCGCCTCGAGCCGGTCGGCGAGTTTGAGGAGGTATCCCGCGCGCTCTCCAGGTGTCGAGCGGCCCCATGGACCCTTGTCGAAGGCATCCCGGGCGGCATCAATCGCGGCCCGTGCGTCCTCCACGCCTCCCTTCGGCACCTCGGCAATCGTCGTGCCGTCCGTGGGGTTGATCACCGAATACGTCTCCTCGCCTTCGGCCTCGACCCATTGTCCACTGACGTAGTTCAGGTACTTCTCCGCCATCGCGAACCTCCCCTTCTGTTGCTTCGACGCCTATCGCTGCCCATCGGCTAAGTAACTTTCGGGCGCCGCCAAGTCACGGCCACCGAGTGATGACGACCTTGTGATCCGTGAAGAAGCGAATCGCATCTCTGCCTTGCCCGTGCAGGGTGCCGAAGAACGAGTCCTTCTGACCGCCGAAAGGAAAGTACGCCATGGGGGCTGCGACGCCCACGTTGATTCCAATATTGCCGCACTGCACGTGGTAGCGGAATGTGCGGGCCGAAGCGCCGCTCTGTGTGAAGATTGACGCCGCGTTTCCGTACGGACTCGCGTTGACCGTCTCGATCGCCTCATCGAGGTTATCTGCCTCGAGTACGCTCACGACCGGCCCAAAGATTTCCTCACGGACGACCTTCATGTCCGGAGCAACGTCACCGAGGATCGTCGGCCCCACGAAACTTCCCGGGTAGTCGGGAACCTCGGCGCCCCGGCCATCCAAGAGAACGCGAGCGCCTTCCTCCGCTCCGCGCGCAATATGGTCGACGACCCGCCGGCGCGCTGCATCCGAGATGACGGGCCCCATTTCCGTTGCCTCGTCAAGGCCATACCCCAGTCGCAGGTCGTTCGCCGCGCGGTGGAACTTCGCCATGAACTTGTCTCGGATATCGCGTAGGGCGAGGACGGCGGAGCCGGCGAGGCACCGCTGTCCCGCACAACCGTACGCGGAGCGAACGACGGCCTCGACGGCACTGTCCAGCTTCGCATCCGGCATCACGACGAGGAAGTTCTTCGCGCCGCCGCCACACTGCACCCTCTTCCCGTGGGCCGCGGCGCGTGCGTAGATTGACCTCGCCACGGGCGTGGAGCCGACGAACGAGATTCCGTGGACATCGGGGTGGTCGATGAGCGCCTCCGCCGTTTCCTTCGCCCCGTGGACGAGGTTCACGACGCCCGGCGGGAACCCCGCCTCTTCGATCAAACGGAAGACGAGATCCTGAACGACCGGATCCTGCTCCGACGGTTTCACGATGAACGTGTTTCCCGCCGCGACCGCATAGGGCCAGAACCAAAACGCGACCATCACTGGGAAATTGAACGGCGTGATTGCCGTGAACGGTCCCGTGGGCTGGATGACGACCTCCTCGTCGATTCCCTTCGCCGCGCCGTCCTCGAGGCCATAGCCCATCATGAGGGATGGGATCCCCGCCGCCACCTCCACATTCTCAATCGCGCGTGCCACCTCGCCTCGGGCCTCATCAATCGTCTTTCCCATGTCCTGGACGATGATCCGTGCGAGCATCTCCGTGTCGCGGATTAGCAA
>Ga0209642_10003484_pt1 | contig 10160 bp, 11 predicted proteins | sample RifCSP19_2_FD_184025 | JGI IMG/M metagenome (GOLD analysis project Ga0209642, IMG submission 184025) | Soil microbial communities from Rifle, Colorado - Rifle CSP2_sed 19_2 (SPAdes) (version 2) | ecosystem: Environmental > Terrestrial > Deep subsurface > Rock core/Sediment | place: Rifle... | reverse complement strand
GCGGCATTATTGTTTACAATAAGCGCATCCTCTGCACCTGTGACCTCTTTGAGAACTCTTATGACATGGGTATATCTTTTACCCCTCTTGCCTGCCTTAAGATCATATTCAAGATTGGAAAAACTTCCTGATACTTTCTTGATGTTCTCCAGGGACTTTTCAGAAAGGATGGAACGGCCGAGGTTTGTGTGGATTACTATACCAGTTGCGTTTATGAGGGGTATCAGGCTATAGGAGGAGAGCTTCTCCATAGTATTTTCTATCTCAGCCATCATGGATTCCTCGGAGATGTCTGAGATAAAACCTTTCAGTATCTCTTTCCTCCTTGAATCAATCACCTCCCTGATCGCCTGAATCACGTATCTCCTCGGATAGACATTCAGCCACTGCACCCCCTGGTTGCTCCTCAGGATTTCATCCACCGAGGGTAGAGTCGTAAGTAGTTTCTGTTTTTCCTCCATGTCTTTTTCTACCATAAAAAAAATAAAATTAAAAGAGAAAAATGGAGAGCTTTATTTATGGTAAAATATTTTGTGATCTACGACATTCATGAAGAGTGCGGTATCTTCGGTGTTTACGGTCACCCGGAGGCTGCAAATCTTACATACCTTGGACTATATGCGCTCCAGCATAGAGGTCAGGAAGGCGCTGGTATCTGTTCATCCGACGGAAGGCGTCTCTTCCTCGAAAAATCCAGGGGACTTATTGCAGACGTCTTCAATGAAAAACGACTGAGAAGGCTTCCTGGCCATATGTCAATAGGCCACAACAGGTATTCTACAGCAGGTAGCAGTGTTCTAAGAAATGTCCAGCCCATCGTTGCAAACTTTGCCCTCGGCTCCCTTGCAATAGCACACAATGGAAACCTCGTCAATGCCTTAGAGGTCAGGGCTGCTCTTGAGGATGAGGGGGCAATATTCCAGTCCTCTTCAGATAGTGAAGTCATCGTACATCTCATAGCCCATTCAAAAGGAGATGACTTCTATGAAAGGGTTCTCCATGCACTGAAGCAGATAAGCGGTGCTTTCAGCCTTTTAATCCTGCGGGAAAAAGAACTCATTGCAGTAAGAGATCCTTACGGTGTAAGACCCCTTTCCCTTGGATTAAAAGACGGCGCATATATTGTCGCATCTGAGACCTGTGCCTTTGATCTCATAGGCGCTATGTATGTCAGGGATATAGAACCAGGAGAAGTTCTTATAATAGGTGAAGATGGTATCAGGTCTATGCGGCTCCTGAATAGTACGAGAAAGGCCTTCTGTGTATTTGAATTTATCTATTTTTCGAGACCTGACAGCAACATCTTCGGTGGAGTAAGCGTAAATGAGATGAGAAAGGAATTCGGAAGGCAGCTTGCACGTGAGTCTATGACAGAAGCAGATATTGTTATCCCAGTACCTGACTCTGGAGTGCCTGCAGCAATAGGTTATTCTGAGGAGAGCAAAATACCTTTTGACTTCGGTTTAATAAGAAACCACTACGTGGGAAGAACCTTCATAGAGCCAAAACATAGCATAAGACACTTCGGTGTCAAGATAAAGCTCAATCCTGTGAGAAAGCTACTTGAGGGAAAGAGAGTAATTGTCATAGATGATTCAATCGTCAGAGGGACGACAAGCAAGAAGATCATGAAGATGGTAAGAGAAGGTGGAGGTGCAAAAGAAGTGCATCTGAAGATAAGCTCTCCCCCCACCATCTGCCCATGTTTCTATGGTATAGACACACCAACAAGACAGGAGCTTATCGCATCCAGTCATCTTGTTGAAGAAGTCAGGAAATATGTAACAGCTGACTCCCTTTCCTATTTAAGTCTTGAGGGACTTAAAGGAATCATCCCTGAATCACACAATTACTGCTCTGCCTGCTTTGATAATCATTACCCTATCAGTTTCCCCGGTGAACACCTTGAACAGATGCAATTCTTATTCAGGTAGGAACCGTTGATAGCCTCAACACTGAGGGACATTTTCAGAATAAACCTCGGGGCTAAAAAACACGAAAAGGTTCTTCTATTTACTGACATACCTTCAGAGAAAGAGGAAATGGATGAATCAGATAGACAGCGGAGGTTTAAGCTAAGAACTCTCTCTCTCTTCGCTGTTGAGATAGGAAAGAATTTCTGTAAGAAAATCCTTTTCCATGAATATCCAGCCACCTGTAGTCATGGTGCAGAACCACCGGAAGAACTCTGGAAACTCGCCTTCGGACTGAAGGCAGTTGGAGCCCTGAAAAAACAAGGGCTTCTTATTCCCATTCTCATGAAAGTTGCAAAGGACAAAGATATAAAAAGGGCAGAAGAAATTATCAGAAAACATAAGAAGAATGCAGTTAACTGTGTGATCGCCCTTTCAAACTATTCTACAAGCCATACAAGGTTCAGGGATTTCCTGACAAGGATTTGCGAATGCAGATATGCAAGCATGCCCCTGTTTGATATATCTATGCTGGAGGGTGCAATGCATGTTGACTGGAAGTCTCTCGCAAAAAGGACAAGAGGGATTGCAAAGGAAATAAACAAGGCTGATTTCATAGAAGTAAAAACCATCAACGGCTCCTTAATCTCTTTCTCTAAAAAAGGAAGGAAAGCCCAGTCTGATACAGGAATTCTGAATAAACCGGGTTCTTTCAGCAACCTTCCAGCAGGAGAGGTTTGCCTTGCGCCTCTTGAAGGAACAGCCAGAGGAAGACTCATCCTTGAGTGGGCTCCGACAAGACGTCTCAGATCCCCTATAACCCTTACTGTTAAAGATGGATATGTTATTGATATTGATGGAAAAGATGAATATGTTGAGTATCTGAAAGCAAAACTTTCTGAAAGGAAAGAAAACGGAAATATTGCAGAACTTGGTATGGGCACAAATGACCGCGCTACAAGACCTGACAACATCCTTGAATCAGAAAAAATCCTCGGGACCATTCACATAGCACTCGGAGACAACAGCTCCTTTGGAGGAAAGGTTAAAACACCTTTTCACCAGGACTTTGTCTTTTTTAAGCCAACAGTGAAATTAATTTATAAGGACGGTACAAAACAAACCATTCTTAAATCAGGCAAACTTCTTTGCAGTGAGTGCGTATGAGGCCCCTTTCCCTTGGCTATTCCCCATGCCCGAATGACACCTTCCTTTTCTATGCCCTCGTACACAAAAAAATCGACACAGAAGACCTAAGTTTTCAAGAGGTCCTGCTTGACGTAGAGACCCTGAATCAGATGGCATTGCGTTCTGAACTTGACATTACAAAGACCTCATATCATGCCTTTGGCTATCTACTTGAAAACTACTGCCTTCTCCGCTCTGGCAGCGCAATGGGCAGAAACTGCGGCCCCCTCATCGTTTCAAAGAAGAACTGCAATCCCAATGATTTACGAGGGAAAAAGATAGCCATCCCCGGAAAACTCACAACAGCAAATCTCCTTTTGCAGCTTTTTACCCAAGACCTTGTGAAATCTTCTTCAAAGGAAGGGGAGCTTCAGGGGAAACACAGTTTCCACTGCACTTGTATTGAAATGCCTTTTCACAAAATCATGGATGCAGTAGTGAAGGAAGATGTAGATGCTGGACTGGTCATTCACGAAGGAAGATTCACCTATCATTCCTATGGTTTGAAAAAGGTTTTGGATCTCGGAGAATGGTGGGAGAAAGAGACAGGATTGCCATTACCCCTTGGCTGTATCCTTGCAAAAAGAAATCTTGGACAAGATCTTATAAAAAAGGTTGACTCAATTATAAGAAAGAGCATTGAGTATTCTTTGAACCACAGGAAGGAGTCAATATCTTATATAAAACAGCATTCTCAGGAACTCGAAGAAGAAGTAATAGAACAGCATATAAATTTCTATGTGAATGATTATTCTTTAGATATTGGTAAAGAAGGATTATCAGCCGTTCAAGAGCTTCTCAGGAGGGCAGAATCGATAGGAATCAAAAAAAGGAGGAATGACTTGTTATGCGTCATGTAATCCTTGGGACTGCAGGCCATATAGATCATGGTAAGAGCGCCCTGGTTAAGGCTCTCACAGGCATAGACCCTGACAGGCTCAAGGAAGAAAAAGAGAGAGGCATCACGATTGATCTTGGTTTTGCAGACCTTAGTTATCCTGATGGCCTCACGATTGGGATCGTAGATGTCCCGGGACATGAAAGGCTTGTCAGAAACATGCTTGCTGGTGCAGGCGGAATAGACCTCGTTCTTCTCGTGATTGCTGCTGATGAAGGTATCATGCCTCAGAGCCGTGAACATTTATATATCTGTAATCTCCTGAAGATCAAATCAGGTCTCATCGCAATCACAAAGGCAGACCTTGCAGAGAGTGAATGGATTGAGCTTATGAAGGATGAAGTGAAAGACTTTGTCAAAGGAACATTCCTTGAGGGAGTGTCGATAGTGCCTGTCTCATCAAAGACTATGTTTAACATAGACCTTCTGAAAGATGAGATAAGGGCAGTGGCATTAAAAGTCGAACCAAAACCGGTGAAAGGTCTCTTCAGGCTTCCTATAGACAGGGTTTTCACATTAAAGGGATTCGGGACTGTTGTTACAGGGACTGCTGTATCCGGAAACATTTCTGTTGATGATCCAGTAGAAATACTTCCGAGCAATATCAAGAGTAAGGTTCGCGGGCTTCATAGCCATGGTAAACCAATACAGACTGCGTATGCAGGACAGAGGGTTGCGATAAATCTCCAGGGAGTTGAGAAGGAAGAATTAAGAAGAGGAGATTCTGTTGTGCTGCCAGGAAGGTTTGTCCCTATAAAGACAATTGATGGAAAAGTAGAGCTCCTCCGGGATGCACCATCTCTCAAGAGCAAAAGCCTTGTCCATTTTCATCTTGCCACTTCTGAAACTATTGCAAGGGTCATCCTGTATGGCAGGAATGAACTCAAACCAGGGGAAAGTTGCTACTGCCAGTTCAGGCTTCAGGAACCGGTTGTCTCCATGTCCGGAGAAAGATACATCATCAGAAGGTTTTCACCTGTTGACACCATTGGCGGAGGAGAAGTGCTTGATCCATCTCCACCTAAGAGGAAACAGAAGGATATAGTTGAAAATTTGATGATATTCGAGAAAGGCAGCCTCTTAGAAAAGATTTCTCTAAAGGTCCAGCAGTCAGGGCTTTACGGAATTTCTACAATGGCGATTGAGGGCTGGATAAAGGCTGAAACACCAGCAATAAAAGATTCGATTGGGGAATTAAGAGAAAAAGGTCTCATCATGAATATAGAAGATGTGCTTATTCATAAAACCCTTTTTGATGTTTTCAGGGAAAAGGTTACACAAACATTGAAGGATTTCCATGCGAAGAACCCTTTAAAACCCGGAATGCCTAAGGAAGAACTCAAGGTAAAATTAAACATGGAACCAAAACTTTTTACCGGACTGATTACTTCTCTTAAAGATGTTGTTACTGAAAAAGAGATAGTTCGCCTCAAAACCTTCAGTACCGTTCTATCCCAGGCAGAGGAGTCAATGAAGGCAAAGATAGTCGAGCTCCTTCAGAAAGGAGGATTTCAACCCCCGATGAAGGAAGAATTATCCCAATCTCTCAAACTTGACCAAAAACATCTTTCTGATATATTGAAACTTCTGGTAAAAGAAGGAACTCTTGTGAGAATCAGTGATTCCATGTATCTGACCTCTTCTTTTTATAACAAGATAATTGAGAAGCTCAAAGATTTCTTCAGCAAAAAGCCTGAAATGACTGTAGCAGAATTCAGGGACATCCTCAGCACAACAAGAAAATATGCCCTTCCGATTCTCGAATACCTCGATTCAATTAAGGTAACACTCCGGGTAGGGGATGTAAGAAAGCTTCTGCTTAAATTATAACTAACTCCTTTAGTGCGCTGTCCCTGCCAGTTCTTTGCACGTTTTCTATTGTCATTCCCCGACTTGACCGGTCTACGACTCGTAGAGGGAATCCAGAAAGAACTGGATTCGGAAGATGTACTCTATCTGCCTTGCTCACCTGGAGATTCATGCCAAAGAAACACAAGAACAAATAGATTCGTAAATATGAGATATCTGATATAAAATTTAAAGGTGTACCTCTTTGCCGAAAAGCTAAGTTTTTCTTTAAATGGAGTTTGAAGAATAGGCCCCCCCGATAAATAGCCCTCCCTTCAAAAATTGACTTTTAAAAGATTACCATGATATTCTTAGTCAAATATCAAAGGGCGCACAAAATGGAAACACTTATTAAGACAGAGCATCCTTATATCGTTAGAAAATCAGGGGTATGCGGTGGTTCACCTATTATTGATGGCTCAAGAATTACTGTCAGACTGATTGCACAGTTTGTAAAAACAGGATCTTCAGCCGAAGAAATTCTCTCTTCTTATCCACACCTTTCCCTTGCACAGATTCATGATGCAATTAGCTACTACTTTGACCACAGAGAAGAAATTGAACAGGATATTGAAGATAATAAAATCAGAAATATACTGAGAAAATATGATCTAAGACTTATTCCACATGCTGAAATTCCTGGCGCAGGACGAATCGTAACAGAGAAAGAATTTGAGTTGCTCCCACGAGGAGAAAAAGAAAGAGCGTATACATGGAAGACTCTTCCTGAAGAATGGGAGTAACGAAAGTTACTCAGCCTATCAGACTTTACCTTGATGAAATGATTCCTGTAGTTTTAGCACTTATATTACGTCAATATGGCCATGATGTACTTGCTGCTAAAGAGGTAAATATGTTTGGTAAAAGTGATGAAGATCAACTTACTTTTGCTGTATCAAATAAGAGAGCAATTCTAACTTTTAATATTAAAGATTTTGTTCTGATACATCAAAAATGGCTTTCGGAAGGAAAGAAACACTTTGGGATAATTGTTTCTCCAGAAATAAGAATTTCCAAGTTAACTTACCTTTGCTTAAAGTTGTTAGGTAGAACTGAGAGCAAAGATTTAATAGACCAGTTACATTTTTTGCAAGAATTTGCATAGTGACAAAACTCACTCTTAATATCCATTAATATCCAAGAATGATTTTTGAAGGTTCGACTCTCCCCGACCTTTGTGCGTTTACATCCACATCGTCATTGCGAGGGGCGAAGCCCCGAAGCAATCTCATTTGATCAGACAGGCTTCGCAAGTTCGAAAGAAAATCAGCAGGGCAAGCGATGTCCAGCATATTACAAGCAGGGTCCAAAGACCCTGCCACTTAAACCATTAGCCTTAGATAAAATTTGCTACTCTACCCAAAGATATGGAGCAAGCGTCTGATATGTTTCAGCTCGGGCTTTGAGAGTGAGACAGTATTTCCCGCTATATCTTTTATCTTTCGCTATTAGTAGCGGTTGTGCAACAGTAATAAGATACTCTCCCGTTGCTGGTAGCGTGGTTTTAATTTCATTCGGGAGCACGCTTCGGTCTATCTTCACCAACACGGTTCCTTTGATCTTGTCCGTCAATATTAGAGTCGGATGAGCTTTTAAAACTATTCCCTTCGAAAAAAGAGGCTAAGTCTGAGGCAAAACAGGCTATGGTTTTTGACCTTGTAAGGCGTGGGAAAATATCTAAGGGAAAAGCTGCTGAGTTGCTCGGCATAAGCCTATGGGATTTGCCAGAACTCCTTGCTCAATATGATATACCATGGTTTGATTATTCACCTACTGATTTAAAACATGACCTTGATACATTAAAAGAGATAGAAAATAAAGGCAGATAGTTGAGAATTGTCTGCGAGTCAAGCACTTTTAATAAGCCCAATTATCCTTTTCATAAGACCCCTATGAAAATAGCTTCAAATTCCAAGTTTAAAGTTGAAAGTTTCAAATAATAGTCGGATTTCAGTTCTAAAATATTGCTTCTCATACATTATCAATGTTATGCTTTAAACAAGGAAAGTTTGAGATGCTTGTATCAAAAAAAACAAATAAAGTAACTATTCAGCTATCTTCAAAGAAACTTGAGGCACTGAAGGGACTTTCAAATCTTGGGATAAAGCTGTCGGATGGGTATGATTATATTTTGAAGGAATATGCCTCACCTGAAACAAGCCTTGCTGATGTAAGAGAACGCCTTTCTTCCATAAAAACCTCCATTTCAAAAGAGATAATAGAAGAAAGAAATAGATAATGCCCATGTATTTCTTTGATACCAGTGCTCTGGTTAAAAGATACCATGTGGAGACTGGCTCAGAAAAAGTAGATGAAATATTATATGACGCCACCATCAAAGAGGGCTTTAAAACCATAAAGCCTTGAATGCATATTTTTCAGTTCACAGTCTTTAGTTTAAAGCTTATCAAAAAAGCCCTTCGGCTTTTGAATAGAGCATTTTCGAAAGTATAACCCGCTATCTGAAATATTAGAACATAAGACATTTGGATAACTTCAAAAAATGAGTTGTAAAAAGCTTTAAAGGTTGTGTGTTTTAGTGTACTGTCTCATAGATAGCTTTATGGCACTTGTCATTCTGAGCCCTTCGCCTGTCATTCTGAGCGAAGCGAAGAATCTCATTCCCTTGCTCAGGATAAACTCTGCATGGCAATCTTTTCTCTGAGATTGCGGAGCCTGCCCCGAATTGAGATTGCTTCTCCGCCAGAGGCGGATCGCAATGACAGTTGAGGGGTCTCGTTCCTCGCAATGACAGTACAGAAAATTGTCAGGGACAGTGCATTAGTTGATAAGAAGTTGCTGCAGAGTATGATGTGAAGGTCTATAAAAATTCCACATGATTCTTCATGTCTTCCTGTTCAAGCACATCCCATAAGAGTTTCAAATTTCTTATTAACTCTCCAATTGAATATTTCTGTTGATGTACATAAACAATACCAGCATGTTCAAATGTTGTTGCCAAGAATAAAAAATCATCATCGTGCGTTACAATCACCAGCTTTTTCCCCCATACTCAAGCTGTTTGATCTTCCCCCGTTTTTTCGGACACTCAATTAAGTTAGGCTGCCATAGCCTCCAGCTCAAATGATACCGGTGACCGGTACCCCAGGGCTGAATGCCTCCTCTGACGATTATAGAACATTTCAATATATTCGAAAATACTCTGCATAGCCTCGGCCCGTGCTTTATACCGATAATCATACACATGCTCTGTCTTTAATGTGTGGAAAAAGCTCTCAGCAACCGCATTGTCGTAACAATTACCCTTCCTGCTCATGCTCTGGATAAAGCCATATGCCTTCAGTACATCCCGAAAATCAGCGCTCGCATACTGCACCCCTCTGTCAGAATGAAGTATACATCCTGAAGCTGGCTGCCTCCGCCCTATAGCCTGATACAATGCTTTGACAGCAAACCCCGAAGTCAGTCGATCACCCATGGCCCATCCGACTACCTGCCGTGAATAAAGATCAAGAATCACTATTAGATACAGCCAGCCTTCCAATGTCGGAATATACGTAATATCTGATACCCATACCGTATTGGGCTTATCTGCCACAAAGTTCTGATTCAGGAGATTCTCAGCAACCGGCAGATTGTGCTTTGAATTTGTTGTTGCCTTGAACTTCTTTTTTGCCTTGGCAATAATGCCATGTATCTTCATTAAGCGGGCTACACGGTTTTCGCTGCACTTTGTTCCTCTTGCCTGTAGGTCTTTGGTAATCCTCGGACTTCCATATGCCATACGACTGTTTTTATGTGATTCTTTTATCTCCATGAATATTTTCTCATTGTCCTTCTGCCTCTTACTCTGAGGCTGTCTCCTCCATCTGTAATATCCGCTCCTTGATGCTCCAATGACTCGGCACATCCTCTGCACCCCATGCCAGGAGCGATGCTGGTCCATGAACCAGTATTTCATTTGGGGTGTTTTGAGAAGATGGCCAACGCTTTTTTTAGGATTTCCCGATCCTCCTTGAGGTTGGCATTTTCTTTTTGCAGCCTCCGCAGTTCCTCATCCGAGGGTTTCAGGTGTCCCTTCTCAGAGGAACTACCTGCCGGGTTTTCTTTATGCTTCCGTTTCCACGTGTGTAACAGATTCTCATGAATCCCAAGGCCATGGGCTACGTCACTGACTGTTCGCCCGCCTTCTGTCACAAGTCGTACTGCTTCTTCCTTAAACTGCCGATCGTGCTTCCTATGTCCTTTCCTGTCTTGCATTTTACACCTCCCAAGGTTATAAGGTTATATTGTAACCTAACCTTTCGGTGTGTCCGTTAAACCAGGGGAAGTGCAATCCGTTCCTGGAGATT
>Ga0209642_10003483_pt1 | contig 10160 bp, 5 predicted proteins | sample RifCSP19_2_FD_184025 | JGI IMG/M metagenome (GOLD analysis project Ga0209642, IMG submission 184025) | Soil microbial communities from Rifle, Colorado - Rifle CSP2_sed 19_2 (SPAdes) (version 2) | ecosystem: Environmental > Terrestrial > Deep subsurface > Rock core/Sediment | place: Rifle... | reverse complement strand
GGGTAAGTTGTAAGCGAGTGAAAGTGGCAAAAGGAAACTAAGAAAAAGTAGGTTTCTTGGGAGTGAAATTGCGAGCAACATGCGCCCGAGGTTGGGTTTACAAAAACGCTGCCGCTTTCAACGAGCCTAATCTGAGCAATTTGTGGCGAAAACGGATCGAAGGGAGGCGGCAATTCGCGGCCCCGCAGGTGCGGGGCAATTGCGAATTCGCCCCCTGAGATGAGTTTGAGTCCAAAGTCCCCCGCAGGCGCGGGGTGTAGCGAGTGAAAGTGGCAAAAAAACACTCACTGTTTCAAAGAGAGGGCTTTTTCGCCTAGGAGTTCTTTGAGTTCAGCCAGGAGAGAGCCGGTGGGCGCCACCATAAACTCCGAGCTTAAACGAAAAGTGGTTATTTTATCATCCGTTTCCAGTTTTAGAAAAACCGGAAAGGTGCCGGGGTGTTTTTTAAATATCTCTTTCATCCGCGTGAGCCAATCCGGGTCAAAACCCTGTAAGGAAAAGCTTATGTGTAAAGAGGAAGGTGCTGATTTTACACTCTTTTTGCTTTTTCTGGCCTCTTTATCCGCACCTTTCTCATCATCCCTTAGAAGTTGAACATCTTGGGCTATTACCTTGACGGCGTCTTCTTTTATATCCAATCTTCCTTTGATCCTTACAATAGCGTCTTCAACTGTTAGTTCCTGATATTTTTCATAAACCCTTGGAAAAACAATGACTTCGGTTGAGCCCTCTAAATCCTCCAAGTCTAAAAAGACCATCCGGTCACCCTTGCGAGTGGTCGTTCGCTTAATTTTGCTGATTATTCCTCCTACCCAAAGCGTAGTGCCGTCTCTTTGTTCTTTGAGCTCGCTCAGGGAGAAGTTGGTCTGAGACTGAAGAAGGTGTTCCACCCCAAGCAAAGGGTGATCGCTCACGTATAGCCCGAGCATTTCCTTTTCCTGACTCAAAAGCTCCTCTTTGGAAAACTCCTCTTTGTTCTCAAGATGAGAGGAGACCGGCTCGGGCGTGCTTCCTTCGAGATCGAAAAAGGTAAATTGACCTAAGGAGACATCCTTTTGCTTCCGGCTGCCGGCATCAGTGGCCTGATCATAGGTGGCAAGCAAGTGTTTACGAGTAGAACCAAGCGAGTCAAAAGCTCCAGCCTTGATTAGACTCTCGAGAGCCCGCTTATTTAGGGCTCTTAAATCTACTCGCTCGCAGAGATCGTAAATGGACTTGAAAGGGCCCTTTTCCTTCCGCGTCCTTATAATCGAGTTTATGGCCCCGTCGCCGATATTTTGGACGGCCGCCAGGCCAAATCTTATCGCCGAAGCCCCGTTGGCTCCGGGCAAGCCAACGACCGTAAAACCCTGGAAGCTCTCGTTTATATCGGGGGGGAAAACTTCGATTCCCATCCGTCGGCACTCATGAACATACTGAGCCACTTTATCCTTGTTGCCCATGACGCTTGTTAAGAGGGCCGCCATGAACTCCGCTGGGTAGTGTGCCTTGAGATAGGCGGTTTGATAGGAAATCACGGCGTAACCACAGCTGTGGGCTCTGTTAAAACCATACCCGGCGAAGTGGACAATCAAATCAAAAACTCCATTAGCCCTTTCAGCCGCTATCCCTTTGGAAACCGCCCCCTGGACAAATTTTTCCCGGTTTTGAGCAAAGACTTTGGGATTGGGCTTGGCCATTGCCTTCCTTAAGATGTCGGCCTCGCCCATACTGAATCCGGCCATTTCGCTGGCAATCTGCATCACCTGCTCCTGATAGACGATCGTTCCGTATGTCGTTCCTAAGATCGGTTCAAGTGAAGGGTGAACATAGGTAACAAGCTTTTTACCCCTTTTTCTTTCGACAAAGTCTTTAACCATCCCGCTATCAAGAGGTCCGGGACGATAAAGAGCAAGAACATTAATAATGTCCTCAAAGGTAGAAGGTTGCATCTCCTTTAAAAGGGCGCGCATACCGGAGCTTTCCAGCTGGAATACACCAGTGCTTTCTCCTTGTTGAAGAAGTCCATAGGTTTTTCGGTCTTCAAAATTGACATTATCCAGGTCTAAATCCTGGTTTTGGGTTCGCTTTACGATTTTCGTCGCGTTGTCGATGACGGTAAGGGTGCGCAAACCTAGAAAATCTATCTTTAAAAGCCCTATCTTCTCGATGGCCTCCATTGAGTACTGGGTCACCGTCTCCCTTTCCTCTTTGCGCTGTAAAGGAGTGTAATTCGTAAGTTCTTCTTTGGAGATTACCACTCCCGCCGCGTGAGTGGAGTCGTGCCTCGCCAGACCCTCCAAAGATTTGGCGGTGTCCACTATTTTCTTAACCGTTTCGTCGCTCTCATATTCCTGCTGGAGCTCGGGCGAGGTTTTTAAAGCATCCTCCATGGTTACGCCAGGACCGGCCGGAACAAGCTTGGCTATTTTATCTACTCGACCGTAGGGAACATCAAACACCCGCCCGGCGTCTCTTATGGCCGCCCGGGCTTTCATCGTCCCGAAAGTGATAATTTGAGCTACTTTATCCTGGCCGTATTTTTTGGTGACATACTCGATGACCTCGTCTCTTCTTTCGTCGTCAAAGTCGATGTCGATGTCGGGCATGGAAACTCGTTCCGGATTAAGAAACCTTTCAAAGAATAGGCGGTGCTCTAAAGGATCGACGTTCGTGATGCCCAGGGCGTAAGCGACAATGGAACCGCCGACGCTGCCCCGACCCGGGCCGACCTTTATCCCTCTTTCCTTGGCAAACTTAACAAAATCCCAGACCACCAAAAAATATCCGGAAAAACCGGTTTCTTTGATTACTTTTAGTTCATAGCTAAGGCGCTCATTAATTTCAGGGGTGATTTGAGGGTACTTTTCTTTTATCCCTTCCTGGCACAGTTTTTCGAGGTAAGAATGGAGATCGCCGCCTTCGGGCGCCTCGTAGTGGGGTAGATGAATCTTACCAAAATCCATATCGACGTTACACCGCTCGGCGATGGAAAGAGTGTTTTCGAGAGCCTGAGGAAGGTTGGGAAAAACTTCGGCCATTTGTTCGGCCGATTTAAAGTAGAACTGGTCCGAGCCAAACTGAAGTCTTTTTGCATCTCCGATAACGGAGCCGGTCTGAATACAAAGAAGGGCGTCGTGGGCGGTATGATCCTCCTGGGTAGTGTAGTGAATGTCGTTGGTTGCCACTAGGGGCAAGCTTAGCTCCTTTGAAAGCTCAACCATTCCCTGATTAACCGCGCCTTGATCCTCTAAACCCTGTTCTTGGAGCTCGAGAAAAAAGTTGTCCGCCCCAAAGATACCGGACAGTTCTTCGGCCGCTTTTTTTGCCTCCTCTTTTTTGCCATTCTTAAGAAGCTTTGGTATTTCCCCAGTTAGACAGGCGGTAAGCGCAATCAGGCCATCGTGATATTTTTTGAGGAGCTCCTTATCCACCCGGGGTTTGTAATAAAATCCCTCGAAATAGGCCAAAGAGACCAGTTTCATTAGGTTCCGGTAGCCCTGATTATTTTGGGCTAAAAGAAGGAGGTGATTGGCGGAGTCCTCCTTTTTGGAGGATTTATCGAAGCGGCTCCGGGTGGCCACGTAAATCTCGCAGCCGATGATCGGTTTTATTCCCTCTCTTTTAGCCGTTTCGTAGAACTCAATAGCCCCGTACATGCCGCCATGATCGGTCAGAGCCAGGGCCGGCATTTCGAACTCTTTGGCTTTGCTAACCAAATCTTTGATGCGTGAGGCCCCGTCTAAAAGCGAGTATTCGGAGTGGGTATGTAGATGGACGAAATTCAGTGACATTTACCGCCCTTAAATTAATTATTAGAAGACACATTCTCTTTAGTTTATCAGATTTTTGGGGAAATTTAAGCCCAGAGTTTATTAAATCTCGAACTCGATTTTCCCCTTTTTGAGGCAGGTAAGCATGTCTCTTTTTATCAAGCGTAGTCACAGAAGAAAGGGGTTGCTCCCAGAGCAGCAGATTATGCGAGCTAACTTTAAATATTTGAGGTTGCATCGGAAATGAACCCCAAAAGTCCTACGTCGCTATTAGTGCCTTGCGGTGCTTTTTAGGGATCCCAAGCACCAGGTAAAGGACCAGGGAGACTCCGAATAAAATCCCTCCGAGGCCAGCCACGACCAAAATATTTCGTTTAAGTTTGATCAAAATTGGGTGGCTTATGATAACAGTTTTGGTTAGGGACTTAAGAGGATAGTAAAGGTTAATTTTACTGGGGACTCCCTGGGAATAATTTGCTTTTGCTCTAGCTATAGTATGGTTTGCTTTGCCCCTTACTCTTTGCCCATTTTGGGAGAGGAACGTATAGTTAGTGCGAGCTTTCATTTCCAGTTCATACCAACCCTTTTCATCCCCGCCAAGCTTGGAATTTAGAGAATTGAAGTCAACACCCATTTTGGTTTTCCCATTAATTTTCTTATCTTCCCTGGGAATTTTAGAGTTTAGGCCTTCAGTCAATCTTCCTTTGAAATCACCCCGATCTAAAACAAGCTTTGAGCCATCTTGTCTTTTTCCTTCAACTTTCCAATTTACGGAAAATAAAGCGGTGAGCGGTGCTATTTGGTCTTCCTTGGTTCTAGTGAGGAAAAAGGTGAGGGAGCTATCTAGTCTTTCAACGTTTCGGGCATCAAAAGAATATGTGAAACCTGAAATAGGGTGGGAGACTTTACCTTTAAACACCATAATTTGGGGGGGGCGGTAATTGTGAGTAATAGCCTGGTATTTTCTTTCCCCTGGAGCGACATCTCCTTCAGTTTTACAATGCTCCTGGCATTCAGGCTCTGAATGTTCGGGGTGAATCGAAGAGCCGGTAAATGAGATAAATGAAACCGACAACGGATAATCCAGGATAAGGGTAACGGGAGATCTCTTGGTGATGGCACCGGCTGGCAAAAGATAAATAATACTACTTAAGACCACTATAACAGAGCCAAGAATTAAAGTTATTAAGCTAATCTTTTTTAAAATAAGGCGTTGATTCATCTTTACCTCAAGTCAAACCCCAAGAGTGTCTCTCGAAACCGCACTTTCGGTAGGGTACTTTTTTGAAGCCTACTTTTGAAATTAAGGGAGGGCCTTTAGCCTTGCCAATAGCCCTCCCTTTTGGGCTTAAGGAGTTACGATAAATTTTCCCATCATTCCTAACTCCGCGTGAACATCCATATGGCAGTGATACAGCCAATTTCCCGGAGAAAGAGCCGTTGTTTCTAATACGGCTGTTTCGGCCGTTAATACGCTGATGTTGTCTCCGTCTACCAATTCTGTGGTACCCCAGTTGCCCGAAGGTCGCTTATACAAAGGGTGCCCATGAAGATGGAACGTGTGGATGTCGTTTCCTAAGTTTGTCACCAGAAAACGTACCTTTTCCCCGCTTTTTGCGGTAGGGTGCTCAATTTGTCCGGTCTGGACATTATACGCTTGCGGTAAGGGCCATTGCCGGCTATTTAGGGCGAAGAACTTTGAGTTCATAGCGCAATAGGAACAGCTGTGGCCTATGGATTGGACGGGCTTATCATAGGTTTCATTCAAAATAACCAGATACTCTTTGGCCGGCGGGAGGGGTTTTGCGGGATCGTCAATAAGAATGGCTCCTTGGAGACCCTGCTGGATGTGGACGGACAAAGGATAGCGATCATCAGAGTGGCAGTGATAAGGGTAAAGGCCGGGCCTTGTTGCCTTGAAAACATAGGTCCAAGTTTTTCCCGGGGGAACCATGGAAGTCCCGGCGGGAGACATCTGGGAACCATCATGTTCAACAGTGTACTCAAATCCGTGAACATGCATGCTATGGCTAAGGTTTGTTTTGTTTGTCAGATGAACCCTAATCGTATCTCCCACATTGGCCCTGATAAGAGGCCCAGGAATCTGACCGTTATAGGTCCAGGCGGTAAAGAACTGCCCCGGCTTGTACTCAATTCGTTTCTCTTCCACGGTTACATAGTAGTCTTTAGTCTCTCCTTTGCTCTTGCCCGGGGCCGCAAATAAAAAGGCTACGATGACCCCTGCTACCAGAGCCACAACTATAACCAGACTCAAAACCTTTTTCATCGTTTTTCACCACCTTTCCGAAAAATTTTCTTTCTCTCTGTCGCCTCCTTTCTCTCACATCATTTTTAATTTGACATTTAATTCGTCTCGCTTCAGAGCATTGTTTTGACTGCCCAGCAGACGTAATCGCGTTAGAACAAAGCCCGCGAAGTTAAAGCTCTAAGAAAAGGTAAAGCGATGCTCCAGGAAGAAGACCTGTCACCACGAATACCTGCCATGTTAGCATTGCTTTACACCTTTTTGTTCTTTTCTAAACCTAGGTTCAGCTCTTACTTCAGTAGAGATTAATTTGCTACGAAGAAAGTGTGGCTAGTGCTCGCAAAAGTGTTAAAGAACAGGCGTTAAAGTAGGTATGGCTCAATTCTGAAACGATTTATAAAAAATGTCTATCCCCCAAAGGGGGGATTTTTTTTAGCCCCCCTAAGAGATATGTAGCCCATGCACCTGATTATTCATAATATTTTCCAATGATATTGTTTATTAATTGAAACTAAATAGGGGTAAAAGGGAAAGCCGTAATATTAAATATTTTTACAGAGGACCTGTCAAAAGGGCTTTAATAAAAATAGGATCAGGGTTAATTAGGAGAAAACTCGGCTTAAAGGGCCTTTTAAGTTAGGGAAAGTTAGCTTTGCTAATCTAGTCTTTGGAAGACTGGCAAGAGTTTGTCATAGGTGGAATCTAAAGCCTCGGGGATGACCCTGGTATCGGAGATAACCGGCATAAAGTTAGTGTCTCTTTCCCAGCGGGGAACAATGTGAACATGAAGATGCTCCTCGATGCCGGCTCCGGCCACCTTCCCCAGATTGGCGCCGATGTTAAACCCTTGGGGTGTCATTACTTCTTCCAGCACCTTGGTACACTCGGAAACAACCTTCATAATCTCCCCTACCTCCTCTTCATCCAGAGCGCTTAATTTGGCCACGTGCCGGTAAGGAGCAACCATTAAGTGCCCGCTGATGTAGGGATAGATGTTCATGATGACAAAGGAAGTCTTGGCCCGGTAAAGAATGTAATTTTTCTTATCTCTGTTCTGCTTGGGCTTTTCACAGAAGATACAACCGTCATCCTTTTTGGCTTCAATATATTGAATTCGCCAGGGCGCCCAGATCGTATCCATGTTTTCCTTTCCAGGAACTTTTTTTGAACCCGAAATTTGCAGTAAATAACTTAGATATAAGGTACAAACATCAAGATAAGTTGCTGTTATTGACTAACTTTGCTGTAATCTTTTGCAATGCAATTTCGCTCCGGAGGGGCCCCGCCAACGGCGGGGGGTTAAACCCCGCTAGTACCGCCTAGCGGGGCGTAGCGGCCCTTTGGGCAAATTTTGCTAATACAAAATTTGGGTTGAAAAATCCAGCGGTTTTAGCAGTATTTTACCTTATGTTAAAAAGGAAACAAAGAAAAAAACCAGCGATCGCAAGAAAATCCTGGCTCAAAAATAATAAAAAGGCCTCGATATGAAAAGCAAAGAGGGATCTAGGATCAATTATATAATGGAAGTAATTAGGAGCTGAACTTAAAACTTTTTTCCCCAAAGAGTCTTAAGCACGCCTCGACTACCCGAGAATCATAAAGGACGCCTTTTCCTTTAGAGATTTCCTTTAGCGCCTCTTCAAGGCCGCGAGCTGGCCGGTAAGGCCGGTGCGAAGCCATTGCCTCCACAACGTCGGTGACGCCCAAGATTTTTGCTTCTAATATAATCGCTCCGCCAGAAAGCCCCGAAGGATAACCGGAGCCGTCAAGCCTCTCATGGTGCTGAAGGACAGCTTCCGCAACTGGCCAGGGAAATTCAACCGTCTTTAATATTTCATAGGCAACTCCGGGATGAGTCTTAATCATTTCGAATTCAATTTTAGTCAACTTTGAGGGCTTGCTAAGAATTTCCGAGGGCACGTTCACTTTGCCGATGTCATGAATTAAACCGGCTACCCTTACTCCTTCTATCTGCTCCTCTGAAAGACCGATTTCCGCCCCAATGGCCGTCGCTAACCTCGCCACCCGCTTTTGGTGCCCGGCAGTATAGGGGTCTCTCTTATCAATAAGAGACGCTAAAGCATTGACTGTTTGCCCCAGAGTTTGGCGTAATTTATCCAAGCTCTGCTGAAGAGCCATCTCGGTTTTCTTTTGCTTAGCTAAATCTCTGCCGACATGGACGGCACCGAGAATCTTCCCTTCGCTATTAAAAAGTGGCGAAGTTGTTACTAAAAGAGGGGGAACATGCTGGTCGCTTATCTCTTCGGTGTGGGCCCTTCGACTCTGTTTGGTTATTTCAAAAGGACATTTAGAACAAGGCTTCTCTGCTTGATAAATAATTCTGTAGCATTTATGATCGTTGATGTCTTCGGGATTTAACTTTACGGAAGACGCGAAAGCGTCATTGACCCTTAAAATATTGTAATCGTTATCATGGATAAAAATAACGTCGGAGATTGAATTAAACGTCTTTTCCCATTCGTCTGCCACCCGCTGGATTTTCTCCTGCGCCTCTTTGAGTTCGGTGATGTCCTTAAGTTGGGTGAGAAAACCCGTTGGCTTGCCACAAGCATCTCTCGTCATTGAAGTGCTTAAAAGAGCGGGAAAAGTGGTTCCATCTCTTTTAAGCAGAGGGTACTCAATATTTTTAATATACCCCTGTTTAAATGTCTTTTTTAGATCTTCGGAGACCCGTTTTTGGTGGCCGGGCGCAATTAAATCAAAACCGTTTAGCTTCATTGATAAAACCTCTCTTGGATCCTTATATCCATGCATCTTAGCTGCTTGGTGGCTCATTAATAAAACGTTACCTTTAAGATCGGTTACGGTTATGCCATCGGGTGAATTTTCAACAAGGGTCCGATATCGTTCTTCGCTTCGGCGTAAATCCATTTCAGCCCTCTTGTTTTTGGTGATATCTCGAGAGACACCGAGCAAACCAACCACTTTTCCTGAATGGTTCTTTATGGGAGTTAAAGTTGTTTCAGACCACTGAGTGTTCGAAGAAGTACCACTGTGGTACTGGAACCGGATGATTTCTCCTTTTTTTGCCATCTTAATGGCTTCGTTTAACTGTCGCTGGTAGGACCGATTGTTAACCAAAACCGACTTTCCTCTTTTGTCTTCCGGACACTCACCCGCTTTTTTCAGGGCGGCGGAGTTCATGTATAAGAAATTTCCGTTAAGATCCAGATGGTATATGCAATCACGTGAAGTCTCTACCAGTGTCCGGTAGGTATCAGCGGAATTGATGGTGCCCGATTCAATCAAGGATTGGAGTCTTTTATTAGACTCTTTAAGCTCAAAAGAACGCGTTTCTACCTGCATCTCTAGGCGTCTTGTTTGTAAACCATAATATATGCCCACCGTTATCCCGAAAATAGTGAAAGCAAGGGCCCAGGGAAACATCACTGGTTCAAAAGCATCAACAAACGCACGGATAATCTCAGACCCACCGTGAAAATGAATGTAACCTTCACTGTGGTGAAGATGCATTAGGTGAGTAACAAGCGTTACAAAGGGATGGAGCAAAAATAAACCGCCAAGCCCGCCCAAAATAGCAGTGGTGAACAAAGCGTGACGGCGCCGAAAGTTGTTAATTCCGTCAGCTACATGTTTTTTGGCGGTCTCCGGCACCACGCGCTGAAACGTTTTGCTCTCATGCTCCCAGTTCATTTCTTTAGCCACTTGCCCTCATACCTTTCTAAATCTTATTTCGACGAAAGATTTTTTTACTTAAGCTTGAAAGATAATGGGAACCCTAATTGCTCATTTGTCCGGAATGTTTTAAGGGGAAGCGCCGATGAAGAGGAACGATAGCTCAAGCAATCCTTAAATAAATGCAGGGCTGGGTTCGGCGTGACATTGTCGCGGTTTTGAGTTTTTGGTTGCAAGCTCCTTTGGTTAGTGGCGGAAGTGGCGGGTGCCCGTAAAAACCATAGAAACCCCTTCTTTATCACAGGCTTCAATGACTTCCTTGTCGCGTATGGAACCCCCAGGCTGGATAATAGCGGTAATCCCGTGTTTGGCGGCAAGCTCCGCTACATCGGGAAAGGGGAAAAAGGCATCGGAGGCCAAAACGGTTCCTTTTACTTGGAGACCGGATTTTTCGGCCTTTCTTATCCCGATCTCCAAGTAAAAGG
>Ga0209642_10003482_pt1 | contig 10161 bp, 19 predicted proteins | sample RifCSP19_2_FD_184025 | JGI IMG/M metagenome (GOLD analysis project Ga0209642, IMG submission 184025) | Soil microbial communities from Rifle, Colorado - Rifle CSP2_sed 19_2 (SPAdes) (version 2) | ecosystem: Environmental > Terrestrial > Deep subsurface > Rock core/Sediment | place: Rifle... | reverse complement strand
ATCTCTGATGCAGGAGGGTCGTGGCGAGGAAGCGTACTGCCTGATCCCGATCTACGTGCGATGGCGAGTAGGAGATGCTGGCGTCGGCGTAGAGGCCGACTTTGCTGGAGAGTCTCTGGCTGAGCACTACGGCTCGTGGGAGAAATTGCAATGAAGAGGATGGGAATCGTGCTGGCTGCCGCGGCGCCCGTGGTGCTGTCTCTGCTAATCATTCTGTCCATCCGGTGGTGGTACCATGGACTGGCCTGGGTGTGGTGGTGAGGATCGTAATGGAGACTGAACTGCGCGATCGCGTACTGACATTCCTGGACAACGTGCGAAAGCTGCGCGAGGCTCAGAAGCAACACACCCAGCGCATGATACCACTGTCGAAGGTTATGGTTCTGGAGAGAATTGTCGACGACGAGCGGTGCCTGCTGAAGGCAAGACTGGAGATGGATAGATGCCAGCGATTGGAAAGCGAAAGAGCAAGCAACGAGTCTGCAATTTCTGTCACCGGCGATTCATCCCAGATGACGCCCGCCGGATCGAGCAGCCATGCCCCTACTGCGGCCAAGTAAGCCGCAAGACGCAGACTAAGAGTCAGCTGAAGGCTCGGGCTGACTGGTGCTTCTCTCGTCTTGTACGGTTCCTGCGTTCCGACAGGCGTGGTTATGTGACGTGCTGCACATGTGGACAAAGTAGACGGTGGCAGGACGTTGATGCTGGCCATTATATGAGCAGAACATTCAAGGCTACCCAATGGGACCTCGACAACGTGTGGCCCCAATGTCCTATGTGCAATACCGGATATGGTGCCAGGAAGTGGACGCCTAACGAAAGCGTCAAGCAACGCTACACGGCATTTTTACGTGCCACACTGGGAGAGGACGCACCGGATCGGCTGCACGCCAAGGCAATCGCTGGACGAGTATGGAGCGTGACAGAGTTGCGAGAGTTGGTGCAGAATCTAGAGGCCCAGTGCGAGGAGCATGGATTACTATGAATCAGATCATGGACAGTCGTGAATTGGCGATTCGCTTCGTCGAATCGATTAGCAGCAGAATGGGAGCCAATAGCGAATGGGTTTTCGGAGATTTGACAAAAATGGAACGAGAGACATACGAATTGGCTATGGCTGTGTTGCAGGAGGAATTCCAGCGTACTCATTCGTCAAGTTCGTAGAGATAAAGAGCCTGACAAAACCACACGAGGCCCTGAAGCACACGCCACATTGCTCGCATTTCTGATCCCAGTAGCTAGGGCCGTCCAGTGGGAATCTGCCGTCTATCTCATGGCAATGGCCGCATGCTGGGCAGTAGTAGAAACCTTCTATCCTCATGGCCTCACCTTCCTGATAGCCATCTGGCGGCATTCCATGTCCCACGGGTTCGTCCAGAGCGGCTCGAATCGTTTCTCAATCACGGTAAGGAATGCCAGGATCGCCTCCCGTGTCCACGGCCATCCGAGCTGCCAGCGACGCAGCATGTCGTCCATGATCATGATGCCGCCCAACTTCAGCCGCGGCCAGCAGAGGATGAAATCCGTCATGGCGTTGAGGCACGTATGATCGCCGTCACAGTATATGAGATCGCACGAGTCATCCGGGATTCGACGGACGGTAGGCTCCTGTATGCAGTTGTCCCGCAGAACTTTCTGGCTAGGCTCTTCGATGAGCACTAGATTGTCATCTATCCATGGCTCAAGGTTGGCTATCGCGTTCTTGCGATGCTGCCTGTATTGCTTGGCTTCTCGCTTCTTCTTTGGCACGTAGGGATCAATCCCAACCGCGAATTCGGGCTTTAGGTTTTCCATGACCCACCGCATGGAATGTCCTTCGCCAACTCCGATCTCAAGATACTCCGTGATTGGTGGCGTCATGGCTGGCAGCAGGTGTTTGTCCCACAGCGGCCGTACGTCCTGATCGAACCAGTGAGTCAAGAACGCGATTTCCACAGTAGCCATCTTACCATCCCATTCCAACCGGCGTCCGCATCTCGCATTCAAATGGTGGCGACCTCGTCATCGCCCCTTCGAAGTACAGGCTCACCTCTTCTGAGGCCACGGCATTGACGCGACAGGCATGCAACCGCGGGTTGTCCATGCCGGCGTCACGGTGCCGCTGAGCCGGAACGTTCTCGCCGTCGAAGTAGACGCTGCACACCGCCTCTGTCACAAGAGCCTCGTCTGTGACGTACGGCCTGGCTCGCCGCAGCATGTCCATCTCCTCGAAGACTTTCGGCGATCGTAGGTAGTAGCAGCCGCCATGGTAGACGTCCCGCGTGTAGCCGCCTGCCGAGTGCAATTGCTTGTAGTGCCGCACCCGGCCCTGGAAGTCCGGCCCGTCCTTGAGAGACTCGAGGACGGCGATCGCCTCTTTGTGGTAGGCGCTCATCTGCTCTTCGGTTGGTTCTTTTGGCAGACGCTTCGCTCGTGAAGTGTCCCAATCGAGCCACAGCACCTCGTCGGCGCCGTGTGCGAAGGCCAGCTGGATCGCGTGTGACTTGTGCGCCCACATACTGATCCCGTAGTTTATCACACCGCGTTTGCTCCGGCCGTTGAGTTCCCTATTGCCCGCGCCGTCGAAGTCAACGACGGAATCCTCGCTGGCCAGGATCGGGCTGAACCCGTAGCATTCGAGCCATCGATAGTTCTGCGCACCGTAGGCGAACACAAGCGTCTTACCGATGGGCGGTTTGTTCCGCCATGCGCAGCCCCACTGAACGTCGCGCAAAGACTTTGGCCAAGTAGCTACCAGCTCATCGCCCCAGAGCGCATGTACAAATGTAATCGCCATATGTCCGTCTGTCGCGTATCAATAGTTCAGATTTTGGAACCAACCGTTTTCCGATATAACCTGTCCTGCGATCTGTGGTGAGCATAAAACATCGTATAGCCATTCGATGAGAGCCATGTGTCGATTGTCACCTTGTCGCCAGGCAACCACTCCATGATTTCGATGTTCAGCCATTCTGTCTTCTCGAGCGTTTTCTTTGCGCCTTGCATTGCAGCAAGCTCACCGCCATCCGTGTCCATCCAGATGAAATACGGAGGATCCCAGTTAGATGAGATATCATCTATTGCAATTGCCTGGACCTCGACGAACTTTTCTGGGAGACATTGCTTCCTACAACGAGTAGACCTGCAGCTGTTGCAAAATTGAAGTGTCCCGATATGGTCACTCGCACAAGCCTGGATATAGTTAAGCAACGGATGCTCAACTGCACGTCGCTTAGCGCCGGGATCAATCGCTATCACAGGGACACCTGGAAACTGCCAGTTCCAAATCTCCACCTCAAAGGCCATGCTCATGCCGACGTTGAAGATCGTCCTCGGCTTGTACTTGTGAGCCCACATGTAATAAACGCAGCTCAAGGCGACTTTCTGTGCTTTCCAAACTGTCGATGGTTTAATCATGTTCGTTCACATCGCATGGACAAAAGTGATCATGTCTGCCGCTTCTCAAGTTCCATTACGCGCCGCTCTAGTTTTTCAAGGCGCTGCTTCATCTCGTTGCGATCCAACATCAACTCAGTCAAATATCGCTTCATGGCTTCTGGCAGCGAAAGAACGCTTAGATTTTCGTCGTTACCAAACGGGAATCCCATATCATTTCCCCAATATCAAGAACCAGGAGGCCCACGTCTCGCGCGTCAGGTAAATCGGCACGTCGAGCTTGTCCGCAATGACCTGCACAGCCTGTATCACGCCAGTGCGTCCGGCCACGATGTAGTCGTGCCCGGCCAGGATACCAGGACGTGTGATGAGTGGCAGCCAAGCATTGATATCCTGCTCGACAGCGTACTGTCGGTGCTCTCCGTCAATGTAGACGTAGCCGAATTGCTCCTCGTTGTTGGTCGCCATCTTGGCGGCATCCACGCTCTTCATGTGCACCAACCGCGATCGACTGCCGAACTCGGCCAGCAGTACACTCGAATCCTCGATCACCCGAGCGAACTTTCCCTCATACGGGTCAACGGACCACAGCTCGTCCAGTTGTGTGTTCTTGAGCATGTAATACGAGTACCATCCGTGGTGCGTGCCGACTTCGACCGCACGCTTAATGTGCAGCATGTCGATCAGTAGAGGCAGATCGTATCGGCTCGTCTGCAGTTTAACCGTCTTGGCCATCGTGGCTCCTTACTTCGAAACACCGTTGCTGTTTGGTAGCGTAGACTAGAGCCAGCCGATTGCTGAACACGTCGGCAAAAGCATTGACGGCTTTACGCACTCCAGCCTCATTGCAGTCGTCAAAAACGATCCAACCTTCTGACTTCACGACATCCAGCAATGCAATCGCATCCCGTAGAACGGTTTCTGCATCGTGGCCACCGTCTTGATAAACAAGATCGTATCGGATTCCGTTGCCGAGGTTGACAAGGTACTCTCCCGACGTTTGTCGGAAGACCCAGCAACGTCCCAAGAGTTGTGTGGCCATCTGACAAACAATGTCGCATGCGGCTTCCATTGCCTCTCGCGTATAGATATGCTTCGGATCGGCTTCGTATGGCATCCATGGATCAACTAGATCGGCCTTGCTGTCTAGGTGTGTCAACACGTTCTCGAACATCCATTTGGCCGAGGCCCCCTGGAACACTCCCAATTCCAAGTATCGGATCGGCTTGCCTGCAAAGCGCGGCTTGATCCATCGTTCGAATGGGGCGCGGGCATGGCGGGCAAAACGTGGCATCACTCCCCCGGCAATACGAAAATGTTAAAGTTCAATTTCCGTCTATCACACTCTCGAAGAAACTGTCTGTCAAACAATTCGGGATCGTAATCAGTCGATGTCTCACGCCAGTACTTGCAAATGATCCGTCGCTGTTGGCCGCCTTCTTCCTCGGTGAATCGCAAGAGCCACTGATTTCCGAATCGCTGTGGACGCTGCTTGGCATAATGCCGCCAGTCAACGACCCGGTGATTCCATCCGTCCCAGTCCCAGAAGATGTAATAGTGGTTGACATGTTTCTCACCGTTGCCGCTTCTGCTATGCACGTGGCTGATTTCGATCATGTCCACGTAATCTGTCAGCACTGGATCGCGTGGGATATCTGCCAGCAAAATCAGGGTCAGCAACCATGCCATATGATTACGTTTCGATTGGTTTGCCTCGCAAGTCAACGTTGGCACCTTTGGCGACGTGCCTGATCCAGTAGAGCTTAGGCAGATCTATAGCTCGCACCTTGAGGCCCTTGCGAAATGCCTTATCCTCGGATGTCTGGTGCCAGCCTCGCTCGACGTCCTTAATCGGCTCGACCCACTTTGTGCCGTCTAGATAGCCAATCCGGCGAGCCAGATTGCCTCCCACGATTTGCAGACCTCCGATCGCCAAGTCCCGCTTGCGTGGGGAGAACAGCGACGGATCGATGGCTGGCAGAAGCATGCCGCGGGCGTCCTCTACCATCTTGTCGCCGGTGGCGTGGTCGTGGTTCTGCTGCACCTCGGTCGGGTAGCAGAGTTCGTCTTCTGGATAGACTTCTTCACAGAGCGACTGAATGCAGCCCGGACCTAGAAAATAGTCGGCATCGATCCACCAGCAGATATCGTCCTTGCAGTTCTTGGCAATCATATTCCGGCCGATTGCTCGCCGCAATAAGAGAGATGGCGTGAGAACGAGCGACTGGAGAATCAGGTTCGGTGCCAGTTCAGTAGGCCGGACAGTCTCCCAAATGTCGTGCAGCATGTCCCACGTAGCAGCATCATCCGATCGATGGCCATGGCAGACAACGAGAGTTGTACGGACTGGCGGCGGATTGAGAATGAGTGACGCAATCTGCCATTTCAGATGCTGAGCGTAGAGGTCGAGGCCTGGTGGGCAGAAGCAGTGGCTGCAGATAGTCAGCGACTTTGATTTCATGGTGCGCATCCTTGGCCGCCCATCTTAGCAGACGGTGGTACGAATATGGAAGTCATACTGTCGATCGTCTTGCCAGACCGCTTCGGGTTGCACCTGCCCTTGCCGTCGATGTGGAGCGTCGTCCAGCCTGCCGGAACCAGACTCTCCAGCCTAGCGTTCTCCGGCCTGTCTGAGTCGTCCAGCACGAGGCATTTCCGCACGAATGGAATGGCTCTGGCAAAGCACTCGTCTCGCCTGCGGCCGTCAACCAAGACGATGTCATATGGCCGGTCTAGTGCCGCCACGTAGCCGGGCGATCGCTTCCATACCGGTTCGACACCAGCAATTTTGGCCCAGCCGACATTGTGTTCCACCGTGGTCACTTGGTGGCCTCTCCGGCGAAAGAACAGCGTGCTGGCCCCTCCGCCCCATTCGAAGATCGTGTTTGACGGCTGCGTGTGCAGCAGTAGCCAAATGATTGCCTCGTAGGGTAGCCACGGCAGACAGTCATCGAAATCGGTTCTCACCGCACTGCCTCGTGCACTGAGTACCGCTGGACGAATAGCTGGTAGTCTTCTGCCGTGTTGACGGAGAGCGGCAGCTCAGGTGCAAACACGGCTCTGATCTTAAATGGCGCGTTGTCCACGCAGTTGACCGGGCTGGTGTGGTTCTTGTCATGGCAGATCCAAGTGATCTGCTCGAGGGACCAGACCTTGGAGGCGTCCGACTGAGGTAGTTCGGCCGCGGCCAGCAGCGTCTGCCGCTTGAACCCGTACACGCCCACGTGCCCGTGCGCCCGCGTGAACCAGCCCGAGCGGGCGAAGTGGTGGCACCAGCCGCCATAATCGCAGTCCGCCTTCACGAGGTTCTCGTCGGCCCACTGGCTAACCGATGTGAGGGGCCCGACAATCGTGCCAATCGTCCGATCATCGCCATCCCGAACTAACGTAATGAGTTCATCCAGAACGGATGCCGGTAGGCACGGCTCGTCACACTGGACGTTCAGGATCACGTCGGCGTCCAAGAGGCCACGCTTCACGGCCTCGGCAATCCGGACTGTGCCACACCAGGCGTCGCACATGAGCAGCACCACGTACAGGCCGTGCTGGTAGCACTGCGTAGCTACCTGATCTGAATCCGTCACGACGACTACCTCGTCCACAAGATTCGCTCGCGCCGCATTCCTGGCCGTGTGGACAACAAGCGGTAGGCCCGTGCCATCAAGCAGGGGCTTGTTTGGCAATCGTTTCGAACCGAGCCTGGCCGGGATCGCGGCGAGGACTTTCATGGCGTTTCTCCTATGCGTCTGAGCAGAACGTATTCCAGGCCTTGGGGCGTTCGGAAGTCCATGTCCCAACCCTCAGTGAGGGGACATAAAGCTGTGTCCAGTGTCTGTCGCGAGTAAAACTGAACGTGGCTGCAGTGCAGAGCCACGCAGGCTTGTCGCACTCGCTGGCCGACGTCTGTGGCCAATTGACGCAGCAAATAAATTTCCGCGCCCTCGCAGTTTGACAGCAACAGATCGATCTTGGCAATTTGTAACCAGTCCAAGATACTTGTGAGTGTCATGCCGCGAACAGATTCCGATCTCTGACAGTTGCCGACCTGTCTCAGTGTGCTGTGCTCGTACCGCTTCTTGCCAAGATGTAGCGTGACAGGCCGATCGGCATCCGCCAATGCAGCTCGCGTGGCGCCGAACTTTCTGGCATTGCGACGGGACGCTTCCAGTCCGAAGAAATGAACCGACGGCCATTGCTTCCGCAGAGCCATGCAGGCATCCAGATTTGCGATGCCGATCTGCAGAACATCTCCAGTCGGGCAGATCAATCGCTCGTCGCACCAATAGAACCGTGTCAGCTGGATCATTGGAACACTTGGCGGATTTTGATGATCGCAATCGCAATCCAAATGACAGCGCAAAAGCAAGCCACAGCAATCATAAACCAGTTCGGAAACGGCTTGTAGACCCACTCAGGCAGGCTCATCTGCTGGCTCCTTGACAAATGCATGCGCCGGATCATTGAGGTATTGGACGAGCTTGCACCGACGCCATCTGGTGCCGTTCCAAGGCGTCCAGTCCGCGATCCCGCAGAAGTTCTCGGCCATGGCCTGACGGTAGGCCGGCCACCAGACGGCCCTGCCCTTGGGGTCCTTGACGAACTTCATCCCGTGGCCATGCCAGATGCGCACGTCGCTCGGCTCTTGACGCCCCGCCACAGCCACCACGAGGCTACGTAGCGTGTCTTCGGGCACGACGCGGACCAATTGGCTGCCGTTGGCCACGATGTACCTGTCGAGGTCCTGGACGATTTCTGCGGGTGGCCCGTATTTGGCCCAGTACGGCAGATAGTGCGGCGTCATGTTGTACTTCTCGTGCAGGATCACGTGTGGCCAGTCGGGGAAGATCAGCTGCATGGCCACTTCGTCACAGATAAACCGCACGTTCCGGGCCGTCATTTCGGCCCAGGCGTCCATGGTGCGCTGGCACCTGCGTGAGAACCCGATCACCCCGGTATTGATCGCCGGCCATGGCTTGGCCAATTGGCGGGCCACTTCAGCCGGGGCCTGCGTTGCCCACTCCTGGATCCGGCCGGCCATCATCTTGCCTCGCGTCGTCCAGTCCATCCAGGGTGTGATCCGTATCTCGTCGTCTTCGGGGAACACGTCGGAAATGTCGCCAGCCACTAGCGTATCGGCGTCGAGGAAGACAGTGCGATCGAACGGCGATAGCTTGTGCATGGCGGTTTTCGCCAGGTAGACAGAGCCGGAGCCTTTGACTTTGCCTCGGTTGTAGTCGAATGGGATCAACTGTACCCGGTCCAGTGTGCCCATCGGCTGGCAGAACTCGGCCGCCTTGTCGTCGCCGACCATGATCGCCACCTCGCCGGCCCAGTGCCGCAGCAGCGACCAGAGCGACACAGCCAAGTGCTCTGCGTGCTTGCTCCCGATCATGAGGTAGACGACGCCGTCCATGTCACACCGTCAATGTCTTTTCTCTGGCAATTGTCATAGTCAGTGTAGCGGATCGCACAAGTGTCATGGTGAGGGTGGCCTCGTGGACCTGCACTCCAGCCGCCGTGGAGGACGAGCTTAGAGAACTCATTGTGGAAGAAGTCGAAGAGGAAAGCGTACTGGACGTACTTGTGGAAGAACTAGTCGAGCTGCTAAGCGAGGAACTTGAGGAAGAACTCTCGCTAGAACTGCTGCTAGTTTCGCCGCTCTGTGTCGATGATGAGGCACTACTGCTCGACGAACTCTCAGCACCAATCGTGGAGGAAGTCGATGTAGAAGACGATGAAGAGGACGTCGTACGTGCAATCGTGCTCGAAGTCGAAGATGAGGAAGTTGAGCTGGAACTCGAGGATGTTGTCAGAGCGATCGTCGAAGATGTCGATGTTGACGAAGAGGACGAGGAAGTTGTGCGTCCGATTGTGCTAGAAGTCGAGGAGGATGAACTTGAGGAGGAAGTCGTGCGACCAACTGTCGATGAGGTTGAACTTGACGAGGATGTGGTGCGGGCTTCAGTGCTTGAGGACGACTCGCTGCCGGAGACACTCGTGCAACTCGAGGTTGTCTGGCCGATCGTGGAAGACGTAGAGGACGAAGAGGATGATGTCGTCCGTGCTATCGTGCTCGATGTCGATGTGCTTGAGCTAGAACTCGAGGTAGTGCGTCCGATAGTCGACGAAGTTGAACTGCTCGAAGAAGTCGTCTGGCCAATCGTCGAGGACGTTGATGTCGAGGACGAAGAACTCGAAGTCGTCTGGCCGACCGTACTCGAAGTCGATGTTGACGAGCTAGAGGAGGAAGTTGTGTGGCCAATCGTGGAGGATGTTGAGGACGATGACGATGTCGTTTGCCCGATCGTAGAGGACGTAGAACTGCTCGAGGAAGTTGTCTGGCCGATTGTCGAAGACGTTGATGTCGAAGACGAGGACGAAGATGTCGTCCGTGCTATGGTGCTTGAAGTGGATGTGCTCGAACTCGAGCTTGAAGTCGTACGTCCAATCGTTGAGGATGTCGAGCTGCTGGATGATGTCGTCCTAGCGACAGTTGACGATGTTGATGTTGACGAAGATGACGAAGATGTCGTACGTCCAATAGTGGACGATGTCGAGGTGCTGCTGCTGGAACTCGAAGTACTCTGGCCAATCGTGGAGGAAGTCGAAGATGATGAGGATGTCGTGCGCCCAATTGTCGACGACGTACTGCTGGACGAGGATGAGGATTCGTCTTCACCTACACGCAAAATGAGTTTATCCGTGCCCCGCAGGAGCAGGCGATCAGTTCCGCGAAGTAGGAGAAAATCGGCCATGCGACACTTATGCAGATAGTTTCCGAAAACA
>Ga0209642_10003481_pt1 | contig 10161 bp, 8 predicted proteins | sample RifCSP19_2_FD_184025 | JGI IMG/M metagenome (GOLD analysis project Ga0209642, IMG submission 184025) | Soil microbial communities from Rifle, Colorado - Rifle CSP2_sed 19_2 (SPAdes) (version 2) | ecosystem: Environmental > Terrestrial > Deep subsurface > Rock core/Sediment | place: Rifle... | reverse complement strand
TCCCATCGAAAGATAATTCGAAAGGGGAAATTACAGAATCTGAAGGAATTATTTCGGGACCGGAGATTTTTAAACTATCGAAGGATATAGTTCCTTCTCCAGAACAGATTAAGCAAATTTGGTTTACCTTTAACCTGGTGGCAAATTATATACATAACAAGAATATCAAACCGGGTGGAAGGCCTGAGAAGTTAGCATCTTGGTTAGAGGCTGTGCAGCTTGTTTATCCTAATAATCCCTATATGTCATTGTTTGCCGGATTAAGCCATGTAATGCTTGGTAGTAACGAAAAAACAGCCCAGAAACATCTTGAAACAACAACAAAAAATCTACATGGTTCTGAATATTGGAATGGTCGTTTTGCTCAGTTTGATTTAACTAGCATTGTAAGCAACTTTCCCCAAAATGGTGATGCGGTGCAAAAAACATTAGAACCGTTAAGAAAGAGGTATTCAAGGTGGACGGGCTGAATTTATGAATTTACACAAAAATATCAGAACGGGAATGTTTGAAAAGATACAAAGGGTGCTATGAAAGTCTTAATTGTAGTTACAAGATTCAATTCTAAGAGTAACAATAAAGCCGATTTCAATTATCATCTGCCGGTGGGGTTGGCCTACATTTCTGCCGTAATAAAAAAGAATGGCTATAAAGTGGACTGGTTGAATCTTAATCATTGCGACGGAACGGTTGATGATTTAATTGGGAACGCTTTGTCGCAAGAAAGATATGATTTTATACTTGCGGGAAGTCTTTCTATCTTCTACCCCGCTATTAAAGGCTGTGTAAGTTTATTTCGCAAATATTCCCCTGTATCTCGAGTCATTTTGGGTGGTGGCGCAATATCAAGCCAACCGGAAGTAATATTTAAACTCTTAAAACCAGACTATTTAGTGATTGGCGAAGGCGAAGCGACAGTTTTGGAACTCTTGAAGTGTCTGGGAAATAATGAAAATGTGAAAGATGTAAGTGGGATAGGCTATCTTGGATCCGATGGTCAATTTATATTGACAAAGCCCCGCGAGGCGATAAAAGATATCGATAATCTTCCCTACCCGGATTACGAAGGTTTGGGAATGGATACTTATTTAGATCATGCAATACCCAGATACACGGATTCCTATTTAGACATATTTGATTATCCACGGATATATCCGCTTGTTTCCAGCCGCTCATGTCCTTTTTCCTGCACGTTCTGTTTTCATCCAACAGGTAAAGTATATCGCCAAAGGTCGATTCCAAATATTATAGAGGAGCTAGGTCCCGCTATAAAACGATATAAAACAAATGTTATAAGTATTTTTGACGAACTATTTTCATATGATAAAGAAAGGGTATATGAGTTTTGCACACAAATAAAGCAACTCTTTAAAACAGTTCCATGGGAGGTCAAATGGAGCTGTCAAATTCGTGTAGACAAACTTGACGAAGATCTATTATTAACAATGAAAGATGCTGGATGCTTGGTGCTTAGTTTGGGTCTTGAAAGCTATAGTCCTGTTGTTCTAAAAAGTATGCATAAAATGATAACACCGCAACAGATAGATTATGCCCTGGAAATTACCCAGCGTCTCGGTATATCAATACAAGGGAATTTTATCTTTGGCGACGCCGCAGAGACTGTAGAAACTGCTTATGAGACGCTTAACTATTGGAAAAAGAGTGTTTATAGCGGAGGGGAACTCAGATTAAGTTATATACATCCTTACCCCGGAACGCCTTTGTATCACCATTGCCTGAAAAAAGGCATCATTAAAGATGAGGCAGATTTTATTGAAAATATAACTGCCAGGTTAGCAGTGCCAATGAATATGAGTAATGCTATGACCGAACAGGAGTTTGTAAAACTTCAGAGAGACCTCTATGAGGCCGAAAGGGTACATCGGAAATATGTAAAACCATTATCAGTAATAAGCAATGAAAAGAGACACGAGATTCATGTGAAGTGTCCTTATTGTAATGTCAAATCGATATACAAAAATCATATCTTTGATAAACATTCACGCGATCCTCAGCCAATATGTTGTAGAAATTGCAGGCGGCGTTTCTACCTTCCATCCGTGATTGTTCAGATTGAAAATACGCTCTTTAGATTCCTTGGCGTTAAGACGACATATTTCATGAAGGATATTGTGAAAAATACCCTAAAGATGTTTCGGTTCCTTAAGCGGGTGCTTGTCGCTTTTAAGCGCTTCTCTTATCGTCATTCAAGAATTAGGATTCGTCCAAATAAATTAAAGGGAAAATATGCAGGTAGGTAGGTAGGCAAACCGGAGGTTTAATAAGTAATTGAAATTGCTATCGGGAAAAATACAACGAGTTATGTTGGTATATCCTAACCAACGCTGGTATAAATTCGACCTTACTACAACCTGGAATTTATCACCTTACATGCTTTGTATGCTTGGGGCAATGCTTAAGGATATGTATGAAATAAAAATTGTTGATGCTCAATTTTACAATATGTCTGAGGAACAATTTAAGAAAGAAGTTGAAAAATTTCTGCCTGATTGTGTAGGCATCTCTGTATTATCTTCGGAATATGCATCTATTTTAGATACAACGGCGGCTATTGTAAAAGAAGTGGATAAAAGCATAATAACAATTGCTGGCGGAGTACATGTTACAACTCAGTACTATCGTGTTCTGGAAAATAAAGACATTGACTACGCTATACGTGGAGAGGGGGAATATGTCCTGAGGGATTTTCTTGCTTTTTTAAATGGCGAAGGAGCTTTTCCTGAAAAAGGAGTTGTCTTCCGGAATGGAAATGGAAATATTAATGCACTTCCCCTTGATCTTGTTCAGGACTTGGATTCATTGCCTCTGCCCAATTACGATTTAGTCGATTATCCAGCATATGCAAATACAGGACCTCGGTATGGAGTCGATTCCGTGCATATTTATCCATATGCTCGCCTATTAACTTCTCGCGGTTGCCCTACGGGGTGTTCTTTCTGCCAGGTAGAAAGTATTTCCGGCAAAAAATGGCGCATGCGTAGTGCAGAAAAAGTTGTTGACGAACTGACTTTCCTAAAGGAGAAATATGGCATTAAAGCCTTTATTTTTGAGGATGACAATCCTTTTGGGCAAAAAAAGCGCACAAAAGAGATGCTGCGTTTGATAAAAGAACGAGAGTTGAATTTAATGTGGAAAGCAGCAGGTGTTGCAGTGTTTATGATGGATGAAGAGATATTTCAACTTATGGCAGAAACCGGATGTCAGATGATTGGTGTAGCGATTGAGTCAGGAACAGAACGGATATTAAAACAGGTCATTAGAAAACCAGTAGACTTAAAGAAAGTCCCTGAGATGATTAAAACGGCTCAAAAATACGGGTTATATGTAGCAGCCAATTTTATTATTGGTTTTCCAGGGGAAACCTGGGATGAAATTCTACAAACCGTACGTTATGCTGAAATTTGTGGCGCTGATTATTGTAAAATTTATCCTGCAAATCCTTTGGTTGGCACAAGATTGTTTGCCATGGCTAAGGAATTAGACCTTATCGTGGGTGACCCTAATAAAGTGGATTGGAGATATGGACGAATAAAAAGTTCTGAATTCAATCCTAAGGATATTAGTATTCTCCGGGTTTACGAATGGGATCGTATTAACTTTAGCGATCCAAAAAAGCGTGAGAGAACAGCGGATATTATGGGTATAACTGTAGAACAGCTAAACGAAATCCGCAAAGCAACTCGAGACAATTTAACTTTTAAAAATATGGACATTGATTAGTAAAGGTATAATACTCCCATTGATCTTCCTAATGTCTGCAATTTCTACCTGCTGTTAATCATTATCTAATTATTAATACTCAATGTCACTGAAACTGGGAAATTGTATGAGTAAAAAAAATATATATATGGTTCAATTTGGCACGGGAACCAATGTAAATCTATTACCATTAGCCGCTGGCCAGTTAGTATCAAGGTTAAAACAAGAGACTGAACTACTGGAAAAGTACAATCTTTGTGAAATAATTTTCAGACGACAAGATCCCAAAGAGTTTGTTTCCAAAATTGAAGGCGTTTTTGTGATAGGCTTTTCTTGTTCTTTATGGAATAAAAATTTAAGTATAAATACAACAGAGGAAGTGCGGAAAAAATTTCCTGAAGCATTAATTGTAACTGGTGGACCGTCAATTCCCAAAGATCCAGAATTGTCTGATAATTTTTTTCGACAGCATCCGTATATAGATGTAATTTGTACAGGTGAAGGAGAGGAAGTTTTTGTTGCATTATGTAATCATTATGCACAAAGGAAAAGGTTTGCTGATATTCCTGGAATCATTTATCGTGACAGGGAAACAGGCACTATTTGCCATACCGCACCGGAAGTAGTTCCTTCAATGGATAAGTTGCCTTCTCCTTATGTAGATGGAACGTTCGATGATTTGTACAAAAAGTATAGTTATGAATTTTCGGGAATCATCTGGGAAACAAATCGTGGATGTCCTTTTAGATGTACGTATTGTACCTGGGGGAATTATGCCTCAAGAAACATTAGAGAAAAGCCGATGGAGCAGGTAAAGGCGGAAATCGAATGGATTGGAAAGAACAGGATTAATTATATTGCAATGTCTGACGCTAATTTTGGCATAAGGGAAAGGGATTTAGAGCTTGTTGGATTATTGGCTGAGTGTAAAAAGAAATATGGCTCCCCAAATTTTATTTCAGTTAGTTGGACAAAAAACTCATCCGACAAAGTATTAAAGATCTCGAAAATTTTGAAAAACTGCGGGATCGGGTTCAGGGTGACGCTGTCTTTACAAAGCCTAAATAGCGACGTCATAAAAGCCATTAAAAGATCCAATATTCAAAAAAGTGAGTATCAAAAGATAAGGGCCGCCTATCACAAAGAACGCTATTATGCTTATACTGAACTCATTCTAGCGCTTCCGCTGGAAACGTATGATTCTTATTTGCAAGGAGTCGAGGCAAATTTAAGCGAAAGTATTTTTAATCAGCTTTATATTTATCCATGCTTTCTCTTTCCAAATACAGAAATTGCTACATTGAGTAGCAGGAAAAAATATGGAATAGAAAGCATCGTTATTGAAGGCGGTTACACAAAGAGTAAGGATTCCTACAAAATGAACGAGGACGTTGAGGTCGTGATTGGAACCGCTACGATGCCAAAGGAGAAATGGGTTGACGCATTTGTCGTGGGATACTATACCCTGGCTTTGCATGACGATCGACTCGCTTTTTTCATTTTAAACTATCTTAAGAAAAGTTATGGAATCAAAATAACAGAGATCGTTTCCTACATGAGAAAAGAATGCTGCAAGCATAATTTACCTACGTTAAAGAAATCTTTTCTGAGGCTGGAAGATTGCGCAAAAGGCGTTCAAAGGGGGAAAACCCATTTAATCGAACCTGAACCATACGGGGGAATTTGTTTTGATCCGCCCGAAGCGATATTCTTGGAGCTGTTATACGAAAGAGAGAAGTTTTATTCAGAGTTTTTATTTATCGTTGAGTCATATCTTGAATCTCAGAACATAAATTATAGCGCAGCACAATTGAAAGATTTATACGGTTTCCAGGAAGCGGTTATGGCGCATCCTGATGGGCCAACGAAAGAAGAGTTATATTTGCAATATGATTGGTTCGAGTACTTCTTGTTTGCATTTAATTACCAGGAAAGAGAGTTAACTCCTTTACGGAGAAAATTGAAAATAATCGACCCATGCCCTTGTAATGGAGAAACTGAAAAATTCCTCAAAAATCATTTTGACGTTAGAGGAGAACCTGCTTTTAACCGGATATTTGACGATAAAGGAACTCTGGTATTTCCTCCCGTCCCTTTACGCCGGATAAGCGACCAGGTTTCAGAGCCTGAGAATAACGACCATGAATTGGAAAACGATTTTACGGAAGATGCATTACCTTTGCTGCCAGAGAGCAAAAAATTTTAAAATTATATTAAAGCCGAGGGTAAAACGTGCGTACCTCGTTCTCCCTGATATTTAAGGAGAGCGCAGAAAGCCAATTATTACGTTTGTACCGTTTAATAAAATGGAGTAAATATGGGAAATAGGTTAGAAGACGTCAATGTAGAGTTGATTAATAAATATAATGTAGTAGGCCCATACTACACGAGCTATCCAACTGTTGGCGAATGGTCGGATACATTTTCACATGACGATTATTCGTGTGCGCTGAAAAATCTTTTCACTGAAAAGAAAGAGATTTCTCTTTATATACATATTCCATTTTGCCCCAAACTCTGTTACTATTGCATTTGCTATACGGTAATAACGAAAGACCGTGAAAAGATAAAAAAGTTTTTAAGCTTTCTTTTCCGTGAAATTGATTTATTCTTTGATTTCCTGGAAAAACATTCATTTGATATAAAAGTCAAAGAAATTCATATTGGGGGAGGATCGCCCTCGTATTTGGATGAAAAGGATTTTGATCTTCTGATTGAAAAGCTTCAAACAAAATGTAATTTAAAAGAGATTGATGAATTCAGGCTGGAAATAGACGTTCGTACGGTTACTCGGGATAAATTAAAACATTACCATGAGAAAGGAATTAACAGGATATCTCTTGGGATTCAAGATTATGATCCAAATGTACAAAAAGCTATTAATAGAGTGCATTCGCCTGCAATCGTAGAAAAATTGCTCTCTCCGGAAATACGAAAATATTTTAAAAGTATTAATTTTGACCTCATATATGGACTACCGCTGCAAAGCAGAACAACTTTTCGGAATACTATAGAAACCGTAAAAACATTATCGCCGGATCGTATTGCATTATTCAATTGTTGCCATACTCCGGAGCGTTACGAACATCAGACCCTGATTAAAGATTCCGATATACCGAGTAATTTTGAAAAAACAATGATTTTCATCGAATCTGCCCTAAATCTATTAGAAAATGGTTATGAACATATTGGGATTGACCATTTTGCCAAGCCTGCAGATGATTTGTCGAAGGCCGCACGAAATAAGACGCTCAAGCGTATTTTTAACGGCTATACGATAGGCGATTTAAATACTGTAATAGGAATTGGGCCTTCCAGTTTGAGTTGTCTTAATAACTATTACAGTCAAAATATCTATTCTCTTTCAGAATATTACGAAACTATTTCTCAAAATAAATTTCCCATCTTGCGCGGTATAAAATTAAGTACCGATGATTTGGTCAGACGTGATATTATGGACGAAATTCTTTGTAATTTTTCATTGGATTTTCGCAATATAGGGGAAAAATACAATCTTGATTATAAAAAATATTTTGAGAAGGAAATAAATACTTTTTGTCAATTTATTAACGACGGATTAATGGAGTTCTGCGACGACATACTTAATGTGACGCCTCTGGGAAAGTTATTTGTTCGAAATATATGCATGGTTTTTGATAACTATTTAACGACGAGCCAATATTGCAATAGTATGGATAGTGCTTCCCCGTCTTTACAAAAATAACTCGTACTTATATTTTTATAAACGAAAAACAATATGTGAAGAGACATTTACTATGAGAGAATTTGACGCTTTAAGAAATTATCCGCAGCCAAAAGAACCTCGCTATGTAGGCCCCAATATGAGAACAATCAAAAACAGGATTGTCGCTTCATATCGTGATAAAGGGTACTACGATGGGGACCGAAACGACGGATATGGTGGATTTAAATACGATGGCCGATGGAAAATAATTGTAAAGTCAATGTGTGAAGATTATGGATTAACTGGACAGTCTGCCTTGTTACAAATTGGTTGTGAAAAGGGATTTCTCTTACATGATTTTCATGAACATTTTCCTACCATGAAAATACGTGGAGTAGAGATATCTGATTACGCAATAGCTAACTCAATGCCATTGATTAAACCATATATAATAAAAAACGATTTTCAGAAGTTGCCGTTTGAGGATAAGGAATTTGACTTTGTTATCGCCATCGGAGTTATTTATACATTAACTCTGAGGGACGCAATTTCGTGCCTTAAAGAAATACAACGGGTTGGTAAAGGCAAGAGCTTTATAACATTGGGGGCATACCGGGATGAACGTGGGGCGAGGCTCTTTAAATATTGGACTTTATTAGGAACAACTGTGCTCCATGTTGATGAGTGGGTTGAGGTCTTAAAAGAAGCTGGTTACACAGGTGATTATCAATTTGTTACTGCTGAATACCTTAATCTGGTAGAACTAAAAAGTTAAAATAATGGTAAAGACCAATAATAATAGATTAAAGGAAGTTGTCGTTATTCTTCCTTATACAAATAATAAGGTGCTTATGCAGCTACGAGATATGAAAGAGGGTATTGCCTTTCCTGGTTGTTGGGGGTTTTTTGGTGGTTCAATTGATGATGGTGAAACCCCGGATGACGCTTCTGCTAGAGAATTGTTTGAAGAGATAGGTTATAAACCAGCGATTATGCACAAATTGGGTTTTGAGATAATTCCAGATTTGGGAAATACCACTTCGCATGCTTATTGTTGCCAGTTAACAATTCCTGTTAGTGAAATAAAGTTGAATGAAGGTTTTGATATAGGACTTTTTTCACTCGAAGAGATTATGACAAAGAAATTATATTCCCAAAGGATGGGAAAACCATGCCCTGTTATAGAAGTACCAGCATTGTTTAATACCATAAAAAAACTTTGGAAATACCTCAACATTGCTTTTTAAAAATAGAGAATAAGTGCATTCCTTGAAAATTGTAAATCAATTCCCCCCTCTCTTTTTCATAATATTTATTGGATTAGTGTAAATGGATACGGTTGCGCTTATTGTTTTGTATGATCGTGAAAGAAGGCTTTTACTTCAACATAGAACTGAAAATGCTCCAGTATTACCGGGATATTGGGCTTTTTTTGGTGGTGGGATTAAAGAAGGGGAAACCCCTGAAGACGCAGTACGAAGGGAAGCGGTTGAAGAATTAAATTATAAACTCAAAGCTCCACTATTTTTTATTAAACAATATTTTAAGACTGACACGAATGAAGGTTATATGTACGTGTATATAGAAGCATTTAATGAAGATAAATCATTCCTCACATTACAGGAAGGACAGGGTTGGGGTTGGTACAATGAGTCAGAGACTGATAGTTTAAAAATGATTAATCATGATAGGGAAGTGATTAAACTAATAAATCAATATCTCGATAGTAAAATTAACAGTAGTGAAATAGACCAGGAGATAGGTACAAATATTTTAAATAAAAACCTTGCGAAGATTGCACAAGAAGCAAGAAAATTAATTATCGAGGTTGCATGGAGATCAAAGAGTGTCCATGTTGGACCGGCGCTATCATGTGTGGATTTACTGGTTGCACTTTATTTTCATGAATTAAATATCAGTGAAAAAGATTGGGCAAACAGAGATATATTTGTACTTAGCAAGGCACATGCTGCAATGGCCTTATACGCTATTTTGACAATGAAGGGAATTATAAGTAGAGAAATATTTATGGGTTATTTACAAAACGATGGGACGTTGCCCGCACATCTCGACCGTTTTACAAGTAAAGGGATAGAGGTTTCTGCTGGTTCGCTGGGACATGGGTTTAATATGGCTTTAGGAATGGCCTATGGGTATAAGGCTAGAGGGGATAAGAGGAAAATTTATACACTTATTGGAGATGGTGAATCACAAGAAGGTTCAATATGGGAAGGTGCGCTATTTGGTTCAAAACTCGGGTTAGATAATTTTACCGCTATCATGGACTATAACAACCTCCAGGGATACGGAAGGGCAAGGGAAATATGCAGTTTTGAGCCGGTAAAATCAAAATGGGAGGCATTTGGCTGGCATGCTATTGAAGTCGGTGGCCACGACTTTGATGCTATTAAGGGTGCTTTATGTGAAGACACACAGGGAAAACCCAAAATAATTATCGCACATACTACAAAGGGGAAGGGGGTTTCCTTTATGGAAGATCAGCTTATATGGCACTATTATATTGTGACAGACGAACATAGAGATAAGGCGCTTCGAGAATTAGAATAAGTCTTTTAAAGTGATCTTTTTGAGGTAAAACGAATGAGGCTAATCGAAAAAGAAATAAGTCGCAGTGAGTTGAAAAAAATAATGAGAGAGGCAATTTATAGGTGTGTTAACAAAAATTTAAAGAAAGGCTTTATTTATGAACGATAGAATAACAGTAGACGCGCATATTTGTCATGGACAGCCATGTA